>Ga0302311_10003645_pt1 | contig 16762 bp, 13 predicted proteins | sample III_Palsa_N1_3_FD_200449 | JGI IMG/M metagenome (GOLD analysis project Ga0302311, IMG submission 200449) | Peat permafrost microbial communities from Stordalen Mire near Abisko, Sweden - III_Palsa_N1_3 | ecosystem: Environmental > Terrestrial > Soil > Palsa > Peat permafrost | place: Sweden... | reverse complement strand
GAGGCGATGCAGCTGCTGCTGCGGCACAACTGGCCGGGCAACACCGAGCAGCTGTGGCAAGTGCTCAAGCAGGTCGTGCAGCGCCGCCGGGCGGGCGTGATCATGCCGAAGGACCTGCCGCCCGAGTGCTGGACGGTGAGCCGCAGGCTGCTGTCGCCGCTGGAGTCGATCGAGCGGGATGCGATCGTGCAGAGCCTGCAGGATCACGACGGCAACAAGGTCCGGGCGGCCGAGGCGCTCGGCATGTCGCGCGCGACCATCTACCGCAAGATCCATGAATACGGAATCGTGACCGCGATCAGCTGAACCGCTGACCCCCGGAAGGGGGGCCTGGTTCAAAGTGAGAACACATGTGTCCGGCTCCGGACGTAGGGATGCAGTGAGCCCGCATTCGCGGGGCGCTCTCAACGAAGGAGCGAAACAATGACCACTGTTGATGCGACCGCCGGCGAATCCGGCCGGTCAAGTGCCCCCGTCGCCGAAGCCGCCGCGGCGCCCGTGGTCGGACCGATGGCGGGTGACCCGGCCATGCTGGGCCTGGGCAGCTTCATCGTCGGTTCGGTCGCCCTCGGCCTGGCGCTGGTCGGCGTCGTCCCGGCCGGAGTTCTCGGTGCCCCCCTGGCCATCATCCTGGCGGCCACGGCCCTGGGCCTCCTGCTGGCCGCGATCTGGGCCGCGGCCGTCGGCCAGAGCGCGGTAGCCGCCATATTCGGGATCTTCGGCACCTTCTGGCTGAGCTACGCGGTCCTCGTGCTCGGCCTTGACCACAACTGGTTCGCCATCACCGTCACCGCGGTACTCGCCACGGTCAAGCTGTTCCTGATCGCCTGGCTGGTCGCCATCGTGATGCTGACCCTGGCCACGCTGCGGCTGCCGTCCAGCTTCAGCGTGCTGTTCGTGCTCGTCGACCTCGCGCTGCTGCTCCTGCTGCTCGGCTACGAGAACGCGTCGCCGTTGGGCGTGCCGTCGTCCGGCCTGATCAAGACCGCCGGCTACGTCGTGCTGGTGTTCTCCGCCCTCGGCGTGTACCTGTTCTTCGACGCGGCGTCAGCCGGCACCGGAGGCAAGGCGCTCCCGCTCGGCAAGCCCCTGCTGCACGGCTAGGCTGGCTGGAGGTTCAGCTCCGGCGCGGGGCGGGTGCCCCCGCATCCACCCCGTGCCCGGCGGCCCATCTTTCAATTCTCTGAACGGGCGGTGGTACAGCTGCCCGCAACCGCCACCGCAGGAGACCAGGTTGAGCCGGGTAGACGTCGATGGGGTCGGTATTGAATACGAGGTCACCGGGGCCGGACGGCCGGTCGTGCTGCTGCACGGTTTCCCGGACTCTGGCCGGCTCTGGCGGTACCAGGTCCCGGCGCTGGCCGACGCGGGATTCCAGGTGGTCGTCCCCGACCTGCGCGGCTACGGGCGCTCGGGAAAGCCCGAGGCCATCGAGGCGTACTCGCTCTCGCACCTGGCCGCCGACGTGCTGGCCATCCTGGCCCGGGAGAAGATCGCTGCCGCCCACCTGGTCGGCCACGACTGGGGCGCCGCCCTGGCCTGGGGGATCGCTTCCCTCGTGCCCGGCCACGTCGACCACCTGGCCGTTCTGTCGGTCGGCCACCCGGCCACCTTCCGCCGCACGGCGCGGCAGCGCGAGAAATCGTGGTACATGCTGCTGTTCCAGTTCGCCGGGATCGCCGAGCGCTGGCTGAGCCAGGACGACTGGGCCAACTTCCGGAACTGGGCCGCGCACCCCGACGCCGACCAGGTGATCGCTGAGCTGGAGGCGAACGGTTCGCTCACGCCTGGCCTGAACTGGTACCGGGCCAACGTTCGACCCGAATCCTGGGTGCAGCCGCCGGTCAAGCTGCCGCCCGTGCAGGCGCCGACGATGGGCGTGTGGAGCACGGGAGACATCGCCCTCACCGAGATCCAGATGACCGACTCCGCCGAGAACGTGGCGGGCCCGTGGCGGTACGAGCGCCTGGACGGCCCTGGCCACTGGATGCAGCTGGACGCACCGGACCAGGTGACCGCGCTGTTGCTCGACTTCCTGCCCCGCTAGGGCCCGGCTTCACCGCGACCAGGCCACCTCCGGCTCCCCGGAACTCTTACGCACGGCCAGTAACCGTAACGTTCTCGGAGCGTTTCGCGCTTGACAGGGGCTAACGTCGTGGCCGTGACCGAAGCTAACAACGAGGAGCCGGGCCGGTGGCAGACGTTCGGCGAGCGCGAGATCTACGCCAGTCCGTGGGTCTGGCTGGGGCAGGTCGACGTCGGGCTGCCGGACGGCGGCCGGTACTGGCATCACGTGGTCCGGCTTCCCCCCGTGGTGATGATGGTCCTGGTGGACGAGGCGAACCGGGCCTTGCTGCTGTGGCGTCACCGGTTCATCCAGGATCGGTGGGGCTGGGAGCTGCCCGGCGGCCTGGTGGATGAGGGTGAGGAGCCGGTGCAGGCCGCGATCAGGGAACTGGCCGAGGAGACCGGCTACCAGGCCCTGGTGGTGGAGCCCCTGATCTCGTTTCAGCCCAGGTCCGGGACGGTCGAGTCGCAGCATTTCATCTTCGTCGGCCGTCAACCCGAACGCATCGGCGATCCCACCGAGGTCAATGAGTTCACCCGGCTGGAGTGGGTGCCGCTTGGGTCGGTGCCCGAGCTGATCGACTCGGGCCGCATGTGGGACGCCGGGACGCAGCTGGCCCTGCTCCGCCAGCTGATGAGCAACCGGACGCCCGATGACGCCGCCCGGCCGACCACCGTCAATCCTCAGCTATAACTGGGTGGGTGAGCCCTCTGCCCGCGCTCGTGGTCGTCAGCGGTCCGCCGGGTTCGGGCAAGACCACCCTGGCCCACGAGCTCGCGGCCGCGGTGGGGTGCCCGGCGATCTGCCGGGACGAGATCAAGGAGGGGATGGTGCACGCCACCCCAGGTTTCGTGCCGGGCCCGGGTGACGAGTTGACCGTGCGGACGCTGCCGGTCTTCTTCGGAGTGCTGGAGTTGCTGCTGAGAGCCGGGGTGACCACGGTGGCCGAGGCGGCCTTTCAGGACCGGGTCTGGAACCCGAGGCTGGAACCGCTCCAGGGGCCTGGCCCAGGTTCGCATCGTGCACTGCACGGTGGACGCCGACGTCGCCTTCGAGCGGATCCGGCAGCGTCGGAAGGACAATCCGTTGCGTCTCGCGCACGCCGACCCTGACCCGGGAAGTCCGCGGGACGCCGCTGAACGCACCCGGCGGCATCGTACGTTCCACCGGGTCTCGAAATCGGCACCGTCGCTCGAAGTCGACACCACGGACGGATACCTCCCCAGCCTGAGCCAGATCGTCGCCTTCGTGAACAGCCCAGACTGCGGGCACCGCAGGTAACTCCAGGCAGCGCGACCCGGCTCGCCTCAGGGTCCGGGCGGTATCGAGGCCGCCCGGATGAGGGAGGGCGTCAGCGCGGCCATGGCCTCGCGCACGGGCTCCAGGCCGGGGCGGGCCGTGATGACCCGGACGATGGCCTCGTCCAGCCCGTCGCTCAGCCGGGCGAAGGCGGCCGCCGCGGCCGCGGCGGGGCCGCGCCTTTGTCCCGCCGTTCCTCCAGCTCACTCAGCTCCTCGTCGAACCCCATCTGAGCGAACAGGCCCCGGTAGCCGGCATCCTGCGGGACGCCAGGCGGCCCCATGGCGTAGCCGAGCACCTGCGCTCCCAGGGCCTGCCGCGCCGCGGCCACGTCGTCGTCGATACAGACCCGGATGTACATGGTCATCGGGACCGAGCCGGGCTCGCGGCCGGCCCGCGCGATGCCCTCGTCGACCCGCGCCCGGCTGACGGCGATGCGCGCGGGCGTGGCCCAGTTGAGCAGCGCACCGTCGGCGACCTCGCCCGCGAGCCTGAGCATCTGCGGGCCGAGCGCGGCCAGGTACACCGGGGCAGGCGGCAGATCCGTCACTCCGAGTGAGGCTGACCGGGGCCAGCCGGGCGAGCCCAATCCGACGGCGTCCCGGCCGGCCGTGACCTCCTCGCCGGCCAGCAGCGCGCGGACGCCGGCGACGTACTCGCGCATCACTGCGATCGGCCGGTTCGCAAGACCGACCGATGCCCAGAATTCCGGCCCGTAGCCCCCGGTGCCCAGGCCGAGAACGAATCGCCCGGAGGACAGCTGAGCCAGCGTGGCCGCCTGCGCCGCGAGGCCCAGCGGGGTCCACATCCGCACCGCGGGCACGACGGAGATCCCCGTCCGCAGCGCGGTGTCCCGCATCCACGCCGCGCAGACGTGAAACGAGTCCGGCACCCCACCCGCCGGGGTCCACAGGCTCTCGAATCCCAACTGCCCGGCCTCCTGTGCGGCCGTGCGCAGCTGCGCGAACGGCAGCCCGAGCCGGGCATCAAGTCCTACGCCAATCAGCATAAAGGCAGTATGCCGAAGTGACGGCGGTCAGGTTGCAGCCGGGCACCCGCCCGCACGGTACTCTCCGAAGCCTGACGCTAGCCTGCCCGCTAGGGCGGAACTGCACAGGCTCCGGATGGTCACCAGCAAGGACGGCACACCTCGATGAGATCGAAATGATCAGCGACTCGCTGATGGGATCGGCGGAGCCCACCCCGGCCGCCGGATGAGGCAGAACGGATGACCGGCCGGGTCCGCGTAGATGCCTTCGCCGCTGAGCTTCGTCGCGCCGAGGGCCAGGACGCACGGGCCTGAGGTGGCCACGTCCTCCACCATGACGTCGAAATGCACCTGCTGCGGCCGGGCCGGATCAGGCCAGGCCGGTGGCTGGTGATCAGGGGCAAGCTGGAAGCCCAGGCCGGATGACGTGTCGTTGGCTGCGACCACCACGAAGTCGTCGCTTTGGTAGGTGACCGGCAGTCCCAGCAGCTCGGAGTAGAAGGTCGCAAGCACCACCGGATCCGGGCAGTCCATGATCACGTGGTGCAGTCGTCCGATCATGGCAGCCATTGTGACAGGTCCGGCCAGCTTGAAGCCATGCTTGCCGGCGCGTATGCGGACGGGATGAATCCGGCTGCGGCGAGGTTCGGGAATGACCTGACCAAGCCAGGTCGTCGCCCCAGGCCCGCCGTGCGCTTGATCACGGGAACCAGGCCGCCATCCGATCGCAGGTCTTTCTATCAAGCTTCGGGGTCAGGAAGTGCCCGACGCCTGAATACTCGATGTACTGGATTCTCTCCGGCTGCTGCGCATACCACGGCTCGAGCTTGGCGTGAAAGTCGCGGATAGGCCCGGCCGGAACAGACTGGCCCGGTGCCCTTTCTCGTGATGGCCACGAGGGCCCCTGCAGCACCGGACCCGTGATTCCCGGGCCAGTCGGCCAGCCGTCCCCATCGTCCCGCCGGGATCATTCCCCTCCCAGCCCCACCGGCCCTCCAAGCCTGGACGCCCCGCCAGGAACCGCCGCACCCCCCACCCGCCCCACCCCACCCGCCCCACCCCACCCGGACCGGCCGCCGCGGGCCGCGCCGTCACCGGCCCGATGGTCCATCGGTCCGGTCCGATCACGGGGCGGCAGCACCCAGGCGCGCCCATTTTATGCATATTAGAGATTGTTTGACCGATTCCCGGATGGGTGCCTGGAGCCGGGCGGCCTGGCAGGCCCGCCGGGGAGGTGCCGTCGGGTGCCGTCGGCCCCGCACAGCCAGCCGGAACGGTCGGCGCCTGACCCGGCAGTGGCCCAGAGCCCAGACCAGCGGGGGGCTGTCGTGACCTCACGAAATAGGGATCAGAGCATGTGTACCTACCCCCGCGACACCCCGTGAATGTGGGTAAGTACAGGGTAAGTACACGATCAGCAGAGAAGGGGACTCGACCGCTTCGCTGAGTGCGCCGCTTCGCTGAGTGCGCCGCTTCGCTGAGTGCGCTGCTTCGGACCAGCCAGCTTCGACGAACCAGCCGCGGAGCCTAGAACCGCTGCCCGCCGACGCCGGACTGCTCGCCGACGTCAACCTCGCCGTGCTCGACAAGCCAGGTCAGTGCCTCGTGCAAGGCGTCAAGCGAGCTGTACCGCGGCGCGTAGCCAAGGACCTCCCGCGCCCGTGCGATGCTCGCGGTGATGCTGCGGCCGGTGTGCTGGCGGGTGGCCTCGGCATGCTCGGCCCCGACCCGCCGCTCGAACTCGGTCCAGTCCACGAAGTCCAGCACCGGCTCGCGGCCGAACCACCGCGCGACTCCGGTGGCCAGGCCGCGCAGGGTCATCGCCTGCTCGGCCACCACGTGGAAGCTCGCCCCGATCGCGGCCGGCCGGGACAGCGCCAGCTCGAAGGCCTGCGCCACGTCATCGGCGTGCACGTGGTGCAGGACGCCCAGCCCCTGGTCGGGCAGCGCGAGCGCCCGGCCGGCCGCCAAACTGTTCCAGACCACCGGATCCAGGTTGCCGGCCGGCGTGATGACCGGCCAGCCCGGCCCGCTGATGTGACCCGGGTGCAGGATCACTGCGGGGACGCCGCCCGCCAGCGTCTCGCGGTGCAGCAGGGCCTCGATCTCGGCTTTGCCGGTGCCGTACTCGCCATAGGCGGTCCGCGGCTCGTCCTCGGTGAGGGGTACCCGCAGCGCGGGACCGTGCACCCAGATCGTTCCGCAGTGCACCAGTAGCGGGCGGGACGGGCGCAGCGCGTCGACGAGCTGCCGCGCCGAGGCGGCGGTGAAGCAGATCAGGTCGATCACCACATCGGGCCGCAGCGCCGCGATCCGGGCCCCGAACGTCCTCATCGCATCCTCCGTGTCACGGTCGACCGTGACCTGGGTGACCGTGCCCCACTCCGGGCTCGGGTGGTAAGGATCGCGGCCGCCGCGGCTCATCGCGGTCACCTCATGCCCAATGCGTACCAGCCGCGGCACCAGGTAACTGCCGATGTGCCCGGTCGCTCCGATGACCACCACACGACTCATGTCAGCGATCCTCTACTGTCTAATCGGCGAGTCCCGTCATCGTTGCACGGGAGCCGGCGCCAGGCGGCCTGGTGCTCGAAGCAAAGACGTCCGCCGTCGTCATCGCGCGTGGACAGCAGCTCCTCAGTCCTCCGGCTTACCGACGCCGGACTACACGCTCAGATCTCCGAACTGGCCGGATCGCCGAAGTCCATCGCACCTTAGGGCCGCGGGGCTGAAGGCCCCGCCGTGCAGGCGGGCTGGCTGCCCGCCGGTCAGCCCTCCGCGAGCGGTGCCCAGATTGTGGTGCGCTTGACGTCGCTGTCTTCCAGCACGCTCAGACCGGGAACGTCATAGGCGGCCAGCGGCGCAAGCCGGTCCCTGGGCAGGTAGGCCCGCCCGAAGTCACCCACCAGAACGTCGGCGCCGCGAGCATGACCCCGCTCAAGGAACCGCGTCACCCGTCCGGCCAGCTCGCGTTCGTAGAACGCGTCGGCCACCAGCATCACGTCAACACCGGCGGCATCGGAGTCCAGGATGTCAGCCCGGACGGCGCGCACGGCCGCGCCGTTGACTTCGGCGTTCAGCGTGATAGCGGCGATCGCGAGCGGATCGATGTCGTAGCCGGTCACGGTCGCCGCTCCCGCCTTGGCCGCCGCGATGGCCACCAGCCCGGAGCCGGAGGCGATGTCGATCACCTGCCGGTCTTTGACCGACTCCGGGTGGTCAAGCAGGTAGCGGGCCAGTGCCTGCCCGCCCGCCCAGGCGAACGCCCAGAAGGGCGGGTCCAGCCCGGTCCGCCCCGTCGCCCGCTCGGTGCGCTGCCAGACGCTGATCGGTTCGCTGGCCTGGTGCAGCCGGATCTCCGGTATCAGGGCCACCGAACGGAGCCGGGTGCTTGCCCGGACAATCTCCCCGGCTGTCTTCAGTGCTTCAAGCATCGCGCCCATTTCATCACGACGGCGTGACCATAGCGGTCAGCACAGCCTCAGCGAGTGGTACGTCCTAACGAGGACCCCCGCGAGGCCCGTACTGCACCGGCGCGGTCACCCCGTCCGGAGCATGCCGCTTTGGTGCGCTCCCCGCAGCACGGGCATTCCGCCCGATGCCGCAGTTGCGGCAAGCCGATGGCTCATTCCGGATCACGTGATCAGGATTACGGTCAGCGCCATGGTCGCGCCCGGCTGGCCCTGCGGCCGGCCTTCTTCCGCAGCGATTTCGGAGCGGGCTGCCAGGCTAGATTGTCGGTGCCTCCGGCTAGGCTCAGGCTCATGGCTGATAGCAGGTTGTCTGTACGCGACCGCGAGCTGTTCTTGGCCGAGCCGCACATCGCGGCTTTGTCGGTGTCGGCCGGGCCGGGCCGCGGCCCGCTGACCGTGCCGATCTGGTACCAGTACGAGCCCGGCGGGGAGGCGTGGGTGCTGACCGAGGCCGGGTCGCGGAAGGCCCGCCTGATTGAGGCAGCCGGGCGTTTCACCCTGATGGTCGAGCGGGTCGCGCCGACGATCAGGTATGTATCGGTAGAGGGGCCGGTCACGCGCACGATCCCGGAGACCGATGAGCTGCTGCGGGAGATCACGGAGCGCTACCTGGCGCCGGAGAAGGTCCCGGCTTACCTCGCGTTCGCCAAGGCGGAGCTGGGCGAACAGGTCGCGATCTACCTGCGTCCGCAGCGATGGCTGTCGGCGGATCTCGGGCCAAGCTGAGCCGCCGCATGTCAGCGGGGCGCCCCGACTATCTAGTTACCTCCGCGATAGTCTCCATTTCCCGCCGCGGACCCGCCCCCGGGATACGTACGCTTCGGGGCAAGCTGCTTGTCGATGATCACGTACGGCTCCACGTGGTGCTCGATCGCCCACCTCCGGACGCGGGACAGCGTGATCGAACGGAGTTCGACCAGGCGGTGGAAGGCAGCGAGGTGATTCGATAGGGTCCGGCCCGGGCCGCCCAGCCTCGGGTACCAGTCAGCCGCGGTGAACAGGCCGTCCTTGCCGGCCAGCACGTCGTGCCTGTTCCTGGCCCAGTTCTGCGTGGTGGGGTGCTTCCCGAGTCCCCACCTCAGTGCGATGTCCTCGACCTCTTTCTGTTGCCGGACGTGCGGGGCCGGCAGGGGCGGCCAGGAGAGGTGATCACCGAAATAGGCGATGAGCGCTTCCTGCGTGGGGGGCGAGAGGAACTGCCTCGGGGCGGTGATGAGCTTGGTCTCCATGCCCTGTTCCCGCTCGGGCTCTTCCCGGAGCGGCTCGATCCCGGCCAGGATGAGCAGCCGGAAGGCTTCGCTCTGCCTGGACCGCGGGCCGCGGGGCACGACCGGGATCCACACCGCGACGTCCTCCCCGGCCATGGGCATGGCCGCCCGGGGGCGGAGGGGGACCGCGGGCAGCCCGTACTGCTGCACCCTGAGGGTGTTCGTCCGGCCGCTGTTGCGGATCGTCCAGTACCCGGTTTCCTCGTCCAGGCTGACCGTGACCGGCTCTGATGCCATCCCCTCAGCCGGCGGCGCTTTCAGGTACCGCCGGGCCGGTGAGTCCTGGGCCGCGTCGGCTGACGCGGAGACGTGCAAGATGGCACCGGAGGGCACGGTCTTTATCGGCTGCCGGTCGTCCGGCCACGTCGGCCGGCTCGTTCCGTACTGGTCGACATCGTAGAGCCAGGCACTCAGCACGGCAGAGTTCGCGGGCACCGGGCCTCCTCGGGGGATAGCATCGCCTGCCCGACGGGCATATCCGAGAAGCGGTTACCGACCATAACTATGTCTAGGGCGCGGATCTGTCATCATTGCGGTGCGATGCGCTGATTTCCGGTCAGGCTAGCGCGCGCCGGTGGTCCGGGGCAGCGGCCGCTGCCCGATCGTGACCTATTGCTTCACCGCTCAGGAAGATCAGCCGCCCAGGTACCTGCGCACGGCGGTGCGGGACCTTTCTGGCAGCCGGCTCAGCACTTCCTGCCTCCGGCTGGCCGGAGAGACGCTCCGCAGGATGTCGGCGACGCGCGCCGGCGCGGCTCGCCTGAGCACCTCGCTGGCGCGTCCCGTGTCCATCGCCAGGACGAGCACCGCGGCGCGCACCGGGGGCATCTCGGACAGCGCGCCCACCACCGTCACGGTGTCCGCCCGGTCCACGATGCGCACGATCTCCTCCGTGGGCGGCAGGGCCAGGACGGCTGCCAAGGCGACGGAGCTCATGTGGTCGACCAGCGGACCGCGCCGGTCTGGCGGAAGCATCTGCAGGATCTTCCGCGCCGTGGTCGGCCGCTCCCCGGCGTCCCGCTCCCCGGCGTCCCGCTCCCCGGTCGGCAGCTCCCCGGGGACAGCGATGGCGCTGAGTAGGTTCCCGCCGAGCGCGTCGTCACAGCGGTTGATGATCCTGGCGGCATCGTGCTTGGTGAGCGCGAGCAGCGCGTCGGCCGCCAGGCCGGTGGGCATGCCCGCGAGGACCTGCGCCTGGTTGAGCACGGGCAGGCCGGACAGCACGGACAGCCGCGGCCTGGGGCCCGGCTGGGAGCTGGCCCGCTGCCGCGGGGGTTGTTCCTGCGGCGCCCAGGTACCACCCCGCCGGTCTGTACCTGGCAGCGGTCCGGTCCAATACGGCTGGCCGCCGCCCGACCGGTCCGGCTGGTTAGCGACACCGCGCAGGATAGTGGCGACCGTGGCGGCGTTCGGCCGGTCCTCCGGCCGCTTCCTGAGCATCTGGAGCACCAGGCTGGCCAGTGGACCGCCCTCACGTGGCTCGGGAGGGTTCCTGGACTTGATCGCGGCGAACATCGCCCACGTGGTCTCGGCCCAGAATGGTGCCTGGCCCGTGAGGGCGTAATACAGGGTCACGCCGAGCGCCCACAGGTCCGTCCCCGGGCCGGCGGCTTCGCCGTCGAGCAGCTCAGGTGCGAGGAACTGCGGGGTGCCGACGATGTTCCGGTCGTCGGTCAGCGGTACCTTGCCGACGATCCGCGCGATACCGAAGTCGACCAGGTGCACCGACCCGTCCGGCCCCACGACGATGTTTCCCGGCTTCACGTCCCGGTGGTAGACGCGTGGCCGGCTGGTGTGGCAGGCCCGCAGGCCCTCCAGGACAGCGAGAGCCATGACCGAGATCTTCCGCTCGGAAAGCGGTTCGTTCTTGCGTTCCGCGATGATCTCGCTGAGCGGCCGTCCGGGCACATAGCCCATGACGATCCACGGGGCCTTGTCGGGTCCGACGCTGATCAGGTCGTGCACGGTGACGATCACCGGGTGCTCGACCTGGGCGAGCGCGATAGCCTCCCGCTTGACCCGTTCCCGCCTGGTCGTGGCGTCCTCGTCGCCGAAAGAGCCCGGGGCCAGCTCCTTGACCGCCACGGTCCGCTCCAGGTCGGTGTCGGAGGCCTCCCATACGGTGCCCATCCTGCCGCTGCCGAGCCGTCGTACCAGCCGGTAGCGGTCGTTGAGCAGCTCGCCCGGCGAGGTCATTCGTCCTCCCACGCCAGCGGGGTCCCGCCGTTACCGGGCGGTACCGCCGGGGACGGCTCCTGGCTGTGGGGCGTTCCGCTGGTCTCATCGTCGTACCAGGCGTCGTCCCTGGAGCCCCGGCTGGGCGTGCGCCGGTCCAGGGAGTCCCGGTCCGGGAAGCCCCGGTCCTGAAAGCCCGGTGAGCCCCGGTCCGGGTCGCCGCGGCCTGGGGAGTCCTCGTCCTCGTCCTCGTAATTCAAGACCCGGTATCCCTGGCTGTCGTACCCCCCTCCCCGGCCATGGTCTGGCCAGTCGCCGCCGGCTTGCGGCGCCGCGACGGCCGGCTCGTAGTCCCGCCTGGTCTCCGCATTACCAGGGTCAGCTTCGTGGTCGGCCGTGCGGAACGCATCGCGACGGGTCTCCTCCGCCGGCGGCTCGTCGTCCTCGGCCGGGTGGCCCTGCCAGTGGTTAAGCCAGCGCTTGGCGCCGGACCAGGGCCGCTCGGGACGGTCACTGTCGGCCTGACCGCCGGCCGGCCCGTAGTTCACGCGCCCGCCGGGCCCCCAGGACGGCCACGAGCCGTCGTCCACATCGGTCGGCTGCTCGTCCTCCGAGACCACCGAGCCCGGCAGCGTCCGTGGCGGGGTCCAGATCGCCTCCAGACGGTGGTCGGGCTCGGTCTGCGGCATGGCCCACAGCACGGCCGTCCCAGTGGGCCCGATGAGCCGCGACCGGAAACTGAAAAACTTGCTGGCGTCCCTGCGCTCGGCGTCCCGGGCGTGCTTGAGCGCCTCCTCGTAGAGGCCAGGCTCCTGCAGCAGCTTGACCGTGACCGGCAGGCACTCGATGACGAGGAAGAGCAGGAACAGCAGGAACCTGGCCGCGGTGACGGTGAGGTTCCCGTTGCTCAGCTCACTGAGCGCCTCGAGCCTGATCAGGATGCCGTGCGCGGCCTGGTTGCTCGCGAAGAAACTGGCCTGCAGGTCGTTTTGCCGCTGCAGCGCCGTGTCGTACTCGTCCTTCACGATCGGCTGCTGGGCCAGCGCCTGCTGGTATCTGGACTGCTGGGCGGACTGGCTGGTCGAGGTGAGCTCGGTGTCGCGCTGCTGGATCTCCCCCTGGACCTTGTTGATCTGCCCGTCGAGGGTGCTGACCTGCTGTGAGGCAGCCTCGTAGTTCTGCTGGCTGTCCTTCGCGGCCGGCCCGTATCCCTTCTTGGGGCAGGTAGGGCCGCCGTAGAGCTGGCAGATGTAGTCGTTGTAATACTGGCTCTTGAGGCTGGTCCAGTGCGTGAGCTCATTGTCGAGGGTAGTGAGCTGCTCGTTGTAACCCTTCAGTTCCGGGTCGGATGCGGTATTCGCCGTCGTCGCACCGTGCGTCGCGATGACGTTGTCCAGGTACTGCAACTCGCTCGAATAGGTGCCGACCTGCTTGGCCACATCGCTGGCCTGCTGTTGCTGCAGGAATGTGCTATAGCTCTGCTCTTGCATCTTCGCGATCTGCGCATTGATCTCCGACTGGAAGATGCGCAGTACGAGCGGGGTCGAGATAAGCGTCCCGAGCAGCAGCGCGAGGGCGAGCCTGGGCACCGCGATGGCGAACTTCCGCCTGCCTTCAACCGGCATTGTGACAATAAGCCAGCGGTCAATTCCCATGATCACTAGGCCCCAGGCCAGTGCGATCGGAAACGCCAAGATGCCGTTGATTCCCACCGCGCTCGCGAGGGCGAACCACATGGAGACGGTCGCTACTCCGCTGGTAATGAGGATGGCCCAGCCGAGGCTCTCGAACCTGGCCCGCTCGCTCGGCACGAGCGCCAGGACCTCCTCGTTCGCGCCCGATAGAGCGAACACGATCCTCCGCAACTGGTGAAACCTCTGCTCAAGCTTCCGCATCATCCGCTCCGAAGGGAGGTTCACGGGACCGGGGGTTTCTTAGCTTAGGGGACCGGTGGGAAAACATCCCCGCAGCGCTGCGGGGATGTTACTCCGCAGCCGTTGCGATACTTCGCCGTAAGATGATCTGATACTAAGCCGGGCAGCAAAGCGCGCGGACCTCAAAGGTCAACGATCGGAAGTTCTGTCACACTGGATAATCGGTTTAACATAAGGGGCGGCATGAGCAGGGCCGACAGTGCCTTCTTCGACCAAGAGGTTCAGGACGCCCTCTCCGGCGAGCTCGAGCGGCTCACCGGAAATGCTGCGTTTACGGTCGCGGAATTCGCTTCGGATACCGTGACGATCTTCCAGGTCTCCCGCGACGAGCACGGCACGCCGACCGCCGTCACCTGGAGGTACCGGTCCGACGACGGCGCACGCATCGTCGCTGAGCACGAGCCGGACCCATGGTCGGTGACGACGGCTGACCCGGAGCAGTTCTACCGGCGCGCGGCCCCGAAGTTCATCGTGTGCTCGCGGGAGCCGTTGCCCAGCGGGCTCCGCCACCTGCTGCCCAACCCGCCTGAGGTGCCGATCTACGAGTGCGTGCCGCCACTGCGGGAACTGCTGCGTGCCGCGATGAAGGACAGCCCGCTCGTCCTTGGCTACGAGCTCGCGGTGCTCAAGCGCGGGTCGGTCGGCCACCCCGGCGCGGAGCGGCCCGTGCTCAACGGGTATCCGCTGTTTTCGCCCGGCGATACCCGGGGTTCGCAGATCACGGTCCGGGTGCACGTCGAGCCGACGGACGGCGCGGGCACCACGCTGGCCGTCGTCACCCGCGAGCCGCGGCCCGACCTGCCGCGGCAGGCCAGGCGGATGCGGCCGCTGCAGGTCCAGGCGGCCGTCGTCCCCGCGGGTCGCTATCTGCTGACTGCGGTGCTGACCCGGCCCGGACAGGTCCGGTTCCAGGGGGAGCCACAGCTGCCTCCGCTCGGCGACTCGAGCCGGTCCTGGGACGAGCTCGAGCGCCTCCTGCCCGGCCAGCTGACCGCGCAGGCGGCGGTGCACCTGGTCTGCCTGACCGAGCGGTGCGGCAGCGACGACCGGTTGCAGCAGCGCATCGACCGGCTTGAGGAGCTCGTCACCGAGGCGCAGACCGACGCCCGGCCGCTGCGTGTCTCGGTGGTCGCCTACGGCGCTCACGGGGTCGCCTGGAAGGTTGACGACCGGCCGCCCGAGATCCGGGCCTGGGCGGCGCCGGGCGACGAGGCGATCAAGGCACTGCGCGGGCTCGCCAGCCGCCGGGTGGACAACCGGGAGTACCAGGGCGCCGCGCAGCTGGAGTGCGCCCTCAAGCTGCTGCGCGAGCGCCTGATCGCCGCGGACGGACGGCCGGTGATCGTGACCGCGGGCGGCCGCCCGGCCCATCCGCCCGGCCTCGACACCAGCAGGCAGCTCATTCCCTGCCCTGACTTGGTGGACGGGAAGTCAGAGCTCGACTGGCTGCTCCGGCTGCCGGGGATCACCTTCGGCGCGCTCCGCGATCCCAAGTGCCGGGGCGGGATCTGGGAGCGGCTCGGCCGGGACGCCGTGGCCACGGTGGATGACGCGGTGGACATGGAAAGCTTTGCGGCACATCTCGGCCTGCGCGTGGCCGTCCAGACCGTGCCCTTCCCGGTGATCGAGTAGTGAGGAACCCGACGTGGTGTATCGGATGAACTGGGCGGAGTCCGGCATCGCCATGCTGGGCCCGACGGAGAGCGGCAAGTCGACGTTCCTGTGCGCGCTGAAGAAAGCGCTCCTGGAGCAGGATGAGGACTGGACGCTCTTCACCCGCGACGTGGCCTCCCGGCGGATCCTGGACGAGATGTCCAATGCGCTGATCAGTGAGGGCGGCTTTCCGCTCCCGACGCGCACCGTCGACACCGTCCAGTGGATCCTGGGCGGGACGGTCGAGCGCACGGAACGCAAGGGCGGACGTTTCAGCCCGGTGACCAAGGTCAGGGACCGAGTCGAGATCACGCTCCGGCTGACCGACGCGCCCGGCGAGATCGGGCGCGCTGACCGCATCGGCCTTACCGAACGAAACGAGCTGATCAAGCAGCTGGCCGACAGCCGCGGCATCCTGTACATGTTCGACCCGATCAGGGAGTTCACCCAAGGCGACGCGTTCCAGCGGGCCGACAGCCTGCTCGGGGAGCTCTTGGGCGTGGTCTCCGAGGAGCCTGACTTCGACGGCAAGCTGCAGCATCACCTGGCGGTCTGCGTGACGAAGCTCGACGACCCGCGGGTGTTCAGGACCGCCCAGGATCTCAACATGCTGATCCCGGACAGCACCAGCAAGTGGGGCTTCCCCCGGGTGCACGAGGCCGATGCCCGGGGGCTGTTCCACGCGCTTGGCCAGGTCAGTAAGTCGGGGGACGGCGAGGCGGTGCCGAGATTGTTCGAACGGTACTTCCACCCGGAGCGGATCAGCTACTTCGTCACCTCGGCGGTCGGGTTCATGGTGAACAAGCGCACCAGGCGTTTCGATCCCCGCGACACCGCGAACGTCTACCGGACTGCGTCCAACGAGGCCCTGGTCCGCGGTCCGGTGCACCCTATCAACGTGGTCGAGCCGGTCTTGTGGATCGTCCGGCAGCTGACCCCGGCGGGGTGAGGCGGCCCGATGACCAGCACGAAGGTCCCCGTCAGCGCGCAGTGGGCGCTGGAGGGCAAGCAGCCGGACGGCGAAGGATACCGCATCCTGGCGTGCAGCACTGGCGACCTGAACCGGGCGAACTTCGCGGACGCGCTGAGCCGGTTCCAGCTCGGCGAGCTCAGCACCTTGCCCCAGGTGTCGGTGAGCTATGCGCGGCACGGCACGCAACAGGGACTGAGCTACCTGGCGCTGGCCATTCACTGGCACGCCAGGGAAGGCGCGTGCTTCGCCGAGGGGGTCAGCCCGCGGGACAACCAGGGCCGGCTCACTGCGTACACCAGCTACTTCTGTCTGCCGTACCACCGCCTGGCCGACGCGGCCATCGGCTACGTAGCCATGTACGAGGCGCTGAGCGCGGTCACGCTGACCGTGGCGGACGGTCCGCCCAAAGAGGTGCCGATCGCGCTGCCGGCCTCGCGGATCCCCGCCGCCGACGACCTCGCGGTGCGTGTCGCCCCGCTGCTGCTGACCGGCCAGCCGGTCTGCGTGCTCGGCGCCGAGGGCACCAGCATGCGCGAGCGGCTGGAATTCATCGACGCTACCATGGGGCTCTTGCCCTATAGCTTCCGGTCCCGAATGACCGCGGCGACGTGGACGAGGGCGACCAACCGCAACCACCGGTTCCGGCTGTTCTTCAGCAGCGCGCCGCGTGCGGACGAGCCAGACTACGTGGTGACGTGGGGTGACGATCCCGGCCTGGTACGTGTCCCCGGTGGGGAGGCTGGCGACTACTCCGACTGGCTGCAGGACAATATCGGCCCGCTGGCCCGGCTGGCCGAACTAACCAACGAGTTCGGGTTCGGCCCGAAAGACACCATCCAGGCAGTGGAGTCCGTCATCGGTACCCGGCACCGGTTCCGCTTTCGGTCCCGGCCGGCCGCCGCCTCGAATGGCAAGCCCGGGCCGCCGTCGG
>Ga0302311_10003643_pt1 | contig 16770 bp, 14 predicted proteins | sample III_Palsa_N1_3_FD_200449 | JGI IMG/M metagenome (GOLD analysis project Ga0302311, IMG submission 200449) | Peat permafrost microbial communities from Stordalen Mire near Abisko, Sweden - III_Palsa_N1_3 | ecosystem: Environmental > Terrestrial > Soil > Palsa > Peat permafrost | place: Sweden... | reverse complement strand
CCTTCACGCCGCCCTTGCCGTAGGCCTCCATGTAATCCGCGAACACCGGGTTCATCAGCAACGGCACATGGCCGTAGATGTCGTGGAACATGTCCGGCTCTTCCAGATAGTCGAGCTGGTCGCGCGTGCGGATAAAGCAGGTCGAGGGAAAGCGCCGGTTGGCCAGATGCTCGAAGAAGGTGAAATCCGGCACCAGGCCCGGCACGGCCACGATCTGCCAGCCGGTCGCCTTCATCAACACGTCGTTCAGGCGGCGGAAATCCGGAATGCCGCCAGCGGCGACGCCCAATCCGACCAGACCATCCATGAATTCGTCGCAGGCGCGCCCGACCAGGATCTTTTCCTGGCGCTCGAACAGGGTGCGCCAGATCGCATGTTCCTCGGCCGTATAGCTGTCCCAGCCCTGGTCGATGGTAAAGTCCGCGCGGGTCGAAGGTTCGCGATGGGCGACGACGCCATCCATCATGGCCGCTGCTCCGATTTTTGTTTCACTCGTAACTAATATCGAAACTCAGGGGCGATTGTCCAACCTTTAGACCAGCGCCACGGTCTCGATCGTCCCGAGGGCGGCCATAACCAGGCCGATATCCTGCTTCAACGTCGCCAGGAACGGTTTGCGTTCCAGCCGGGCCTCATCCATGTAGAGCGCCCGGTTGAGCTCGATCTGCAGCGCATGGCGGCCCTCGCCCGGGCGGCCGTAATGCCGGGTGGTGAAGCCGCCGGCATAGGGCGTGTTGCGGATGACCTGGTAGCCCTGGGCGTGCAGCACCCGCTCGGCGGTCTCGATCACCAGCGGGTGACAGGCGCTGCCCATGCGGTCGCCCAGCACGATATCGACCCGCCGGCGCGCGCGCGCCGGGCCGGGTCCCGCCCCGACCGACGGCATCGAATGGGCATCAAGCAGGATGCAGGCGCCGAACGCCCTGACCGTCTCGTCGACCAGATCGCCGAGGGCGGCATGATAGGGCCGATAGAGCGCCTCGATGCGGGCCTCGACCTCGGCGAAGCGCAGCTTGCCGCGATAGATCGCCTGGCCGTCGGCGACCAGTCGGGCGATCGTGCCCAAACCGACCGCGACGCGCGGCGAGCTGTGGTTGACGAAGGCCGGCAGCACGTCCTCGAACATCAGCGGATCGAGTTCCCAGGGCTCACGGTTGCAATCGACGAAGGCACGGGGAAACAGCGCCCGCAGCAAAGGTGCGCCCAATTCGGGCGCCAACCCGCAGATCTCGTCGACGAAACAATCTTCCGACTTGCGCAGCGTCATCGGATCGAGCCGCGAGGCCGCCAGGAATTCGCTCGGATAATGGTCGCCGCTATGGGGAGACGCCACCACCAGCGGCCGGCGCGCTGCGGTCGGCATCAGGATCTCGAACGGCCGGGGCATCGTCGGCGGGACGATGGCGGCGGCTGTCGATGCGGGCGACGTTCCGTGCATTCTTCTGATGTAGCGCAAATCCGCCCCGGGCGCCAACCGGCGCGGCGGATCGCGCCCCCCCCGGGCCGGTTTGTCCGCCATGCGCCCCCGCCATGCGGGCGGCCCATGCAGGCACCCTCTTGCATCGCTCCCGGAAACCTAGTACCTACCGCGTCCTCGGACGGAATGCCGGTTGCGGCGCCGGTTCGAGACCTCGAGATGGGGCGGTTAGCTCAGCGGTAGAGCATCACGTTGACATCGTGGGGGCCACTGGTTCGATCCCAGTACCGCCCACCATCTCCGAGAATGCGCCCATGATGGGCGCACCAAAAACAGGGGCTTCCTCGGCGAGAGGAGAGCCCCTCTTTTTTGTCCACCCCACAAAGATCCGTCACCCCCGGGCTTGACGAACGTTGTCGATCGGACACTACCGATACCCTTCCGCCTTGGTCAGAGCCTGGGCCAGATAATAGGCGGCACTGATCGCCGACCGCCTTCAAGATCGAGCGCCAGCGCGGACCGGTCGGGCTAACGCCCTGCTTGGCTCGTTAGCGGCTGCTGAGCCTCCTGCCGTCCTCGCCATCGACAGGGCGTTGCAGCAAGAAGGCCAGGGCGTCTTCGCAAGGTTGCTCCGCTTTGAAGGCGAGCAGTGCGTCGGCACGGGTTCGGCCGAGATTGACCGCGGCGATGGGTTTTCCGGCGCGCGCGGCCGCCTGGACGAAACGAAAGCCGGAATAGACCATGAGGGACGAGCCCACGATCAGCATGGCATCGGCCTGGGCAAGATGCTGGTTTGCGGCATCGACCTTGTCGCGCGGCACGTTCTCGCCGAAGAACACGACATCGGGTTTGAGCACCCCACCGCAATGCCGGCACGGCGGGACGGTGAACGACGAGAATTCGGCATCGTCGAGATCGGCGTCGCCATCCGGCGCATCGGCGGCATCCAGATCGATCCAGGACGGATTGAGCCGGCCGAGTTCGTCCTGAAGTTCGGCGCGGGGCATCCGTCGCTCGCAGCCCATGCAGCGGACCAGATCGAGCCGGCCGTGCAGGTCGATGACCCGGGTGCTGCCGGCCGCCTGATGCAGCCCATCGACGTTCTGGGTCAGCAGCAGCTCGCTCCGGTCTATCGCCTCCAAACGGGCAAGCGCGCGATGGGCGCCATTCGGCTGGGCCCGACCGAAGCGCCGCCACCCGATCACGCTGCGGGCCCAATAGCGCTGGCGCGTCGCCTCGGCGCCCATGAAGGCCTGATAGGTCATCGGCTGCGCGCGCTTCCAATTGCCGTCGGCATCGCGATAGTCGGGAATGCCCGAGTTCGTGCTGCAGCCGGCGCCGGTCAGAACGAAGAGGCGTCGATGGCGATCGACAAAGTCATGGAGGTCGAGGGAGTGTGTCATGGGGCCAGCTTAGCGTCCCCGGACCTCTGGCTCCAGGGTCGCACAAGCTCACTGTTCGGGACCCAGCTCTCCAGCCGATAAGGCCCGTTGCCGACCAGATGACCGGGCCGGGTCCAGCTGTCGCCCCATTGCTCGTAGGACGCGCGATGCAGCGGCTGGAACAGGTCGCGGTCGATCGCGACATCGTCGGAACTGGTCGTCTTCAGCGGGTCCAGCGTCTCGGGCTCGGCCGCGGTCGGCCGGCGCAAGACCGTCTCGGCCGACGCCGTCCCGGCTGCGAGCAAGCCCAGCACCGCTATCGCAGCCCGCCAGCGTCCGACTGCCATCGATCCCGATCCTTGCCTGCCCAAGCCCCGCATCACTATGGCCCGCGTGGGATTTCGTTGCCAACCCCGCCCCGCCGCCTTATTCCGGACAGGCCGGAGTGCCGGCCAACGAGATACGGCCCGGGAGCGCGCGCCTTGCAGCAGGACACCATCGACGAACAAAGCCTGGTCAACCGGCTGATCTGGCGGCTGATGCCGCTCTTGACCATCATGTTCCTGGTCTCGTTCATCGACCGGCAGAATGTCGGCTTCGCCAAGCTGCAGATGGTGACGGCGCTCAATACGACCGAGGTCGCCTATGGCTTCGCCTCGTCGCTGTTCTTCATCGCCTACCTGGTGTTCGAGATCCCGAGCACGCTCGCCGTCCATAAATACGGTGCGCGGATCTGGATGGCGCGGATCATGCTGACCTGGGGCATCGTCACAGTGCTGCAGGGCTTCTGCCAGTCGCTGACCCAGTTCAACATCCTGCGCTGCCTGTTGGGCGTGGCCGAGGCTGGGCTCTATCCCGGCATCCTGTTCTACATGACCCTGTGGTTTCCGCAGAAGCACCGCACCCGCGTGCTGGGCCTGTTCACGCTCGGCAGCGCGCTCGCCAATGCGGTGGGATCCCTGATCGGCGGCCCGCTGCTCGACCTCGACGGCACCTTGGGTCTGGCCGGCTGGCAATGGGTGTTCATCGTCACCGGTGCGGCGCCGATCATCCTCACCTTCATCGTCTGGAAGTACCTGCCGTCGAGCCCGGCCGAGGCCAAGTTCCTGTCGCCGGCCGAGCGGACCTGGCTGACCGAGCGTCTGGCCGCCGAGAAGGAGACCAAGGTCACCGAGGGCAATCCTTGGGCCGCCCTTTGGGACTGGCGCGTGCTGGGCTTCGCGCTCATCTACATGATGATGTCGACCTCGCTCTATGGCGTCAGCTATTGGCTGCCGACCGTGGTCAAGGGCTTCGGCGTCAGCTCGACCGTGAACGGGTTGCTGAACACCATCCCCTGGGCCTTCTCGGCCTGCATGTTGGCGTGGCTGCCGGCGCGGCTGCGCCGCGACCGGGTCATGCTGCGCGCGGTCGTGCTGATCGCGATCTGCGGCGTCGCCTGCTTCGTCGCCAGCACGCAATTGCCGTCGAACGAGCTGCGCTTCCTGGCGCTGATCCTGGGTGCGCCCTGCATCCAGCTGCTCTATCCCTGCTTCTGGTCGATGCCGCCGCGCTTCTTCAGCGGCGCCCGGGCGGCCGCCAGCCTGGCCGCGATCAATTCGATCGGCAATCTCGGCGGCTTCTGGGGCCAGAACCTGATGCCCTGGGTGGCGAAGGAGGCCGGCAGCAACATCTTGCCGATGCTGGTGCCAGCGGCATGCCTAACCTTACTGGGGGTGGCGGCCTTCGTCGCCCGCATGAAGCTGGGCGACGAGCCGGCGAAGTCAGCGGTCTAGCGCGCGGGCCAGGCTCGCGTTCACCTCGGCCCCGAAGGCGAAGATGATGGCGCTGATGTAGAAGAACATCAGCGTCATGATCACCCCGCCCAGGCTGCCGTAGGTGACGCTGTACGACGCGAAATGATCGACATAGACCGAGAACAGCGCCGCGGTCGCAGCCAGAGCAGGGCGGTCGTGGCCGCCCCCGGCCAGACGCGGCGCAATGGTTGATGACAGTTCGGCAGCATGCGATGCAGGCCGATGAGACCAACGGCAACCAGCACCGCCGCCAGGCCGTAGCGCAGCACGACCCAGGGCAGGAACCAGGCCGTATCGACCGACAGATAGTCGGTCACCAGCTTCCAGATCACCGGGCCCAACACCAGCGCCACCGACAGTACCAGGGCCAGGCCGGCACCGGCGATGACGATCGCGACGCTTTCGGGCCGCGTCCGCCAGAAGGCGCGTGTCTCGCGCACGTCATAGCAGCGGTTGAGCAGGGTCCGGAGCGCCTCGACCCCGCTCGACGCGGTCCAGAGCGCGAACAGGATGCTGACGGTCAGCAGCCCACCATGCTGCTGGGTCAGCACATCGCGCACGATCGGCGCCAGCGCCTGGGCAATCTCGGGCGGTGAGAGTTCGAACAGGGTCTGGATGATCCGGTCGGCGCTTTCGGCATCGCCGACGAAGCCCGCGAGGGCGGTCAGGAAGATCAGGAACGGGAACAGGGCCAGGATCGCGGTGAAGGCGATATAGCCCGAGAGCTCGAACCCCTCGTGCTTCACTAACTGCCAGCCGGCATCACCGACCAGCCGTAGCACGGCCATGGGCGTCCATCGCCCCGCACGAAGGGCCGGCGCATCGGGCGGCATGGTGGTCATCCTGACGTCTCCGGTTGGGCGCGCGGCAGCACCCTCTCCCTAGAGGCAAAGCCGCGAAGGCACCGTCCGGTTCCAGACGGCGCACCCATCGAAGGAACCCGCAACCGTCTGGCATCGTTATGACGGAGGCAAGTACTGGGTTTTCGACCCATGGCCCGGCCCTCCTAGGCCGGCCCCCTGACCGATGGCGGAAACAACCGAGCTGACCCAAATGATCAAACTCGACCCGACCTACGAAGCCCTCCTCGATCCGCGTGTGTCTACCGGCGTGCCGGGCCTCGACGACATCCTGGCCGGCGGCCTGATGGCGAACCGGCTCTATCTCGTCGAAGGCCAGCCCGGCGCCGGCAAGACCACGCTGGCGTTGCAGTTCCTGCTGGCGGGCCGCGCGCGTGGCGAATCCGGCCTCTACGTCACCCTATCGGAGACCGAGGAGGAGCTGCACGCCGTCGCACGCTCTCACGGCATCACACTCGACGGCATCGCGCTGTTCGAGTTCGCCTCGACCAAGAACGCGATGAGCGCCGGGCATGACCAGACCCTGCTGCACCCGTGGGAGGTCGAGCTGGGCGAGACGATCAAGCTGATCACCGACAAGGTCGAGGCGACCAACCCGACCCTGGTCGTGTTCGACAGCCTGTCGGAGATGCGGCTCCTGGCCCAGGACCCGCTGCGCTATCGCCGCCAGATCCTGGCGCTGAAGCAGTTCTTCGCCGGCCGGCATACGACGGTGCTGCTGCTCGACGACATGACGGCGAGCGCCGAGCGCGACCTGCAGCTCCATTCGCTGTGCCATGGCGTGATCACGCTCGAACGCCTGTCCCAGCAGTTCGGCCCGGCCCGGCGCCGGATCGAGGTGCAGAAGATGCGCGGCGTGCGCTATCGCGCGGGATTTCACGACTTCAAGATCGAGCATGGCGGGCTGGTGATTTATCCGCGCCTGGTGGCGCTCGAGCATCATCGCCCGTTCATCGGGGCCCCGGTGCCGAGCGGCATTCCGGCGCTCGACGCGCTGCTCGACGGCGGCCCGTTGCGCGGCACCAGCACGCTCATCACCGGCCCGGCCGGGTCCGGCAAGACGACGCTGGCCCTGCAATACGTCGATGCCGCCTGCCGGCGCGGCGAGCGCGCGGTGCTCTATGAGTTCGACGAGCGTGCCGGCACGTTGATCAGCCGCTGCGCCAAGCAGGGCATCGATTTGAACGGCCATATCGACGCCGGCCGGCTGGTGATCAAGCAGATTGATCCGGCCGAACTGTCGCCGGGCGAATTCGACGCGATGGTCCGCCACGAGATCGAGGTTCACGGCGCGCGCATGATCGTGATCGACAGCCTGGCCGGCTACACCATCTCGATGCCGGAAGAGCAGCAACTGGTGCTGCAGCTGCACGAACTGCTGTCCTATCTGAACCAGCAGGGCATCGTGACCTTCCTGATCAATACCCAGAGCGGTCTGGTCGGCGGCATGCAGAGCAACGGCATCAACGTCAGCTTCCTGTCCGATGCCGTGCTGCTCTTGCGTTTCTTCGAGGCCGGCGGCCGCATGCTGAAGGCGCTGTCGGTCATCAAGAACCGCGGCGGCGGCCATGAGGATTCGATCCGCGAGGTGCGGATCGGCGAGAGCGGCATCCGGATCGGCGAGCCGTTGCGTCAGTTCCACGGCGTGTTGACCGGCACGCCCACCTTTCGTGGCGATGGCGACCCGTTGCTAATGGAACGGGACTAGGCGATGCCCGACGCCCTCGGCGGCAACGCAATCGGTCCCCTCCTGGTCCTGACGCCCACGGGCCGTGATTCCGATCGCGCCGCCGAGCTGCTGGAACGCGAGTCGATCTGCTACCGGGTCCTGCGCGACGGCCGCGCGCTGGGGGCGGCCATCGACGAGACGATCGGCGCCGTGCTGGTCGCCGACGAGGCACTGGTCACGTCCGATCTCTCGGACCTGCGCCGCCAGCTGGACGAACAACCGGCCTGGTCCGACCTGCCGTTCGTCGTACTGACCCATGGCGGCAGCGGGTCGCGGCGCGCGCTGGGCGAGTTGCGCCTGCCCGAGGCGCTGGGCAACGTCATGTTTCTGGAGCGGCCGCTGAATGCGCTGACCCTGGTCAGCGCCGTCCGTACAGCACTGCGAGCCCGGCGGCGCCAGCGCCAGGTCCGCGATCATCTGGCCGAACGCGCGGCCGTGACCGAGGAGCTGGCCCGCAGCCGCGAGGAGCTGGAACGGCTGGTGGTCGAGCGCACCCGCTCGCTGGAACAGGCGATGGAGGAGCGCAAGCTGACCGAGGCGGCACTCGCGCGCGCCCAGAAGATGGAGGCGGTCGGGCGCCTGACCGGCGGCATCGCCCATGATTTCAACAATCTGCTGACCGCCATGGTCGGCAGCCTGGAGCTGTTGCAGGCGCGCGTGGTCAATGACCCGCGCGCCGCGCACCATGCCGACGTGGCCGTGCAGGCGGCCGAGCGCGGTGCCAAGCTGACCGCGCAATTGCTGGCCTTCTCGCGCCAGCAGCGGCTGGATCTGCGCTCGGTCGACGTCAACGCGCTGGTGCGCAACATGGATGGGCTGCTGCCGCGCGCGGTCGGCTCCGGCGTGGTGGTGCGGTTCGACCTGTCGGCGGAGGACGGCTGGGCCGTGGCCGATCCGAACCAGCTGGAACTGGCGATCCTCAATCTGGCAATCAATGCGCGCGACGCCATGCCCGACGGCGGCACGCTGACCGTCGCCACCGGACGAATCGCGCATGATGAGCCCGGCCAGGCTAGCGGCGAGGCGATCGTGATTTCGGTCACCGATACCGGCACCGGCATGTCGCCCGAGGTGCTGGCCCACGCGTTCGAGCCGTTCTACACGACCAAGGGCCTGGGCAAGGGCACCGGCCTGGGCCTGGCCCAGGTCTATGGCATCGCGCGGCAGAGCGGCGGCGACGTGAAGATCGAAAGCCAGAGTGGCCAGGGCACCACCGTCAGCATCCTGCTGCCACAGGTCGAGCGGCCGTTGGCGACAGCAGCGGCGACCAAGCCCGCGGACAAGCCGGTCCTGGAGCCGTCAGGCCGCGGCGCCCGCGTGCCGGTGCTGGTGATCGACGACGATCCGGCCGTGCGCGAGACCCTGGTCCAGGGGCTGGAGTACGACGGGTTCGACGTGGTCGAGGCCGCGGACGGCCGGGCCGGCCTGGCGCTGTTGGAACGCGGCGCACCGGCGTCGCTCGCGGTGATCGATTTCGCCATGCCGGGCATGAACGGCGCCGAGGTCGCGCGCGCGGTCCAGCGCCTGCGTCCGGGCCTGCCGATCATCTTCGCCAGCGGTTATGCCGAGACGGCGGCGCTCGACGGCATCAGCGGCGCCATCACCATGCGCAAGCCGTTCAAGATCGCCGACCTGACCAGTGCCATCCGTCACGTGCTGGGCAGCGCGCCGCGGAAGAAGGAGCGGGTGCCTACGGGTTGACCAGTAGAAACGCTACTGGTTGATAGGGGCGCAGTTCGTCCGGCCGGACGCGACGCAATCCTGCAGACTGCCGTTCTTGCGCAGCGCCTGGGTCAAGAACCAGCCCCCCACGACCAGCACCAGCACGACGACCAACGCCGCCACGGCCCCCCGATTGCTGGAAGGTTCGTGGTGCTCGGGCTCGGGTGCGTCTGGGGTCGGTTCCATCCTCTCTTCATCGCCGATAGGATGGATCTGGGCAAGCCTTACCCGGGGATGCCGAGCCACGAGACATGAGTGCCGCCTTGTCATCTTCCTTGCCGGATCGCCTGCTCGCCGTCACCGCCGCCATCAGCCCGGCTTTCGCCAAGACGGACGCCCGGCTCTATCATCTGGCCGACGACAGCGGGCAGATGCAGCTCTGGTCGCTGGAGCCGGCCGACGGCACGCGCCGGCAATTGACGGCATTGGACGAGCCCGTGGCGTTCTTCGCCCGCTCGCCCAGCGACGACACGATCGTGTTCGGCGTCGATTGCGGCGGCGACGAGCGGCAGCAATTGCATCTGCGGCGCCCCGACGGCACCGGCCGGGCGCTGACCGACGTACCCGACGCAATCCATAGCTGGGGCGCCTTCGCCCCCGACGGCAGCCGCATTGCCTATACCGCCAACCCGCGCAACGGCGTCGATTTCGACCTGTTCGTCCAAGATCTCGCGACCGGCGCCACGGTCTGCCTCGCCCAGTTCGAGGGGCAGCAGAAGGTGCTGGCCTGGAGCCCCGACGGCGCCTGGTTGACCATCCAGGCCGACCGCAGCCATTTCGACCAGGAACTGGCCTTGGTCGAGGTCGCGACCGGCGCCGTCCGCCCGATCGAGCGCGCCCATGGTCCCGCCCGCTATGCCGCGTTTCGCTGGCGCAAGGACGGCAGCACCGCCTATGTGCTGACCGAGCTTGGCGGCGACTATATCGGCGTCGCCCGGTTCGACCCTGACGCCGGCACGTTCACGCCGCTGTTCATGCCCGATGGCGATGTCGAGACAATGGCGCTCGCCCCCGACGGCAGCCGCCTCGCCGTCGCGGTCAATCGGGCCGGCTGGTCGGAACTGCAGCTGATCGACAGCACGACCGGCGCCACCACCATCGTCGAGCGCCCGGCCGGCGTGATCGGCGAGCTGGCCTGGTCGCCCGACGGCACGCAGCTGATCCTGTCGCAGACCGACCCGACCCGGCCGCGCGGCCTCTGGCAGGTCGATGCCGCCAGCGGAACGGTGACACCGCTGCTGGTCGCCGATACGACGGGCTTGACGCTCAGGCCCTGGCGGCTGGTTGAGTTCGCCAGCTTCGACGGCCTGCCGATCCAGGCCTGGCTCGCCCTACCGGACTCAGGTCGCAAGGCCGTGGTCTGGGTCCATGGCGGCCCGGAAAGCCAGGTCCGGCCGACCTGGCGCCCGGACGTGCAGGCGATGCTGGCGGCCGGCTATGCGGTCATGTTGCCCAACGTGCGCGGCTCGACCGGCTATGGCCGCCGCTTCGCCGCACTCGACGACGTGCGGCTCAGGCTGGATGCCGTCGAGGATCTGCGCGCGGCCCGGCTCTGGCTCGGCGCCCGGCCGGAGATCGACGAGAACGCCATCGCGGTCATGGGCCAGAGCTATGGCGGCTACATGGTGCTGGCGACGCTGACCCGGCATCCGGAGCTGTGGAAGGCCGGCATCGAATCTTACGGCATCGTGCATTTCCTGACGCTGCTGCGCGACACCGGCCCCTGGCGCTGGCGCCACCGCGCGGCCGAATACGGCGACCCGATCGCCGACCGGGAATTCTTGGAGGAAATCTCGCCGCTGACCCTGAACGGCCGGATCCGCGTGCCGCTGCTGGTCGCCCACGGCAAACGCGACCCGCGCGTGCCGTTCAGCGAAACCGAAACCCTGCTCGCCGCCCTCGCCGCCCGGCAGCATCCGGTCGAGAGCGTGCTGTTCGATCATGAGGGGCACGGGTTTACCCGCCCGGACGATAAACGGCGGATTCTGGCGGCGGTGATGGGGTTTTTGGGCAGAGAGCTTTAGGCGGCGCGACCCTCACCCGCCTCGCTGCCGCTCGGCACCCTCTCCCATAAATGGGCGAGGGCTAGAAGAAGCTCCCTCTCCCATTTATGGGAGAGGGTTGGGGTGGGGGTCGCGCCGACGCTTCGAATTACCCCCGCGGCAATTCCTGCTCGACCAGCGTCGCCCAGAGCGAGGCCCCCAGCGGCAGGATATCGTCGTTGAAATCGTAATTCGGGTGATGCACCGGGGTCTTGCCCTTGTCGGCGCCGGCCTGGCCGAGCTTGACGTAGCAGCCCGGGCGGGCCTCGAGCATGAAGGCGAAATCCTCGCCGCCCATCGAGGGCACGCGCTCGCGGATCACCTTGTCGGCGCCCAGCACCTTGGCGGCGGCCATGGCGGCCCGGTCGCTCTCGGCCGCGTGGTTCGCGGTCACCGGATAATTGCGGTGATATTCGACCTTGGCCTCGGCATCGAAGGCGGCCGCCGTGGTCTCGGCGATCTGGGTCAGCAGCCGCTGCACGTCGTCGCGCACCTCCGGCAGCAGCGTACGGACCGTGCCGTCGAGCCAGCCCGAATGCGGGATGATGTTGCTGGCGGTGCCGGCATGGAATTGCGTGATCGAGATCACGGCGCTGTCGAGCGGATTGACCCGGCGGGCCGCGATCGACTGCATCGCCACCACGATATGCGATCCCACCACGACCGGATCGATGCAGAAATGCGGCTTGGCCGCATGGCCGCCCTTGCCGGTGATATGGATGCGGAACACGTCGGACGCGGCCTGGACCGGGCCGGCGACGACCGAGATCTCACCCACCGGCAGGGTCGTGTCGTTATGCAGCCCATAGACCGCATCGACAGGAAACTTGTCGAACAAGCCTTCCTCGACCATGACCCGGCCGCCGCCGCCGCCCTCTTCCGCCGGCTGGAAGATGAAATGCACGGTGCCGTCGAAATTCTTGGTCTCGGATAGGTACTTGGCCGCCCCCAACAGCATGGTCGTGTGGCCGTCATGGCCGCAGGCGTGCATCTTGCCGTCGATCTTGGAGCGGTGGTCGAAGCCGTTGGCCTCGCTCATCGGCAGCGCGTCCATGTCGGCGCGGATGCCGATCGCGCGCTTGGAGGTGCCGAGCTTCAGGCTGCCGACCACGCCGGTGCCGGCCAGGCCCCGATGCACCTCGATGCCCCATTCCGCCAGCTTCGCCGCCACGATGTCGGACGTCCGCTTTTCCTCGAACCCCAGCTCGGGATTCTCGTGAAGATCGCGGCGCCAGGCCGTCATCTCGTCGTGAAAATGGGCGATGCGGTTGTTGATCGGCATGAGATATTCCTGCGGGTTCGAACCAATACGGCAAGTTTGCCGCCGTTTGGGGGACGGCATCAAGAGGGGTTGGCCGCGACAGAGACCATGCCGACATTTTGACCTGCGAACGGACAGAATGCCGCACTGTTTACCGGCTGTTTACCTCGGCCCCGGAACAGTTGGGGTTGCAGACCGCCGAGAGGCCTCCCGGATCGCTCGGCTCGGTTCGGCAGCTATACGTTGAGGGCGGCGCAACACGGGGACGGGTATTTCATGTCTGCCACAGCCAAACGGCCGCGCCGGTTCGCCGTGGTCATTCAGGGTCGGACGCAGGATCGATCGGCGCAGTGACCTGGAGCATTTTCGATCTGGATATGACGGCGCTGATGGTCGTGACGGCATCGCTGCATCTGGTGACCGCCACGACGCTGCTGATGCTCGGCTTGCTGGTGAAGCGGTCGGCCGGGCTGCTTTTCTGGTCCCTATCCGACTTGGTCTATGCCGGCGGCTTCGCACTGCTCGTGTACGATCCGCTGCCCGGCGATCTGTCCGCCATCACTGGCAATCTGCTGATCGACGTCGGCACCGCCGTGGCGTTTCTGGGCATCAACAGGTTTCTGGGCCGGCCGAGGCGCGAGCTCTGGCCGCTCGTCCCTGCGGGCCTGCTCGGCCTATTCGAAATCGTCCATTTCGCGCGCGCGGGCATCGACTATCGGATGATCGTGACCGTCGGCGGCGCGTTGCGCGTCGGGCTGATGATTTCCGCCGCCTGGCTGCTCCTATACCGCGCACCGTCCGATACGCGGCCTGCCTCGCTCGTGACCGCCGGTTGCTATTTGGCCTGGGCGAGCCTGTTGCTCACCCGGATCGCCTGGTGGAATTTCGCGATCGATCCCACGATAGACTCGGTCTGGGACCCGACGACCGCTCCGGCGCTGCTCGTCAGGATCTGCATCAACTTCGTGGTCGCTCCCAGCTATCTCTGGATGGTCAGTTGCCGCCTCGAGGCCGAGTTGGCCCGTCAAGCGCGGCAGGACCCGTTGACCGGAGTGGCCAATCGCCGGGTGCTCTGGGAGGCGGGCGAGGCCGATCTGGCTCAGGCGCAGCGCCGGAACCGGCCGCTCGCGGTGTTGATGATCGATATCGACCATTTCAAGTCGGTCAACGATCGTTGGGGCCACGGCGCCGGCGATCGGCTGCTGGTCGCCGTGGCCCGCAGCCTGACGGTCGGATTGCGCGACGGCGATCTGCTCGCCCGCATCGGCGGTGAGGAATTCGCGATCCTGCTTCCGGACACGCACCCGGAAGAGGCAGCGGTCGTAGCCGAACGACTCCGGCTCTCGGTCGAAGCGCTGGCCCTGCCGCTGTCCGAGGCCGCGCCGCTTACCTGTACCATCAGTGTCGGCGGCGCCATGCTCGACACCCAAACCCGCCGATGGGACGAACTGATCAATATCGCGGATCACGCGCTCTACCGCGCAAAGGCGCAGGGCCGCAACCGGGTCGAGATGAAGGCGCTGGCCGCCGGCTGAGCAGTCTCAGAACATCGTGTTCTTGTTGGCGGCCTCGGCCGGGATCGGCTGGACCACATCCCAATGCTCGACGATCTTGCCATGGTCGAGCCGGAAGATGTCGATGACGGCACTGCCACGGTCGCCCGGGGCCGGGACCGCATGGACATGCAGGATGACCCGGTCGCCGTCGGCGAAGGCCGCCTTGATCTCGCTATGGGACTGCGGCGCCTGTGCACGCAGATACGCGACGACCGCTTTGAAGCCGTCCAGCCCGTCGGGCACGTTCGGATTGTGCTGGGTGTAATGGTCGCCCATGTAGCGTCGCGCCGCGCCGAAATCCTTCTGATTCAGCCCGGCCTCGTAGAACGCCCGGACAGTATCGATATTCGCCTTTTCCCGCGGGGTTTCGGCGAAAGCCGGCTGGGTCAGGAAGGCGGCGACGAGCAAGGCCAGCAGCGGTTTCATGGGGCGGTTTCCTTGGTGAAACTTCTTCTCTGCCGATCGGTATAGCCGACAAGGACGACGGCTTTCTAGGCCTGATCCATCAGGTGGCAGGCGACCTGCCGCTCCGGCGCCACCTCTTTCAGCACCGGGATCTCGAGTTTGCAGCGCTCCATGGCGTGCGGGCAGCGCGGGTGGAAATGACAGCCGGCCGGCGGGTTCAGGGGTGAGGCCGGGTCGCCGGTCAACCGCACCATGGTCACCTTCTGCGCCGGATCGGGCGTCGGCGTCGCCGCGCGGAGCGCCTGGGTATAGGGGTGCAGCGGGCTGTCGAGCAGCGCTTCCGCCGGCGCGGTTTCGACGATCCGGCCCAGATACATGACCGCGACGCGCTGGCAGAAATAGCGGACCACGCCCAGATCGTGGGAGATGAACACGGACGCGAGGTTGCGGGTCTCGCGCAGCTTGTTCAGCAGCACCAGCACCTGGGCCTGGACCGAGACGTCGAGGGCGGAGACCGGCTCGTCCAGGAACAGCAGCTCCGGGCCGACCGAGAGCGCGCGGGCGATGCCGATGCGCTGGCGCTGGCCGCCGGAGAATTCATGGGGATATTTATGCACGGCCTCGGTCGGCAAGCCGACCTCCGCCAACAGCTCGCGCACCCGGTCCGGCCGCTCGCTTGCGGTGCCGATGCCATGCACCTTCATGGGTTCGGCCAGCGTATCGCCGATGCGCCGGCGCGGGTTCAAGGACGAGTACGGGTCCTGGAACACGATCTGCAGCCGTTGGCGCAACCGGCGCAGGTCCGGCCCGGTCGCCTTGAACAGATCGACGCCGTCGATCAGCGCCTGGCCGCCGTCGGGTTCGGTCAGGCGCAGAATGGTGCGGGCCGAGGTGGATTTGCCGCAGCCGCTCTCGCCGACCAGGCCCAGCGCCTCGCCGCGCGCGACGTCGAACGAGATGCCGTCGAGCGCCTTCACCGTCTGCACCGGCCCGGAGAAGCCGAAGCCGGAGCGGACCGGGAAGGTCTTGACCAGATCCTTGACCACCAGCATCAGAGGCCCCCTTCCGGTCGGCCGAGCCAGCAGCGCATGCGATGGTCGGGCCGGCCGCCGGTCGGCAGCAGCGGTGGCCGCTCGGCGCATTTGTCCATGACATGGGCGCAGCGCGATTGGAACCGGCAGCCGGCCGGCATCTGAAACAAAGTCGGCACCTGGCCCGGGATCGGCTCCAGGCTGTCGGGCCGCCGATCGGCGCGCGGCACGGATTTCAGCAGCGCGGCGCTGTAGGGATGGCTCGGCCGCTGGAAGAAATCATCGACCGGTGCGGTCTCGACCACATCGCCGCCATACATCACGACAACTCGCTGGGCGATCGAAGCGACCACGCCCAGGTTATGGGTGATGAACAGCACGGCCATGCCGTCCTCGGCCTGCAGTTCCGCGATCAGGTTCAGCACCTGGGCCTGGATGGTGACGTCGAGCGCCGTCGTCGGTTCGTCGGCCAGCAGCACCTTGGGCCGGCAGGCGACCGCCATGGCGATCATGACGCGCTGGCGCATGCCGCCGGAGAATTGATGCGGGTAATCGTCGATGCGCCGGGCCGATGCCGGGATCTGCACCCGGTTCATCAGCCGCAGCACCTCGGCCCGTGCCGCCGCCCCATCCAGGCCGCGATGGCGCCGAAGCGTCTCCGCGATCTGGAAACCCACGGGCAGCACCGGATTCAGGCTGGTCATCGGCTCCTGAAAGATCATCGAAACCAGATTGCCGCGCAAACTTTCCAGATCCCGGTCGGGCAGGCCGACGACCTCGCGCCCATCGATCGTTACGCTTCCGGAAAGAACCTTGCCGATCTTGGCCGGCAACAGGCCCATGATCGACATGGCGGTCAGGCTCTTGCCGCAGCCGCTCTCGCCGACCAGGGCCACGGTCTCGCGCGGGTACACCTCGAACGACACGCCGCGCACGGCCTCGTGCCAGGTGCCGCGGATCTTGAGCCCCGTCGTCAGGTCCTTGACCGCCAGCACCGGCGGCGCTTTGAGCGGGACGACATTGCTCATGATACCGCCGCCTTCGGATCGGTCGCGTCGCGCAGGCCGTCGCCGATCATGTTGAGCGCCAGCATGACCAGCAGCACGGCCAGGCTGGGGAAGACCGCGAGCCAGGGCGCGTCCAGCAGATTTTCGAACCCTTCGCGGATGATGCTGCCCCAGGTCGCGGTCGGCGGCGGCAGCCCTAAGCCGATGAAGCTCAGGCTCGCCTCGGTCCGGATCGCGGTCGCGAGCCAGAGCGAGCCCATGACGATCAGGTCGTCGAGCACGTTCGGCAGGATATGCACCAGCATGATGCGCAGGTTGGAGAAGCCCAGTGCCCTGCCCGCCTCGACGAAATCGCGTTCCTTGAGGCTCAAGGTCGGCCCGCGCGCGACCCGGGCGAACGGCGGCACCGCGGTGATGGCGATCGCCAGGATCAGGTCGAACAGGTTGGCACCCAGCAGCGCCACGATGATCAGGCCCATGATCAGCTGCGGAAAGCTCAACAGCACGTCCATCACCGCCATCACCGCCTGGTCGAAGCGGCCGCCGACATAGCCGGACAGGA
>Ga0302311_10003641_pt1 | contig 16772 bp, 10 predicted proteins | sample III_Palsa_N1_3_FD_200449 | JGI IMG/M metagenome (GOLD analysis project Ga0302311, IMG submission 200449) | Peat permafrost microbial communities from Stordalen Mire near Abisko, Sweden - III_Palsa_N1_3 | ecosystem: Environmental > Terrestrial > Soil > Palsa > Peat permafrost | place: Sweden... | reverse complement strand
CGGCGAAAAAGCCGCCCAAATATGCCGCCGCGCCTCCCACCGAGGGCGGGCTGCTCGACGACGTCAACGGCTATACGATCGGCAAGGACGGCCAGGTCGAGCATTTCACCGGCCTGCTGATCGGCAAGAACGGCAAGGTCGCCAAGCTGTTGCAGGCCGGCGACAAGCGCCCCGAATGGCTCGACTTCAAGCTCGACGGCCATGGCCGCACGCTGCTGCCCGGGCTGATCGACGCGCACGGCCACATCATGGACCTGGGCTTCGCGCTGACGCATGTCGATTTGAGCGCCACCACCAGCCTAGCCGACGCGCAGACCAAGGTCGCCAACTATGCGCAGAGCCACCCCAATCCGGCGTGGGTCGAAGGCTTCGGCTGGAACCAGGAAAGCTGGCATCTCGGCCGCTTCCCGACCGCCGCGGACATCGATCTTGCGGTGCGCGACCGGCCGGTCGTGCTCGAGCGGGTCGACGGCCATGCGCTCGTCGCCAATTCGGCGGCGATGGCGGCGGCGGGGATATCGGCCTCGACCAAGGACGTTCCCGGCGGCCATATCGAGCGCGACGCACACGGCCGCCCGACCGGCGTGTTCGTCGATGCCGCGCGCGAGCTGATCCGCAAGGTCGTGCCGCAACCCGCCCCGCTCGATCGCGACGATGCGTTCCGCAAGGCGCAGGAGGCGCTGCTCGGCTTCGGCGTCACCGCGACCTGCGACATGGACACGATGGCGGACGACTGGAACGTCTGGCGCCGCGCGGGCGACGCGGGCGCGCTGCGCATCCGCATCGTCAGCTACGGCCACGGCGTCGACACCGCGCTGGCGATCGCGGGCACCGGGCCGACGCCCTGGCTCTACGACAGTCATCTGCGGATGGTGGGCGTCAAGCTGTTCGCCGACGGTGCGCTGGGTTCGCGCGGCGCGTGGCTCAAGCAGCCCTATGCGGACATGCCCTCGACGCGCGGCACCTCGCTGCTCGACGATACGCGTCTGAAGAACCTGATGAGCCGTGCGGCGATGGACAATTTTCAGGTCGCGGTCCACGCGATCGGCGATGCCGCCAATGCACAGGTGCTCGACGCGATCGACGAGCTCTCCGACACCTACAAGGGCGATCGCCGCTGGCGGATCGAGCATGCGCAGATCGTCTCGCCCGCCGACCTGCCGCGCTTCGCGCAGCACGGCATCATCGCGTCGATGCAGCCGACGCACGAGACCAGCGACTGGCGCATGGCCGAGGCGCGGCTTGGGGACGATCGACTGAAGGGCGCCTATGCGTGGAACACGATGCTGAGCGAGCATGTCCCGTTTGCGTTCGGTTCCGACTATCCGGTGGAGAGCCCCAACCCCTTCCCCGGCCTCGCCGCAGCAGTCTCCCGCGAGGATGCGCATGGCGAGCCCGCCGGCGGCTGGCATCCCGACGAGCGGATCACGATGCCGCAGGCGCTCGCCGCCTTCACCACGGGGGCGGCCTATGCGGCGGAGGCGGAGGATCGGCTGGGCTCGCTCGAACCGGGCAAGCTCGCCGACTTCGTGCTGGTCGACCGCGATCCGATGACCACCGTCGACCCGCAGGCGATCCGCGCGATCCAGGTGCAGGAGACGTGGATCGGCGGGCAGCGGGTCTGGGTACGGAAATAGTCCCTGTGCTCCCGCGTATGCGGGAGTCCAGGCGAAGCGAGCGCGTCGTTTGCAACCCTGGGCTCCCGCCTACGCGGGAGAACGGCCGGTTTATTGCTTGCCGGCCAGCCCCACCAGCAACCCCGGCGTCAGGATCTGCGGCAAGGTCTGCGCCTCCTTGCCCGGCGCGTACCAGAGATAGAGCGGCACGCCCGACCGGCCGTGCACGTCCAGGAATTTGCCGATCGCGGCATCGCCGTCGGTCCAGTCGCCGACCATCGTCGTGACACCGGCGTGCGCGAACGCCGCCTGCGTCTCGGACCGCTCGATCGCGACCTTCTCGTTGACCTTGCACGACAGGCACCAGTCCGCGGTGAAGTAGAGGAAGACAGGCTTGTTCGCCGCCCGCAACGCCGCGAGCTTCGCCGCATCGAACGGCACCGAAGCCCCCGCCTGCGCGACCGTCGCCACCGCCTGATGCTTGGGCAGTAACGTCGCCCCCGCCGCGATCGCGATCAGCAGCGCCGCGCCCGCGGGCCCCCAGGCGACCGCCTTGAAGCCGCGCTGGCGCCGCCCCGTCCACCACAGGCCTAAGGCGAGCAGCATCGCCGCGGCCAGCGCCAGCACGACGCCGTCCGCGCGTGTCTGGTTGCCGAGCACCCAGCACAGCCCGAGCGCGGTGAGGAACATCGGCACCGCGAGAATGTGCCGCATCGTCTCCATCCACGCGCCGGGCTTGGGGAGCGCGCGCCTGAGTGCAGGCACGTAGCCGAGCAGCAGGAACGGGATCGCCAGCCCGAGCCCCAACCCCGCGAACACCAGCAACGCCGCCGCCACCGGCAGCACCAGCGCCGCGCCCAGTGCCGCCGCCATGAACGGCCCGGTGCAAGGCGTCGCGACGAAAGCGGCGAGCGCGCCCGTCCAGAACGCACCGACCGTGCCGCGCTTCGCAGCGAGCTCCGATCCCGCAGTAACTGCGCCGAGCTCGAACAGCCCGGCAAGATTGAAGCCGATCGCGCTGGTCAGCAGCACGAGCAGGAAGATGATGCCGGGATCCTGCAGCTGGAACGCCCAGCCGATCTGCGCTCCGCCGGCGCGCGCCGCGAGGATCAGCCCGCCCAGCGCGACGCAGACCGCGATCACGCCCGCCGCATAGGCCAGCGCCTCGCGCCGCACCTCGCGCTCGTCGCCGCCCCCCTTGGCGAGGCTGAGCGCCTTGAGGCTGAGTATGGGAAAGACGCACGGCATGACGTTGAGGATGAGCCCCCCCAGCACCGCGCCCGCGAAGGCGATCAGCGTCAGCACGAGCGTGCCGTGCTTGGCCGATGCCGCGGCGCTGCCGCCGATCGGTACACCCGCGGCCGGCACCGCGCCCGGCGCGGCGGTGAAGGACAGGCCGGTGCCGTCGCCGAGCGCGAGCACGCCGTCGAAGCTTTTGGGCGCCGACGGCCCCGCCGCGGTCTCGATCACCAGCGTGTCGCCGTCGCGCGCAAAGCTTTGCGGCGCGGCATAGGCGAGCGCGCCGTCGGTCGCCGCGAACAGATGCGGCTGGCCGAGCGCGACCGACGCGGGCAGCGGCACCGCGAGCCTGAACTTGCCGCCTGCGGTCTCGAAGCGGACGGGCGATCCCAGCGGACGCGGCAACGCCTTGCGCCAACCCTCGAACTTCGCCGCAGCCGCCGGATCGGGCGCACCGTCGCCGATGGTCAGCGATGTCGAGACGGTCGCGGTCTCGGGCACGCAGATGCTCGTCGTGCAGACCAGGTAATCGAGCTTGGCCGAGACCGGGAGCACCGTCCCCTTGGCCAGCCCCGCGGGAACGTCGAACGACACGAGCAGCGCGTAGGGCTTCTCGTAGACATGGTTCATCAACCCCGCGATCACGAGCGTCGTCGGCACCGGATAGGCGGGGTCGCCGGCTTTCGCGTCCTTGGGCAGCGTCCAGTCGATCTTCATCGGGAAGCCGCTGTCGCCCGGCGTCTGCCAATAGCCGTGCCAGCCCGGCTGCGGCGCCATCGCGATCGCGATTGTCGTGCGCGTACCCGCGGCGGGCGTCAGGCTCTCGGGGACGAGCGAGGTCGCGATGTGCGGGCCGGTGCCGCCGGGGATCGCCTGCGCGAACGCGGGCGCTGCCAGCCCGAGCAGGGCCGCGATCATGGTAAGAAACACTCGCATCGAAACCCTCGCCATCACGTCACGCACCTGCATTCGATCGCGGGATCGCTTGCGTTACCGGCGGCGATATAACGCTGCGCTCGCGAGATGACAGCGGTTCTCCCCCACGCCGTCGCCCCGGGCTCGACCCGGGATGACGGTAGTGGCGTTCAGCGCGTCTCGAACGGGGTGATGCCGTGGCCGATCGTGTTGGCGCCGATCTTGAGCGGTTCGTGGCTGAAATCGATCACGAACGCGGTGTGATAGTCGGCGCCCGGCGCCATCGTCGCGGTGTTGCCCGTGATCGTGAGGCCAGCCGACGAATTGTCGCGCTGCTCGGCGGCGACGATGATGAAGCCCGAGTGATTTTCCTTGTCGGGCCCGTTGAGCATGATGTTGCGCGCGATCAGCCCGGTCGCGCCCGAGGGCAAATCGATGATGTAATTGCTCTGGTGGCCCTGCGAATCGTCGAAGCTGTTGTCGGTGATCGACACCACCGGCGCGCGCGACTTGAGATAATGGCCGCCGCGCCCGCGATCGAAGCGCGAGCGCGTGACGTAGAGCTTGCCGTAATGGCCGATATACAGCCCGTGCGCGCACCCAGAAGCGACCGCGCAGCTGCCCAGCCCCGAGAAGGTCGAGCGATCGACGCGGATGCTGCTCGCGAGATCGTCGGCGGACAGAATGCCTTCGTCCGAATTGCGGAAGGTGGCGTTCATCACGGTGAGATTGCCATGCTCGATGCGGATGCCCGCGCCGTTGCCGTCGGGATCATGGTCGTTCTGGAAGGTGAGGCCGTCGACCATCGCATCGCTGCCGCGCAGCACCAGCGTCGCCTTGCCCTCGCAGATGCCGCCGTCGAACACCGCGGTGCCCGAGGTCCGCGCGCGAACCGCGACGCGGCCCGATCCGACGACCGCGCAATCCTTGTAGGTGCCGGGTGCCACGATGATCGTAGCATCGCCGCCATTGACCGACTTCACCGCATCGTCGAGCCGGTAGAAGCCCTTGCCCGTCTCCTGCACCGTGAAGGGCTGCGCGCCTTGCGGGTGCGCGGCGGACGTGAGGCCAAGGAGGGCGAGCGGGAACAGCAGGGATTTCATGGGCGGTACTCCGATCGGACGCGGCGTTGCTGCCACGCCCGATCGGTGCGCTCAATCCCTTGTGATGGCGCCCTTAGTCCAGATTGGGACGCAGCCAGCGTTCGGCGGTGTCGAGATCGACGTCGCGTCGCGCGGCATAGTCCTCGAGCTGGTCGCGACCGACGCGTGCCACGCCGAAATACTGGCTGTCGGCATGGCCGAAATAGAAGCCCGACACCGCCGCGGTGGGCAGCATCGCGAAGCTTTCGGTGAGCGTGATGTCCGTGGCGTCGGTGGCGCCCAGCAGATCGAACAGCGCCGGCTTGAGGCTGTGATCGGGGCACGCTGGATATCCCGGCGCGGGGCGGATGCCGCGATACTGCTCGCGGACCAGCGCCTCGTTGGTGAGTTGCTCGCCCGGCGCATAGCCCCACAGATCGGAGCGGACATGCGCGTGGAGCCGTTCCGCAAAGGCCTCGGCGAGGCGGTCGGCGAGCGCCTTTAGCATGATGTCCGAATAATCGTCATGCGCGGCGCGGAAAGCGGCGGAGCGCTCGTCGATGCCGTGGCCCGCGGTGACCGCGAAGCCGCCGATCCAGTCGCCCTCGGGCATGATGAAATCGGCGAGGCACATGTTCGGCCGCCCCTCGCGCTTCTTGATCTGCTGGCGGAGCATGGGGAGGCGGACCTCTGCGCTCGCCTCAGGAAATCCGTTCGTGCCGAGCGAAGTCGAGGTACGGGCTTCGGGCAAAGCGCTTGCTGCTGGTCCCTCGACTTCGCTCGGGACGAACGGAGCCTGGGACATGACGATCACATCGTCCCCATCGCGCCGGCAGGGCCACAACCCCGCGACACCCTTCGCGGTCAGCCATTTCTCGCCGATCACCTTGTCGAGCATCGCCTGCGCGTCCGCCCACAGCGATCGCGCGCTCTCACCGACAACCTCGTCGTCGAGGATCGCGGGATAATTGCCCGCCAATTCCCAGGCGCGAAAGAAGGGTGTCCAGTCGATATAGTCGCGCAGATCGGCGAGGTCCCAATCCTCGAAGACGTGGACGCCGGGCTTCACTGCCGCGGGCGCCTTGCCGTCGGGCGCGGCGACGAAGGCGTTGGCGCGCGCGTCGGCCAGCGTCGCGAGCTCGTTTTGCCCCTTGTTGGCGCGCGCGACGCGCACCGCTTCATATTCGGCGGCGGTCTTTTCGACGAACGGATCGCGCTGCGTGTCGCTCATCAGCGTCGAGGCGACGCCGACCGCGCGGCTCGCATCGAGCACATGCACCACCGGCCCCGCATAGGCCGGCGAGATGCGGATCGCGGTATGCACCTTCGAGGTGGTGGCACCGCCGATCAGCAGCGGCATCGTCATCCCCGCGCGCTGCATTTCGGCCGCGACGGTCACCATCTCGTCGAGCGACGGCGTGATCAGGCCGGACAGCCCGATCATGTCCGCGTCGTTCTCGTTGGCGGCTTCGAGGATTTTGGTCCACGATACCATCACGCCCAGATCGATGATGTCGTAGCCGTTGCACGCCAGCACGACGCCGACGATGTTCTTGCCGATGTCGTGGACGTCGCCCTTGACGGTCGCCATGATGATCTTGCCCTTGGCGCGCGCGCCGACTTCCTTGGCGGCCTCGATGAAGGGCAGCAGATGCGCCACTGCCTTCTTCATCACGCGCGCGGACTTTACCACCTGCGGCAGGAACATCTTGCCGCTACCGAACAGGTCGCCGACGACGTTCATACCGTCCATAAGCGGGCCTTCGATCACCTCGATCGGGCGCGGGAAGAGCTGGCGTGCTTCCTCGGTATCCTCGACCACGAAAGCGTCGAGCCCCTTGACCAGCGCGTGCTCGAGCCGCTTCGCGACGGGCCAGCCGCGCCATTCCTCGGCGGCCTTCTCGGCGACCGCGTCGGTGCCGCGATACTTTTCGGCGATCGTAATCAGCCGGTCGGTCGCGCCCGGATCGCGGTTGAGGATGACGTCCTCGCACGCCTCGCGCAGCGCGGGATCGATCTGGTCGTAGACGTCGAGCTGCCCCGCGTTGACGATCCCCATGTCCATCCCCGCGGGGATCGCATGGTAGAGGAAGATCGAGTGCATCGCGCGACGCACGGGCTCGTTGCCGCGGAACGAGAAGCTGAGGTTGGAGAGCCCGCCCGAGATATGGACGTGCGGGCAGCGCTTGCGGATCTCGCGCGTCGCCTCGATGAAGTCCACGCCGTAATTGTTGTGCTCCTCGATCCCGGTCGCGACCGCGAAGACGTTTGGATCGAAGATGATGTCCTCGGGCGGGAAACCGATCCCCATCAGCAGCGTGTAGGCGCGCTCGCAAATCTCGATCTTGCGCTGCTGCGTGTCGGCCTGCCCGACCTCATCGAACGCCATGACGACGACCGCGGCGCCGTAGGCCATCACCTTCTTCGCATAGTATAGGAAGGACTCTTCGCCCTCCTTCATGCTGATCGAATTGACGATCGGCTTGCCCGAGACGCACTTCAGCCCCGCCTCGATCACGCTCCACTTCGAGCTGTCGACCATCACCGGCACGCGTGCGATGTCGGGCTCGGCGGCGATCAGCTTGAGGAAGGTGGTCATGGCGAACTCGGCGTCGAGCAGGCCCTCGTCCATGTTGACGTCGATCACCTGCGCGCCGTTGTCGACCTGCGCGCGCGCAACCTCGACCGCCTTCACATAGTCGCCGGCCATGACGAGCTTCTTGAATGCCGCCGAGCCCGTGACGTTGGTGCGCTCGCCGATGTTGACGAAGCTGGAACCGCCGCGTGCGGCGACGGGCTCGTCGGGGGTGTCGAGATCGGGTGCAGTGGCCATCTATTTTTCCTCGTGCCCCCGCGCAGGCGGAGGCCCAGTTGCAGCGGTCGGACTGGGCCCCCGCCTTCGCGGGGGAACGGTCACGCAGCGATGACGAACGGCTCGAGCCCCGCCAGCATCATGCGTACCGGCGGGACGGCGAGCGGCCGTGGCGGATGCCCCGCGACAGCGCGCGCCATCGCCGCGATGTGCCCCGGCGTCGTGCCGCAGCAGCCGCCGACGACGTTTATGAGGCCGGTCGCCGCCCATTCGGCGATGAACCCGCCGGTGGTGTGCGGCTGCTCGTCATATTCGCCGAGATCGTTGGGCAGGCCCGCGTTGGGATAGATCATCAGCAGCGTGTCCGCGAGCGCCGACAGCGAGGCGACATGGGGCCTGAGTTGCGGCGCGCCGAACGAGCAATTGAGCCCGACGGTCAGCGGCCTGGCATGGCGGATCGCCGCCCAGAACGCCTCGACCGAGTGACCCGAAAGGTTGCGGCCCGACATGTCCGTGATGGTCATCGAGATCATCAGCGGCACGGGTTCGCCGCGCGCCTCGCCCGCCTCGATCACCGCCATGATGCCGGCCTTGGCGTTCAACGTGTCGAAGATCGTCTCGATCAGGATGAAGTCGCAGCCGCCTTCCAAGAGCGCGTCGATCTGCTCGCGGTAGACGTCCTTGAGCGTATCGAAGTCGATCGCGCGGAAGCCGGGATCGTTGACGTCGGGCGAGAGCGACAGCGTCTTGCGCGCGATCCCGGCGGCGGCGAGGTTCATCTCGCGGACCAGATGCTCGGCGCCGTAATCGGCCTGGCTGATCCGGTTGGCGTTGAAGGTGTTGGTCGACGCGATGTCCGATCCGGCCTTGAGATATTGGCGCGTGATCTCGTCTATGATGTCGGGGCAGGTCAGCACCAGCAGGTCGTTATTGCCCTTCTGGTCGAAGCCGGTGTCGTAGGATCCGCGATAGGCGGCCTCGTCGAGCGAATAATTCTGGATCATCGTCCCGAACGCACCGTCTGTGATCAGGATACGCTTGGCAGCCTCGGCGCGGAAGATGTCGGCTTTGGTCGTCATATCTGTTCCCCGGCGAAGGCCGGGGCCCGGGCCCCAGCGTATGGCAGGCGCGGCGTGCGACAGAGCGTACGGGCCTGGGCCCCGGCTTTCGCCGGGGAGCGAGGAGAAGGAACGTTCACGCCGCCGCCTCCAGCACGCGTGTCTTCGCGCGCACCCCGAGCAGATGGCAGATCGCGTAGGACAGTTCGGCACGGTTGAGCGTGTAGAAGTGGAAGTGGCGCACCCCGCCCGCATAGAGCTTGCGGCACAGTTCGGCGGCGATCGTCGCGGCGACCAGCTGGCGCGCGCCGGGCAGTTCGTCGAGCCCCTCGAACAGGCGCCCGAGCCAGCTCGGCACCGCGGTGCCGTTCATCGTCGCCATCCGGCTGATCGCGCCGAAATTGGTGACGGGCATGATGCCCGGCAAGATTTCGATATCCATCCCTGCTGCCGCGACGCGATCGCGAAAGCGGAAGAAGCATTCGGGCTCGAAGAAGAATTGCGTCGTGGCGCGCGTCGCGCCCGCATCGATCTTGGCCTTGAGATTGTCGAGATCGGCGGCAACGCTGGGCGAATCCGGATGACATTCGGGATAGGCCGCGACCGAAATCTCGAACGGCGCGATCTTCGTGAGACCCGCGACCAGATCGGCGGCGTTGCGATAGCCTTGCGGATGCGCCTCGAACTTGGCGCCCGGCGTCGATGGATCGCCGCGCAGCGCGACGATGTGCCGCACGCCCGCCTCCCAATAGGCGCGCGCGATCTCGTCGACCTCGTCGCGCGACGCATCGACGCAGGTCAGGTGCGCGGCGGCCGGGATCGTCGTTTCGCTGGCGATCCGCGCCACGGTGGCGTGCGTGCGCTCGCGGGTCGTACCGCCGGCGCCGTAGGTCACCGCGACGAAGCGCGGATCGAGCGGCGTCAGCATCTCGATCGCCGACCACAGCTGCTCCTCCATCTTCTCGCTCTTGGGCGGGAAGAATTCGAAGGAGACCGCGGCATCGCCCGCCATGTCGGCGAACAGCGGCGCCTCGAGCGCGCGGCGCGCCTCCTCGAGGTCTCCCAACGTGGGCGTCGGCATCAAGCAACCCTCCGAACCGGCTCGGCGGGGCGCTCGCCCAGCCACAATTTCACCGTCAACTCGTCCCCGGCCAGCACTTCGGCCGGCTGCGCGGCCAGCCCCGCGGCGCCGAGCCACTCGGCGATCTGCTGGTCCGAGAAGCCGAGCCGCGCATGCGCCGCCTGGTCGCGCAGTTCCTCGCGATCGTGCGAGGCGAAGTCGGCGATCAGCAGACGCCCTTCCGGACCGAGCAGCCGCGCGGCTTCGGCGATCGCCGCCGCCGGCTGCTGCGCATAATGCAGCACCTGATGAAGCACGACGACGTCCGCCGAACGATCGGCGAGCGGCAGGGCATACATATCGCCCTGCCGTAATTCCGCGCGCGCCAGGGCCGCTTCGGACTGACCCGCCATCGCCAGCTTCGAGCGCGCGAAACGCAGCATCTCGGGGCTGCGATCGATCCCGATCACGCTGTCCGCACGCGCGCCCAGCAGCTCGAGCATCCGCCCGGTGCCCGTGCCGATATCGACCAACCGCCCGATCGGCCCGTCGCCCAGCACGCGGCCGATCGCGGCCTCGACCTCGGCCTCGGCGACATGCAGCGAGCGGATCGCATCCCATTCGGCGGCATGGCTCTCGAAATAGCGCTCCGCCGCCGCCGATCGCTCGGCGCGCACCGCGTCGAGCCGGGCGATATCGCCATCGGTCGCGCCGACGCCGTCGTGCCACGCTTCGATCGCATCGAACACCGGCCGGACGCGGCCCGCATCGCCGAGCGCGAGGAACACCCAGCTGCCCTCGCGCCGCCGCTCGGCGAGCCCCGCATCGACGAGAATCTTGACGTGGCGCGAGACGCGTGGCTGGCTCTGCCCCAGCACCTGCGCGAGTTCGCCCACCGACAGCTCCATCGCACGCAGCAGCGCGACGATGCGCAATCGCGTCGGATCCGCCAGGGCGCGGAAAATGGCGAGCGCGATCTTCATGGCATAACGATATAAGGATATCTTTATATCCGTCAATCGGCTTGTGCCGATCGGTCCTGCATGGCAACGCAACCTTTCCCGGGCGGAGTTGTTACACCGCCGACTTGCGAGGGGCTTCGGGCGGATGCGCGCACTACATTGTCTGCCGATACTGGCGCTTCTGGCGGGCTGCGCCACCACCGGGCCAAAAACCCCAGGCGATCCGTACGAAAAATTCAACCGCAAGATGTGGACCGTCGACGAGAAGCTCGACAAGGCCGTGCTCAAGCCCGTCGCCAAGGGCTATATCACGGTCACGCCGCATTTCCTGCGCCACGGCCTGTCCAACATGATCGAGAACGTCACCGAGCCCTTCTCGGCGATCAACGCGCTGCTGCAGGCCAAGCCCAAGCGCGCGCTCAACTCGCTCGGCCGCTTCGTGATCAACACGACCGTCGGCATCGGCGGCTTCATGGATGTCGCGGGCCGCAACGGCTATCCGCAGACGCCCGAGGATCTGGGCCAGACCTTCGCGGTGTGGGGCGCCAAGAAGAGCAGCTATCTGGTGCTACCGCTGTTCGGACCCTCGACGATCCGCGACGGGATCGGCACGGTCGCGTCGCAATGGGTCGATCCCTATCGCATCCTGATCCGCAAGGAGCTGAGCTTCTGGCCGGCGGCGGGTCTCACCGCCTTCGAGTTCGTCGATGCACGCGCAAACCTGATCGATTCGGGCGCGGATTCGCTGCTCGACAGCAGCGCCGACAGCTATGCGGTGACGCGCTCGGCCTATCTCCAGCATCGCCAGGCCGCGATCGAGGACCGAGACGACGGCACCGATGCGGCGGGCGGATCGAGCGACGATGCGCAGCTCAACGCTGCGCTCGACGAACTCGGCCCCGACAATGGCAGTGCCGCGGCGCCCGCCAATGCGGCGAGCACCCCCGAGCCGACGCTCGCCCCGGATCAGCCCAAGGTCAGCCACCCGGATGTCGGCGCGACGCCAAAGTAGGCGAGTCGCACGCTTGGCATTGCCAGCGCGGGCGAGAAACGCTAGGCCACGAACCGGCTTGGGGGGGCTTGCCCATTATCCCGGCAAGCCAGACCAAGGCTCCGTTTTCAGGGAAGAGAAGCTTATGAAGAAGATTGTCGCGCTGCCGATCATCGCCGCGCTCGCACTCGGCGTTGCCGCTTGCCACAAGTCCGACGATTCGGCCGCCAACAACGCGGACACCTCGGCGGATCTGAACGCGGCCGCCAACGATGCGATCGCCGACGTCAACGATGCCACCGCGAACGCCACCGACAATTCGGCGGCCGCTCTGGACAACGCTGCGTCGACCGACAGCAACGTCGCGAACACCACCAACGCGATGTGATCGGCTACGGCCGGGCGCAAGCCTGGCCGGCCGGTTCGAGAAGGCCGTGCGCGTCCCCTAACGGGGCGCCGCGGCCTTTTTTGCTTCTGCGGCCTTTTTGCTTCGGGCGCGATGCCGCAGCGATCGTGCCTGTACCGCCCCTGCGAAATGCGCTCTACCTTGCGGCTCGGCTCGGGGAGATCGGTTGATGCGGACGGCGATGGTGGCGGTGTTGGCGATGGTGGCGGCGACGCAGGCGCAGGGGGCGGTGGGCGCGCACCCGCAGGCCGAGGCGCAGGCGCTCGATCTCGCCAAGCAGGCGATTGCGCTGCGATCGGTGCGCGGCCCCGGCAACAAGACGCCGCAGGTCGCCGCGCTCTACAAGGCGGCGCTGGTCGCAGGCGGCTTCGCCGACGCCGACGTCACGATCACCCCCGTCGACGACACCGCCTATCTGATCGCGCGCTGGCACGGCAGCGATCCCTCGCTCAAGCCGCTCGTGATTTCGGGCCACATGGACGTGGTCGAGGCCAAGCCCGCGGACTGGCAGCGCGATCCGTTCACGCCCGTGGTCGAGAACGGCTATCTGTTCGGTCGCGGTGCCACCGACATGAAGCTCGACGGCACGCTCGCGATCGCCGCGCTGATCGAGCTCAAGCGCGAAAGCTACAAGCCCCGCCGCGACATCGTCATCGAATTCTCGGGCGACGAGGAGACGACGATGAAGACCGGCGCGATCATCGCCGAGAAGCTCGCCAATGCCGACCTCGTGCTCAACATCGACGGTGGCGGCGGCCAGTTGGACGAGACCACGGGTAAGCCCGCCTTCTTCACCTGGTCGGGCGCCGAGAAGTCCTATGCCGATTTCGCGCTCAGCGTCACCAATCCCGGCGGCCACTCCTCCGAGCCCCGCAAGGTCAACGCGATCGACGAACTCGCCGCCGCGCTGCTGCGGATCGATGCCTATCAGTTCAAGCCCGAGCTCAGCGCGCTGACGCGGATCTCGCTGGCGCAGGAGGCGAGGTTCGAGGATCCCACGATCGGCGCCGCGATGCGCGCCTTCGTCGCCGATCCAACCGACGCCAAGGCGATCGCGACGCTGACCGCCAATCCGGCGACGATCGGCAAGATCGGCACGACCTGCGTGGTGACGATGATCAGCGGCGGCCATGCGGAGAACGCGCTGCCGCAACGCGCGACCGCCAACATCAACTGCCGCATCTTCCCGGGCCACAAGCCCGCCGCGATCATGGCCGAACTCAAGACCGTCGCCGCAGACCCCGCGATCGGTTTCGCCGACGTCACCGAAGGCTCGGTCGCCAACGACGCCTCGCCGCTCAGGGCCGATTTCACCACGGCGGTCGAGACCTCGATCCACAAGGTCTATCCGGGCGTGCCGGTCTTCCCCACCCAGTCCTCGGGCGCGAGCGACAGCATGTGGTTCCGCTACCACCATGTGCCGAGCTACGGCGCGAGCCCCGTCTTCATCAAGGCGTCGGAGGATTTCAGCCACGGGCTCAACGAGCGGACGCCGCTGTTCAACCTCGCGCCCGCTATCACCTATTATCTGTCGCTGATCCCCGCGCTGTCCAAATAAGCGCCGGCCTGCTCTAGTTTGACACGGCGCCTAGCGTGACCTTGGGGGCAGCCGCAAAGGGCTCGATCCCGAACTTGGGATAGACCTCGCTCGGGAAATAGATCGTGCCGTCCTTCACCACCATGGCGATCGTCTTGATGGCCTTGATCGTCTTGGTGGGGTCGCCCGGGATCAGGAAGAAGTCGGCGAGCTTGCCCTTCTCGATCGATCCCATGCTCTGATCCTGTCCGGTGTAGCGGGCACTGTCGAGCGTCGCGCGGGTGAGTATTTCGGTCGGGGTCATGATCCCCTTCTCCTGATAGATCTCGAGCTCGCGGTGGTAGGTGAAGCTGCCGCCGGTGTCGGTGCCGAAGACGATGAAGATGCCGCGGTCGTGGAGCATCTTGGTCACCGCGACCAGCTTGTCCCATGCGCCTTCATAGAGCTGGCCGTCGCCGGGCGCGGACACGTCGATCCAGCCCTTCATCAGATCGCGGCGCGCGCCGATCGGCAGGTGGCCGATATAGTCGACTGCGCCGGGCGGGATCTTGCCGTCGCGATCGAGCAGCAGGTTCTCGTGGATGCCGAGCGTCGGGTCGATCGCCTTGTGCCCGTCGACCATGAGCTGGATCGTGTGGCCGACCCTGGGATCGTCGAGGCTGAGCGCGGGCAGCCGCTTAAGCGCGGTCAGCCTGAACAGCGTGCGCGTATCCTCCTTGGGCCCGATCACCCAGCCGAGCACGAACTGGTTGATGTGCGTCATCTCGTCATAGCCGGCCTGGATCATCTGGTCGGCATTGGCGAAGGCGGGGACGTGCCCGGCGACCCGCATGCCCAGGCGATGCGCCTCGGCCACCATCGCGGGCACCCAGGCCGGGTTCATGCTGTTGTAGATCTTGATCTGCCAGAAGCCGCGGGCGCCGTACCAGCGCACTGCGTCGATCGCCGCCTGCTGGCTGTCGACGAGGATGCCGTTGTTGGCGCTGAACGGGCTCTTGCCCTCGATGAACCCCGATCGGATGACGTGCGGGCCGCCGATCTCGCCCGAATCCATCCGGCCGATCAGCTTGGCGAGCACGGCATTGTCATTGCCCATGTCGCGCACCGTGGTGATGCCCGCGATCAGGTTGAGCAGCGCGTCGTCCTGGCCGAGATGGGCGTGCATCTCGTAGAGCCCGGGCACCAGCGTGCCCCCGGCGCCGTCGATCGTCACTTCGCCCGGCGTCGCGAGGCTGTCGAGCGGCTCGACTGCGGCGATGACCTTGCCCGAGACCAGCACCGAGACCGGATCGGTCAGCCGGCCCGCCTTGGGATCGAACAGGCGGACGTTGCGGATCCGCACCGGCGCGCCGTAATCATGCGCGACCTGGCGCTGGATCGCGACGAAACGCTGCGTATCCCAGTCGGCGGCGAACTTGCGCAGCCGCACCTCCTCGCCCTCATAGCCTTCGCGCACGAGAACGGAATTGGGCGAGACGCTGGCGAACAGGCGTCCCTGCGGATCGAGCAGCATCGTCTCGGGCGTGGTGTCGATGCCGATCAGATCGTAGCGCGTGACCTGGACCGGGCCGCCCTTGCCGTTGACCGCGAAGGTCTCGCCCTTCTCGAGGCGGAGCGTGCCGCCGGGCAGCGCGGGCATCGTCATGCCCGGCCGCTTGAGCAGCGCGCTCGCATAGAGCTGGTCGGACCAGGGGCTGCCGCTCTGCGTCACATAGATCGCCGGGGTGCTCACGGTCGCGGAGCCCTTGCCGGTCGAGTCGGTCCACTCCGCCCGGTTGCCGTGCTGGCTGAAGCTTTCCGCCACCTTGCTGCCGAAGGTGGTCGCGCCGGCGACGGACCAGGCGATCGGCAAGCCGGCCGCGTCGGTGGTGATCGTCTCGGCGATCGTCGGCCCGCGACCGTTGTTCTTGATGTCGAAATCGACGGTGGTGCGACTGCCCTGCATGTCGACCCACAGATGGCCGACATTCTTGCCGCCGAAGATCGCGGTGAACCGCACCGCTTCGGCGGATACCGACGTCAGCGGCGTGAGGGCGAGGAGGAGCGCGAGCGATGCGGGGCGTGTCATCCCGACAATAGAGCATGTCGGCCCGCGAATATGAAGTGGCGTGTCCGCGAGGATCGCCGCGCCTAAGCGAGCAACAGCCGGGCGGCGAGCATCGACAGCAGCAGCGCGACCAGCGACGCGGCGACGATCACCAGCAGCGGGCGCGGGCCGGTGCCGAGCAGCGACGCCATCGGCGCGCGGATCCCCGTCGCGGCCACCGCGCAGGCGAGGCAGGCGGTGGCGCCCAGTTCGGCGCCGCGACCGACGAACGGCGGAATGATCCCGGTCGAATTGACGCCGGCGAGCACGAAGAAGCCCGCGACGAACCAGGGCAGCGGCGACGTCCGCGTCCTGCCGGTGTCGCCCCGCGACAGGAACGCGCCGACCAGCGCCAGCACCGGGGCGAGCAGCGCGACGCGCGTCAGCTTGACGATCGCGGCGACCTGGCCCGCGCGTTCGGAGAAGGAATAGCCCGCGCCGAGCGCCTGCGCGACGTCATGGACCGATGCGCCGAGCATGAAGCCCGCCTGATTGTCGCTGAAGTGCAGCGCATGGGCGATCAGCGGGTAGAAGAACATCGCGGTCGCGCTCGACGCCGCGATGCCGACCAGCACGAGCGCGAGCTGCGCCTGGCTGACGCGCCGCTCGCCCAGCGTCGTCGCCAGCGCCAGTGCCGCGGACGCGCCGCAGATCGCGACCGAACCGCCCGCCAGCGTGCCGAATGCCGCGTCGAACCCCGCCCAACGCGCGACCATTATGCCCGTGCCCAGCGTCGCCAACAGGATCAGCACGACCGCGAGCAGCGTCAGCGGCCCCAGCCCCCAAATCTGTTCCAGCGTGATCCGCGCGCCGACCAGCACGATCCCCCAGCGCAGCAGCGTGCGCGAGGCGAAGGCGAGACCGGGTGCCATCCGCCGGTCGGCGCCGAGGAAATTGAGCGCCAGCCCGATCAGCAGCGACATCAGCGTCAGCGGCGCGCGATAATGGTCGGCCACGAAGCCTGCCGCCATCGTCGCCAGCGTCGCGACGACGAGCCCGGGCACATGC
>Ga0302311_10003629_pt1 | contig 16799 bp, 14 predicted proteins | sample III_Palsa_N1_3_FD_200449 | JGI IMG/M metagenome (GOLD analysis project Ga0302311, IMG submission 200449) | Peat permafrost microbial communities from Stordalen Mire near Abisko, Sweden - III_Palsa_N1_3 | ecosystem: Environmental > Terrestrial > Soil > Palsa > Peat permafrost | place: Sweden... | reverse complement strand
TGCTGACGATGAGTTTGAACAGGGCCGGCGCCACCAGCTGATTGCCGTTGACGTGCTGGTAGACCGGAAGCTCCACGTCGCCGTACAGCCGCCAGTTGGGCATGTCGAGCTGCAGTCCCGGCGCGACCATCAGCCGTTGATAGCCGCTGCTGGGCAGATCGGACTCAGGCCCGCCGTCCCGGGTGCGGGTGGAGGCGATCAGTTGGAGCACCGGCGAGACCTTGAAGGCGTTTCCGCCCCATTTGAAGCCGCGATAATAGACCCCGATGGCGGCGTTGGCGTCCTGACCCGGTCGGTAGCCGTCCTGATAGGCCATGGGGATCTGAAACAGAATCTGGCCATAGTAGGTCCAGTCGCCGATCGCATCCAGCTGGCCCACATGATAGCCGCCCAGCAGCAGGTCGGTGCTGCCCGAGCCGATCGAAGTGTCCCGGTCAAAGCCGGTATAGCGGAAATCACCGGTCGGCAGCTTGACGCCGAAGATGATCCCGGTGGTCATCGATTTACTGAAGCCGGAATAGACCCCCATCAGCCGGATATCGCCCAGGGCGGTGTGGTTGAAACTGCCGACGCCGGCGCCGTCCTCGGTTCTGAACAGCCGGTTGGTCAGCGGGATTTCCACCATGACCCCGAAGCCGCAGTGGAACATGTACTGGCCGCCCAGGGTGAAAAAGTTGCTGCGGATTTGCTTGTCGTCGTTGTTGGCCGACGGAGCCTGGTGGGCGTTGGACCAGTTTCGGTTCTGGTCCATGTAGTCGTACTCGCCGAACACCGTGCCCTGCTGGCCGTGGCCAGAGGGAAACAGGGCGCTGGTGCCGACATCAAAGACGTCGCAGCCGCAAGCGCAGGCCAGCGCCTGCGCCGGGAGTAGGATGGCGATGGCGGCGAAAGCGCCGGCGATCGCGGAAAGGCTGAGTTTCATTAGGTTCGAGTCCCCACGGACGGCGTCAAGGCGCGCGTCCCGTTGCTGACAGTGAGATGAGCGAAGGCGCCCGCGCGAAGCGGTGCGAAAGCGTCAGGTCAGCAGGGGTGGGGCGTGTGATGGCGGCGGCGGCGCCGCAAGGCCGCGGCCAGGGGTCTGGGCGACAAAGCTCTGCACGGCCGCGGTGGTGGGTGCGAAGCCGGGCGCGGCCGGGAGCGGCGGCGGCGGGGGCGCCGAGACTGCGCCGTGCGCGGCGAAGACGCAGGGTGCATCGCTGGCGGGCTTGGGCGCCTTGCCGGGGTGATCGGGATTCAGGAGGGGGCCGTGACCCGTGCAGATCACCAGGGCCGGCCCCGTGTTCGCCGAGGCGACCATGAAGCCTTGCGGGACAAGCACCTGCATCCACAGCGCCGCCAGCGCCAGGATCAACAATCCCGGGTGTCGAAGATTACGCTTGGAGTGAGCGCCGCCCATGACCGGCCTTTAGGGCGAGCGGGGAGGTTTGTCGAGATGGCCACTTAATCGCTCCCACGAAGGGGGAGCTGTCGACCCGCAGGGTTGACTGAGGGGGCCTGGCCGCTAATGCGACGCTCCAGGCAAACACCATCGCCCCTTCAGCATCGCTGCTACGCAAGCACGCCGGCGTAGCGGCCAGGCCCCCTCAGTCCCTTCGGGACAGATCCCTATCGGGGGAGCGATCCCCGATCGTGGAGCAGAACGGCGCTAAAGGCCCGCTGAGGCATGGGTGACCTTCCCTAAGCCGCCCGCGCCTCGGTCTCGGCCATTCGCTGGATCGCCACATAGTCCGTCTTGCCGGTGCCCAGCACCGGTATCTCCGGCACCCGGACGATCTTGCGCGGCACCGACAGCTCCGGCGCGCCGACGTTTTGCGCGTGGGCCACCAGGGGGCCGACGGCGGCGTCGAGGCGGTCGGTGACCAGCACCAGCCGCTCACCCTTGCGCGCGTCGGGCATCGAGATCACCGCGTGGCGCGCGTCGGGCCAGACGCCGGAGGCCAACGACTCGGCGGCGTTCAGCGACACCATCTCGCCGCCGATCTTGGCGAACCGCTTTACCCGGCCCTGGATCTTCATGAAGCCGTCATCGTCGATCGCCACCACGTCGCCGGTGTCGTGCCAGCCCTCCGGCGGCGCATCCAGACCGCCGTCATCGCGCAGATAGCCGGCCATGATGTTGGGCCCGCGCACGAACAGCCGCCCGCCGCCCGGAATGCCGGGCACGGGCTCGATCCGCGTCTCGATGCCAGGCAGCACCGGTCCCACAGTGCCACGCTTGTTCGATCCGGGCTTGTTCACCGCGATCACCGGCGCGGCCTCGGTGGCGCCAAAGCCTTCCAGCAGCGGCACGCCGCCGAACCGTTCCCTGACCAGGTCGTGGGTCTCGTCCCGCACCCGCTCGGCGCCGCAGACCACAAACTGCAGCCCCGACAACTCGCCCGGCTCGGCCGAGCGGGCGTACTGGTTCACGAAGGTGTCGGTGGCCAGCAGGATCGAGGCGCCGGTGTCCTTCACCAGGGGCGGGATCTGCTTCACATGCAGTGGCGAGGGGTATTGGAACGCCTTCATGCCGGTCAGAATCGGCAGCAGCACCCCGCCGGTCAGGCCAAAACAGTGGAAGGTGGGCAGGGGGTTGAACATCACCCAGGCGGGATCCAGGTCGATGTGGGCGGCGATCTGCTCGACATTGGCCACCAGATTGGCCTGGGTCAGCATCACCCCGCGGGGGGCGCCAAAACTGCCGGAGGTGAACAGGATCACCCCGGGATCGTCGGGCTGAGCCGCGACGCGGAATTGCCGGGGCAGGGCGCCGGCCAGGGCGGCAAAGGCCTTGTCCGCCACGCCAATCTTGGCGCGCACGTCCTCCAGATAGACGATCTTGCAGTCGGTCTGCAGGGCGTCGACCAGATCGTCCAGCTTGCCCTGGCTGATGAACCGATGGGCGGTCAGGATGGTCTTCACCCCGGCGGTTTTGCAGGCCGATTTTATGTTCCGGATGCCGGCGGTGAAGTTCAGCATCGTCGGCGTGCGGCCAAAGGCGTGCAAGGCGAAGAAGGTCACCACCCCACCGGCGCTGGACGGCAGCAGTACGCCCACCCGCTCGCCGCGTTCGGTAAAGCCGGAGATCTTCCGCCCCAGGGCGAAAGCGGCGCGGATCAAGTCGGTATAGCTGAGCGGATTGCGTTCCTGGTCCTCCAGGATCGGCTTCTTGGCGCCATAGGCGTCACGGGCGTCGATCAGAGCATCAAACACCGCACGGTGTCCGGCTCGCGCATCATAGGCGCGCGGCATCGATGAAGACCTCCCTGGTCGCCTGTAACGTCTACGTAAAGGCTAGCGTTGCGGATCGTCGTTGGAAAGGGCGCCGAGCGGATGAGGGACCGGGGCGTCCTTGGGCACGAAGGTTTCGACGAAGGCGATCTCCCGCGCCGTGGGATCCTTGGGCAGGGCTTCCAGGGTGCAGTGGGGCAGGGCGCGGCAGATCGGCGCCCAGTCGCCGTCTCCCGTTCCGCGAGGGCTGAGGATCAGCACCGGAACGGAAATGCGCGCCCAACCGGCCGCCCGGGTGCTGGCGGTCAGGTCATCGAACGCCGCAAGCCACCCCAGGCTCGGATCGCCCATCCGCAGGTCCGGATTGGCCGCCTGCCAGGCCAGGCGCCGGCCCGCATCGGTGGAGGGGTCCGGCGTCTTGGCGTCATGCGTCCAGCCTGCCCCGCCGGGCGCGCGGATGAAGCCCAGATGCAGGCGCGGCGCCCATGTCGTCAGACGGGGGTCTGCGGTCATCGGACCGGCCAGGGCGGGATGGACCAGGATCAGGCCATGGACGCCCCCAGGCGCGCCCTGCAGCGCTCGCAACCCCACAGGCGCCGCGGTTCCCTCGGCGATAAGCACAAGTGGCGCGTCCATCGCCGGATGAATGGTCTGGCCCGCCATGTCGCTCACGGCGTCCACGTCCGGATCGAACGAGTCCACATGGCCCAGGTCGCGCAGGCCAACCTTGCGGCCCGATCCGCCTTGCCCCGCGCCATCCAACGCCCAGCTTACATAATATTGGCCGACAAAGGCGCGCAGCTGGTGAAAATGAGCCTCGGCGAAATCGCCATAGCCCGGCAGCAGCAGCACCTGGGCCCGGGGCGCGGTCGCGGCGGCGGCTACGCCGTAACGCTGCGCCGACGCATCCTTGGCGGTCTGGATCAGTCCCCACGCCCAGCCTTCCGGCGGCCAATCTGCTCGGCTCAGGGACGGCGGCGGGCGGCTGTCGGTGAAGGGCGCGGCGGCGTCGTTCCGCCCGCAGCCGGCGAGCAGAATCGCAACCGCAAAGATGAGACCCCGACCGCCCATGGCCGCAATCTCCCCGTTGCCGCGCCGTGGGACAAGAGCTGGCGCGCGAGAGGCGACCTGAGGCTTAAAATTGCGTCGCCGGTCAGCGCGCCGCGCGGGGCTTGCGCCACATGGCGTAGAGGGTCGGCCCGCCGATCAGCTTGATCTCCTCGGTCAGCTCAAAGCCAAAGCTGGAATAGATCGGCAGGTTCTTTTCCTTCGACGATTCCAGATAGCAGGGCAGGCCGGACGCATCGGCGATGGCCAGGTGGCGGCGCATGGCCACGCTGCCGAAGCCCATCCCCTGCTTGTCCGGATCGGTCCCGACCACCTGCAGATACCAGTGCGGTTCTTTCGGGTGGCGCTTCTCGACCTGATCCATCACCCAGATGGCGTGCCGCGCGCCGCCCAGGCCGAACAGGCTTAGGAACTCCACCCCGTTGGTGATGTACTGCCAGAACGGCATCTCCCAATGATGCGGGGGACGCCAGATCGCCCCTGACTCATAGCCTTCCGCCACATCGCAACCGCCGAGGGGCAGGGCCAGCTTGAGCAACAGTTTGAACAGGCGCGGCAGCTTGACCGCGCGGGTGGCTTCGTCCCGCAGCAGGAAACACATCATCGGGTCTTCAGCGAACGCGCGCGACAGCATCTCGCACATGGGCTCAGTGTCGGCCTTGATCACTGGCCGCGCTTCCGCGCGGGTTTCCCGAGCCGTCTGTTTAGCCATCGACCGTCTCCCCCCATTTGGCCCTCACGCCCGGCTGCGCCGGGGCGTCTGGTCTCATAACGCGAGTGTCGCTATAAGACGCGGGATGATCAACCGCGCTGGCCAAAACTGCTCGAACGCCAACGGTCCCACCAGGGGTCGTGAGGGTTCGCGCGCGCTCGTCTAGCCGTCCGATCCTCACCCGACCCCGCCGAAATGGCCGGGGTTCTCAGCATCTCCGACCGCGGCGCCCAGCCTCAACGGAGATGTTCATGGCCACCCCACCTCTGCTGCCCATCCGCACCGATCGATTGCTGCTGCGCGATTTCCAGGACAGCGACTTCGACGGCCTGCAGGCCTATGCCTCTGACCCAGAGGTCGCCCGTTTCATGGAATGGGGACCCAACACCCCCGACGACACCCGCGCCTTTCTGGGCCGCGCCTTTGCGTCCCAGCAACTGTGGCCCCGGCTCGACCTGAGCCTGGTGATCGAGCATGTGGTCGACCGCAAGGTGATCGGCTCCATCGGCCTGTACCTGCGCGACGCGGCCAACCGCACGGTGGAGATCGGCTATTGCCTGAACCGGGACTACTGGCGCACGGGCATCGTGTTTGAAGCCTCACGCGCCCTGATCGACACTGCTTTCCGAACCCTGGACATGCACCGCGTCTTCGCCACCTGCGACGTGCGCAACACCGGCTCCTACGGGGTGATGGAGAAACTCGGCATGCGCCGGGAGGCCGTGCTGATCCAGGACCGCCAGATCAAGGGCGCCTGGCGCGACACCTATCTGTACGCCGTCCTGGCGGAGGAGTGGGTTGCCCAGGCCTGACGAATGCGGGCGGTGGCTGTGAAGCCGCCGCCCCTTCACCAAGGGTGTTGGCGCCCGCGCATACCGTGACATAGAATGGTTGAATACAGCGAACGCCGGAAAGGTGTCGTGACTTGGGAGGAACCGGAATGGCCAGCACTGTCGCCGTGGACGAAAAGACCGGCCGCAAATTCTACCTCGACGATCCGGACGACCTGAAGCCTGGCGAGGAGGTGATCTTCATCCTCAATCTGCATGGGGGCGGCTCGGTGGGCGCCTGGCAGCGGGCCTATTTTCCAGCCATCGATTTCAAGGAAAAATACCGGCTTGTGGTCGCCACCCCCTCGGCCGCCACCAAGGAGCCGTCGCGGCGCTGGGTGGCTGAGGCGGATGACGCCCACCTGCACAATATCGTCCGCCAGGTGTTCGACAAATATGGCCGCGAGCACATCAAGGCCTTCTGGCTGGCGGGGCACAGCCAGGGCGGCATGACGTCCAGCCGGCTGCTGGGCGAGGACCCCTTCTTTCAGGACCGCGTGGACGGCTGGCTCAGCCTGTCAGGCGGCCGGCTGGGTCCGGCCCCGCGTGCGGAGGGGTTCAGCGTACCCATGCCGCCGGGCCAGACCTTCAACTTCCCCAGGCTGCCGCCATCGAGCCCGCCGACCTGCGACTTTTCCCACATCTTCGCGGTGGGCGAGCACGAGATCGCCGCCCTGCCGGAAACGTCGCCCTGGGCTGAGAAATATGGCGCGGGCTCGCGGGTGCGGCGTCCGGACGTGGTCGACACGGTCGGTGGCCAGATCCACGACACCACCCGGGAGTCCTATTCCACCAAGGGCTGGGGGCTGAAGCCGGGGCCGGGCACGGCCCAGGTCTGGCTCTATCCCGGCGCCAGCGACGGCCGGGTGATCGCCGATGTGGTCCGCCTGGACAAGGGCCACACCGAGGGGCTGGAGCCCAAAGTCACCGAGGAACTGATCAAGCTGATGGTTTCAGCGCCCGGCGGTAAGGCGAGGGCGCTTTAGAAGGCGGCCGGCGGAAAACCAGTGCCCCGTCATGGCCGCCCTCGTGGCGGCCATCCATGGCTCCGCTTGCACGATCAGCGGTGTTTGAAACATGGGTGGCCGCCACGAGGGCGGCCATGACGAATTATGGAAGCTTGTGTGCTTGATCCCGACCCCGCAAAGGCCGATCTAGGGGCCATGACAACGGTCATCGATCGAACGGGCGAACCCAGGGCCCGGCATCCGGAGAAACTGGCGCGGCCGGAGACGCCGCTGCTGCGCAAGCCGGACTGGCTGCGCGTGCGCGCGCCGGGCTCCACCGGCTACAACGCCACCCGCGACATCGTCAAAGCTCACGGCTTGACCACGGTCTGCGAAGAGGCGGCCTGCCCGAACATCGGCGAGTGCTGGACCAAGTCCCACGCCACCATGATGATCATGGGCGAGATCTGCACCCGCGCCTGCGCCTTCTGCAATGTCGCCACCGGCCTGCCGGGTCCCCTCGATCCCACCGAACCGGCCCGTGTCGCCGACGCGGTGCGGCAGATGGGGCTCAAGCACGTGGTCATCACCTCGGTGGACCGCGACGACCTGGCCGACGGCGGCGCCGACCATTTCGCCCAGGTGATCCTGGCGATCCGCGCGGCCACCCCCGCCACGACGATCGAAGTGCTGACCCCCGACTTCCACCGCAAGGGGGACGCTGCCGACCAGGTGATCGACGCTCGGCCGGACGTATTCAACCACAACCTCGAGACCACGCCCCGCCTCTACCTCACGATCCGGCCGGGCGCCCGCTACTACCACTCCCTGCGGCTGCTTGATCGCGTGAAGCAGCGCGACCCCTCCATGTTCACCAAGTCCGGCCTGATGGTCGGCCTGGGGGAAGCCAAGGAGGAGGTGATGCAGGTGATGGACGACATGCGGTCCGCCGGCGTCGACTTCCTGACCATCGGCCAATACCTGCAGCCCACACGCCGCCACGCCGCGGTGGAGCGGTTCATGCATCCGGACGAGTTCGCGGCCTATGAGGCCATCGCCCGCGCCAAGGGCTTCCTGATGGTCTCCGCCAGCCCCCTGACGCGCTCTTCCCACCATGCCGGCGAGGATTTCGAGCGCCTGCGGGCGGCGAGGGAAGCTCTGCTGGCCAAGTCCGCCTGATCCGTGCGCCACGCGGTCAGCCGTATCCTGCCCTATACCCCCGACCAGTTGTTCAGCCTGGTTGGCGACGTGGAGCGGTATCCCGAGTTCGTGCCCTGGATCAGCAGCATGCGGGTCTGGAACCGGCGCGATGACGACGCGGGCATAACCGGCGTCGACGCCGAGGCCCAGGTCGGCTTTTCTGTCTTGCGAGAACGGTTTTCCACCCGCGTCCGGCGCGACGCCACGCAGAAACTGATCACGGTTAGCCTAATCTCGGGCCCGTTCAAACACCTCCTAAATCGCTGGAGATTTCTCGACGATCCGGCTGGAACTAAAGTGGAATTTGACATCGACTTCGAGTTCAAGTCGAAGCTTCTGACCGCCATGCTGACCAGCAACTTCGACCACGCCGTGGAGCGGCTGATGGAGTGCTTCCACGACCGTGCGAAGGCGCTGTACGGGTCAAAGAGCGAAGGATAGGTGCGCGTCCACCTCTTCCGAAGGGAGAGGGAGGGGCTCACCGAAGCTGGGAGGGTGAGGGGTTAGGGACGGCGCCGAATAGAGCGCTGACATCGCCGCCTCATCCTGCGCCGTTCCTAACCCTCATCCTCCCACGCCCAGCGCGGGCCCCTCCTTCTCCCTCCGGGAGAAGGTTTACCTCACCCCGTAATCCGGTCCCGCAGCATCTCCAGCGCTATCTGGGTCGCCATCATCTGGATTTCCGCCCGGCCGACGTCGCCGAACCGTTCGACCCGGTGATGCACCGACTGGTTTGAGCGGCAGGTGGCGAAGTGGACCAGGCCGATCGGCTTCAGCTCCGTACCGCCGCCAGGGCCCGCGACGCCGGTGATGGCGACGCTGACATGGGCGTTGGAGTTTTCCAGCGCGCCTTCCGCCATCATCCGCGCCACCGGTTCGGACACCGCGCCATAATCGGCGATCATGTCGCCGGCCACGCCCAACAGATCCTGCTTGGCGCGGTTGGAATAGACGATCAGCCCCCTGTCAAACACCGCCGACGACCCGGAGATGGCCGTGATCGCCGCCGACACCAAGCCGCCGGTGCAGCTTTCGGCGGTAACGATCCGCAGGCGTCGCTCCTGGGCCTCGTCGATCAGCAGCCGGGCCAGGGTTTCGATTTCAAGCGAGAACATTGCGCCCCTTCATCTGCAGACACGTCATTGATCAGACGGGTCGGGGCGATGGTGTGACAGGGTTGCGAGGCCAAGCCAACATCGCCCGTCAGGCCGGGTACTGGACCGAGGCCACGGCCTGCGCCGCCAGCCCCTCCCGCCGGCCGGTAAAGCCCATCTGTTCGGTGGTGGTCGCCTTGACGCTGACGCGGGCGACGGGGAGGGCCAGCAGGTCGGCGATCCGGGCGCGCATGGCCTCCCGGTGCGGCTTTATCTTCGGCGCCTCGCAGATCAGGGTGACGTCCACATTGACGATCACGCCGCCCTCCGCCGCGATCAGGCCCGCCGCATGGCGCAGGAACACCCCCGAATCGGCGCCCCGCCATTGCGGATCGGTGGGCGGAAAATGATCGCCGATGTCGCCGGCGCCGGCGGCGCCCAGCAGGGCGTCGGTCAGGGCGTGCAGGCCGACGTCAGCATCGGAATGGCCCACCAGGCCGTGATCATGGGCGATCGTCACCCCGCACAGGGTCACCGCCTCGCCCGGCCCGAACCGGTGGGCGTCGAAGCCCTGGCCGATGCGGGTGGCTATGGCCGGTGCGGCCAGTCGCTCGGCCATCTCGAAATCCTCCGGATAGGTCAGCTTCATCAGCCTGGGGTCGCCGTCGATCTTCACCACCCGGCCGCCGGCGCGCTCGACCACCGCGGCGTCGTCGGTAGGCTCGCCCGCATCGGCCGGCCACGCGGCATAGGCGGCGCCAAGGGTCCCAAGCCGGAAGGCCTGCGGCGTCTGCGCGCGCCACAGGCCGTCGCGTGGGGTGGTCAGCAGGGCGCCGTCGGTCTCGCGCTTCAAGGTGTCCGCGACCGGCAGGGCGGGCAGGGCGCCGTCAGCGCTGTCGAGCGCGACGAGAAGCGAGGCGATGTGTCGCGTCGTCAGCAGGGGGCGGGCGGCGTCGTGGACCAGCACCGCTACATCCGGCGGCGCTCCGGCGAGCAGCCCCAGCCCCGCCTGGACCGATAGCGCCCGCGTCGCGCCGCCAACCGTCGCCCGCCACCCGGTGAGGCCGGCAAGGGCCTGATCAAGTTGATCTTCCTGTCCGGCGGGGACCACGACCACTATGTTCCGCGCGCCTGCGGCAACGAAGGCCTCGACGGACCAGCGCAGAACGGGTTTACCCGCAAGCGTGCGCCATTGTTTTGCCGGACCCGATCCAGCCCTTTGGCCGGTTCCCCCCGCGACGATGACCCCGACGAATTCCATGGCGCTTGTTTCGTCGCCGAAGCCTGCGATGTCCAGACTGGACTTGCTGGCGATAAGTGCCTAAAACTTCATCGTAGGGGATGACTACAAAATGAGCAGTGGCGTTTTTATCGGCGGAGTCGAGGTCGGGGGTCGTGCGTGGATCGCGCCGATGACCGGCGTCAGCGACCTGCCGTTCCGCCGCGCCGCCGCCCGACTGGGGGCGGCCTATGTCGCAACGGAAATGGTGGCCTGCGCCGAGCTGGCCAAGGGCCGGCCGGATGTGGTGCGCCGCGCCGCCGTGGGCGACGGCCTGCCGCTGATGGTGGTGCAGCTGGTGGGCCGCGATCCGGACTGGATCGCCCAGGGCGCGCGGCTGGCGGCGGAGGCTGGCGCCCAGATCATCGATTTCAACATGGGCTGCCCGGCGCGCGAAGTGACAGGCGCGGCCTGCGGTTCGGCGCTGATGCGCGATCCGGATATGGCCGAGCGCCTGATCGACGCGGCGCTTTCGGCCGGCGTGCCGGTCACGGTGAAGATGCGGCTGGGCTGGGACGATGCGTCGCGCAATGCGCCGGACATCGCCGCCCGGGCCCAGGCCCTTGGCGTCAGCGCCGTCACGGTTCACGGCCGCACGCGCTGCCAGTTCTATAAGGGCCAGGCCAACTGGGCCCTGGTGCGCGCGGTCAAGACGGCGGTGAGCATTCCCGTGGTCGTCAATGGCGATATCGTCGATGCGGACAGCGCCCGGCGCGCCTTGGCCGAGTCCGGTGCGGACGCGGTGATGATCGGCCGCGGCGCCTATGGTCGCCCCTGGATCGCCCGCGAGATCGACGCCGCCCTTGCCGGCGAACAGGCCGGCGCCCCCGATCTTGAGACCCGTCTGCAGATCGCCCTGGATCACCTCGCCGAGACCCTGGCCTTCTATGGCGACCGTCTCGGCCTGAAGATCTTCCGCAAACACCTGGGTTGGTACGTGGAGGGCGCGCCGCGCCCGACAAGCGCCGACGAGCGCCGCGCCGCCAAGTCCCGGCTTTGTCGACTTGAGCAGCCCGGCGAGGTCGAGGCCGGCCTGATCGCCCTGTGGTCCGGCGAGCCGGAAAGGCTGGCGGCATGACAGTCCGCCCCAACACCCTGACCACGCCGCCGGGGCTGGAAAAGCTCCGCGCAATGGCGTTCGAGCTGGCGCCAGACCCGGCGCTCATTCTGTCGCCCGAAGGCTCCCTGGTCGCGGTGAACGAAGCGGCTGAAGCGCTGTTCGGCCAAGGCCTGTCCCTGCTGACCCGGGGCCGTTTCCGCGACGCCCTGCCGCCTGGCTCCGCCCTGACCGGCCTGGTCGATCGCGCCTCCAAGGCCGGCGTCCAGGTGCGGGAGCGGGGGCTGGAGATCGTCCTGTTCGGCCATCCGCCCTTTGACGCCGACGGCGCCGCCGCGCCCATGGATGACGGCTCCATCCTGCTGACCCTGCAGGTCCGCCACGGCGCCCTGGGGGTCGAGCGCGGCGCCGAGGCCGCGGGCCTGCGCTCCGTGGTCGGCCTGGGCCGGATGCTGGCGCACGAGATCAAGAACCCCTTGGCGGGCATCCGCGGCGCGGCCCAGCTGTTGAAGACCGGCGTGCGGGTCGAGGACGCCGCCCTGGCGCAGCTGATCGTCGACGAGGTGGATCGCATCAAGCGGTTGGTCGACCGCATGGAGGCCTTCTCAGAGGAGGTCATTCCCGATCAGGAGCCGGTAAACATCCACCAGGTGCTGGACCGGGTCCGCGCCCTGGCGGTGAATGGCGTCGCCGATGGTCTTGCCCTGCGCGAAAACTACGACCCCTCCCTGCCGCCCACCATCGGCGACGAGGACATGCTGATCCAGGTGTTCCTGAACCTGGTCAAGAACGCCTGCGAGGCGGCTCATTCCCGGGGGGACGACCGGGGTCAGGTGACGATCACCACCGCCTATCGGCACGGGGTGCGCATGCGCACCACCCAGGGCCAGAAGGTCCGCAGCGCCCCGCTCGAGGTCCGCATCCAGGACAATGGCCCTGGGGTCGCCCCGGACCTGCGCGAGCATCTGTTCGAGCCCTTCGTCACCACCAAATCCATGGGCGCCGGGCTGGGCCTGGCCCTGGTCGCCAAGCTGATCACCGCCCACGGCGGCCTGATCGACTTTGAATCCGAACCCGGCCGCACCGTCTTCCGCGTCCTGCTCCCCATCGAACCCGAATTCGTCACCGGCTAAGGCTAAGAATGTCAGTTCACCACAAGATCCTCATTGCCGACGACGATGCGTCCATCCGGCTGGTGCTCAGCCAGGCCTTCAGCCGCCTGGGCTATCAGGTGCGCGCCACCGGCAACGCCACCACCCTGCTGAAGTGGGTGTCGGAAGGCGAGGGGGATCTGGTCATCACCGATGTGGTGATGCCGGACGAGAACGTGTTCGACGTCCTGCCCCGCATCCGCAAGGAGCGGCCCAAACTGCCGGTCATTGTCATGAGCGCCCAGAACACGCTGCTGACCGCCGTCAACGCCGCCGAGATCGGCGCCTTTGAATACATCCCCAAGCCCTTCGACCTGGACGACATGACCGCCGCCGCCAAGCGAGCCCTGACTCGGCCCGCCGACGCCGAGGCCACCAAGGCCCAGGCCAGGGCGGTGCGGGACGAGCGCCTGCCGCTGATCGGCCGCTCGGCGCCGATGCAGGACGTCTATCGCACCATCGCCCGCCTGGTGGGCGCGGACCTGACCGTGCTGATCCTGGGCGAGTCCGGCACCGGCAAGGAGCTGGTCGCCCGCGCCCTGCACGATCTTGGCCCGCGCCGGGACGGCCGGTTCGCGGTGATCAACCTGGCCGCCGTCCCGCGCGAACGGGTCGAAACCGAACTGTTCGGCCGCGGCGAGGGCGATGTCGGCAAGCTGATCGAGGCCGACGGCGGCACTCTGTTCCTCGACGAAATCGGCGACATGCCCCTGGACGCCCAGACCCGGTTGCTGCGGGTGATCGACGGCTCGGAAGCTGCGATAAATCCGCGCACCGGCCGGCGTCCCAACGTCCGCGTCATCGCCGCCACCAACCGCGACCTGCGCGCCCTGATCCAGCAGGGCCTGTTCCGCGAGGACCTGTTCTTCCGCCTGAACGTCGCCCGCGTGCGCCTGCCGCCCCTGCGTGACCGCACCGACGACATCCCGGATCTGGCCCGCTCCTTCCTGTTGCGCGCCCTTCGCGAAGGTCTGCCGGCCAAGGCCATCGACGCGGGCGCCCTGGAGCGGCTGAAGGCCTATGAATGGCCCGGCAATGTGCGCGAGCTGGAGAACCTTATTCGCCGGATCTGCGCCCTCTACGGAGAGGATTTGATCACTGCGCGGATTGTCGAACGCGAACTGCAGGACCAGAATCCGGCCCCCGCCGAACCCGGCGGCCCGGTCACCCTGGCCACCCTGATCGAACGCCATCTGGCAGGCTATTTCGCCGATCAGCCGGACGGCGCCCCGCCTGCCGGCCTGTACGACCGGGTCCTGCATGAGCTGGAGCGGCCGCTGATCCGCCTGACCCTCACCGCGACCCGCGGCAACCAGGTCCGGGCCGCGGAAATTCTCGGCCTCAATCGCAACACCCTGCGCAAGAAGATCCAGGATCTGGGCGTCGAGACTACCCGCGGCAAACGGTGACGCTTTAGCGCAACATAGGTGTTGATCAAAAAGCACAGCCTCCATAGGCTGCGCTCATGGATGATGGGGCTGCGTCAATTCTGGATGGGGCGATTTCGCCCGCGCCGACCTGGCCGACGCGCCTTCGTCAGCGCCTGACCTCGCGCTGGTCTCTCGGCAGCGCCTATGCCCTGGCCTGCATCCTCACCGGGGTCGCGGTTTGGATGGCGTCGTCGGCGCCCCTGGCGGGTCTGGCCGAACGGCGCAGCCTGATCATCCTCAGCCTTCTGGGCGTCAATCTGGTGATCATCCTGGCCCTGGTGGCCTCGGTGAGCTGGCGGTTCCTCAGGCTGTTGGCGGTCCAGCACCGGGACGCCGGCGCGCGGCTGCACCTGCGCTTTGTCCTGTGGTTCGCCAGCGGCGCCATCGCGCCGGCGGTGATCATCGCCCTGGTGTTCGGGGTGCTGGTCAACCAGACGGTGGACTCCTGGTTCAGCCACCGGGTGCGGACCGTGGTGGAAAATTCCGCCACCGTGGCCAAGTCCTATTTCAACTCCCAGATCAACTCGATCCGAGACGATGTTGATGCGATCGATCATGATCTCGGCGACCCTAACCTGATCGCCCTGTTCAAGCGCAATCCGATCATGTTCGGGCAGAAGCTGGCGGTTGAAGGCAACTACCGTAATTTCCCGGCGGTCTATCTGATCGACCACGAGGGCCGGATCCTATCCCGGTTCGAGGCGGAGCCTTCGCTCACGCCTTTTCTGGCGCCGCCGCCCACCACGATCGAAGCGTCAGCCGATCCGCACACCGTCAGCATCAACCCCTTCATCAACACCGACCTGATCCGGGCCCTGGTGCGGCTGAACGACTATGACGACGCCTACCTCTATGTCGTCAGGCCGGTGGACAAGGGCTTCCTCGCCCGGCTTGGCGAGACCGCCGACGCCCTGGCGGCCTATCGCGACACCGCCCAGAACCGCGGCCGGGTCGAGGCGGCGTCCGGGCTCAGCCTGCTTGAGGTGACCCTGCTGCTGCTGGTGGCGGCGGTTTGGATCGGCATGGCCGCCGCCAGCGCCATCTCCGCCCCTGTGGCCCGGCTGATCCATGCGGCGGATCTGGTGGCGGCGGGGGACCTCACGGCCCGCGTCGCGGTCCAGCATGAGCCGGACGAAATCGCCGATCTGTCTCGATCTTTCAATCGCATGGCCGGAGATCTTCAGGCCCAGCAGTCGGCTCTGCGCGCCGCCGGCGACGAGGCCGAGGCGCGAACCCGCTTCATCGAGACCGTGCTGGCCGGGGTCAGCGCCGGGGTCATCGGCCTGGACGCCGAGGGCCGCATCTCGGCGCTGAACCGCCAGGCCATCGCCCTGCTCAGCCTCTCCCCGGAAACCGCGCGCGGCCAGACCCTGGCGCAGGCGGCGCCGGAACTGGTGGACGTGGCGGCGCAGGCGGCGGGCTTCGGCGGCGACGTGGAAGCGGAAATCGACATCTCCCGGGGCGCCGAAAGCCATCGGCTGCGGGTGCGGGCCAGCGGGCACGCCGACGGCGGTCGGGTGCTGACCTTCGACGACATCACCCGCCTGGTCACCGCCCAGCGCAACGCCGCCTGGCGCGACGTGGCCCGGCGCATCGCCCACGAGATCAAAAACCCTCTGACGCCGATCCAGCTCTCGGCCGAACGCATCCGGCGCAAATATCGCGGGGACATCAAGAACGATATCGAGACCTTCGACCGGTGCACCGAGACCATCATTCGCCAGGTCGGCGACATCGGCCGGATGGTGGACGAATTCTCCGCCTTCGCCCGGATGCCGGCGCCGAAGTTCGCCCGCATGGAGGCGGCCGAACTGTTGCGGCAGGCGGTGTTCGCCCAGCGGGTCGCCGATCCGGCCACCACCATCGATCTGGCCGAATCCCTGCCTGACGCGGTGATGCTGTGCGACGGGCCGATGATCGGCCAAGCCCTGACCAATCTGCTCAAGAACGCCGGCGAGGCGGTGGCCGCCCGCCGGGCGAGCGAGCCGAAGCTGAAGGGCCACATGATCGCCCGCCTGGTGCTGGGCGAGGGCGATCTGGCCTTCGAGATCGAGGACAATGGCATCGGCCTCCCGGCCAAGGGCCGCGACCGCCTCACCGAACCCTATGTGACCACCCGCGAGAAGGGCACAGGCCTCGGCCTGGCCATCGTCAAGCGGATCGTCGAGGACCACGGCGGGGAACTGGATCTGAAAGACGCGAAGGAAAAGCCGGGCGCGCGGGTCATTCTGCGCCTGCCCCGGATCAAGACCGTCGAACGAGCGAATGTGGAAGGCGTGAGCGCGGCATGAGAAACACAATGGCGGCCGATATCCTGGTGGTCGACGACGAGGCGGACATCCGCGATCTCGTCGCCGGGGTGCTGACGGACGAGGGCTACAGCGTGAGGGTGGCGGCGGACGCCGAAGCGGCCCTGGCCAGCCTGAAGGCCCGCAAACCCGCGCTCCTGGTGCTCGACATCTGGATGCAGGGCGGTGGCATGGACGGGCTGGAACTGCTCGACTTGGTCAAGACCCTGGATCCCGACCTGCCCGTGGTGATGATCTCAGGCCACGGCAATATCGAGACGGCGGTCAGCGCGATCAAGCGGGGCGCCTATGACTTTCTGGAAAAGCCGTTCAAATCCGACCGGTTGCTGCTGATTGTCGAGCGGGCGCTGGAGCAGGCTTCCCTCAAGCGCGAGAACCGCCGCCTGCGCACCCAGGCCGGCGTGCCGGAAGGCTTTGTCGGCCGCTCCAGCGCCGCCCAACAACTGCGTCAGCTGATCAGCAAGATCGCGCCGGCCAACAGCCGCATCCTGATCTCCGGTCCGCCGGGCTCA
>Ga0302311_10003626_pt1 | contig 16809 bp, 12 predicted proteins | sample III_Palsa_N1_3_FD_200449 | JGI IMG/M metagenome (GOLD analysis project Ga0302311, IMG submission 200449) | Peat permafrost microbial communities from Stordalen Mire near Abisko, Sweden - III_Palsa_N1_3 | ecosystem: Environmental > Terrestrial > Soil > Palsa > Peat permafrost | place: Sweden... | reverse complement strand
TCTTGGTCATGGAGGCAATGCGAAATACCGTCGAGGCAGTGACGGGGGTAGCGGACTTGATGTTTTGCAGGCCGGTAGCGGCGACGTGGGCGAGCTCATCGTCGATCACGATGCCCCAGACCATGCCGGGAATTTTTTTCTCCTCGGCGTAGCGCTGAAAGATGTCATCAATGCGCGGAAAAGCCGAGGTCAGCTTGGCGACCCGTTGGGGGTCGGTGAAACGCGGCGGGGGATGGTCGGGGGCTTGCGCGTTGGGCTCGGTCAGAGCCGCGGGCGGCGGCGGAGCCGCGGCGTGAGCCGTCGCGAGTAGCGCGCAGGCAGTCCACAGTACCATGGGTGACACATATCGCATGGTCCAGTATAGGCAGCGCGCAACGAATATTTGCAAAATAATCGTCGTGGACCTAGGGTCGTCGCGGGGCTTAAACGAGGACAGCATGCAGCGACCGAATTTTTCGTTGGACGGCAAAGTGGCGGTGATCACCGGGGCGTCGCGCGGCATTGGCGGCTATCTGGCCAAGGCGCTGGCCCATGCCGGTGCCACCGTCGCGTTGCTCGGCCGCGATGAAGCGGCGCTCGCGGCATCGGTTGCCGCGCTGGGCGCAGGGGGCTGTCAGGCGCACTATTTTCGGGCCGATGTAGCCCAGGCGTCGAGTCTCGATGCGGTGTTCGACCGTGTGGTCCAAGCCCTCGGGCGGGTGGACATTCTGGTGAACAATGCCGGTGTCGAGGAGCTCTGTGCTTCCGTGGACGTGACCGAGGCCCTCTGGGACAAGATCGTGGGCACCAACCTCAAGGGCGCCTTCTTCGCGGCGCAGGCGGCCGGCCGCCGCATGCTCGAGGGCGGCAGTATTCTCAATCTCTGTTCGCTGACCTCGGAGGTGGGCGTGGCGGGCGCGGCTCCCTACGGCGCTTCGAAGTCCGGTCTGGTTGGCTTGACCCGGGCGCTGGCCACCGAATGGGCGGCGCGCGGTATCCGGGTGAATGGCATCGGCCCAGGTTACTTTCGCACGGCGCTCACCGAGGCCTTCTATCGCGACGATGAGTGGCAGCAGGCCATGCTGCCGAAGATTCCCCTGCAGCGTTTCGGCGCACTGGAGGATCTGGGCGGCGCGGCGGTATTCCTATGTTCCGACGCGGCCGCCTATATCACCGGACAGGTGCTGTATGTGGACGGCGGGTATCTAGCGGCGTTGTAGTCGCCCCCTCTCAATCCCGCTTTTCGACGCTTCGTCAGACGCTAATGCGGTTCGTCGCATGTCCCGGTAGGCCTCGAGGCCAGCGGCTAGATTTGCCCTTGGGGTCGGTACTCAAGGGGTTGTCATGGATCCGCTCATTCTCAAAAGCGTCAAGAAGACTTACCGTCTGGATAAGGTGGAGGTCCCCGCACTGGTGGACATCGATCTTCGCATCCATCCGCATTGCTTCACCGTGCTGTCGGGTGCTTCCGGCAGCGGCAAAACCACACTGCTGAATCTTATCGGGTGCATCGACCGACCAGACGAGGGCGAGGTGACGGTAGCGGGACAAGCGGTGGCCTCGCTGTCGGACAATGCCTTGGCGGATTTCAGGCTGCGGCACATTGGTTTCATTTTCCAGAATTTCAATTTGCTGCCGGTGCTCACGGCCTACGAAAACATCGAGTATCCGTTGTTGTTGACGCGCATACCCGCGACCGCTCGGCGCAAGCGGGTGCATGAACTGTTGGAAGCGGTGGGGCTGTCGAAGCACGAGAGGCATTGGCCCGGCCAACTCTCCGGCGGCCAGCGCCAGCGGGTGGCCGTTGCTCGCGCACTGGCCACGGCACCTGAGCTGGTGTTGGCGGACGAACCCACGGCGAATCTGGACAGTCAAACCGGCGCCGCCATTATCGCGCTCATGCGCGCCATGCAGCGGGACTATCGAGCCACCTTCGTATTCTCTTCGCATGACCCCAAGATATTGGCGGAGGCCGATGACGCCGTGCTGTTGCAGGATGGACGAGTCATCTCCCACGAACGGCGCCGCTCCCCCGGGGGTGTGCAATGAGCACGCTCGCCATCGCGCTGAGAAATCTATTTCGCAATCGGCGGCGCTCGCTGGCGACGCTTTTCGCCATGATGATTGGCGCCAGCTCTATTCTGTTGTTCGGCGGCTACGTACGGAATATCGTCTATGGTCTGCAAACGGGCTACGTGCAGGAGGGTGGACACCTTCAGTTGCAGCATCGAGACTATTTCTTGTACGGCAGCGGCGACCCGACGGCCTATGGCATTGCGAACTACGACCAGGTTATCGACACGCTGCGCAAAGACCCGGTGCTCGCGCCCCTGCTGACCGTGGTGACGCCCACGCTGGAATTCGGCGGCATCGCCGGCAACTTCGCGGCGGGGGTGTCTCGCACCATCATGGCCAGCGGCGTGGTGGTCGAGGATCAGAACGCTCTGCGCCGCTGGAACGACTATGGCTTTCCTGGAGCACCGGAGGTGATGTCGCTCTCCGGGACGGGTCCGGATGCGGCAGTCATCGGCACGGGCGTGGCCCGTGTGCTGCGCCTGTGCGCGCCGCTGCACGTGCCAGACTGCCCGTCTCCCACGGCAAAGCCCGCGCCGACCGGTGCGGAGTTGCCGGCCGATGTGGCGATCCTCACGGCCCGGGAGGGGCCCACCGCGGGCAGCGAAGTCGCGAACGACGGTACGCGCGTCGAGCTATTGGCGGCCACGGCGAGCGGTGCCCCCAATGTGGCCCGCTTGCGCGTGGTCAAAGCCGAAGGGCAGGGCATCAAGGAACTCGACGACATTTACGTCTCGCTGCACCTCGCGCAGGCGCAGCGCCTGCTCTACGGCAGCGCCGCGCCGCAGGCCACGGCCATCGCGCTGCAGCTGCACCATACCGGCGACATACCGGCGGCGCGAGCGCGTCTGGAGGAGCTACTCTCGACCAGTTTGAAAGGCACGCCGCTGGCCGTGTACGACTTCCAGACTTTGCATCCCTACTACGGGCAGACCGTGGGATTGTTCACCGCCATTTTCGGTTTCATCGCCGTGCTCATCGGCGCCATCGTCTTGTTCACGGTGGGGAATACCATGAATGCCGCCGTGGTCGAGCGCACTGTCGAGATTGGGACGCTGCGTGCCATTGGGCTGCGCCGCTCGGGAATTAGGCGCCTATTCGTGTGCGAGGGTATTTTAATCGGTGTGTTGGGTGCTGCGCTGGGGGTGACTGTTGCGTTGATACTGGCGGGGCTCATTAATCACAGCGGTTTGACCTGGACGCCGCCTGGCCGAATCGAGCCCATTCATTTGCATGTGCGGGTGTGGGGTGAGGTGCGCATGCTGGTGGATACCGCGCTTGGCCTGACGGTGGTGGCGGTGATTTCAGCGTGGTGGCCCGCGCGCCGCGCGTCACGGTTGCAAGTGGTGGAGGCGCTGCGCCATGTTTAAACCACTGCAGGCAGCGAAGATATCGGCGGCAGTATGCCTTGCGTTGGTGAGCACGTTCCTCACGCTGACGGGCACATGCCGCGCCGGCGCCCTGGTTGCCGACGAGTCGGCCGACCAGGCACAGCGCATTCTGGCCGCGAGCGACGCGATTCGAAATCCGAATCGCTCGTTCGGCCTCACCACCACGCTTACCGAGTATCACAATGGGCGTGAGACCGACAGCAATACGCTGCAGATATACGCCAAGGCGGATGCGAACGGGGGGCAGTACCGCAACTTGATTCGCTTCGTGGCGCCGGCACGCGACGCCAACAAGCTCATGCTCAAGAACGGCAACGACTTGTGGTTTTACGACCCGTCCAGTCAGGCCAGCGTGCGCATTTCCCCGCGCCAACGTCTCCTGGGCCAGGCCGCGAATGGCGATGTAGTAACCGTCAATCTGGCCATGGACTACAAGGCCGTATTGACCGGCGAGGAGGATGTCGACGACGGCGAACGCGTGCAGCGTCATTGTCACCGGTTGGCGCTGACCGCGGTATCCAAGGAGGTCACTTACGATCACATCGACATGTGGATCGACGTCTCGAACAGTCATCCCACCAAGGCGAAGTTTTACTCCGAGAGCGGACAGCTGCTGAAGACCGCCTACTACCGACGCTACCAGCGGGAATTGGAGGTGGAGCGGCCCACGGAAACGGTGATCATCGATGGCCTGGACCGGCAGTGGGTCACCATTATGCGTTATGCGGATTACGCCTGGCGGGACGTGCCCGACGGCTGGTTGCAGCGGGATTACCTGCCGCACTTCAAGCCGGAGTAGCCATGCCTCGGGCGGGACTGTTTGCGCCGCCGCCGCTGCTCGCGTTGCTCGTGGGCTGGTTGCTGGCGCTGGGCACCCTGGGCGGCGCAACCGCCGCGGCGGCGGTGCCGGAGGACGATGATGATGCGGCGGCACTGTCCTTGGCCGGAACCAGCAGTGCCGGCGCACCGAAGTCGGCTTCGTTGATGGTGGAGGCAGCGCTCACCGAGGCGCAGCAAACCCCCGGCGGGTACGAAAGCGAAGAGCGTCTGTCGCTGGATTATCGCGACGATATGATCTTGGCGGCGGGGTGGCGTGCCGTGGTCGCGGATCGTCTGGATGTGGATTGGCTGGCTGGTGCGCAGGAAATAAATACCTTGAAGCAGGCCTATGTAAGTTGGCAGCCGCTGCCCGATCTCCTGCTCGATGCCGGCCGAGTCAACGCGCGGCAGGGCGTGGCGCTGGGGTACAACCCCACGGACTTCTTCAAAGCGGATGCGCTGCGCACCGTCGACTCGCTGGATCCGGACAGCCTGCGTGACGAGCGCCTCGGCACGGTCATGCTGCGGGGAGAAAAATTATGGGCCGGCGGCGCGTTCACCGCGTTGTACGCGCCGCGGTTGGCGGATGCAGCCAGCAACGGGACCTTCAGTGCGGACTTTGGCGCGACCAATCGTGAGAACCGCTGGCTAATGGCGTTGAGTCAGCGCTTGGGCAATGTCATCACGCCGCAGTGGTTGGTATTCGGAGCACAGGGCCGCTCGCCCCAGGCCGGCGTGAATGTGACGTCGGTGCTGGGCCAAGCCACGGTGGTCTTTGTCGAGGCCTCCGGCGGCCGTATGCCTAACCTTTGGGCCGAGGCGTTGGATTTGCCGGGAAATGAATCGCTGCGCGCGCGCGCGTCCACCGGGTTGACCTACAGTACGTCCAATAAACTGTCCCTCTCGCTGGAGTACGAGTACGACGGGGCGGCGCTGAGCCGTGCCGGGTGGAATGCCGCGCGCCAAGGCGAGCCGGAGAATTACGGACGCTATCGGAACACCGTGGCGGATCAGCAGGAACTGCCCACTCAGCACAGTGTCTTCGCCTATGCGTCGTGGCAGGATTTGGTGACGCAGCATTTAGACCTCTCTGCCTTCGTGCGTCTCGATCTGGTCGATCACAGCCGCTTGCCCTGGCTCGAAGTGCGTTATCACTGGTCGCACCTCGACGCGGCCATGCGTTGGCAGAATTACCTTGGCAGCCCGACCAGCGACTACGGTGCTTCGCCGTCGCGGCAGACCTGGCAAGTGCTGCTAGACTATTATCTTTAAGGAATACCGCAATGAGCGAGATCGCCGGACCCGCGCCGCCATCGCTTAGGTCTCGATGGAGGACCGCCGCGATGGTGTTGGTCATCAGCACCGTCATCGCGCTGCTGTTCTCCTTGATGGAGCCTGAACACGGGGATTTCCGTCAGGAATTGCTCATTTCCAACGTCATCGGCTGCTGCATCTGGCTGCTCATCGAAATATTGCAGTGGGTGAGTCGCGGCCGCATAGGGTTGCTTCCCTCCCTGCTCATCGGCGTCCCCGGTGGGGTTATTCTGGGTGGCAAGGTGGCGACGCTGTTCGGCGCCGTCGACATCATCGGCTTCTGGACCCGCGACCCTGTCAACGAATGGAAATCCATTAGCGTCACGCTCCTGTTTTCGTTGTCGGCGACGGCCTTCGTGGTGGTTTTCTGGAAGGCCGTCGATTATCGCCTCGAATTGGAGAGCGAACGTCGGCGCAGCGCCGAGGCAGGCCGCGCCCAGGCCGTTGCCGAGTTGGGTTTACTGCAGGCGCAAATCGAGCCGCACTTTTTGTTCAACACACTGGCCCACGTGCAGAGTGCCATCGAAGAAGAGCCGGCCGTGGGCAGGGCCATGCTCGAGCATTTGGTGCAGTACTTGCGCGGCGCCTTGAGTCGCAGTCGAGTGTCGCGTTATACCTTACGAGAGGAGGTGGACCTGGTGAACTCATTGCTGGCCATCGCCGCCATTCGTTTGAGCAGCCGCTTGCGTTATCGCATTGCCATCCCCGAGTCCTTGATGGCTGCGGCGCTGCCGCCGCTCATTGTGCAGCCGCTGGTGGAAAATGCCATTAAACACGGCATCGAGGCATCCGTGGAGGGAGGCGAGATTCTCTTGGAAGGCGAAGTCAGCGACGAGGTCCTGGTGCTGCGGGTGATCGATTCGGGTATTGGGATCGATCCCGGCGTAGGAATGGCGACCGCCGCGCCGGAGGGCGTGGGGCTATCCAATGTGCGCGCGCGGCTTTCCAGCCTGTACGGCGAGAAGGGGCGTCTGTCCCTGCTGCGTCATGAACCCCGCGGTATCGTGGCTGAACTGCGCCTGCCGCTGCAGTTTCTGTAACATCGGTCCATCCGCAGCATGCAACCCACAGCCATTATTGCCGACGACGAGCCTCGATTGGCGGAGAACCTCGCGGGGCGGTTACGCGCTCTGTGGCCTCAATTGAACATTCTCGCGGTGGTGCCCAATGGCATCGCGGCGGTAGCTGCCATTGCCGAACACAAGCCCACCTTCGCCTTCCTCGACATTCGCATGCCGGGATTGGACGGCATGCAGGTGGCGAAGGCTGCGCCGGGCACTCGCGTGGTGTTCGTGACGGCCTACGATGAATATGCGGTATCAGCTTTCGACAACGCCGCGGTGGATTATTTATTGAAGCCCATTAGCGATGCGCGGTTGGCGCAATGCGTGGCGCGCTTGGCGCAGCAATCGGGTACGGCGGCGGACGCGGATGCGAGCGCGCCGGCGGGATTGCCCGCACGTCAATCACCCGGCACGGTGCTGGAGTGGCTGACGGTTCGCTTGGGGGACACGACGCGACTCGTGGCCGTCAATGAGGTCCTGTATTTCCGTTCCGGCGACAAGTACACCGAGGCGGTCACGTTGGCGGAGCAGCACCTCATCCGTACGCCGCTCAAGGAACTGCTGGGCCAGCTGGATCAGCGTTATTTTGCCCAGATTCATCGCGGCACCCTTGTCAACTTGCGCAAAGTAGAGCGGATCGAGCGCGACCTGCTCGGTCGATCGACGCTTCACCTCCGCGATCACGCGGAGGTGTTGACGGTGAGCCGAAACTACTTGGATCAATTCAAGCAGATGTAGCGGCGCCCCAGCGTCTACTTGTCCCCGGTCACCGCGATCGGCGCGGGTGAATCGGCGCTCAACCAGCGATACACCATGCCGCCGAGCGCGCCGCCCACAATGGGCGCCAACCAGAACAGCCACAGTTGCGACAGCGCCCATCCGCCCGCGAAGAGCGCAGGTCCCGTGCTGCGTGCGGGATTCACTGAGGTATTCGTCACCGGAATGCTGATGAGATGAATCAGTGTCAGACATAGCCCGATGGCAATCGGAGCGAAGCCTTTTGGCGCGCTGCCATGAGTGGAACCCATGATGACAAATAGGAAGCCGAAGGTCATGACGACCTCGGTCACCAAGCAAGACAGCAGGGAGAAACCGCCGGGCGAGTGCTCCGCATAGCCGTTCGAGGCAAAGCCCGCGGTAACGTCGAAACCGGGGTGGCCGCAGGCAATGAGGTAGAGAATGCCAGCGCCGGCGAGGCCGCCCAGGACCTGGGCGATGATGTAGGGGAGCAACTCGTTGGCGGGAAAGCGGCCGCCGGCACACAGGCCGACCGACACGGCCGGATTGAGATGGCAACCGGAGACATGTCCGATGGCGTAGGCCATGGTCAGGACGGTGAGGCCGAAGGCCAGCGACACGCCGACGAACCCGATCCCTAAGGAAGGAAAGGCCGCCGCGAGCACCGCGCTACCACAACCACCCAGCACCAACCACAGGGTGCCGATAAATTCTGCCGTAAGGCGCTTGGTCATTTTAAAAAACTCCCTGTTTCTTGGGTTTTTGGACTCCGAGGCGGCGAGACTCTAATGCTAAACCGGCCAAAGGTCCATGAGGCAGGGGTGTAGGGCGCGTGTCAGGTGTTGGGGGGTGTGGGCGACTTGAGGCGTGCCACGCTGCAAAGTCCGGCCCCGAAGGCGAGGCCAGCAGCCACCAGCGCGGGGACGCGGGTACTACCGACCCCCAGAGACAGGAGCGTGGCCAGGAGCGTCGCGCCCAGGGTTTGGCCTGTGAGGCGTATGGTCGACAACAAGCCGCCGGCGGAGGCCGCGCGCGCACGCGGTGCGCTGTGCATGATGAGCCGGGCATTCGGCGCGAGAAACAAGCCGAAGCCGAGGCCGCTCAGCGCCATGCGCCACATCAGGTCGAATGGCGTTACATGCGCTGGGAGAAATGCCAGTGACAACAGGCCGGCCGTAGAGAGGGTCATGCCGATGCCCCCCAATGCGCCGGCGGGAAAGCGATCGGACAAAATGCCGGCAAGTGGAGCGAATATCATGATGGCCACCGGCCATGGCGTAATGATGGCTCCCACCTCGCCGGGTGAAAAGCCGAATTGCTGTTGCAGCCGAAAAGGCATCGACAGGATTAAGGTCATGGAGCCGATGAAGGCCAAGAATGAGCCCATGCTCGAGAGCGCCAGCAGCGGCTGCGTCAGGAGATCCACCGGAAGGATGGGCATTTTCGAGCGCAGCTCGCGTCGCACGAATATCACAGCGATGACGATGCCCGTCGCGACAATGACGGCGGAAATGATCGGCGAGTCGCCATGCACGCCGCTTTCCAATCCCGAGATGATGAGACCGAAGGTCATGGCGCATAGCACGGCGCCGAGTACGTCGTAGGGTTCATCGTGAGGATCGGGCTCGGGTAGAGAGCGTTGGCCCAGCAGCAGCGAGACTACGGCCAGGGGCGCGGCGGCGGCGAAGATCCAGGGCCATGACGCCGCGGACAGCACCAAACCGCCCAGCGTCGGTGCAATGGCACCGCCGCTCGAGACCACGACATTGCTGATGCCTAAGCCCCTACCCAGTTGCTTCGCGGGGTAAATGCCTCGAATGAGAGCGCTGGATACGCTGAGCGCCGCCGCGCCCCCCAACCCTTGAATCGCCCGCACCACCAAGAGAAAGGGGAGGCTGCGTGCAAAAAAGCAGAGAACCGTGGAGACCAAAAAAATCAGCTGCCCGATTTGGTATAGACGGCGTAGCCCGATGCGGCTGCCCAAGGCGGAGAAGGGCAGCAGCGTCATGACCAGGACCAATTGGTACACCGTGACCACCAGTACCGCCGCCGAGGAATCGACGCCGAGATCCCGAGCCAGGGTGGGCAAGGCAACGGTCACAATGGAACCGTCGATCACCGCCAAGGCGGTGCCGAAGGATACGGCAAGAATAGCTAGGTAACGGCGGGGTGTGGGTAATCCATCCATCGCCCGAATGTTACATGCTCCCCCGCGAAGCGGGGTGTACTTAGGCCGCGTGCTTGCCGCGAACGGCCTTCAGTTGCTCGGGTTCGACCTTGTAATGGGCGACTGCCGATTGTAAATCGCGCACCTGATCGACGATGGCTTGGCTTGCCGCGGCGGTCTCTTCCACCAAGGCGGCGTTCTGCTGCGTGGCCTGGTCGATTTGCGTGATGGCCTTGTTGACCTGTTCAATACCCAGCGATTGTTCCGACGTCGATTCGGCAATCATCGACACGATGTCGGTGACCCTCTTCACCGCCAACACGATATCCGCCAACGTCTTGCCGGAATCGTCGACCAGCTTGGTGCCGTCCTGGACCTTGTTGACGCTGTCCTGGATCAACGACTTGATTTCTTTCGCGGCCGTCGCGCTGCGACCCGCCAAATTGCGCACTTCGCTGGCCACCACGGCGAAGCCGCGGCCACCTTCGCCGGCGCGCGCGGCTTCCACCGCAGCGTTCAACGCGAGGAGGTTGGTTTGGAAGGCGATCTCGTCGATGACGCTGATGATGTCGGCAATCTTCTTCGACGAGATATTGATCTGCGCCATGGCTCTGACGGCGGCGCCCACGACTTCGCCGCCGGTCTCTGCTTGCTGGCGAGCGGCCAGGGCAAACTTGGCGGCCTGTGCGGCATTGTCGGCCGTGGTCTTGACGGTGGCGGTCATTTGTTCCATTGACGAGGCGGTCTCTTCGAGACTGGCCGCCTGGCTCTCGGTCAGCTGGGATAGGCTGGTATTGCCCTTCGATATTTCGTCCGCGGCCGAATGCACTTCTTCCGTCAGCACCTGCACTTTTTTGATGATCACCCGGCGAGCGTTCAACACCGCGTTGACATCGGCACATAACGTGACGAAGTCCTCGGACATGCCTTGGGTGTTCACCCGCGTCACGAGGTCGCCGCCCACGGATATCTTGACCACGGACTGTATCTCGTCGATGGCGCTGTGCAGTTGCTGCGTCATAGCCGCCTGTTCCGCGGACATGCGTTCGATGCGTGCCTCCAGATTCGCGACTTTACGGCGCTCGGCGTCAATTTCGGCCTCGTAACGGCTGACGTCCACCACCGGGACGGGCGGCGGTGCGGCCGCGGGCATTTCCAGCGTGGTAGGCGCCTCTGGAGCGACATCGGCTCGTGACCGACCCGTTAAACGATTGAATAACGAATTTTTAATCGCAGGCATTCTCTATCCCCGACCGGTGGTACCAGCATGACTTGGCGGTTGTCTCGCCTAAGCTCAGCGGCAGGGGATGGAATTTCTTTAATTGAACAGCCCTATAGCAGGGCGTCTCGACGTTGGTGAGTGAGGTGAGTCACAGCACGTGCTGCGCCACAGCACGCCGAAATCCTCGGGTGCGATACAAGAGATAGGCCAGCCCGACCAGCAGCCAGCTCAACCCCACCGTCAGGGCCGTCTTATGCAGGCTGACCAACAGCCAGAGCGCCGCCGCGGCGCCGGCGGCGGATTGGATCAGTTTCCAGACACCCCCGTGCAGGCGCGGGCGGCCGTTCGCATGATCGATCAGGACGCAGAGATTGACGGCCAGGAAGGCGGAAAAGGCGCCGAAGTTCACGCAGGAGGCCGCGGTTTCGACGTCCACCCATTCACCCGCCAACATGACCACGCCCATGAGCACGATGTTGAACACCGGAGTCCGCAAACGTGGATGCAAATAGGCAAACCACTTCAGCGGCATGACGCCGTCGCGGCCCATGACATAGAGCAGGCGGGACGAGCCGGCCTGGGCGCACATCACCGCGGCGATGTACGACACGATGAGTACGACCGTGAACACCATGAGAAACGTGTTGCCGCCGGCGGCAGCCAGAATCTCGAAGCCGGCGTTGTCCAAATCTTTGAAGGCGTACCCGGGATGCACCAGGGTCATGAGGTAGGCGGTGACCATGAAGATCAATCCGCCGGCTGCGGCCGCCATCACTGTCGCGCGAGGAATATTTCGCGTGGGATCGATGGTCTCTTCGGACAGAGTCGTGACCGCGTCGAAACCCAGGAACGAGTAAGCCGCAATCGCAGCGCCTCCCATGACGGCCGGTACCGAGGTAAACGAGTTCACGAAGGGCGTGAGCGCGCCGCCCACCGTGGACGGGTGCGCCCGAAGAAACCAGACACAGGCGGCGACGAAGGCGGCGATGACGGCGAGCTGCGCCGCCATGATGCTGAGATTAATGCGATCGGCGAGCTTGATGCCGAGGATATTGACGGCCGTCGTCGATGCCGCCACGACGACGACCCAGACGCGGAACGAAATGCCCGGCAGCACCACCTCGAAGGCCTTGGCCGTGAATAGGCAAATCACCATGGGAATAAAAAAGTAATCGAGGATGAGCACCCATCCCGTGACGAAGCCCAGCGATGCAGTCGTGGTGCGCGACACATACGTGTACGCAGAGCCCGCCTCCGGGTAGCGCGCGGCCATGCGGCCGTAGCTCACTGCCGTGAGCAGCACAGCGAGCGTGGCGACCAGGTACGCGGAGGCGCTGGCGCCGCGCGTGTTCTCAGCCAATAGACCGTAGGTGCTAATGACCACCGTCGGGCAAATATACGAGAGCCCGAACAGCGTTGCGGAGAGCGTGGTCAAGCGTCGATTGAGCTGAGCGGGATTGGGCACGCGCTGATATTAGCATGCACATGCCGGGCGGCAGGCCCGTGCGTTGCCCAAGGATGGTGCGTCGGGCGTGCGTCCCGGCACCGTCGTTGTGCAGTAACTCGTCGTGCGCGAAGAAGTTAAGCGATTTAACGTATGCGTGTGTATTCTCGAAGTGGAACGAGGGCCGATCGAGCCTAAGGGGATTCAACCATGAGTACGTTGAAATGCGTGGGCGTCGCGCTGCGCGGCCTGTGTGGTGGTGCTGCGTTGTCGCTGGTGCTGCCCGCCGTCGCGGCGCATGCCGCGGGTGATGCCAACGCCGACTCGTCGGTGCAGCTCGAAGAAATCACGGTGACGGCGCAGAAGCGCACCGAGGACATTAAAGACATTCCCATCAGCGTGTCCGCCATCAGCTCGCAGCAGTTGATCGAACATCATGTTGCCGATTACGACGACATCACGCGCACCGTCCCCGGTATTTCCTTCCAAGCGGGCGCCGGGCCCGGCCTCGACAATATTGAAATTCGCGGCGTGAGTTCGACCTCGGGATCGGCGACCGTGGGCATTTACATCGACGAAGTGTCGGTCACCGTCAAGAATACTTTCGATGGCGCAGTGCAGCCCAAACTGTTCGATTTGGACCGCATCGAAGTGCTGCGCGGTCCCCAGGGCACGCTGTACGGTGCAAGCTCCATGGGCGGCACCATTCGCTTCATCACCAAACAACCCGACTTGAATTCCTTCAGCGCGACGGTCAGCACGGATCTGTCGGACACGCATCACGGAGGTTTCAATCACGATGAGTACGGCATTCTCAACGTACCGGTGGTTGACGGCGTGTTTGCGCTGCGTTTCGGAGTCGACATTTCGGATGAAAGCGGTTACGTCGATAGCTATCAACCCACGGCGACCGGCGCAGGTCCCGACGGCAGCGTTTTGTCGCTGGGCATTAACGACAGCACCGGCGTGCTGGCCCGGCGCGACGTGAACGACATCAAGACTCAGGTGTTCAGAGTCAGCGGCAAGTACGCTCCTTCCGATGACTTGACGATTACGCCCGCCTATTTCTGGCAGCGCACCGACGCCGCGGACAGCGCCCTACAATATCCGGCGTTGGGTTTGTACGACCAGGACAAGCGAGTGGCCGAGCCCGGCGTCGATACTCTGTCTGTTCCCAGCCTGACCATTGTCAAGAATTTCGGCTGGGCGGAATTGACGTCCATCAGCAGCTACTTCGAGCGCAACTTTCACCGCACCACCGACGGCACTTACTACAACTCGAATATTTTCTTCAACTACTTCGTCGCGCAGCCCACGGACACGGCGCAGCAGGCTTACAACACGGCGACGGTGCTGGCGTTTTTGCCTTCGCCGGTGTACTACCGGACCATTACCGAGCAGTTGTCGCAGGAGGTGCGGTTGAGTTCCCAGAACGAGTCCATCGGGGGCATGCCCGTGACCTGGACCGCCGGCTTTTATTTCTCGAACCAGCATCAGACTCACCTCGATGATGAATACATTCCGGGCATGCAGGCGGAGTTTTTGAAGAACTACGGCTACGCGATAGATTCCGCAGCCTCCCCCGTAGGGCCCACAAACTATCCCGGGGTCTCGTTCGCGAACGATTCGATTTACTACGGGCATGTGTATCCGGACGAGCGGCAGCTGGCGCCCTTCGGCGAAGTGGGCTTGCAAATCACACCGGGTCTCAAGGCATCGCTAGGGCTGCGGTATGTCGCAGCGAAGTCCACGTACTCGGTCACCAGCGGCGGCTTCTACTCTTTCGGCTTGCCCGTGTACTACACCGACCAGGAGCACTTCAGCGCCACCACGCCCAAGTTTTCCCTGGACTATGCCGTCAACGATTCGAGCAATGTGTATGCCACCGCGGCCAAAGGGTTTCGTTTGGGGGGTCCTACCGGCCCCGATCCCGCAAATGTCCCTGGCGGCACCTGTGACGGTGACTATGAGAGCTTGGGGATCGCAACGCCCCCCACCAAATATCAATCAGACTCGCTGTGGAGCTATGAGCTCGGCAGCAAGGGTCGCTATGCCGGCAACCGGGTATCCGTGAACGCGGCCGTGTACGCCATCGATTGGACCAATATTCAGCAGACCATCAATCTTCCCACCTGCGGCTTCGGCTTCACCACCAATGTGGGCGATGCCAAAATTTACGGCAGCGAGTTGGAATTGCGCGTCCTGGCCACCCGCTCGCTGACCCTGGCGCTGAACGCCGGCACCACGCATGCCTATATTTCGTCGGTTACCGGTTTGGGGTCGGGCATCGTCAATGTGGGCGAGTCGATTCTGAACGTGCCCAAGTACAGCATTACGCCGAGCGTGGACTACGATCGCCCCCTCGACGACAGCACGTCGATTTTCGTCCGGGCCGATTTCCCCTATACCGGCCGGGCGAGGGCGTATTTCGACAGTAGCGGGTTGGATCAACTCTTCTCGCCTGGGTACGGGATTGTCAATGTGAACGTGGGCGCCACTCACGACAAGTTGACCCTGGGGCTGTACGCGAAAAATCTGCTGAATTGGAAGGGCATTATCCAATACCCCTCGGTCAATTCGGTGCCGGAGGGCTATACCGTGCGGCCCATGACCATCGGAGTGACGGCTCTTTACAACTTCTGAGCGCGGCTAAGATGCCGGGAAAGGCGATGTGTTGTTGGAATGATACAAGCGTTCATTTGACAAACTTCACCTACGAGATTCATATAGTCATATAAACAAAGGGTATGGGATATTCCGATGAGCGTTGCTGCGGAGCCTTCGGGCACCCTCGAGGTCGCGCTTAACCACGCGACACAGTTGCTACGGAAGGATCCGACATTAGCCGCGGAACAGGCTGAAGAAATACTGCGGGTGGTGCCCGGGCACCCTCATGGCCGCCTCATTTTGGGGGCGGCGCGCCGTGCTGCCGGTCAAAATCACGCTGCCCTCGACATTCTCGAGAGTTTGGCTCGCGAGCAACCTCAATCGACGCCCGTCTTTCTGGAATTAGGTATGGCGCGCGGCCAGGCCGGGCAGCCCCAGGCGGCGGTCGCAGCGCTGCGCCATGCGCTGCGTTTGTCGCCGGAATCGCCGGATGCCTGGCGCCTGCTGGCCGACCAACTGGATATCGTGGAGGACGGCGCCGGCGCGGATCAGGCCAGGGCGCGCTATCTCAAGGCCGCCAACAAGGATCCCCGACTGCTGGAAGCGGGCGCGGCTCTGGTCGAGAACAACCTGCCGGTAGCCGATGTGCGTCTTCGCGCTCACTTGTCTGGGCATCCCAAGGATGTGGCGGCGCTGCGCATGCTCGCAGAAGTGGCGGGGCGCCTGCGTCGCTATACGGATGCTCAGACGCTATTGGAGCGCTGCCTGGAGCTCGCTCCCAGCTTCGACGCCGCTCGACTCAACTATGCGCAGGTACTCAATCGGCAATCGAAGTCGGCGGCGGCGTTGAGTCAGGTAGAGCGGCTGCTCTCCCGGGAGCCGGCGAACCCCGCTTACCGTAACCTGCAAGCAGCGATTTTGGCCCAGGTGGGTGATTACGCGGAGTCCATCGAGGTGTACGAATCCGTGCTGCAGGAGTTTCCGCGCCAGCCTCGGATTTGGATGAGCTATGGCCATGCGCTGAAGACGGCCGGGCGGCGTCCGGACAGCATTGCGGCCTATCGCCGTGCCGTTAGCCTCGAGCCCACCCTGGGGGAGGCCTACTGGAGCCTTGCCAACCTCAAAACCTTCACATTTTCGAATGCCGATGTCGCGGCCATGCGGGCTGCGCTGGCGCGCGGGGACTTGACCGACGAGGACAAATTGCACTTCGAGTTTTCCTTGGGCAAGGCCCTGGAAGACGAGCAGGCGTATGCGCAGTCTTTCACTCACTACGCCGCGGGCAATACACTGCGCCACGGTTTGCATCCCTACAGCGCCGATGATAACGCGGCTTTCGTACAGCGCTCCAAGGCTGTGTTCACGCCGGAGTTCTTCGCCGCGCGGGCGGGCGGCGGTGCGCCGGCACGCGATCCCATTTTCATTGTCGGTATGCCGCGGGCAGGATCGACGTTGCTCGAGCAGATTCTCGCCAGCCACTCGCAGGTGGAGGGCACCATGGAGTTGCCCAACATTCCGCAGATCGCCCGCGAGCTGGCGGGCGAGGGCTCTCGATTCTTGGATGCCGTGGAGGGGTTGAGCGCCGAAGATCGCCGCAGTTTGGGTGAGCGATACTTGGCCGAAACCCGTATTCAGCGCAAGACCGATGCACCGTTCTTCATCGACAAGATGCCGAATAATTGCCTGTACGTGGGGCTCATTCATCTCATTCTGCCCAACGCGATCATCATCGATGCGCGCCGCCATCCCTTGGGCTGCTGCTTCTCGGGGTTCAAACAGCATTTCGCACGCGGCCAGAACTTCTCCTATGGCCTCGAGGACATCGGCCGCTACTACCGCGACTACGTGGAACTCATGGCCCAGTTCGATGCCGCGCTACCGGGGCGAGTCCACCGCGCTTTGTACGAAACGCTGATCGAGGATACCGAGGCGCAGGTGCGCCGGCTTCTCGATCATTGCGGGCTACCGTTCGAGCATGCGTGTCTGCGGTT
>Ga0302311_10003620_pt1 | contig 16827 bp, 18 predicted proteins | sample III_Palsa_N1_3_FD_200449 | JGI IMG/M metagenome (GOLD analysis project Ga0302311, IMG submission 200449) | Peat permafrost microbial communities from Stordalen Mire near Abisko, Sweden - III_Palsa_N1_3 | ecosystem: Environmental > Terrestrial > Soil > Palsa > Peat permafrost | place: Sweden... | reverse complement strand
TGCTGGGCCGCGCGGTGGGGGAGTCGGCCGCTATCGTCCAGTCCTTCTTCCCCGGAGAGGCTGGGACCGAGGCGGTCGCCGGAGTACTCAGCGGACGGGTCAACCCGTCCGGTCGGCTGCCGGTCAGCGTCCCGGGTCGACCCGGCGTGCAGCCCTCCACCTACCTGGCCGCCCCGCTGGGACGGGTCAGCGAGGTCTCCTCCACCGATCCCACCGCCGCCTACGGCTTCGGCCACGGCCTCGGCTACACCACCTTCGGCTGGGAGGGCCTCACCGTCGAGACCGGCGAGGCGGCCACCGACGGCGCGTTCCGGCTCGCCTTCACCCTACGCAACACCGGGCAGCGGTCCGGCACCGAGACCGTCCAGCTCTACCTGCACGATCCGGTCGCCTCGGTGGTCCAGCCGGTGCAGCGGCTGATCGGCTACCGGCGGATCGCGCTGGAGCCGGGCGAGCAGCGGCGGGTCAGCGTCACCGTCCCGGCCGACCTCGCCTCGTTCACCGGGCGCGACGGCGTCCGGGCGGTGGAACCGGGCGCGCTGGAGCTGCGCCTCGCCGCCTCCAGCACCGACCCCCGGCTGACCGCCGAGGTCCGGCTGCACGGACCGGTCCGCCCGGTCGACCACGCCCGACGGCTGCACGCGGACTTCACCGTCGAACAACGGCTCCTGAACAACGGCTCCTGAACAACCGCTGACCGTGTCGACACAACCCCGCCGAACAACCGCTGACCGTGTCGACACAACCCCGCGCCGCGCCGCCGACCACCTCGCGGTCCACCGCGACCGCGAGGCGGCCGTGCTGCGCACGCTCTCGTACCTGGACGGCGTCAACTTCGCCCGCCGGGCCCGGATTCCGGCCCGCTTCTCGGTCGCCCTGATGGACGAGATCGTCCCGCCGTCCACCGTCTTCGCGGCCCACAACGCCTACGCCGGGCCGAAGGAGCTGGACGTCTGGCGCTACAACGGACACGAGGCCGGCGGCCCGGACGACGACGCCGCCGCCCGCTTCCTCGCCCGGACCCTCGTTCGGCCCGGCGGCGTCAGCTGACGATCCGGTCCGAGGCCGACTATCCGGCCGGGAGCGGGACGCGGGCGGTGCTGATGGTCATCGGACCGTCGGTGACCGCGCGGAGCTTGATGCCGCCGAGGGCGGGGGCCGGGTAGTTGCCGTGGGTGTACTGAAGGCGGTAGCTGGCCGAGGTGTGCGGGGCCAGGGTGGCCGGACCGCTGAGGACGCGGAGGTAGGAGCTCATGCCGTCCTTGTCCCCGGAGAAGGAGAAATGCGGGGTGAGCGCGGTGTCGTCGGTGTTGGTGATCTCGACGGTGACCTGCGAGACGCCGATGGCATGGACGGAGGTGCCGCTGTGGGCGGTCACCACGGTACCGACCTTCATCGAGAGCGGCGGCCCGGAGAGGGTTGCCACGCCCATGCAGGCCAGAGCCGGGACCAACAGCAGCACCGCCCAGCTGCGGCCCCTTGGCAGCGCCCGCATGCCCCGCAGGCCCCGCAGGCTCGCCCAGGCCGGCAGCGAGGGCCGGCGCGGCTGCCAGGCGGTGGCGAACTCCGCCGGCAGGCAGGTGGCGAAGGCGGCCAGCCACAGCGGCATCATCATCTGGAAGTAGCCGTCCTGCGACCGGACGCTCAGGTAGAAGGCGCACCAGGGCATGACCCAGACCACCGGGCCCATCCGCCGCGGCGCGAGGAACAGCATGCCGGCCATGCCGACCAGCAGCGCCGCGGTGCCGTAGCCGTACCAGTCCAGCCGGGCGCTGCCGGCGGTGAGGTAGTACGAGATGTCGATCAGGCCCTCCCCGTGCGGCCCCGCGTGCTGGGTCAGCGTCAGCACGATGCCCTGGATCGCCGCGCGCGGCGACTGCACCAGGAAGTAGCCGCAGACCGCCACGAACACGCCGACCGCGATCGCCGCGTAGCGGGCGACCACCGCCAGCGCCTGCTTGGCCGGGAGCTCGCCGCGGCGCAGCGCGTACAGGCCCAGCAGCAGGAACGGCGCCACGAACCAGGGCAGCTGCTGCGCCGAGCAGGCCAGGCCCAGGAACACCGCCTGTAGCACGCCCCAGCGGCCCAGTCGGCCACCCGCGCCGGTCCGGGTCCAGCGCAGCACGACCGGCACCAGCAGCGCCATGGCCAGCACGCCGGTGTGGCCGTTGCGGGCCGAGGGCTCCAGGTAGAGCACCGAGCTCAGGCAGACCACCGTGGCGGTCGAGCGCCACTCGGACGGCAGCCCCAGCCACAGCACCACGGCGGCCAGCGCCAGCGCGATCGCGTCGACCGCGGTGGCCGCGGCGGCGAAGCCCAGCGAGGGTACGACCGTCTTCAGCGCGGCGGTCAGCAGTGCGCCGAGCGGCGGGTAGCCGTAGGTGTAGTCGGCGCCGCCGCTCATGGTCTTGGTGATGGCGATGCCCGTGGTCTTGAACAGGTTGGGCCAGGGGACGCCGTAGACCTGGTGTCCGGCCAGCAGCTCCCGGGCCGCCTGCCCGGTGAGCTGCCCCTCGTCGATGGCGGTGTGCGACATCGCGTAGTTGCAGCCGAAGAAGGCCAGGGCGGCGAGCAGCAGCAGCAGGTCGACCCGGACCAGCGAGCGGCGGCTGCGGACCAGCAGCGCCAGCACTCCGGCCAGCAGCAGTGAACCGTAGGCGGCCAGCACGAAGGCGGTGAGCCGCGAGCTCGCGTAGACGGTCGACTGCCACACCGGCATGCCGCCGCCCATCAGGCAGACGGTGGCGAACAGGGTGACGCCCCGGTGCACCCGGCTGGCCGGCTCGTGGCCCGGTTTGCCGCTGACGGCAGCCGATATGTCCGCCGATTCGGCCGCGGGTCCGGCTTCGGCCACCGTGGTGTCCGCGACGTGGGTCATGTGGCCGCTGCTCCTGGTTGAGTAAGAACGTCGGGTAAGAGGTAGGCATACCGTACCCGGTGCTCCTGTACGGCCCGTCGCCGGACAGCGCCCGCGCCGACCGGGCTCCGACCGTCACAGCGGGAGTAAGCGGACGTATCTCCGTCGGCACGATGCTGCTGCTCGGCGGCCGACTGGTACCGCGCCGCCGCGCGGCCTGACCGTTCCGCGCCCCGCGACTCCAATAATTTTGCTACGAACGATTTCGGGTGAATCGATACCGGAGTATTCCGTGGCTGATGCGGTGAATGAATTCTCGACAGCCTTCATTGCTTGCCGTGTACCGGATGGTGAGACGCGGAAGGCATGACCGGAAGGGCAACTGCCTCGATTTTGGGCTGCTTTGTCGGGAGAATGACATGGAGGTGTCGACCGGGCAACGTCATGTCCAAATGGTGAGATGACCCAAGAACAACAGTTGACGAGTCATTAGGTCAGCTGCACGCGCTCGGGTTCGTCCAGTGGGAGGGCCGGGAGCACGTTGCCGCGGTCGACCCCGGGGTCTGTGTGGAGCGCCTGATCGAGTCGATGGTCGCCTCCGGCTGCGAGCCGTGCCCGCCGCGTCCGAAGAGCCGGACCCGGACCTGGTCCGCGGCGGCCATGGCGGTGCCGGGGACGTAGCCGACCGTTCCGGCGGGCAGCGAGGTGACGTGCTGGCCGAGGACGATGGACGGTTGGGGGAACCGGTCGAACAGGCCGTCGGCGATCATCGCCCGAGCGCCGGCGGCCACCTCCTCGGCGGGCTGGAACACCGCCACCACGGTGCCCGACCAGGCGTCCCGGTTCTCGCTGAGCCAGGTCGCCGCGCCGAGCAGGCAGGTCACATGCATGTCGTGCCCGCAGGCGTGCATCACCGGGACCTCGGCACCGGCCGGGTCGCGGCCGGTGCTGGTGCTGGTGCCGGCATAGGGCAGGCCGGTCTCCTCCGCGACCGGAAGCGCGTCCATGTCCGCCCGGAGCAGCACGGTGGGGCCCTCGCCGTTCTCGATCACGGCGACCACGCCCGTCCCACCGACACCGCTGGTGGTGGTGAGGTCCAGGGCTGCCAGCTCCCCGGCGATCCGGCTCGCGGTGCGGACCTCCTGGTGCGAGAGTTCCGGATTCCGGTGCAGGTCGTGGTAGAACGCGGCGAGCCTGGCGGACAGTGCTTCGTCCAGTTCCATGGTTCTCAACCGGCCTTCCGGGCTGGGGGATTGGACTCCAGGGAGAAGGTGAGCGAGACCAGCACCGCGAGCGCGATGGTTCCGGCGATGGCGGCCACGGACACGTTGTAGGAGTTGAAGGCGTCGTAACTCATCGCCCCGCCATAGGAACTGGCCGCCGAACCGGTCTGGTGCACGAACCAGAGCAGGCCGAGGGCCAGCCCGCGTGAGCGCTCGTCGAAGATCTCCATGAGGTAGAGCGAACTGACGATGACGGTCCCCATGTAGCTGAAGCCGAACAGCAGCGCGAACGCCACCGAGCCGGCGGCCCCGGGGAACATCAGCAGCGTCACCAGCGAGATCCCGCGTACGGCGTAGGAGCCGATCAGCACGACCCGTCGGCGTCCCCGGTCGGCGAAGTACCCGGCGGCCACCGACCCGGCGATCTCGGCCGCACCCAGCACCGCGACCGAGGTGCTGATCATCCCGCCGGAGAGATTGCTCCCCTGCATGTCGGCGACCATGTTGACGTCCACGAACGCCATCGACGTCCCGCAGGCGAAGAACGGGACCGCCACGATCCAGAACCTGCGCTCGCCCAGGACCAGGCCCAGCCGACCGCGCAGGGTCAGGCTCGGCGCCGCCGCGCGGTCCCGGTGCGGTTCCGGGTCCCGCCTCGGTACCAGGGTCACCGCCAGCGCGAGCAGCGCGAGGAACACCACGCCCAGCGCCAGGTACACCGAGCGCCAGGAGGTGCTGGAACTCAGCATGATCCAGAGCGGCGACAGCACCACGAAGCCGACCGCCGTGCCGTTGGTCAGCAGCGAGTACATGACGCCGCGCCGCCCCTCGGCGAACAACTCGTTGACCAGGACGCCGAGCGGGACGTAGGAGACGGCGGTGTACGCCGTCGCCAGACCGACGCCGTAGAGCACCATGAACACCGGCAGACTGTGGACGCCGGTGGCGAGGAGGAACATCGCCGCCCCCGTCGCCAGGCCGGCCGTCATGGTCCGTTGGCCGCCGTAGCGGTCGGCGAAGTAGCCGACGAGCGGCGACATGACCGCGTAGGTGACCATGAAGAGCGTCGGCGTCAGCGCGAACGCCCCTCGCGAGGCCCCGAACGACATCCCCATCGGCACCAGGTACGCCGTCATGCTGTTCTTGATGGCGGAGGACGCCAGCACGATGGCGAAGACGACCGCGAGTACCAGCAGACCGCGTCGGTTGCGGGCGGGTGCCCTGGCGGTCTCCTGCCCGGTGCTCGGCTCAGTCGATTCCTCGATCATGTCGTGCTCCCAGTTTGGTTGCGAGGGTTGCGCCGAGCTCGGCCACGGTGTGCCTCATGTCGTGGCCGCGGAAGCTCTGCTCACCGATCCGTGAGTAGTCGTCGAGGATGCCGTAGGTGGTGAAGCCCAGGTGGTGAAGCCCAGGTGGGTCCAGACCCGGTGGGCCTTCGTCCCCTCGCGCACGTCGATGGTCAGCACCTCCACGCCCGCCGCCGCGGACCTGGCGCAGACGGCCGCCGCGAGTTCGAGCACCGCGGGCGTCCTCCTGAGCCGGGGCGCGAGGTAGGCCTTGCTCACGACACCCGCGTGGCGAGAATCCGCCACCGCGCGGTGCTGCGCAAATCTTCACATCCCGAGGGGTGACCTCTTGGTTAAGCAGCCTTACTCTCTAGGAGTTCAAGCAGAAGTACGGAGTTCATGTACGTGGACTCTGCCTACCCCCACGTGAAGGGCACCCCCATGTCCCGTTCCCGCTCCAAGTCCGCCCCCAGGTCCGCCCCCAGGTCCGCGCAGAGAGCACAACTCCGCCCGGTCGGCCCCGCCCGCCACGGCCGGCTGCTCGCCATCGCCGCACTGGCCCTGGCCTCGGCCGCGCCGCTGGCCTCCGCGCCGAACGCGATGGCGGCCGTGCGGCCCAACGCGACCGTGTCGCTGTCCGGTTGGAACCTCACCCTGCCGGTGAACTCCTCGGGTGAGCAGAGCGGCGACGCTGCCACCAAGGACCCGGCCGTCCTCGTCTCGCCCTGGCTGACTCGCAACTCCAGTGGCACGCTGACGTTCTGGGCCCCGACCAAGGGCGCCACCACGCCCAACTCGGCCCACCCCCGCACCGAACTGGTCAGCACCAACGACTTCAGCGCCGGCTCCGGCAGCCACACCCTGTCGGCGGACATCACCGTGCAGCAGTTGCCGGCCGGCAGCGACGACATCATCATCGGCCAGATACACGGCGGCGGTTCGGACTCCTCCGTGCCGCTGCTGATGCTCCACTACACCTCGGGCCGGATCTGGGTGGCCGTCCGCGACAACCCCACGGTCGAGGGCACCGAGACCGACACGCTGCTCACCGGCGTGCCGCTGAACACGGCCATCTCGTTCCACATCACCGCCGACGGCACCAGCATGACGTCCTCGGTCTCGGTCTCCTCCACCGGCCAGAGCGCCAGCCACACCAACACCCTGAACTCGTCCTTCCAGGGCGTACCCGTCCGCTGGCAGGTCGGCGACTACCAGCAGACCGACGCCAACAGCAGCAGCACCGACGGCGGCCGGCTGACACTCAACTACCTCTCCGCCAACTAGCGCGCCGAACGCCCGTTCCCACAAAGCCAATTGCCCAACTCCGCACCCCCGCAAGCAGACTGGGCCTCCCCTTTCCGAGTCGGAGGCCCAGCCCGCCGACCGACACCGCCTCCACCGGGCAGTAACCGCCGAGCTGCGGAGATGTTCACGTGAGACCGCATGTTTCCCCGGGCCCGACTTTGCGCACTGCCCCTGGGGACCGGTGACCTCTTTCGGTCACCGCACCGGCTAACCCAGGTCATCCGGCAGCAACCGAAAGGCAGCGTGGTCGGTGAGAGGGCGGACGGCGCGGAAGTGGAAGTAGGTCATCCCGTGGAGGCGGTGGTAGGTGGCCGGCAGACGGTCCGGGTGGCCTTGTGATGACCAGTTGGAGCCTGCGGTGGGGCGGATGCCGAGCGGGCCGAACTCGTCGAAGGCGAAAACACGGTCGGGGAAGTGCTCCAGCACGTACTCGATCCGGTTCAGTTTGGTGTCGTTGTCCGGATCCGTGGACTCTTTCCAGGTGCTGGTCCGCTGGAAGGTGACGTGGTTGCGGGCGAGCAGGCAGTGCAGGGCCTCACGTCCCAGGCCGATGGCCCGGCCCGGGACGGTGTGCAGGTAGGCGGGGAGCTTGCGGATCGACCAGTGGGTGAAGGGCTGGCCCAGGCGGGTCGGGCGGGTGGTGGCCGTCTGGACGACGAAGTCCTCGTGGTCAGAGCTGATCTGGCGGGGACGGCCTCCCGCCCAGTGAAGGTCCAGCGCGGCCAGGCCGATCCGGTCGAAGCTGTGGATGACGTCGCGCACCGTGTCCTCGTCGGCCGCCACCAACTGGGCGATGACCGAGACCCGGTTCCCGCCCGCCGAGGCCAGCAGCATCGTCGCCCGCCGGTAGCGCACCGTGCTCATGCTGCCGCGCCGCACGATCTGCTGCGAAGTGCGCGGTACTGCGTCAGCGGCAGTCTCATGGCGTCCTCTCTTTCTGTCGGCCGGGACCGGTTGCCGTGTCATGGTTCCGGGAGCCGCGGGACGGTCCGAGCGGGCGCGGGGTGGTGACTGCGCCGCTCGCACTGGCGGCGGCCCTGCCTACCGGGTCTGTCGTTGCCGTGCCACTTGATCTCCGTGCCGTAGGGGCAGTCGTCGTTGTCGTGGTAGACGTCCGGGTCGGCGTCGGTGTGGAACGCGGTCTCCGGCGCGGAACCGGCAGCCCCTGTTGACGTCGCGCGCAGTCCGCCGCTGTGCGGGGCGGGCGGGGAGGTGTCCGCTGTACCGGTGTCGCGCGCCGGCCTGTCCTTGACCGGGTCCAGGATGCGGTAGCCGAGCAGTTTGATCCGGTCGGTGAGCAGGAACCAGACGAGCGCGTATCCCCATACGAGTAGGGCGTAGGTCCAGCCGATGGGTGTCATCAGGATGCCGAAGACCGCGAGCAGGGTCGCGATGGCCTCGGCTCCCAGGACGGCCAGCAGCAGGATCCGCTTGGGGCGGATGGACCAGAATGGGCCGCGGGTGCGGGTCAGGAAGATCGTCATCGACCCGGCCACGGACAGCATCAGGTACATCAGGGTCTGCAGGTGCGCGTGGTCGAGGTGGAAGACTCCGTCGCCGAGGTAGAACAGGCCGAACGAGGCGACGGGGCCGACCAGGCCCAGGATCGTGGCCATGCCCAGCACCAGGCGCATGTTCCAGGTCTCGGGCCGGTTCTTGTAGTGGACGTTGTCGTAGGCGATGGACAGGATCGCGCCGTCGTTGAGCAGCGCCGGCATCGTTGCGGCAGTGTCTTCCGCCCCGCCGGATAGCGGCGCGGCGGTCTCGGGAACCGGGGTACCGATCGAACGGAAGGACGTGTACATGGCTGTTCCATCCCCGAAGCCCGGGGGCAGTAGCGGGTTCCTGCCGCGGTGGGGCCGGGCGCGCCGGGCACCTGTGGTCCGAGTGGTCGACCGGCTGGGAGACACCGCGCGGGTGGCGCTCTGCCGGGCGGTGCAGGGGCCTTCGGTGACGGAACTGGGGGAGGTCCTGGCGGATCTGCGGGCGCGCGGCTGCCTGCTGGTCGAGGTGGATCTGACTGGGGTGACCTTGCTGAGCCGCGAGGCGGTGTGGGTGCTTTTCGATGATGCCCAGCGGCACGAGGAGCCGGGCGGACTCCGGTTGCACGGGGCGTCGGGGCAGGCCGAGTACATCCTCGGCGAGACAGGTCTGGCCAGGGTCCTGTCCTGACGCCGACCCGGTGGGCGACTGGCGCTCAGGTGTCGCCCAGGGCGGCGTCCCGCAGGTCGAGGTCGTGTTGCAGGTTGCGTCGGGTGGTGTCGCTGACCTGGTGTTCGTCGTAGAGGCGGCGTAGTTCGGTGCTCTGCAGGGCGATGACCTCGCGACGCAGGCCGCGGTAGGCGGCCAGCAGGTCGGCGTTGTCGGAAGTGGAGGTGCCGGTGGCGTCGTCGGCGTGGTCGAGTTGGACGCTGAGGGTGCGGCGTATGCGTTCGATGGCGGTTTCGGGGACGGTCTCCAGGTCGGTGAGCTCGTCGAGGTGGTCCAGGCCGATGCGGGCCAGGCGGTCGCGGGTGCGGGCCTGTTCACGGGCGGTGTGCTCCGGCTCGACGGCCAGGCCGGAGCGGTTGACCACTCCGGCCAGGGTCAGGCCCTGGACGACCAGGGTGAACACCACGACCGCGGTGGTCAGCACCAGCACCAGCGGGCGGCCCGGCAGCGGCTGGCCGTCGTCGGTGGTCAGCGGGATGGACAGGGCGGCGGCCAGCGGCATCACACCTCGGGTCCCGGCCCAGGTGAGCACACCCGCCACCCGCAGGGACGGGCCCTGGCCCGGTTTGACGACAGCCGACAGCGGCACCATCCAGGCGCTGCGCAGGGCGATCAGCACGGCGGCGATCGTCAGGGCCTGGAGCGGCCACAGGTGGCTGGAACCGGGGAGTTCGCGGACCAGGGTGGGCAGTTCCAGGCCGACGATGCTGAAGACCACGCTTTCCAGCCCGAACACCACCACCGCGTACACGGCACCCAGGTGCAGCCGAATGCGGGCGTCGGTGAGGCGGTGGCCGGAGCGGCCCAGCAGTACCCCGGCCACGACGACCGCGGTGACCCCGGAGGCGTGCGCGGACTCCGCCAGTACGTAGGCGCCGTAGGGGGTGACCAGGGCGATCACGGTCTCCAGGACCGGGTCGGCGGTGCGGCGGCGGACCAGCACCACGATGCCCGCCACGGCGGCCCCTATCGCGCTGCCGCCACCGGCCAGCAGCAGGAACTGGCCGCCCGCACCCGTCCAGCCGACTGTCCCGGAGGCGACCGCGAAGCTGAGCGCGACCTTGAACAGCACCAGCGAGGTGGCGTCGTTGAACAGGCTCTCGGCCTGGACCAGGACCTGTACCCGGCCCGGTAGCGACAGTCGGCGTCCCAGGGCGGTGACCGCGACCGGGTCGGTGCTGGCCAGCACCGCGCCCAGGACGAAGGCCATGGAGCCGCTGAGCGGGGTCAGCACTCCGGCCAGGACCGCGACTGCGGCGGCCGAGGCCAGGACCAGGCCGAACGCCAGGACGGCGACGGGCCGCCAGACGGTACGCAGGTCGCGCAGCGACAGCTCCTCGGCCGAGGCGTAGAGCAGCGGGGGCAGGACCACCAGGCCGATGGTCTGCGGGGCGATGTGCAGGGCGGGGGTTCCGGGGATCAGTGCGACGGCCAGGCCCGCCAGGACCAGCAGTGAGGGGGCGGGGATGCTCCAGCGGCGTGCGCCGGTGGCCACGGTGGTGCCCAGGATCACCAGGAAGAGGATGAGAGCTACCGCGTGCATCTGCCGACACCTGTGTCCGTTACCGAGAGCGCCTCCGCAGACCGCGTCAGACCGTCCCCCGCGCCGACCAGGCTTCCCGGCACACCAGCCGCCACTTTATCAACTCTTTAACACTCCTGGCGAGAACCGGCCACCGCTCCAGCGAGTGCTCATGAGGGGCCGTCCAGGCGGCGGTGAGTCTGTGGCCGGTTCGGCCGTGGTCAGGTCCAGCCGGGCAGGCCCAGTGAGCCGTAGGCGGTGGGGTCGACCTGGGCTTCCCCGGCGGCGTCGGCGAACGCTTGCAGGGCGCGGACCATCTGGCCACGGTGCTCGTCGGGCATGGCGGCCACGATCTTCGTGATCTCGGTCTGGCGGCGTTCGGTGACCGCGTGGACCACGCGGCGCCCGGCTTCGGTGGCGACCAGGCGCACCACGCGGCGGTCCTCGGGGTCGGGGGTGCGCTCGACCATGCCGGCCGCGCTGAGGCGGTCGACCATCCGCATCGCGGTCGAGGGGTTGACCGCGAGTTGCTCGGCCAGCCGGGACAGGCTGGTGGCACCACTGGTGTCCAGGACGACGAGCATCCGGAACTGCGGCACGGTCAGCGTGTCCTCGACCGCGGCGAGCGAGCGGGCGGAGATCGCCACCAGCACCCGGGAGGCGGTCAACACCGAGGTGACCATCTCGTTGACGGCGGCGGGGTCCTGGGACGGCAGGGCATCGGACATAGAGCAGTTCTACCCGCTCGGAGGCTTTTTTGTGGAGTCGGACCCCACTCCCTTCCTTCGTCTCATGCAAACATTGCACACTGCAATTAAATGGCATAGTATGGACCGCAGGGCCGATACCGGCTCAAGCGTCCGACGGCCGCTTCAGGCCGCCTCCCCTGCCGGAGGTGCGTGTACGTGTTCCAGCTCACCACTCGAAATCCCAAAACCCGAACCCAAGCCGCCCCTCTCGGCGACCCGCCCGCCCGGCATGCCCGGGCAATGGTCCTGGGCGCCGTGAGCACCGACGGCATGCCCGCTCTGGACCTCACCCTGATCCGGGCCCGCAAGGGCGACCGCGTCGTAGCCGCGATGACCGTCGGCGAACTCCTGCGCGCCCTGCCCGACGTGGGCTGGCTGACCGCCCACGACCTGCTCCGGTACGCCGGAATCGGCAACGACACGCGCGTCGGCGACCTCACCCCTGCCCAGCAGGGCGGACTCGCCCAGGCGCTGTCCCGGGTCGGAGCCGTCGGCGCAGACGGCCTGCCGCAGTGAGCGAGCTGCGCCTGCCGCCGGCTCCCTGTCCGCCCGCGACCACCGACCGAGGGCCCATGTCCACCAGTCCCAGCACCATCACCGCGCTCCTGCGTGCCGCAATCAACGAAGGTGAGCGCCTACGCCTGTCCCAGTACCTGCACCCCGACGTGCGCTGGCACAACCCGCACGGCCGCGGCGTCGACTACCTCGGCCGCGCCGACGTCCTGGCCCGGTACGCGCACCTGCATGCGAGGGGCATGCGCACCGCTGTCGAGGAGACCTTCACCTACCCCCGGGCCGTCGTCCTGGGCCTACTCACCAGCAGTCCCGAGGCGGACGCGCCACCGGTCGCGGAGCTCCTGCTCTACCAGGTATTCCACATCGCCGACGGGCTGATCACCGACATCTGTGGCTACAGCGACCGGTTCACGGCACTGGAAGCCGCGTACACGGGCTCGTCGGTCGGCCCCCGCCCCAGCACCGCCGACGGCGGGCAAGGGCAGTGACCAAGGCGCCCCACCACCGTTCCCGGACCGCTCCACGGCGGAGCCGGCGCCTCTGGCGCCAGGGGCTCGCCCCAGCCGCAGTGCTCTCCGCCTGCTCGCTGCTGGCCGGCTGTGGGACCGCATCGGCAGGAACCGGTGCCGCGTCCCCATCCCGTTCCACCCAGGAGGCCTATGCCGGGACCTGGCTGGACCTGCCTCTGCCGCCGACGGTCCTGCGGCTGCCGCTGACTGACAGTACCGGGCACGCCACCTCGCTGACGGCCTACCCGGGCAAGGTTCTGGTGATCAACGACATGATGACGCTGTGCCAGGAGACCTGCCCACTGGACACGGCGAACCTGGTCGCCGCCGCCCAGGCGGTCCAGCACGCAGGTCTGGGCGACCGGGTCGAGTTCCTCAGCATCACGGTGGACCCCGCCCGCGACACCCCCACCCAACTGGCCGCCTACCGGAAGCTGTTCGCGCCCGCGCCCGCAGACTGGGCAGTCCTGACCGGCTCTCCCGCGACCCTGGCCAAACTGTGGTCCGCCCTGGGGGTCTACTACCAGAAAGTCGCCGAGGGCACGCCCGCCGCGAAGAACTGGCGTACCGGCCAGATGCTGACCTACGACGTCGATCACGCCGACCAGGTCCTGTTCATCGACCCCAGCGGCCACGAACGCACCGTCATCACCGGGGCCGCCCACGTCGACCCCGACACGCCCCTGCCCGCGACCATGCGGGCCTTCATGGACGCCGACGGCCTCGCCAACCTCCAGCACCCCGCCGCCACCGCCTGGACCATCCAGGACGCCTTGGACATCGTCGGCACACTCGTCGGGAGAGCTGTGCCACTCACCCCTTGAACTGCCGCCGACCAGCGGCCCGAAGAAGCACACCTTGAAGTGGAGAAGTCCCTATGACTGTGCCGGTGATCGTGGTGGGCCTGGACGGCTCCCCCAGCAGTTGGGATGCGTTCTGCTGGGCGGCAGGACACGCGGCGCGCTGCCAGGGACGGCTCGTCGCCGCCTTCGTGACACCGGCAGTGGACCCGGTCGCGGTTGCCTCCCTCGGTGGCCAGATCGACTACGGCACGCTCCAGGACACCGAGCACGAGGTGGTGGAAAGGCTGTGGACCGAGGCTGAACTGCGTGCCGGCGACCTCGGTGTGGCCGTGACGTTCGTTCTCCAGACCGGTGGTGTCGCCCGGGTCCTGACGAAGGTGGCCCGCTCGGCGCAGGCCGATCTCATCGTCGTCGGCCGTTCCGCGAAGGTACGGCACCGCCTCGCCGGCTCGTTGGGCCGCCGCCTCGTCCTGCGGCACGACGCACCCGTGGTAGTGATCGTGCCCTGACCAGGCGCAGGGTGTCGGCCGATGCGGAGCACTGGTCAGTGCGCCCACGCCCCTATCGCGCCCTGAGCGGACCGCGCATCGTCAAGGAAGCCCTCATCGTGGGGCCCGGTCCCACGCTCCAGCGCGCTGGAGCGGCGCGAGCCGGCCTGGTAGGTAGCGGAATCCGGCACCTGCAACGTCGTCATCCCCGATCAGTCCGTTCCGTTCACCAAGGCAGTGGAGCGGCGCCTGGCCCGCTTCGCAAAGAGCCCGCAGGCAAAGGGTCGCCTGCTCATGACAAGGCATGAGGCTATCCAACGGCGAGTCGAGCAGACCGGGCCGCAGCCGGCGTGTGCACGGCTTCCCCAGGCGTAGAAGCCGACGAGTCCCAGGGCAGTGGCCGCGTACAGGGCGGTACGTGCGGCCCGGTAGAACTCGGGGCGGCGCAGGTACAGCCACAGCAGCAGGCCGATGGTGACGGTGAAGTGCGGGACGGCGTAGTAGTAGTTCATGCCCACGATCAGCCAGGTGACGTGGTTCGCGGCATGGTTGAGGGCGAGTTCGAAGCTGATGTGCAGCTCGCGCTCCACGCGCAGGATGGCCTGGGCGCGGTGCAGGGCGGCGGTGCGGTGGTCCGGGACCGCGTTGCGGATCACCGAGTGGACGGCGTAGCCGATGCCGGTCAGCAGCAGCTCGGCCCACCGGGCGGGCCGAGCGGTACGGCGCAGCCGTGCCCGCAGCGCGCTGGGCCACCGGGGCGCGACACGTGGGGGATCGTCGTCTGTGTGCACTTGTGCACCTCGGGCCGCTGATGCGCGGCGACGTCAGATAGGTGCGGTTCGGTGGCCGCCGCCCGCGGGCGGAGACTGACAGCAGTTCGGGAAAGCAGGGCCGGCCCAGCAGGCGAGTTCGCTCCTCGTCCGTGGTGCGCGCGTCCCCCTGCCGGTCTGCCTTTCAGGTCCCTGAGAGCGCCCGGTCTCAGGCTGCCGCTGGGGTGGCCTCCGAGCTGGTTGGGCGCTTGTGCAGGGAGGTGAGGACGGACTGGTGGGTGATCCAGCCGGTGAGGGTGGTGCGGGTGGCGTCCAGGACCGGCAGTCCGGCTCCGTTGCCGCCGACCAGGGAGTCGAGGGCGTCGGACAGGTCGGTGTCCGTGGTGACCGTGCTCGGCAGGTGGGTGATGGCGGCGACGGTGGTGGTGTCGTGGCCGCCGTCGGCCAGGGTCTCGGCGGTGGTGCGCGCGCTGGCCGTGCCCAGGTAGCGGCCGTCGGCGGAGACGACCGGCAGGACGCCGTGCGGCGAGCCGGCCAGGACGTCGGCGGCGTCGGCCAGGGTCATTGACCCGGACAGGACGTGGGGGACGGGTTCCATCACGCTGCCGACCTTGATCCCGGCGAAGTGCGCGCCCGGGGGCTTCTCGTCGAGGTCGATGCCGCGTCGGCGCAGTTTCAGGCTGTAGATCGTGTCCCGGGTCAGAGCGCGGGAGACGATGGTGGCGAGCACGATGGCGGTCATCAGCGGCAGGATGATGGTGTACTCACCGGTCAGTTCGAACAAGATGATCACGGCGGTGATCGGGGCACGGGCCGCTCCGGCGAAGACCGCGCCCATGCCTATCAGTCCGTAGGCGCCGACCGGTCCGGCGACGCCGGGCACGAGGTCGTGGGCGGCGGCGCCGAAGGCGGAGCCGAGCATCGCCCCCATGAACAGGGACGGGGCGAAGACGCCGCCGGAGCCGCCGATGCCGATGGTCAGGCTGGTCGCGATGATCTTCCCGACCAGCAGGACGATCAGGAACCCGATGACGTACTTCCCGCCCACCGCGTTCTCCAGCACCGGGTAGCCGACGCCGTACATCTCCGGCAGGAGCAGCAGGAGGAGACCGAGAAGCAGGCCGCCGACGGCGGGGCGGGCCCACTCGGGTCCACGCCAGGCGGCGTCGCAGGCGTCCTCGATCCGGTAGAGGATCTTGGTGAAGCCGACGCCCAGCGCCCCGGCGAGCACACCGAGGAGGGCGAACAGCAGGTACTGGCTGAGGTGTTGGACCTGGAAGGCGGGCAGGTGCAGGAAGGGGTTGTTGCCCAGGCAGGCCCGGCCGATCACGGAGGCGGTGACCGAGGCCAGGACGACCATGCCGAAGGACTCGGCGGTGAAGTCGTTCAGGATCAGTTCCATGGCGAAGAACACCCCGGCCAGGGGGGCGTTGAAGGTGGCGGCGATGCCTCCGGCCGCGCCGCAGGCGACCAGGACCTTGAGCCGGTCCTCGGCGACCTTGATCCAGCCGCCCAGGCTGGAGCCCAGCGCCGAGCCGATCTGCACGATCGGCCCCTCGCGGCCCACCGACCCTCCGCCGCCGATGCACAGCGCCGAGGCAAGCGACTTCACCAGGGCCACCTGAGGGGCGATCTTCCCGCCACGCCTGGCGACGGCGTACATCACCTCGGGCACGCCGTGGCCGCGCGCTTCGCGGGCGTAGCGCTGTACGAGTGGGCCGTAGGCGAGTCCGGCCAGGACCGGGGCGAGCAGGACGAAGAAGCGGCCCAGCCAGGGCACGTACGGATTGGCGGCGTGTCCGGCCGCCGAGTAGTCCTCGTGCCCGGACAGCAGCAGCGTGAAGCCCTTGATCATCCAGCGGAACGCGACCGCCCCCAGCCCGGCACCCGCGCCCACCACCAGGGCCAGCGCCAGCAGTCCTCCCTTGGACTCCCGCAGCATGGTCAGCGCGGCCGACAGGCCACGGGGCATGCGTACGGGGGAAGTGGGAGTGGGAGCGGGTATCGGTGCGGAGGATGCGGTTCCGGAGCTAGTCACCTTTGCATTATGCAAATAGCTTGGGGTGTCGACGCAAGTCCTGTTCGTCAGGTGAGACCCTGGTCACCATGGGTACGCATGCTTGATATTCGAATGTTCGCCTGGTTCCCGGTCCGCCCGGTCCGTATGACGAGCATCCTGGCGTACCCGGACACTGTGCTGGCCGCAGGGGAGATCGTCCGTTCCGAAGCCGCCGGTCGACCCCGTGTCGCAGTCCCGGTGGAGCCGGGGCCGGGCAAGTGGATCGGGGTTGAGCCGGGCCAATGGGCGTCGCCGTTCTGGTCTTCAGGGTCGATGCCGTCCGGGACCGTGCTCCCGAGTGGCTGGGCCTGCACCGATGACCCGTGGGCAGCGCGGTTTGCCCGTTACCCGGTTACGGCAGCTGGTCGGCCGGTGCCTTCGGCTTGGGCGACGCATCAGCTTCGGAGCGTGCCGTACTGAGTGAAGCGCTGACCCTGGAACGGGCAGCGTCAAGGTTCTCGCGGCGTGCCCGGCGGCCGGCTTCGTGGGCCTCGGTGAGCTCACGCAGCGGTTCGCTGGGGCCGGGTGG
>Ga0302311_10003613_pt1 | contig 16834 bp, 12 predicted proteins | sample III_Palsa_N1_3_FD_200449 | JGI IMG/M metagenome (GOLD analysis project Ga0302311, IMG submission 200449) | Peat permafrost microbial communities from Stordalen Mire near Abisko, Sweden - III_Palsa_N1_3 | ecosystem: Environmental > Terrestrial > Soil > Palsa > Peat permafrost | place: Sweden... | reverse complement strand
ACCCGCAACTACCAGCGTGGCATCCGTCGCCGACGCCGCATAAGATCAACACACGGCAACCCGCGTCGAGTCATTTACACCACTCCGCGGACGCGACCCTCGGCGTGCAGGTCAGGCGGCAGATGCGCTGGGGCGACCTCGGTGAAGAACGCGAGCAAGGGCTCTCGTACGAACTCCTGGTACTTGGACGTTGAGAGAAGGCACTCGTCGAGCTGCTCCCACAGCGTGTCATCCTCTGGGGCCAGCACCAGCCACCGCAGGAGAACCTGATGTGCTACATGACGAAGGGCGTTGAGCTCCGGGGCACTCAAACGTGTGGTCGGTGACCCGTGAGCGTAAGCGGAGCGGAGCCGGTACGCGCCCTTGATGATGTCGGCGACCCGCACGCGCTCGTCGTTCAGCCACAGCATGGCAGCGCGCTGCTGCACCTTCCGGCCGAGGTCGCTCTTGTCGCCCTTCGGGCTGTCCGACAGCGGGGCCTCCAAGGCGATCACATAGTGCAGGACGGCTTCGTCGGCCTCCTCGTCCCACACGAAGTCCGTACCGAACGTACGGTGGCTCGCCCGTACGAGGTGCTCGCCCGCGCGGGACAATCGCAGTGCCCGAGCCGAGGTCCCGGGACCCTGATTCTTCTTCCCGCTCTTCTTCTCCTCTGCGGCGAGCGTGGCGATCAAGCTGCCAATGCGGTCGCAGAAGACAGCAAACCGCGGCAGGTCAGCCTCGTCGACCTCGAATGCGCCGTGCGTTCGGGTTATCCACATGTCGTCCCCGTCGAGGTGCTGAACCTCCTCGTGGAGCTCGCCGAATGTGCGAAGCACTTGCCGGCCGCGTTCGACCGTGTAGACCGCGTCCATGTGCAGCGGCTCGCTACGCCACAACGACAAAGCGAGCAGCGGGATCCAGAACGTCAATTCAGGGCGGGTGTGGAGCATCGGTATCGGCATTCCGGTCCGCAGAGCCCTGTCCGGGACGACCCGGTGCAAGAAAGCGGCTCCATCAAGCAGGGGTGAGCCGAGCGCGAACTCCCGGTGCCCGCCCAACCCACCAGCAGGTCGGACCGCCTCGAGCAGCGACTGACTGGCCGCCTGAAGGGTGTACTCACCCACCCTTACCTCACATCCGGGAGGCAGGACGGCATCCAGCAGCAGCCAGTCCTCCGAGACGGCCACCGGCCCAGCAACGAAGTCCGCGAACTCGCGAGCGATCTCGGACGGGTCGATCTGACCCGTGGCGCACGCCTCGCGCAGCGCCCAGGCCAGGCCCGAACCGGCGAGCACCTGCCAGTCCGAAAGTACCGGCGGCGGTGCGTCCTTGCGGAGCGATCCGTATAGGTCCGGACGTCGCTCGAACGGCGCGACCGCGCTGAGGGCGACTCGCACGCGCTCCCAGTCAGGGTTGCTGGCGATCGTGGCGACGCTGGTGCGGTCCAGTGGCGGAGGGACACTCCCAGAGGCAACCGTGGCGCTGAACCACCCCGCCACCGCTTCACGCAGCTGCAGCAGACCGTCTGTCTTCTCCATGCTTGCCGACGCTACTGCGTGCCCGTGCCGAGCCGTCAGCAATTTCGCCTAGCCGCTTGGGCAGCCGGCCTGCGGACGTAACCGGACGAATATTCGTGCCCCTCACGGAAGGGTCGTTCGGTCGTGCGGTAGGCGTCGTAGGAGCGCGATGTCGTTGTGGAAGCCGATGATGAGCTCGCCGTTGTCGGTGATGGTTGCGGCGTGCGGTGCGTCGACGGGGAGGGTGGTGATGGTTGCTCGTGCGCGTGGGTCCCACAGGTGGACGGTTTGGTCCTGGCTGGTGGTGACGACGACGGGCTTGCCGTCGAGCACCGCGCCTTCAATGGACTGCACGGGCCCGGAGTGGACGATCAATGGTCTGCCGATCAGTTGGCAGGTCGTCAGGTCCCATATGTGCACGATTCCGCTTTGGCCTCCGCTGAGGGCAATCGGGGTGCCATCAAGGTCTGCACAGGCCAGCTCGGCGAGTGCGTCGACGGCGGGCAGCTCGGCGATGAGCTCGTCACCGGTGGGGTGCCAGACATGGGTCGTCGCGCGTATGCCCGTCGCAATGGCGACGACATGGCCGTTGACAGCCGTGCAGGCTACTTTGTTCACGCTGCCAGAGCGGATGATCAGCGGTTCGCTGGCGGCACGGAGCGTCGCAAGGTCCCAGAGCTGCAGGATACTGTCCCCGAGATGGGGCTCCCACCGGGTTTCTTTGCCGGTCAGGGCAAGGGGGCGGTCGCCCGACGTGGCACACGCTACCGCGAGCGCGGGGTAGTCCTCGGCCAGCTCGAGGAGCTTTCGGCCCGTCGACAGATCCCATACCCCCGCAGCCCGACCGCCTACGACAGCGAGCGGCACGCCGTTGGCATCCGCGCAGGCCAGGCTGGTCACCGATCCGATCTCGGTCAGCGGCTCTCCGACGGGGGTCCCGGTCTCCAGATCCCACATCCGCACGGTGCCGTCCGCGCTGCCGCTAACGGCGACCGGTTGACCGGCGATGTTCGAATGGGCCACTGCGGACACAGCCCGAGTGTGGCCTACGGACGGTTCACCCAGCGTGTGACTGGCGGCCAGGTCCCAGACTCGCACGGTCCCATCCCGGCCGCCGGTGACGGCAACCGGAACCTCGCCCAGGACTGTGCACGCCGCCGCGAAGACCCGGTCCGTGTGGTGGGCCAGCGGCTCTCCGAGAGGCTGACCGGTGGCCACGTCCCATCTGTGAACACTCCCTTCCCAACTGCCGGCGACGGCAACCGGCGCACCATCGAGGTCGGTGCAGGCCACAGCGAATACCGTGTGTCTGCTGTTGGTGAGCAGCTTGCGGACCGGCCGACCGGTGGCCAGGTCCCACACCTGAATGCTCCCGTCACGCCCGCTGGTGAGGGCGGCCGCCCTTCCCTGGAGACTGACGCACGCCACCGATTCCACATGGTCGGCGTAGTCGGTGACATATGTGCCGAGCAGGCGCCCCGCGGCCAGATCCCACACACGAAGCGATCCATCCATGCCACCGGCGACGATGACCGGTGCGTCCTCCAGGATGGTGCACGCCACAGCAGTGACGGCGCCGAGATCGAGGGGCGCGCCGATCGGCTGGCGACTGGTCAGGTCCCACACCCGCACGCTGCGTTCACTGGTGCCTGTGACGACGACTGCCACCGGGCGCTGGTTGAGGAGAGTGCACGCCAGCGCTTCCACGGTGCCCGTGTGGTCGGTGAAGGGCTGACCGAGCATGAGGCCCGTCGTCAGGTTCCACATCCGGACTGATCCGTCCATGCCGCCGGCGACGGCGACCGGCATGTCGCCGACGACCGTGCATGCCACCGCGTTCACGTAGCGGAGGTCGTCGGCGAGCGCCTCGCCGACTGGCGTCCCGGCGGTAAGGTTCCACAATCGAACTGATCCGTCCATGCCGCCGGTGACCGCAACCGGCATGTCGCCGACGACGGTACACGCGACCGCGGTCACAGAGTCGGTATGCCCGGCAAGGACGTCACGCAGGGCAGGGTCGAACGTGCTGCCGGTGGCCCATACGGGGGCCCAGTCGCCCGACGGGATGCCTCGCACGAGCTCCTGGTGGAGTTGGCGTGCACCCGCGCGGGCGGCCTCGAGGGCGAGGACCTGGCGCCGCTTCAGTGGCGGGACGGCCTGATGCAGGTGAACACCACTGCGGTAGACCGCGGCTCTGAGACGGGCACTGTCCTCGCGCGCCCGATAAAGGTGGGGGGTGAGGCCGCGAGGAGCGGCATGGACCAGGTAGTCGGCGTGGCTGAGCACCTGGTCGAGGAGCCCCGCCTGCGCGGCGTGGTGGGCCAGGTGGCGCAGGGCGTACGGATGGGCACGCGACCACTCGCGGGTGCCGTCCGCCCGGATGGGGATCTGGTCGGTGAGGACGCGCGTGTAGGCGGAGTGAACAGCCTGAGTCTCGGTGTTCTCACGAAGATGCTCGGCCATGGCCTCGTGGTAGAGCCGATAGGCGGAGCGGCCGTTCTCGGTTGCCTCGACGATGTACGAGCCGGCGGCTCGGCGCAGCCACAGCAGGTCGTCGTCGGTGTAGGGGATTCCGGAGATCTCGCCGGCGAGGCGGGCCCAGATGTCTTCCCAGGGCAGGCCCTGGCCCTGGGCGTACGCGAGGGGGCGCAGAAGGTCCATGGCACGCTGGGCGTGGACACCGAGGCGTTCTTGGAGGTCGCGGCGCATGGCTTCGCTGGCGTGGCGGGGCAGGGCGGAACGCCAGAGGGGGTCGGCGGGGTCCGGCAGGGTGGGTGTGGCGGCAAGGGTACCGGCCGTGATCCGGGCGATGAGGAAAGAGTGTCCGGCTGCCTCGGCGACCGCCTGCGCGACTGGTCGCACGGCGACGGGATGGTCCCGGTACGGAGAGTCAGGGTGGGCCTGGAGCAAGGTGCGGGCGGCGTACACCGCGAGGGCCTGGGGATCGGCGTAGCGGTCGCTGTCCAGGTCGACGACCTGCGCGGGGCCGAGGCCAAGGTGGGGCAGGAGGAAGGGGCGCGAGCCCAGAAGCAGGCGGAGGCGCCCGCGTGAGTGCCGGATGAGCGGGCGCAGGATGGTGGTGCAGAGGCTGTCGGGAGTGGCGGCCTCGTCGAGCGCGTCGATCAGAACGGTCAACGGACGGGGCCGGTCGTCAAGAGCATCGAGTAGCTCGCCGACGGTCGTCGCGCGGACGCGGGCGGCGGCGCACAGGGCGTCCAAGACGTCAGCGTCGGTCAGACGCTGGGCGTAGATGGCAGCGTCGACCGCCCCGGCGGTGAGCAGGTCCTGTGGCAGGCCAAGGCCGGGGACGGTGCGGTGGCGTTCCCGATGAGTCAGAGCGGCGATCAGTCCAAGGACGGCGGTCTTGCCGGAGCCCGGGGCTGCGGTGACGACCCGGCAGGCCCATGTATCGTCGCAGTCAGCGGTGTTGAGCCAGGAGGCGAGGTCGATCAGGGTACTGTGACGGCCCGTAAACCACCACCCCGTAGTAGGGATCTCACTGTCCTCGAGGCCTTGATGCCCCATGGCGCGCACAAGGAGCCGTGTAACGAACTCAGTCTCCCGTCTCCTGTCCTGTTCGTCGAAGGCAGCCTCCTGCTGCAAGGCCAGATCGACCTCGTTCAGGCGGACGTCGTGGCGAGGATTGGGGAAGAACGCCAGCTCGCCGTCCCCGACCATCGCCAGGCTGACCCGCTGGTAGGCGGGCCTGTCGCCGGAGGCGTTGATGTGCTGCACTACCGCGTTCACCGGCAGGACCGCTGGGCCGTGTCCGGCGACCGACAGGTCGGTCACCGCAGCATCGAGCAGTCTCGGGAACAGGCCCGCCACTGCCTGCTGATGGGGCTGCGCGGAGGAGATGACCACCACCCCTGACCCGGACGTGCGCCCCCACGCCTCCCCAAGACGCTCCATCGCTGCGCTAACCAGCTGGTTGCTGCCCTGGCCGATGTAGCAGGCGTCCAGCAGCAGCATCACCCGCTGGACCTGGGTGCCTTGCAGAATGGTCCGTGCCAGCTCCGCTGTCGGCAGCGCCGTGTAGGTCAGGTCCTCGGGGTCAGCGTCAGCGGTGAGCAAGACGTGCTCCCCGCCGTCGTCAAGGAGCTCTCCGTGACAGGACAGGTACACCGTCACCAAGTCGTTGTCCCGGCGCTCCGGCGAACGACAGAACGCACGAAGAGCATCGGTCAACTGTTGCCGGGTCGGATTGGGAGGCACGCAATCGTCCAGCCGGTACCCGAGCTGGCCGGTAAAGACGCTTACAATTCGCTCACGCGCCTCGGTCAGACCCGGCCGGTTCCACACGGCGGGATTCGTCAGGTACTCGGCCACCGTCGCGGCGATCAGATACCGGCGAGGCTCCTCGTCGTCCTGCCTGCTGCTCACACCAGGCCTTCGGCGATCGCTCGCCCGCACAGCCCGTCGGTCAGATACGAGGCTGCGTCATGCGCATGCGTGCCGTTGGACAGGACCCCCGAACGCAGCCGATCACCGAAGGCCGGCCGCAGGTCCTTGACCAGCGCGACCACGTCACCCGTGCCAGCCAGGTTCGTCCATATCAACTGCTCCCCGCCCGGCCACACCCCGAGCTTCTTCTTACCCGCTTCGGTTGGGGTCGGTTGGAGCCGGTCGAAGACCAGGTTGGGAATCCCCAGAGGGGAGCCGATCGTCACCAGCGCCCGCACACCGTGCCCCTTCAAGGCGCACAACGCCTCGTACGCCACCACGGATCCCAAGGAATGAGCTACTACGACACGGGTTTCCTCCCCGATCGCCGAGGCCACCCGGCTGCGTACTTGCGCACGTGTCGGCTCGTCTGTCAGATAGGCGCGGACCTGCTTCAGGTCCGAGACCACCGCCCGGAGCGCAACGTTGGCGAAGAACCGGGACCCCGACAGAGCCCGCAGCCCGGACTGGACCCACCGCGGTGTCGCCAACAGCGTGTCCACGGAGTCCGGCGGCACCACGCCTGGGTCGGTTCGTGCGGCCTCGCGCCACCATTCAGCCAGCAGGTCCTGCTCGAACCCGGCCTCGACGTCCTGGGCTGTGAAGGGCAGCTCTCCAGCCGACAGCATCTGACCGGCCGGGCGAAACAGATCCCCGTAGAAGCCGACCGCGACATCCGACTCGGTCACCAAGCCGTCTGCGCCCGCTCGCCGCAGACCGTCACTCAACGCCGGCCACCACTCCGCCCGAAGCCGGTCCTCCCCTTGGACCTGCTTCCCGATGCCGTGCACACACACCACACGAGCCACAGAACTAACCCCCACCCAGACTGAGCCGATCATCCACGCAGACCCCACAATTACCAGCTTTTTGCCGCCACCGGCAGCCGATCACCCTCCTTGCCTGCCGCAACATCGAAGCTCTCGTGCCCGGAGCCACAAGGATCGAAGCGCCCGAACAGACCGACGCGCCGGCTTCTACGAGAACGCAGTCTCTCTGGTGTGCACATAGCCGAAGTGCCGGGCCATGTCGGTGAGTGCCCGCAGCAGAACGCCCTCGCCCTCGCTGCGCTCCATCGTGGGGGGCGCGGTGATGGTGATCGCCATCTCCGGGACGATGTCACGGCTGTTGGGGCCGAGCGCGGTCAGGTCGAGCAGCGTCGCCAGGCCCGGCGACATGCCGTTCGGTCCCTGGGCGGTCAGGCGCAGCTCCGCGGTCGGCGGTCTGGCCCACCTGCGTGAGGAGGCGTCCACCGCGTCCGGAAGTAGGCGCGCTGCGGTGTCCCAGGCGGCCAGGAGTAGGTGGTGCACTTCGTCAAGGCGCAGCCGGGTGTCGGACTCGGGAGGCAGTGCCGCCGCCCACGCCGCCGCGTCCTGGATCAGGATCTCGGCACAGGTGATGGTGTTGGATTCCATCGTGTTCGGCGCCGCGATCATCACGGCCGCCGTCAGTGCGGTCCGGCCGTCCGGTGCGCTGATGGTGCTCGCGTAGCAGGCGGAGCCAGCCCGGTTGTCGTACGGCCCCATCTCCCACACGGTGGCACGCAGGTCGGCACCTCGGCGCTGTGACAGGAGTGTCGCGGCGCCGGCCAGCGCGCTGAAGGGCAGCTGCTGCTCGAGGTGTTGCCGTCGGTCCGGAGTAATCTGCAGATCCCGGTCCCCTTCGTAGGGCAGGTTGAGCAGTACCCGGACCCTGAGCTGCGGCGGGGGCTGATGAGAAGTCCAGTTCGAGATGGCGCGCGTCTGGTTGTATTCGAACCTGACGACCGGTTCCCAGCGCCAGCCGCCGCTCTCCGAGCGCAGCAGCAGCCCTGGCCCCCGCCGCCCTCCCGCCAGCTCCACGCGCCGACACTCGACGTCCAGCACCCCCGAGGCCAAGGAGCCGTTGGGCATGATGGGGTAGCCCACCGCCGCCAGCGGATCACCACCGACATCCGGCAGCCCGGCGTCCACGACCGCCTGCCAGACCGGCGCACCGACCGCCACCGGCGCCCGCCCGCGCACCAGGCACAGCACCCACCCCGGAGCGCCTCCCTCCCGACTGCTGTCGAACTCCTGTACGACAGCCGGTCCGTGGAACCAAGCCTCACTCACCGCCAGGCCAAGGCCCGCCGCGACCCGCAGCTGCTCGTACGCCTCGCGTACCTCCCGCTCGCGGTCCCCGGCGCCTTGCCCGACGCGGATAACGGGAGCCGGCGGTGGAGCGCTGGCCACTGCGTCACGAACGAGCTCGGCCAAGGCCTGGCCCGTGGGCAGCCCGGAGGCCGCAATGCCGGCAGAGAGCAGGCGCTGGATTTCGGTGCGCGGCAGCCAGTGCGTCCCGTCCGCCTCGCGCATGGGCACCGCGACCGTTGTCGCGGACGGCGTACCAGGCTTCCCGACCGGCGCCGCCACGACGAACAGGCAATCGCCGGCCTGCTCGGGGATGTCGATGTACGCGACGCAGGAGCCCTGCCGATTGTCCGACCACTCAGTGCCCGTTTCTGAACCTGGCATCTGGATCTTCAGGTGGGGCTAGTCTGACGATGTGTCCGGTGATGGTGGACCTGTGCGTGCGCGGCTTTGCCCGGGGTGCGGTTTCCGGCTGGAGCCGGGGATTCGACCGCATGCGGTGTACTGCTCGGCAGGGTGTCGCTCCAGGCAGTGGCGTCAGACGCGACGGATTCAGCGTCGGGTGGCGGCGGTGCAGCGGGGCGAGGGAGCGCGGGGCTGTCCGCAGTGCGGGGCCGGCTGGGTGGCGGGGGTGGATCACCGCAGCAACGCGGTGTACTGCTCGCCCGGGTGTCGGAAGGTGGCCTGGGGCCAGCGAAAGAAATCGTTCGTCCAAGCGTCGGATTGACGCTTGAGAGAACGGTTTTCCTGTCCGAACCTGGTTTCGAACGGTCAGTTGCTGTCATTGCTGGTGGATGATCTCGCGGTGGGCTAACGCTGGCAGCAGTGAGGCCGGGACTTGTCGCCGACGGCTCTGACCGCCGACCCCCGTGCCCCGATGGGCGGTGTCCGCCATGTCCGAGGCCGAGAAGGTCGGCAGTGTCAGCCAGCAGCGCTACGAACAGATCGTCGCCGACCTGGTCGAGGCGGCGACCACGGAGTCCAGGGTCCAGTTCACCGTCGGGGACGGGGCGTTGGAGGTCGAACCGATGCGCCGGCACGGGGGTTCCCTGCCAGGCGGCGACGACGACCTGTTCGGGGTCGGGCACTCACTGCACCGGCTGTCGGACGACACCGACATCCCCTACAACACCGTCTCCTCGCGCCGCTGGGTCGCCTCGCGCTGGCCCGCCGCCCACCGCCACAGCGATGTCTCCTACGAGATCCACGCCGTCCTGGCCGCGATCACCGACGCGGCCGAGCGCTTCGAGGCGATGGACACCCCGCCGCTGGACGAGCGCACCGGCCTGCGCAAATGGACCCCGGACGCGGCCAGGCGCCGGGTGGGCCACCGGGTGGACAAGCCGGTGACGGTGGTGGAGAAGGTGCGGGCGGTCCACGAACTGGCCCTGGACGACCAGGTCGCCGCCCAGGTCGCCGCTGATCTGCTGCGGCGACCCGAGGTCGCGGCCCGGTTGCCGGCGCAGGAGAAGGTGGACGCGATCCGCGACCTGGCCCACGACGAGCAGATCGCGGTCCGCGCGGCAGCTGACCTCCTGCGGCGTCCGGAGGTGGCGTTCAAGGCCATGGCCGACGACGGGGCCCGGAACATGGTCAACCATGCCCAGGTCGAACGCGGACGCCAGGCCCGCGAGCACTTCGAGCAGAGCGACCCGATCGCCCCGGTGGTGCGTCAGCTCCAGCGAACTTCGGAGTTCCTGGACCTGGCCACCGCCTGCCACTCCTTCGTGGCAACCGCCGGGCGGGTGGTCCCCGGCCTGCGCGGACGCACCCTGTCCGAGGACGAACGCGCCCTGATCCACGAGAACCTGGCCCGGGTGCGCGCGACGCTGGGATGGATCGAGCACGCGGTGGACACCGGAATGGTCGACGTGGACGCCGAGCTCGCCCGCCTCCTGCAGGGCGAGTAGCCGTGGACCGGCGCTCGCCCACGGCGGAGCGCCACGCGCAGACCCTGCGGATCGCGCTGATGGAGGCCGCACCGGCCGGGCTGGCGTTCCCGCAGCTGATGAGCGTCTGCGAGCTGTCGCGCCACCAGGTCCGCAGCGGACTCGGGGCGTTGCGGGACATCTGCGCGGAGCGGGGCTGGCCCCCGATCCTGTGGAACCGAGCCAAGGGCTACCGCTTCTCCGCCGACGCCGACGAACTGGAGGCCTGGGAGCGCGCCTGGGCCGGGGTGAAGACCATCCAGATCCGGCGGATGGTCACCGGGACCCTTGCGCCGCACGCCAAGCTGTTCCCCAAGAGCCGCTGGGTCAAGTACATGCTCGCCCAGATGACCGCCGTCGAGTCCGCCCTCGACATGATCGCCAACCCCCAACTCCAGTGACCCGCGCCCCGGTGCGGGCACCGGCTCCGAGCCGGCCCAGGCCCGTGGCCTGGATCGGACCGGCGGTGCGGACCGCCCGCTACCCCTCCGACACCAGCGACGCCGAATGGGCCCTGCTTGAACCCCTGCTGCCGCCCGCCGCCAGCACCACGGCCACCGGCGGCCACCCCGAAGCGCATCCGCGCCGCGAGATCGTCGACGGCATCCGCTATCTGGTCGACAACGGCATAAAGTGGCGCGCGATGCCTGCCGACTTTCCGCCCTGGCGCACGATCTACGGGTTCATGGCCAGGTGGGCGGCCACCGAGGTGATGGGGATGATCCGCGACCACCTGCGCCGCGAGATCCGCCTCGCCTCGGGCAAGACGCCCCAGGCCGCGGCGGCCATCATCGACAGCCAGAGTGTCAAGGGTGCCGAGACCGTCTCCAAGGCCACCCGCGGATTTGACGCCGCGAAGAAGATCTCGGGGAGGAAGCGGCACCTGGTGGTCGACACCCGGGGCCTGATGCTGCTGGTCATCGTGACCCCAGCCTCGATGACGGACAGGGACGCGGCCAAGGATGTCCTGTTCCGGTTGAGGATCATGCACCCGGAGATCGCGATCGTCTGGGCCGACTCCGCCTACGCCGGCCAGCTCGTCACCTGGGCCAAGACCTATCTCAACCTGACGATCAAGACAGTCCGCCGTCCGCCCGGCGTGAAGGGCTTCGTCATCCTGCCCCGCAGGTGGGTGGTCGAACGGAGCCTGTCGTGGATGATGCGGGCCCGTCGCCACTGCCGCGACTACGAACGACGCCCGGAGATCAGCGAGAGTCTGATCACCTGGGCCGCCGTCACCCTCATGACCCGCCGCCTGACCCGAACCCCAGCCCGCGCCAAGCCGCTGCCGACGGCGACCCCTGGCATGTTCCAGCCGGAGCCGATCGCCGCCTGAGCGAGCCCACTGACCTGCCGCCCCGGGGCCACTCCCGCTGTCGGCAGCGGCGGGGCGGCCGCCGACCCGCGGTTGTCCCGCCTGGGCACTCCCCACGGCCCCGGCGGATCTGACGACGAACCGGACTAGGGTTCAACGCATGTCGTCGCATCTCAGTCATGGCACGTCGGGGGCCATCCGCCGCTTCGCCGGATGGGTCGCTCGCGGCTCAGTAGGTCATCCCATGCTGGAGGGCATCAACTACTGGGACGAGTTGAAGGACTCACCCAGCCAGATGGAGACCTGCTTCGCCATCTTCGTCAATGTCCTCGAACTTGATGAATACGGAGAACCCCTCAACGAAAAGTACGCGGAACGACGCGCTGCCACCTGGCTATACCAGTACTGCACGGGACAGGTTCCACCCGGAGAAGCCGCACTGGAGCCCTGGGAGTGCGAGCTCTACTGACCGAGCGTCCGATTCCCGCCGAGCATGGCCGCTCAACAGCCGGGGCACCCTGGCCGACGACTGGTGCGGCACGGAGCCGCCGCCTCGTGCTCTCCCGTGGCATGCAAGGGTCACAAACAGGCACTCAGGCGGGCGTGAGCCGGGCACCCGCTATTGGCCTGCCGGGTGACGGAGGCGACGGATAGTGTGCGGACCATGGACCAGCAGACCGCTACGCCACCGCCCCTGATCCCCCCTCAGCAGCAGTTCCCGCCGCAGCCGCAGCCCGTGGTGGTAGTGGTGCCCAGCACCGCTGCTACCGGCGTCCGGCGCTACGTCGCCCCGACGCTGCTGGCGGCGGTGCTGCTCGTGATCGTGGTGGGCGTGTGGGGGCAGCGGGCCACCGATCTGCTGCTCGCCATCGCCGCCGCCGCCGATTCGCTGGCCCTGGCGGCGCTGCTGGTGACGGTGGCGGTTGAGACCGTCCGCCGCCACCGATGAGCCAGCGGCCTACTGCGCCCTTCGCCCCTTCGCGTGGCGGGGGACGGCACGGCGGGTGATCCGCTCCGCCTCCTGGCGGATGCTCTCCAGCAGGTCCGCAGCGCCCCCCGGGTCGGCTGCCACGGCAGCGTCCACCGCCGCCGGGGGCAGGCCCTTGTAGGCCCGGCGCAGGGCCGCCAGAGCCGCCTCAAGCGGCGCCAGGGGGGACGCGGGCGCATCCTGCGGGGCTGCCTCACTCCCGGCCCCGGTCTCGGCGTCGGAGGGCTGCTCCGGCGGGGCCAGGGCTGCGGCCACCCGCTGCTCCCAGTCCTGCGGCAGGTCGGCCCCCGGCGGCAGGGCCGCGACGACGATGTCGAGCACGGCTGCGGTCAGCCGCCCCGTCACCGCACGCGCGGTGGCCGCATAGACGTCGGCGGCGGCCTCGGTGCCGGACCTGCGGGCCACCGGCAGCAGCGCGCGTACCTGGCGCTCGGACACGCGCTCCGTGTCTCCCATGGGAGACACGGACAGACGCTCACCCAGCCTCCACTCCTCAATCAGCCGGTACCCCTGCGCCCGGCCCATGTCCCAGCGCTGCGCCAGGTAGTCCTCAAAGGTCGGGTGCGTCTCGCGGTACAGCCGTGCGTCACGGATGGTGTGCAGTGCCTTCCCGGCGATCCAGAACGCCGCCCGCAGCCCGGCGACGCCCGACTCGCAGGTCCGCAGTTCCTCGCGCTGGTCCTCCGTCAGGGGCCCGGTGTCCTCGGACAGGTAGGGGGCCGGGACCGCCGCCAGCACCAGGCCGCCGCGCCCCGCCTCCCGCTCGGAGGCCAACTGCTGCTGGCCGGCCACCAGGGCGCTGCCCACCTGACTGGGGTCCTGCCCGGCGGTGATGGTGAACGTCTTGCGCTGCCGCGCGGTCATGCGGCCGCCTCGAATCCGGCGCTGACCACCAGGTCGGCGAACATCTGGGCCGCGTCGCACTTGGGGTCGTAGAGACCGATCGGCAGCCCGGCGTTGCGGGCTTCGGCCAGCTTTGAGCGCACCGGGATCTCCGCGATCACCGGGATCGAGAGAGTGTGCAGCTGGTCGTACACCGCTTGGGCGAAGTCGCTGAACGGCCGCTTGACGTTGTTCAGGACCATGCCGCGATAGTGCATCGGGGGCCGGTCCATGTCCGCCATGAGCAGCGCAATCTGTCCCATCGCCAGCGTCACCGCCTCGATGCTCCACTCGTCCACGTCCACCGGCACCAGCACGCTGTCAGACGCCGCCAGGGCCGCATTCGTGTCGCTGTCCACCGCCGGACGGCAGTCGATCAGCGAGTGGTCGTAGTCGGGGGCGAGCTGCGCCAGGACCCGGCGGAGCCTGGTTTCCCCGGCGGCGCGCTCACGCAGCCGGGCGGGCAGCAGGAAGAGATCCAGGCTGGCCGGGATGATGTCCAGGCCGGGGGCGATGGTGCGCACCAGCGTTCGGGCGTCGCCGCCGTCCAGCATCACGGACGCCAGGGTCGGGCCGCTCTCCGGCAGGCGCGGGACCTTCAGGCCGCTGGTCAGGTTCCCCTGCGGGTCGAGGTCCACCAGCAGCACCCGGCGGCCGTGCAGCGCCAGGGCCCCGCCCAGGTGGAGCGTGTCCGTGGTCTTCCCGACCCCGCCCTTTTGATTCGTGACCGCCGTCGTTTTCATGCCCGGACTGTACCCAGCGGCCGGGCGGCGCACATCGTTCCTGCCGGTTGCGCCGGGGGCAGTTGCAGGGCGCACCCGCACGCGACAGAGCCGCGCCCTTTTTGCATATGCGGAAGCCAGGCCGGACCGGACTTCCAATCTGCCGATCCAGTGCTCTCTGAATTGCATTGCCCGGGGTCCGTGGGCGCAATTCGGATTCAATACCGGGCGGAATTATGGTGCGAATAGCAGGCCCGGAAATGCACTCCCCCACTACCTGACTGACCATCAGATAGTGGGGGGATGGGTGCCCCCATGGGGCGACCAGCGAATCGGAACTACAACTGACAACTATGGCAAGGGAGTTGGTGTCACCAGCGCATGCCGAGGGCGTCCAGGGAGTCCCGCTGCTCCGGGGTGAGCCGCTTTGCGCGGGTCCGCTGGTTCATGATCCACGTGCCGAGCCTCACTGTCGCTCCGTCCGGGAGCTCCACCTCGTAGGCGCGGGGCACGGCCGCGATGCTCCCCTCCCGCTGGTGGTAGGCCGCCGCCGCCAGGAGGCCCGTCTCGAACGGCACGGCCCGGCCGCGCCCACCCCGGGCGGCCGGGGCCGCCTCCAGGGCGGGGGTGGCCGGCACCGGCTCCGGCGGGGCCGTGATGCCCAGCCAGCCCACCATCTCCTGCTGCTCCCCGGACAGGTCGGCCCACCCGGCCTGCTGCGCCCGGGCCCAGCGGCCGACGTCCTCACCCAGGACCAGGTGCCCGTCCGGCAGGTCCAGGGTGCCCCCGGCCTCGGTGTGCGCCAGGGCGACGCGGAACGTCCTCTGCCAGGCCAGGGGCCAGGCGGGGCACCACCAGGGGTCGATGCCCGCCAGGTCCGCGCGGCGCTCGTCGGTCAGGGCACCGGGCATGGACGCCTCGATGCCCGCCGCGCGCCGCTGATCGGCGAGCCAGCGGCCCACCGGGGCCCCGTCCCACATCGCCGCCAGCGGTGCGGCCAGGTGGCCGCCGTTGGCCTCGGACCAGGACACGGCTGCGGTCAGTCCGGCCCGCCAGGCGGCATCCCGCGCGGACCAGATCATGCCCAGCTCCTCCAGGCGCTCCCGCCGGGAGGGCAGGATGGTGGAGGCGTTGTAGGCCGTCCGCTGATTGCTGATCCACCGGCCCAGGGGGAACGTGCCGCCCGGCTCCGTCGCCGAGCTGGGTACAGCCAGATGGCCGAACCGCTCGCGCCAGTGCATCGCTGCCGCGTACCCGCGCAGCCAGGTCTGCGCCTCGGGGGTGAGCAGCCGCAGCGAGACCATCGCCGCCACCTCGGCGGCGCTGTGCTCCCCGCCCGCGAACTTGAGCACCGGGCGCGGCGTCGGCTTGCCCGGCTTGCCCGGCTCCGACTCCTCCGCCCCCGGTTCCTCCCCCAGGCCCTGATCCCGCCGCCACGGGTTCGGCTGCTCCGTGGCGCTGCGCCGCTGCGGCACGGCCAGGCCCTCCACCACATCGCTGTCGTGGGCCCGCAGCGCGGACAGGATCTGGACCAGCCCGCGCCACGCCGGATCCGAGACCATCCCGCCCCCGGCGGCATCCTCCACCGTCCCGGTGCCCGCCGTGCGCACGATCACCGGGACGATGATCGAGGCCAGCTTCCCGGCCCCGGGCTGCTGCCGCAGGGCCCGGCCCACGGCCTGGACCAGGTCCACCACCGAACCCCGGCTGTCCAGGAAGACAATCGCGTCCGATCGGGTGTCCACCCCCTCCGCCAGCACCTTGACGTTGGCCAGCACCGCAGGCCGGTCCAGACCACCGGGTGTCTCGCTCTCGAATTCGCCCAGCTGCTCACGCCGGTAGCCGGTCACGTGCTCACCGGAAAGCCAGCTGGTCCATACCCCGTTGGGGTACAGCCCGGACAGGTACGAGTCCCTGGCGATGCGCCCCGGAAGCGTTGCAGAGAAAAGCTCCGCGTCAGAAAGCCGGTTGTGAAAAGAGATCACCTTCCGAACATTTTCCTCAGCCATGGCCTTCAAAAGGGCCACCTGAATCGCCGCCAGCCGCGCCTCACCGGCTGATTCATCACCCTTTTCCAGCATGGAGTGAAGCACTGGATCGGCGATTTCGAGAGCGACGATCTGATATTGCGCCAGGATTCCCAGTTCCTGGGCACGGGAAAGGCTGAGCTTATGGGCCACCGGGCCGAAAATGGATTCGTCGTCCATGGATGCCGCAAGCGATTTAGGCAGCGACTCGTATGCGGGTGACCCCGTTTCGGAATCCTCCGGCTCCGGCGCATTCCACACACGCGGAGTCGCCGTCATGTACAGACGGCGCTCTGCGGGCAGTGCCCTGTTGTCGTGAACCACGGCCCATGCCTTGCCCATGTCGCCACTGGTGCGGTGCGCCTCATCGACTACCACCAGCGTCCAGGGACGCGCAGGTGGGATGCCGTATTCGCCGTCGATGTGCGCGCCGGTCACAGTCGGCAGGGAAGCGTAGGTCCCGAAGATGGTCACCGGCCCGTCGCCCGCCCTATCCAGCCAGAAAGCCAGCCGCTGAATGCTGGTGGTGCACATGACCCCCGGCGCTGGCTCATTGTCCTCCAGGGAGCACACGGCGTACATCGGCCCCTTTCGGCCAGCAGCCCGCCATGTGTCGATGGTCTGGCCCAGAAGGTCCAGCGTGGGCACCAGGACGAGAATCCGCCCGTGCCTGGCGAGCCGGATTCCCGCGTGAGCCGACATGAATGTCTTTCCCGTGCCGCAGGCCGCGATGAGCTGGGCGCGGAGCCCATCAACCGGGAATTCCGCGCCGGGCTGCGCGGAAAGACTCCGCACCACATCGGCCACTGGCTCCATCTGGTAATCACGAAGCTCTGTCATCGATTTTCCTCCAAGCAGGGGGCGGGGTTCCGGCACCCGGGGGCGGGGCAGATCTAGTGAAGTCCGTGAGGTGCATTTG
>Ga0302311_10003582_pt1 | contig 16909 bp, 13 predicted proteins | sample III_Palsa_N1_3_FD_200449 | JGI IMG/M metagenome (GOLD analysis project Ga0302311, IMG submission 200449) | Peat permafrost microbial communities from Stordalen Mire near Abisko, Sweden - III_Palsa_N1_3 | ecosystem: Environmental > Terrestrial > Soil > Palsa > Peat permafrost | place: Sweden... | reverse complement strand
GATCAATCGATATGGCAGGGTTCGCGGACCGGATTGACGTGAAGCTGCACCGTCATCAGCACCGCGGGCTCATCGCCGATCGTGCCGGACTTGTGGCCCTTCTTGCCGTCGCGCTCGACGCAGCCCTGATCCTCACCGAACGAGAATTCTCCCGGCCCCTGCTCGATCCGCCTGCCGTCCATGCTTTCGATCCACCAGCGGCCCTTGAGCACGACGATCCACTGCGGCGCAGGGTTTTCGTGCCATTCGCCCACCCAGCCGACGGGCTGGACGGTGAATACGACGGTCGCCTCGGACCGCTCCTGCTTGTTGTTCCACTGCGACGCCGCGTCGCCGACCTGCTTGAGATGATAGTCGGTCAGCTCGCATTCGTTCTGGCGGCTGACACCGTGCTCGTCGGTCCACAGATGCCAATAGCCGACGCTTGGCCGGGGGCCGGTCTCGGGGGTTTCCTCGTCGGCCATCGGCGGCTCCTCAGCCATAGGGGTAGGTGGATTGGAACGGGCTGTGGACGAGATGCGAAAGCCCTCCCCCCGTCGGTCCGACCGTAATCAGCAAGAACCCAGCACCGAGCGAAAGGTTCTTGAGGAAATCCCAGAAGAGACCGCGGCCCTTGCTCGCGGGGCCGGCCCAGAAATCGCCCTGCGCCCAGAAGCGCTTCCACAGCAGGGCGGTCACCGCGCAATAGCCCGCCATGACGAAGGCGCAGAGCCGGTCCGCGATGCCGAGGATGATGCCGAGCGACATGAAGATCTCGACGCCGAGCCCCGCAACGATCGCCGCGACCGCGAACGGGCGGAACGCGAAGGTCTCGCTAGCCTGCCCCACCGCGCCGGAAAAATTGAAGATCTTGTCGAGCGCGCTGAACGGCAGGAACAGGATCACCAGCCCGCAGCGCACCAGCAGCACGACGAGCTGGTCGATGCTCATGCCAGCCGCGCCTTGATCACATCGGCGACGCGCAGTGCGTTGGCGATGATCGTCAGCGTGGGGTTCACCGCCCCGATCGAAGGGAAGAAGCTCGCGTCGGTGACATAAAGATTGTCGACCTCGTGCGCCTTGCAGTCGAGATCAAGCACCGAGGTCGCGGGATCGGTGCCGAAGCGACAGGTGCCGGCCTGGTGCGCGGTGCCGCCCTGGTCGATGTCCTTGCCGAGATAAAGCGAGCGTTCGAGCAGGACGTGCGGCCCCTGCGTCGCGTTCAGCGCATCCTTGAGCTTGCGCTTGAGATGGCGGAGCGCCTCGGGATTGGTCTCGGTCAGGTCGAGATGGACCTTGCCGTCCTTGTAGAAGACGCGGTTGTCGGGGCTCGGCAAATCCTCCGCCTGCAGCCAGAAATCGAGCGAATGGTCCGAAATCTTGTCGAACGGCAGCCGCGGCAGCCATTCGAGCCAGGCGGGCAGCGCTTCGCCGCGGACCTGCTCGGGATGGCTGGTCGCGCACATCTGGACGAGGCCCAGCGGATACTCCCAGTCGTCGGCGCCGAAATACCAGTCGCTGAACGCCAGCGTCTTCTGGAACACGGTCTGGTTGGCGTCCTTGAGCACCGCCATCAGCACGCTCATGTGGTGGCGCATATAGTTGCGGCCGACCTGGTCCGACCCATTGGCGAGCCCGTTCGGATGCGCCTCATTAGCCGAGCGCAGCAGCAGCAGCGCCGACGAGATCGCGCCGCATGCGACGACGACTATGTCGGCTGTATAGATTTCCTCGCGTCCACCGCGCTCGACATGGACCGCGTTCACCGTCTGCCCGTTCGGATCGGTGCCGAGCTTCGCGGCGTAGGCGCCGGTCAGCAGCGTCACGGTGTCCGGATAGGCGGCGAGCATCGGATCGATGCACATCACCTGCGCATCGGCCTTAGCGTTCAAGGGACAGGGGAAGCCGTCGAAATAGCTGCAGCGGATGCACTTGCTGGTCGGCTTGACGGTGCCGTCGGGTTCCTCGTCGAGCAGGATGCCGAGCGGGAGGTGGAAGGGGTGGAGGCCGATCCCGGCGAGGCCGTCGCTCAGATCCTGCACCGCGGGTTCGTGGCTGACCGGCGGATAGGGATAGGCGCCGCTAGCCTGGGGTTCGAGCGGGTCCTCGCCGCGCTGGCCGTGGACGTGGAACAGCGCCTCCGCCCCGGCATAATAAGGCTCGAAGACGTCGTAGCCCAGCGGCCAGGCGGGCGAGATGCCGCCGGCGTGGCGGACCTCGCCGAAATCCTTCTCGCGCAGCCGAAACAGCGCGGCGCCGTAGACCTTGCTGTTGCCGCCGACATAATAATGCAGCCCTGGCGCGAAGGTCTTGCCCTTGCTGTTGGTCCAGGTTTCGTCGGCCTGATAGTCGCCGTCGACGAACACCGCCTGGCTCGACCAGTTCTTCTCGCTACGTCGCAGATACTCGCCGCGCTCGAGGATCAGAATACGCTTGCCGGCCTTGGCGAGATCCGGCGCGAGCTTCTGCGCGAGCGAAGCGCCGCCCGGCCCGCTGCCGATCACGATGAGATCGTAATGCAGGTCGGCCATGCGACGCTTCCCTTTCGCTAGCCGTGCTGCATCTGCAGGTTCATCTGGTTCATCGGCATAGGCATCATGTTGCCGTTCATGTTCGCCATGATCCACAGCGAACCGGCGACCACCAGGAACACGATCAGCACGCCGAACGCGAGCGCGAGCACGTTGTTGGTGTTGTCGGGCCCGGTGGTGATGTGGAGGAAGAAGGCGAGATGGATGCCCATCTGCGCGATCGCCAGCACGCACAGGCCGATCGGCACGCCCGGACCCCACAGCGAGTGCGTCGCCGCGACCCAGAAGGAGGTCGCGGTCAGCCCCGTCGCGAGGATCAGGCCGACCGCATAGCCGCGGACGCCGACCAGAACCTGGCTATGCTCGTCGCCGGGCGCCAGATCGTCGTCGAACACATCCTGTTCATGGCTGCTCATTGGCCGGCTCCCAGCAGATAGACGATAGTGAACAGCGCCACCCAGATGATGTCGAGCGCGTGCCAGAACAGGCTGAAGCACAGCAGCCGGCGCTGGATCGGCTGCGTGAAGCCCTTGGCCCAGATCTGCGCCATCATCGTGCCGAGCCACAACAGCCCGACCGTGACGTGCAGGCCGTGGCATCCGACCAGCGTGAAGAAGGACGACAGGAAGGCCGAGCGCTGCGGCCCCGCCCCCTCCGCGATCATCTCCGAAAACTCTTTGAGCTCGAGGACGAGGAAGATGAAGCCGAACAGCCCGGTGAAGACCAGCCCGATCTGCGTCCACAGCATGTTGCGCTCGTGCGCCGCGATCATCGCGAGACCGCAGATGAAGCTCGAGATCAGCAGGCAGCCGGTCTCGATCGCGACGTTCTTCAGATCGAACAGCTGTGCGCTGGTCGGGCCGCCCGCGGTGGCGCCGTGAAGCACCGCATAGGTGGCGAAGATCGCCGAGAACATGATGATGTCGGAGAGCAGGAAGATCCAGAAGCCGTAGCCAACGATGATCCGCTTGCTCGCCGGGCCATGTTCGCCGGCGCCGATCGTGTGCTTGGTATCCGGCCCGGTATGGCCATGGCCGCCGTGCCCGCCGCCATGTGCGCGGCCGAGCTTGTGCGGATCATGTTGCGGATGGTGGTCCGCGCGTGTCGCCGGGCCGCTCACAGCGGGCGGCTCAGGCTGGGGAGCAGCACTTCGGTGCGGACGCGGCGGCGCTCGCGGTCGATGCGGGCGACCTCTTCGGCGGGGATCTCATATTCGTCCTCGTCGCGCCACGCGAACCACACGAAGGTGGCGAACGCGCCGACCATGCCCAGGATAACCGCCCACCAGATGTGCCAGATCATCGCAAAGCCCATCACGGTGGCGAAGAAGGCGGTGATGACGCCGGTCGGTGAATTGTGCGGCATCTCGATCGCCTCATATTGCGGTTCGTCGGCGAGGCGCTGCTGCTCGATCGCGGTGCGCTTGATGCCCCAATAGGCTTCCTCGCCCTCGACATTGGGCATCACCGCGAAGTTGAACACCGGCGGCGGCGACGGCGTCGCCCACTCGAGCGAGCGGCCGTCCCAAGGATCGCCGGTCAGATCGCGACGGTTCTCGCGGTCGCGGATCGACACGACGAGCTGGATGACCAGGCAGAGGATACCCGCTGCGATCACGAGGGCACCCAGCATCGCGACGTACAGCATCGGCGTCCAGCTCGGATCGTTGATGTGCTGCATCCGGCGCGTCGCACCCATCAGGCCGAGCACGTAGAGCGGCATGAAGGCGAGATAGAAGCCGAGCGTCCAGCAGAACACCGCGGCCTTGCCCCAGCCCTCGTGCAGCGTGAAGCCGAACGCCTTGGGGAACCAGTAGGTATAGCCCGCGAACACGCCGAACAGCACGCCACCGATGATCACGTTGTGGAAATGCGCGACCAGGAACAGCGAGTTGTGCAGCACGAAGTCGGCGGGCGGCACGGCGAGAAGAACGCCGGTCATGCCGCCGATCACGAACGTCACCATGAAGCTCAACGACCACCAGATCGGCACCGTGAAGCGCACGCGCCCACCATACATGGTGAACAGCCAGTTGAAGATCTTCACGCCCGTCGGCACCGCGATGATCATCGTGGTGATGCCGAAGAAGGCATTGACGTCCGCGCCCGCACCCATGGTGAAGAAGTGATGGAGCCAGACCAGGAACGAGAGGACGCAGATCGCCATCGTCGCCGCGATCATCGAGCGATAGCCAAACAGCGGCTTGCCAGAGAAGGTCGAGATCACCTCGGAGAAGACGCCGAAGGACGGCAGGATGAGGATGTACACCTCGGGATGACCCCAGGCCCAGATCAGGTTCATGTACATCATCGAGTTGCCGCCGGCATCGTCGGTGAAGAAGTGGAAGCCGAGATAGCGGTCGAGCGACAGCATCGCGAAGGTCGCGGTGAGGATCGGGAAAGCCGCGACGATCAGCAGGTTGGAGGCGAGCGCGGTCCAGCAGAACACCGGCATGCGCGTCAGCGTCATGCCAGGCGCGCGCATCTTGAGGATCGTGGTGACGAGGTTGATGCCCGAGAGCAACGTCCCTACCCCCGCGATCTGCAAGGACCAGAGATAATAGTCGACGCCCACCCCGGGCGAATATTTGAGCTCGCTGAGCGGCGGATAGGCCAGCCAGCCGGTGCGCGCGAACTCGCCGATGACGAGGCTGACGTTGATCAGCAGCACGCCCGACGCGGTCAGCCAGAAGCTCACCGAATTGAGCGTCGGGAAGGCGACGTCACGCACGCCGAGCTGGAGCGGGAGTACGAAGTTCATCAACCCGATGACGAACGGCATCGCGGTGAAGAAGATCATGATCGTGCCGTGCGCCGAGAAGATCTGGTCGTAATGCTCGGGCGGCAGATAGCCCGGCGCGCCGGCGATCGCGAGCGCCTGCTGCGAGCGCATCATCAGCGCATCGGCAAAGCCGCGCAGCAGCATCACGAGCGCGAGCAGGCAGTACATCACGCCGATCCGCTTGTGATCGACCGAGGTGAACCACTCGCGGTACAGATAGGCCCAATAGCCCTTCACCGTGATCCAGGTCAGCAGCGACCCGATCACGATGACCAGCACCACCGAGGTGGCGAGCGGGATGGGTTCGTCGAACGGGATCGCCGCCCAGGTCAGCTTGCCTAGCATCTCACTTCACCTGCGGGTTCGGGCTGCGCGGGGAGACCTGCGGATTGGGATAGCCGCCGGTCGGGGCGCCGGCGGGCGTTGCCGTCTGCGCGACGATCTGGTCGAACAGCCCCGGCGTCACGCCGCGGTAGCCATAGGGCACGACGGCCTTGCTCTGCTGCGCGAGCGCACCATAGCCGGCGGCGTCGAGCATCGGGCCTTGGCCCTTGGTATGCGCGACCCAGCTGGCGAACAGTGCGGGCGTCAGCGCATCGACGTTGAAACGCATGTCGGAAAAACCATCCCCGCTGAAATGGGCGGAGAGGCCGGGATAGATGCCGGGCTTGTCCGCCATGAGATTGAGCCGGGTCGTCATCCCGGCCATCGTGTAGATCTGGGTGCCGAGCTGCGGCACGAAGAAGCTGTTCCAGACGCTCGCCGAGGTGAGCTTGAAGTTTATCGGCGTCCCCGCGGGCACGACCAGCTTGTTGACGCTGGCGACGCCCTGGTCGGGATAGATGAACAGCCATTTCCAATCGAGCGAGACGACCTCGACGTTGATCGGCTTGACGGTCGACTCGAGCGGCTTGGGCGGATCGAGATCGTGGCTGCCGACCCAGGCGATGCCGCCGAGCAGCAGCACGACCATCACCGGAATGGCCCAGACGATCATCTCGATCCGGCCGGAATATTCCCAATCGGGCAGATAGGTCGCCTTGGTGTTCGACGCGCGGAACCACCATGCGACGCCCAGCGTGCCGAGGATCGTCGGGATGACGATCGCGAGCATCACGCCCAGCGAATTGAGCAGGATCATCTTCTCGGCAGCGCCGACCGGACCGCGAGGATCCAGGACGCCTTCCGTGCAGCCGGCGAGCAACGGCGCCAGCAGGACGACGGGAATCGCCCAGGCGAATCCCCGATTTTTCGATCCAGTACCGCCCGGGCGCATCCGTCCCGTCACAGCCAACGACCAAGCTCGCGCGTCATGGCGCTCATAATCCCCATCGGCCAATGCCTTCTTCATCATGCTGGAGCCCGCTGTCATCCGCGGCGCGATATTGCAATAGCACAGACTGCGTCGCCGGTTGCGCGAAATGCACGCAGCGCTTTCGCCGATGGCATTTGGACGACATGATCCGCCCGTCAGCCATCGGACTTGGCGCCGCGGGTCAGATGCCCCGAGGCGCCGCCCGCAGCGCCCTGCATCGTATGCACCGCATTGATCAGCGCGAAATGGCTGAACGCTTGCGGGAAGTTCCCGAGCTGGCGGCACGCGACCGGGTTATATTCCTCGGCGAACAGGCCGAGATCGTTGCCAAATCCGATCAGATGCTCGAAAAAGTCGCGCGCCTCGTCGCCTCGGCCCGACATCGCATAGGCCTCGCACAGCCAGAAGCTGCACGCGAGGAACGCGCCCTCCGTTCCGGGCAGTCCGTCGCCGTCGTCGCCGGTCAGATAGCGGTAGACGACGCCGTCCTTGAGGAGTTCCTTCTCGATCCGGGCGATCGTCCCGAGCACGCGCGGGTCGTCCGCAGGCAGAAACCCCAATTGCGGGATCTGCAACAGCGCCGCATCGACGCGCCCCGACCCGTAATATTGCACGAAGCTGTTGCTGGCCGCGTCGAACCCCTGTTCGCAGACCTGCGCGTGGATCTCGTCGCGCGCGGCGCGCCATTCGTCGATCGGACCCTCGAGCCCGAAATCCTCCGCGCTGGCGACCAGCCGGTCGAACGCGAACCAGCACATCACCTTGGAATGGACGAAATGCTGCGGCGGCCCGCGCACCTCCCACAGGCCCGAATCCTTCTCCTTCCAGGCGCTGAGCAGATTCTCCGCGATCGCGCGCTCGAGCGGCCAGACCACGTCCATATCAGGCAGTCCGCCGCGCCGCGCACCGTCGAAGGCGCCGAGCACGGAGCCATAGACGTCGAGCTGGATCTGCGAGTGCGCGGCATTGCCGATCCGCACCGGGCGGCTGTCCTCATAACCGGCGAGATGGTCGAGTTCGGTTTCGACCAGTCGCTGCTCGCCGGTGAGGCCGTACATGATCTGCAACCGATCGGCCGAGCCCGCCACCGCGCGCATCAGCCACCAGCGCCAGTCGCTGGCCTCCTGCTTGAAGCCCGAACCGCCGAGCGCATAGATCGTCAGCACCGCGTCGCGCAGCCAGCAGAAGCGGTAATCCCAGTTGCGCACGCCGCCCGGCATCTCGGGCAGCGAGGTCGTCGGCGCCGCGACGATCCCGCCGCTCGGCTGATAGGTCATCGCCTTGAGCGTGGTCAGCGAGCGCCGCGCGATATCCTTGTACGGCCCCTCGAGCGTGCAATGCTTCATCCACTCGGTCCACTCGGTCTGCGTCCTGCGCAGCAGCGCGAAGGGGTCGCGCGGCAGCGGCGGCTCGACGTGCGAGGGATGCCATTCGAGCGCGAAGGCAACGCGCTGATCGGCCTCTATGTGGAAATCGGCGCCGGTCGCGAAATCGAAATTGTCCAGATCGATGCTGCTGCTGAGCCGCACCGCGTCGGGGCCGGCAACCGCGACGACCGTGCCTTCCTTGCGCTGCACCCACGGTATCGTCAGGCCGTAGTTGAAGCGCAGCTTGATCCTGGTCGAGAGCGCCATGCTGCCCTCGATCCCCTCGACGATCCGCACCACCTCGGCAGCACCGCCGCCGTGGACCGGGCGCGGCATGAAATCGAGCACGCGCGCCTTGCCCTGGTCGGTTTCGATCAGCGTTTCGAGGATCGTCGTATCGGGCCAATAGCGCCGTGACGTCCGGGCGCCCGCATCCTTCGATCCGAGCGCCCAATGTCCGTTCTCCTCGGTGCCGAGCAGGCTGGCGAAGATCGCATCCGAATCGAAGCGCGGCAGGCACAGCCACGCAATCGTGCCGTCGCGGTGAACCAGCGCCGCGCTGCACGTCGATCCGATCAGCGCATAATCCTCGATCGGCTTGATCGGCACCGCATCGCTCATTTGGCCGCCTTGCTGACCGCACCGGCCTTCTTCGTGGGCGCCGCCTGCTCGGTGACGAGGCTCAGCTCGTGCCAATGCCGCCCATCGCGCTCGAGCAGCTCGTCGGCCGACTTCGGCCCCATGCTGCCCGGCTTGTACGGATCGGGCTTGCCGCCCTTGGCCCACAGATCGAGGAAAGGCTGCACCGCGGCCCAGCCCGCCTCGATCCCGTCGGCGCGCTGGAACAGCGTCTGGTCGCCGATGAAGAGATCGTAGAGCAGCGATTCATAACCGGTCAGCGTCGAGATATCGAACAGGTCGGAATAGTTGAAGTTGAGCGATACCGGCGCGGTCGCGACCGCGAGCCCGGGCTGCTTGATCGATATCTCCATCTTGAGCCCCTCGTCGGGCTGGACTTGGATGATAAGCCGGTTGGGCGGCGGCTTGCGATCGAGCTCGGTATGCGCGAACTGCGCGAACGGCACCTCGCGGAAGGTGATCACGATTTCGGTGTCGCGCGCCGCCATCACCTTGCCCGTGCGCAGGTAGAAAGGCACGCCCGCCCAGCGCCAGCTGTCGACATAGAATTTGAGCGCCACGAAGGTCTCGGTGGCGCTGTCCTTCGCGACGTCGGGCGTGCTGGTGTAGGCCGCGACTTTCTGGCCGTCGAGCGTGCCCGAGGTGAACGCACCGCGCACGCCGTTTTCGGCGGCCTCCTCGGGCGTCCAGTGGCGCAGCGCCTTGAGCACTTTTGCCTTCTCGTTGCGGATCGCCTCGGCATCGAAGCTGTTCGGCGGCTCGATCGCGACCATCGCAAGCAGCTGGAAGAGATGGTTGGGCACCATGTCGCGCAGCGCGCCCGTGGTGTCGTAGAATTTGCCGCGCGTGCCGACGCCGACCGTCTCGGCCGCAGTGATCTCGACATGGTCGATGTAATTGCTGTTCCAGATGCTCTCGAGCATCATGTTGGCGAAGCGTGCCGTCATGATGTTCTGCACCGTCTCCTTGCCGAGAAAATGGTCGATCCGGTAGAATTGCTGCTCGCTCGCCCGCGCCAGGATGCGCTTGTTGAGCGCCTGCGCGGATTTGAGGTCGGTGCCGAACGGCTTCTCGATCGCGACGCGGCGAAAGGCGCCGGGCTTCTCCTCGAGCAGGCCGTGATCGGCGAGCTTGTCGACGATCGGGCCGAAGAAGCTCGGCTGCGTCGCAAGATAGAAGGCGACATTGTCGCTGGGCGCGGCGGCGATCCGCTTGATGAGCTCCTCGTAGAGCGCGTCCTGCGTGAAGTCGCCCGAGAGATAGGCGATCCGGCCGCGCAGCTGCTTCCAGGCATCGCCCTTCTTGACCGCACCCTCGCCGCCCTTTTCAGGGACGAAATCCTCGAGATGCTTGCGCAGCATCTCGTCGCCACCCGGATCGATGCCGACGCCGAGCACATGGAAATCGCCGCCGACGAGGCCGACGCGCGTCATGTTGATCAACGCAGGCGTTAGCAACCGGCGGGTGAGATCGCCCGTCGCGCCGAAGATGATGAGGGTGACGGGAGGCGCCTTGGGAACGGTGCTGCTCATACCGGTGCGGTCCTTCTCATGGTAGCCGATCTGCGAGCAGGACGCCTCGCCGCACACTGCGTTCCGCAGCCGTGACGAATCTTCGCGCGAGCCCGCACATCGGCGCGAGCATATGCCCGGCCGGGGACGAATCCCACCGCGATCGGAAGGTCCTGCCCCCGCAGCCGGCGGATGCGCACGCAGTTAACGGATAGCTAAGGGGTCGGCGATACACAGGCGGTTCCGCTGCATTTTCGGGCCGTGCCATGTACCATCGATCATTGCTCGGGCTCGCGATGCTGCTGCTGGCGACATCGTGCGTGCCGCCCAAGCTCGCCGGGCCCGTCGCGGCGCCATCGCTGGCTGGCGGACGATCGCTGCCGCCGTTGCAGCGGCCGGCGCTTGCGCAAGCGGAGACCGTGCCGGCACCCGCCGCGACCCCAATCGCCGCGATGCCGCCGATCGCGCCGATGCTCGCCTCCGCGGTCGCCGCGCCGCCTTTCGAGGGCTTCGCGCAGGGCGACGGCGATGCGCGCCGCTCGCTCGAATGCCTCACCGCCGCGGTCTATTACGAAGCCCGGTCGGAGCCGCTCGACGGCCAGCGCGCGGTGGCGCAGGTCGTGCTCAACCGCGTGCGCAATCCGTCCTATCCCGCCAGCGTCTGCGGCGTCGTCTATCAGGGCGCCGAACGCCGCACCGGCTGCCAGTTCACCTTCACCTGCGACGGATCGATGGGCTATCGCCGCGAACCCGCTGCGTGGGAGACCGCGCAGCAGGTCGCGCAGGCCGCACTCGCCGGCTATGTCTATGATCCGGTCGGCTCGGCGACCAACTATCATGCCGACGCGATCCAGCCATGGTGGGCCTCCGGCCTCACCAGGGTCGCCGCGATCGGATCGCAGATCTTCTACAAGGTGTCGGGCGCGATCGGCAACGCGCTCGCCTTCCGTCAGCCCTATTCGGGCGTCGAGCCGGGGATCGTTCCCGCCATCCGCACCGCCGCGACCGCCGGCACGACGGGCGCGACGCCGTCAGCCACGTCGGCGACGCCCGCGCTCGTCCACTATGCGCTAGGCGGCGGCGCGAGCGTCGCGGTGTATCGCGGCAGCGCCCCGGTCACCGCCGCCGCGCTGGTCACCAGCCCGGTGGCCGGCGTTCACGTCCATTTCGGCAAGACCAGCGACTCGCCCGACGAGGCGGCGGAGGGGACCGCCTCGAGCGTGACCGTCCATCGCGGCCTCTCCTCCGACGCGGCACCAGCACCATCGCCGGGGTCGGCCACATCGACGAAGGTGACGGCGAGCGCGTCCTCCACCGGATCGACGGCCGCGCCACCGGTCGGCTGAGCGTCGCGTCACGGGACGGCAACATTCGGCGCGGGGATGCGTTGGCGCCATGAGCTGATCTCTTCCCGTAACGATCCGGAGCCGTTCGCATGTCGCACAAACCCCCGCTTCCCGACGCCGCCACCTCGCCCTTCCCGCTCCATCCCGCGCCGATCGAGCATAGCGACCCCGTCGAGACGGCATCGGGCGAGACCGAATCGGGCGGCACGCTGTCGAGCAAGGCGTCCGAGGCGATCGACGCGATCACGACCAAGGTCGGCGGACGCACGCTGGGCATCGCGGCGGGTGCCGCAGCGATCGGATCGGTCGCCGTGGCCGCCGCGCTGCTGTTCTACAACCGGCCCGCCACGCCCGCCAAGCGTCCCGCGACGAAGCCCAAGCCCCGCCCCAAGCGGACCGCCAAAGCGACCGTGAAGCCCGCAGCGAAGATCGCCGCCGCGCCCAAGCCAACCCCCGCAAGCAAGCCGGCGTCGTCGACCAAGATCAAGTCCACGACGGCCAAGTCAGAAGCGCCCAAATCCGGAACGCGCAGCAAGGCCAAGTCGAAGCCCGGCTCCTCGACCTGACGGCGGCTCAGACGCCCTTGCGCGTCTCGCCGTAGCGAAGCCCGATCCACAGCGTCCGTGGCGAGGCGCGCTCGACGATGTCGGCACCCGAAATGCCGGCATCGACCTGCGTATTGGTGATGTTCTCACCGCGCAGCTCGACCGTGAAGCCATGGGCGAGGGGCACCAGCGCGACCGCGTCGAGCGTCACCGCATGTTTGAGCACTTCGGTGTTCTGGTCATCCTCATATTGCGGCCCGGCATAGCGCAGCGTCCCCGACAGGCCGATGCCTGCGGGGCGTTGCCAGCCGAGCGTCGCCGATGCGCTGTTCTTGGCGGTCTGCGCGGGCCGCAGTCCGTCGAGCCCGGCCGCGACGCCGTCGGCGCGAACATGCGCATCGGTATAGGCATAGGAGGCCGACACGCTCCATGCGCCGAGACCGAGCCGCGCATCGAGTTCGGCGCCCTTCGAGGTGATCGCGCGGACATTTTCGCGCATCTGGAAGCGCCCGGTGACGAAGCCGACCTGCGGGAAAGTGCCGGGCCCCTCACCCAGCGTCACGTTGGCGATCGCGTTGGATAGCCGGTTGGTGAACAGCGTCGCGGCAACATGGAGGTTGGACAGCGGATCATAGTCGATCCCGCCGTCGAGCCCGCGCACGCGCTCGGGCGAGAGATCGGGATTGGCGGCGATCGCGTCGCTGCCGACGCGGTAGAGGCGGTAGAGCTCGTTGAGCGTCGGCAGCCGCCAGCCGAGATAGGCCGCGCCCCGAATCGTGATCGCGCCTTCGCCCGGTTTCCAGGCGACGCCGCCCCGCCCCGTCGGCCGCCAGCCGGCACGATTGGGAAAGGCGCTGTTGGTCAGCACCGCGCCCGTCGCCAGCGTGTTCTGATCGAGGAAGCCGTTCATGATGCGCCAGCGATCGATCCGCCCGCTCGTCGTCAGCGTCAGCCCGTCGAGCGGCTTGTAGGTCAGCTCGCTGAACGCCCCGACGGTCAGCGTACGACCGCCCGCCTGACGCGCGCGCGTCGGATCACCCGCCACATAGGTGTAGAGCTCGTCGCTCTCGCCGGTGACGTAGCGCGTATCGGCGCCGATGCGGAGCTGGAGCCGGTCGCCCACCGGCGGCCGTATCTCGAAGCGTCCGCCGAGCCCCGTCGAGGGCACGGTATATTGATCCAGTGTCTCGGTGACGATCGTCCGCACCGCATTGGCCGAGGAGAAGCCCGCCGAGAAATCGCGGAACTGGACGTAGGCGACTGCCTCATACCCCCAGTCGCCGCGGCCTACGAGCCGCAGGCTGGCGTCGGCGCCCTTGGTGCTGTTGGGGCTGCCCGGCAGCCCGCGCGTGCGATGATCGTAGAAGCCCAGCATCGAGGCCTGCAATTCGGTCCGGTCGCCAACGGGGATCACCGCGCGCCCCGCGACGCTGGCCTGCTCATAGGGTGCCGCCTCGTCGACGATTCCGCGATCGGACTTGATGATCGGCACGAACCCGTCGCCGCGCGAATAGCTTGCGGTGAGGAAGCCGAAGCCGCCGCCGGCGGTGGTCGAGACGCCGGCATGCGCGTCGACCGAGTTGCGGCTGCCATAGGCGAGATCGGCCCAGAGCGGCGAGAGCTGCGCCGGCCCAGCGCTCTGCAGGTCGATCGTGCCCGCCAGTGCGCCGGGCCCCGCGACGCCGCTGCCGCCGCCCCGCGTCACGCTGACCAGCCCGAGCCGCTGCGGATCGATCGCGCTATACGTCACCCAGCCGCCGAACGGATCGAGGAAGGGCACGCCGTCGAGCGTGACCAGCGCGCGGCTCGATGCGTTGCCGCCGAGCCCGCGCAAGGTCGCGCCCTGGCTGGTCGGCTGCGCAGAACGCGAGTCCGAGCGGCGATATTGTGCGAAACCCGCGACGTCGCTCAGAATGTCCTCGATCCGGTCGCTGGCGGTCGCGGCGAGCCGGTCGCGGTCGATCGTCGCATCGTCATAGGCGGCCTCGCCCTGCCCGCGCGGCAGGCTGGCACCGGTGACGACGATATCCGGCGCGACGGCGGGCGCCGGCGATACGTCCTGCGCGACGGCGGGCGCCGCCACGACGAACCCGGGCAGCAGAGCGAGCGAGACGAGTTTGGCGTTCATGACGCCCGCCTTAGCGGCCAAAGCGTTAAAAGCGACGCCAGCTTGCCAGCAGAATTCGAATAATCTTCGCTACTCAGCCCCTTGCGGCGCAGGCCTCGGCGAAGGCGATCGTGCGACGCGCCTCGTCGAGATGCAGACGTTCCGCCATCGCGCCATCGACGCGCAGCGCGCCCTTGCCCGCATTCTCGGGCGCGGCAAACGCCGCGACGATCGCCTGCGCGCGCCGCAAGGCGTCCGCATCGGGGCTGAAGGCGGCGTTGCAGGCGGCGATCTGGCTGGGATGGATCAGCGTGCGACCGTCGCAGCCATAATCGACGCTCTGCGCACAGGCCGAAGCGAAGCCCTCCGCATCGTCGATCGCATTGTAGACGCCGTCGAGCACGGCCAGCCCGTGCAGCCGCGCAGCGGCGACCGCGAAGCTCAGGAAGGGCAGGAACGGCGCGCGATCGGGGCCGGGCCGCACGCGCATCTCCTTGGCGAGATCGTTGGTGCCGAGCACCATCGTCGTCAGCCGGGTCGAGGTCGCCATCGCGGCGATCGGCTCCAGCGCGAACAGGCTGCCGCAGGTTTCGATCATGATCCACAGTTCGGCATCGCCGACGCGCGCGGCATAGCGGGCGACATCGTCGGCGGATGCCACCTTCGGCACGAGGATCGCGGCGAAACCGGCCCCCGCCAAAGCCGCGAGGTCCGCCTCGCCCCATCGGGTATCGAGCCCGTTGGCGCGCGCGACCAGCAGACGCCCGCCGAACCCGCCTTCCCGGGCGGCGGCGACGGCCGCATCCCGGGCGCGCGCCTTCTCGTCGGGCGCCACGGCATCCTCGAGATCGAGGATCACCACGTCGCAGTCCAGCGTCCGCGCCTTGGCGATCGCGCGCGGATTGCTGGCGGGAAGATAGAGCGCGCTTCGCCGCAGGTCCGTCATGCTCATTCTCCGCGCATCGCCGTTGCGCCGGTTAGGGGCGCCATGGCCGAATGCGCAAGCCCGCTCGCTTCGACGGCCGCACTTAACGGGTTGGCAAGCTTCGCTGCGTACGCGTTAGACGATAGTCGAACGTGGTGAACCAAAGATGCATTACGCCCCGGCCTCTTTGACCAAGAAGCGCACCCTGGTGGCAGCGGACATCGACGCGGCGATCGTCGCCACGGTATTGGATCCGCGCGCGCAGCTGCGTTCGATCCAGCTCGATGCACTTGCGCAATTCGCCCCGCTGCTGGCGGGCGCGGCGGTGCTGAGCTGCATCGTGCTCGCCGCGATCCTGGTCGGCCAGATCGGGACGGTGCATCTCGTCGGCTGGTCGCTGCTCGTCATCGCGAGCAACTGGTTGATGGTGCGGCGGCTCGAGATCAACGCGTTGCTGCACGTCCGCCGCGACCCGCCGCGTCGCACGCTGGCCGAGTCTGCGATGATGATCGGTATCGTCGCCGCACTGTGGGCGATCATCCCCGTCACCATCTACCGGTCGCAACCCGACGACATCCAGACCGTGCTGACGTGCGCGATCGGCGTGATGATGTGCGGCGCGCTGGCGATCGCCGCGGTGCCGGCCGCAGCCATGCTCTGGGCGGGCACGCTGGCCGGTGGGCTCGGCATCGCGCTGTATCTCGGCGGCGATCGCTTCTCGATCCCCCTGACGCTGCTAGTGACGTTCCACTTCGGCTTCATCGCCAGCGTCGTCCGCCGCAATGCGACGATCCTCGCCGTGCGCGCCGCGCAGGAAGCGCGCAACCAGCTCGACGTCGACACCGCGACGCGGTTGATCCGGGAATATGAGGAACGCGGCACCAGTTGCCTGTGGCAGACCGACGCGGACCAGATACTGACCTACGCCACGCCCAGCATCGCGGCACTGCTCGGCAACCCGGTGGCGCGCATGATCGGCATGCCGCTTCCCGCGCTGATCGGCGGCAGCGGCATGCTCGGCACCGCGATGCTGTCGCGCACGACGTTCAGCAGCGTCGAGATCGAGATCGGCGAGAGCCGGCAGCGCCGCTCGGTCGCTTTCTCCGGGACGCCGATCGTCGATTCGGCGGGCGCCTTCCTGGGCTTCCGCGGCAGCTGCTCGGACGTCACCGAGACGCGCAGTTCGGAACGCCGCCTGCGCCAACTCGCCAGCCTCGACGTGCTGACCGAATTGCCCAACCGGATGCGGATGCGCGAACTGCTCGGCGAGGCGCTGCTCGGCGCGCGCGCGTCGGGCCGCCCCTGCGCGATCCTGCTGCTCGACATCGACGGGTTCAAGCCCGTCAACGACACGTTCGGCCATCCCAAGGGCGACGCGGTGCTCAAGACCGTCGCCAAGCGGCTGGTCACGCAGATCGGCAATCACGGCATCGTCGGCCGCCTGGGCGGCGACGAGTTCGGCGTCGTGCTCCACGATGCGCAGAACCGGCGCGCAGCGAGCGACCTCGCGCATCTGCTGATCGCCGACGTGTCCGAGCCCTATGTGCTCGACGGCATCTCGGTGCGCGTGGGCCTGAGCGTCGGCGGCGCGTTCGGCCCGGTCGACGGCGACACCGTCGACGATCTCATCAAGCGCGCCGACCTCGCGCTCTACGAAGCCAAGGCGGCCGGGCGCGGCACCTATCGCCATTTCGAGCGGGCCATGCAGACCGAGGTCGAGAACCGCCTCAAGCTCGAGCACGACCTTCGCCAGGCGCTGCCGCTCAACCAGTTCCGCCTCTATTATCAACCACTGATCCACTCGCAGACGCAGGAGGTCACCGGCTTCGAGGCGCTGATCCGCTGGCAGCATCCGGTGCGCGG
>Ga0302311_10003578_pt1 | contig 16914 bp, 20 predicted proteins | sample III_Palsa_N1_3_FD_200449 | JGI IMG/M metagenome (GOLD analysis project Ga0302311, IMG submission 200449) | Peat permafrost microbial communities from Stordalen Mire near Abisko, Sweden - III_Palsa_N1_3 | ecosystem: Environmental > Terrestrial > Soil > Palsa > Peat permafrost | place: Sweden... | reverse complement strand
CCGCCACCGTAGCGGTCGCAGACGTTCTCGTAGTCGGCGTTGCTGAAGCGGACTCGAACCGCGGCATACGGGCGCATGACTGCGATGGTAGAGCTGCCAGGCCCGTTGCCTTGCCCGTCTCGCAACGGGGAGAAACGGCTAGCACGGCTGCTACTACCAAGGTGCAACGCAACGGCGTGACGCTGTCGGAGCCGAGGCCGGTTGCTCCATGTTCGTGCAGGTCAATGGTGTAAAGCAGCGCCGTTACACCAGCGCTGGAGGCGCTGTTACACCTGGCGTTACACCCACCGGATGGTGCCTTGCCTCAGCTCCAGCTGCCTGGCGCCGTTGTCCGGTCTCACCGAAGGCTGACCGATATCACCGAAGCCTGACAGCTGCTCATTCGTCTCGCTGAAGGCTGACCACCCGGCACCGTCCTGCGCCGACTCCGCTTTTTCCTCCCACCCGCACTTGAAGGGCTCCCCTGAGCGGCCATGCGTAACGTAGAAGATCCCTTGTCGCGGAGTGCCGGTGGATCCGTACATCCGCCCTCGGATGTCGAGCGCAAAACCATGCACATGACAGGTATGTGGCGCTGCCTTTCCGCGAATCTGCTGACCTCGGTGGGGGCAGCCTGGAAAGATCCAAGGGACCACCAACCCCCTGGAAGGAAGTACCCCCCATGGCATTGGACAAGGACGCCATCTCGATGCTGTCGGCAAGCTCACCGTTCTGGACCTGAACGACTTGGTCAAGTCGTTCGAGGAAAAGTCGGCACTCCCATCACGGAGGTGACTTCGGACGACCCCTCTCAGACGGTCGCCGAACTCGCCGAGGAGTAGCCACCGGGCCCGGCCCGTGCTTAGCCGAATGCAACACACCTCGCACCTATCTACACGGGAGACCATGTCATGGCCATGAACAGCAACGACACACCGGGCATGCAAGCACTCGCCATTACCGCCACCGTCCCCCGCGAAATCCTCGACAATGTCCTGGCCACGCTCAACTTCATCCTCCCCGGCGCCACCGTGGACACTGCCGACGACGACACGCCGGACGGCGTAGTCCTCACCATCACCACCTCCATCCCCGGCCAAATCCTCGACAATGTCCTGGCTTCGCTCAACATCGTCCTCCCCGGCGCAAACGTCGAGGTGGGGTAGCCCGATTGATGTCGAGCCCTCGGCGCGGCTGTCAGGGTGGGAAGCACCCGCCGGCCACGCCGAGTAGGCCAGCGGCCGGCCCTGGTCGCGCAGGGTGCCAGAGGCGCAGCCCCGCCGAGGGCGGTTAAGTAACAAGCTCACCCCACCAGACCCCCTTGACGCCGGGCCCCTCCGCCGGAGGGGCTCAGTCGGGCCCGGTTGTCAAAGAGCCTGCATCCGCCCTCGGATCCACAGAACAAGTACATGCACATGCATGGGGTTCAGTAGCGGGGCGCAACTCCGGAGCGAACCTGTCGCCTAGCAGGCATCCGGGGACTTTGGCAGGTCTTCACCAAAACGCGAATCTGCGCTCGCCGATCACGCGAGCATAGAGACTCTCTTGACGTCTTTTGGAGGTCCCACATGCCCCCCGCTAGCGGTGCAGTACAGCTTTTCGTCGACCAGAACTACTCCGGCGCCAGCCTGACCCTGGCCGAAGGCAGCTACAACGTCGACCGGCTCGCCACCCCCGACGCCGTCGGCAACGACACCGTCAGCTCTCTCCTGGGCTTGATCCGCTTTGACGGACACCTGAGATCAGGGGCTTCGGTCCCAGAAGGATGATGTCCATCATGGAGAGCATGGGGAAGAAGAAGCCGCGCCCTCGCCGCTCGTTCACGTCGGAGTTCAAGGCCGAGATCGTCGAGCTGTGCCGGCGTGGGGACCGGTCGGTTGGCCAGGTGGCCAAGGACTTCGATCTGACCGAGACCGCGGTACGTGACTGGATCAAGCAGGACCAGGTCGACTGCGGTGAGCGGGAGGGCCTGACCAGCGGCGAACGGGAGGAGTTGGCCCGGCTGCGGCAGGAGAACCGGCGCCTTCGGGAGGACGTGGACATCCTCCGGCGTGCTACGGCTTTCTTCGCGAAGGAGACCCGGTGACGGTGCACCCGTTCATCGAGGCGGAGAAGCAGGGCGGCCACAACGTCAAGCGCGCTTGTGAACTGCTGAAGGTCTCCCGTGCCGCCTTCTACGCCCGCCGCACCACCGTCCCGGGACCGCGTGCGGTGCGCGACGTGGACCTCGCCGAGAAGATCGCCGAGGTCCACGAGACCTCGCGAGGCAGCTACGGGGCACCGCGTATCCATGCCGCGCTCCAGCGGGTCGGTGAGCGGTGCGGGCGCCGGCGGGTCGCGCGGCTGATGCGCCAGGCCGGCCTTCAGGGCCGCCACCGCAGGCGGGGCCAGCGCACCACGGTCCCGGACCCGCGCGCCGGCGTGCGGCCGGACCTGGTCCTGCGGGACTTCGGGCCCGACCCGGCTGCATTGGACACACGCTGGTGTGGCGACATCACCTACATCCCGACGCAGGAGGGCTGGCTCTACCTGGCCACCGTCATCGACATCGCCTCCCGCAAGGTCGTCGGCTGGGCCACCGCCGACCACCTGCGCACCGAACTCGTCGCCGACGCCCTGCGGGCCGCCTGGCACAACCGTCGGCCCGACGGCCCGGTGATCTTCCACTCGGATCGCGGCTGCCAGTACACCAGTCGCGAACTCGCCGATCTGGCAGGGGAGTTGGGAGTCGAACTGTCAGTCGGTCGCACCGGCCAGTGCTGGGACAATGCGCTCGCCGAGTCGTTCTTCGCGACGCTGAAGCGGGAGCTGCTCGGCGACAGGCCCTTGTTGACCCGGGCAAATACCCGCACCGCGATCTTCGAGTGGATCGAAGGCTGGTACAACATACGCAGGCTGCACAGCAGCCTTGGCTACCGCAGTCCCGCCGAGTACGAGACCGTCCTCGCGGCCTGACCACCACAACCACGGTGTCCGTCAAAGCGGAGCAAGCTCAGTGGACGGTCCTGGTGCTGGAACGACACGGCGAATGGGTCGACTACAACTGCGGCATGGTCGACTTCCTCATCGGTTCCCTTACCGGGACGCTCGAGCCAGAGGGACCGATGACCATGTTCCTCGACCACCGCCCGACCTTCCTCCATTGGCGAGAGGAGCGCCGACTGAGGGCGCAGGGAGCGGATCCCTGGCCCCACATGCTGTGACCCACCGGCCTGGCCAACAGGGAGATCAACGCCAGCAACAGCACGCTCGGTGACGGAAAGCGTGGCCGGGTGACCACCAGCGTGTCTCGGCACAGACAGCGATCTTGTGCCCTGCGGCGTACCAGCATGTCCCGTCTCAGCCGATCTGGTCCCGGTCTCACATGATCTGGTCCGAGTCACTCGGCGTCTCAGTTGATCCGGTCCGGTCGCAATGGATCCGGTGGTGTCCCAGACGGTACGCGCTCGATGAGACGGGACAGCTGCCCCCACGCCCGGCACCGACCCACACAGCGCTCCAATCTGATGGCATGTCGGAAACCAGCGAGACCGCCGAGGGCAAACCGCCGGAGAATCCGGAGGTACACCACGTAGTCGGATTGCGGCCGGTCGAGCCGGGCGCCGACATCGACGGCCGGCGCGAGTCAGTTGAGGCCCAGGTGGATCACTTCATCATGGACGGGCATGAGGCACGAGGTTTCGCTGCAGGCCCCGTAACTGACGATCACCTCAGCCTGGTGGCTGCTGGTTTGCCGGACGGGCAAAGTGAACGTCACAGAGCCGTCCGGATAGACCGGGATCTGTGTCGGTAGACCCGCCGGTCGCAGGAGCCGGGTCGCGAGGTTCGCCGTCGGCTTGCCGACCGCGGTGAGACCGCCTTGAACCGACAGCCTGGTCGGGATGCCCAGTCCGTCGATGCCTTGTGCGGGGAGGTCGATGCTGTAGATGTGGAAGCCGAGCCGTTGCGGGCTGAAGGTCGCCCGCAGCTCGCGCCGCCCCTCGGAGGAAGGCAACAGCGTGACGGTGACCGTGACGCCGTCGGCCGTGGCGTGGCCCGTCGGATCAGGAGCCCGGTTCTCACCGCATCCGCCGAGGATGACGACCGCCACCGCGGTGGAACCCAGGACAGCGCCCCACGAACGCGCGATGGTCACTGGCTTCCGCTGGGCGCCCAGCGGGTCAGGAACGCACTGACCCCGCTGGGGTCCATGGTTCGGGCGTTGGAGAAGGACCCGTCGCTGGTGGCGGTCCGCAGGGTGCCGTCGGACGTCAGGACGACCAGGGCCGGGATCCCGCTGGTCTGCAGGTTGACGTACTGTTCGGCGAGGTCGATGTTGTGGTTCCACTGGCCCACGTCGACGGCGACCACAAGATAGTCCTTCTGCAGCAGTGGTTCGACCTGGGCCGAGTGGAACATCACGTCCAGTGCCCTGCAGTCCGGACACCAGTTGGCGCCGAAGTCGATCAGTACTTCCCGGTGTTCTTTCACCGCCGTCGCGAGGGCGTCCTGGATGTCGGCCTTCGCGTTTCGGGTGGCGTCGTATCCGTCAGGCAGACCCTGAGCGGTTGCCGATGTCGCTATCGGGCCGGGGCTGCTGCCGTGCGTGGGCGTGGGCGTGGGCACGGCGGTTGCGGTGGGCGTCGCCGCTGTGGCAACCGGAGCCCGCGCGGCGGCGGTGGTACTGCTGGATGCACAGCCTGCGGTCAGCGCGACCGCTGATACCGCAGCCGCCAGGCCAAGACGTATTCGGCACATGGGGTTCCCCTCCCGTAAATGATCAGTCGCAGGAGGATAGCGGCAGCCAGCTGCCAGCCCACACTCAGGTTGACGATGGCCGGAACACAGCGGCGAGTAACGGCCCGCGGCGGCTACCTCCAAAGCGTCCCACCGCAGACCAGAGGGCTCACCTGATAGCAGGCTCAGCACTCTAGGCTTCCAGGTCCGCAACACGACGGCCTTGAAAGCAGAGATCGCCACTACGTCACCTGGGATGGCACTGGCCATTGATGAGCTCCGATGATCTGCGGCATCATGATCGGATGCCGAACGCCGCAGCACGCACCGCTCTACTCGACCACCTTCGCAGAACTCTTCCCGGTCGTGTGATCGACGAGGTCGCCGGGGTGGAGGGGCCGATCGAGGACCGCGTGCCCGGGTTCCGGATCTTCCGGATCCATCCCGCCCATCCGGGCGACTGGTGGCTGTACGTGACGTCGGGCTGCTGGGAGTCGACGCAACACGACGGTCATGGGACGGAGTTCTTCCTTACGGCGCCGCGTGACGAGTGGGTCAACCTGGAGAGCGTCACCGTGAACGCGTACTACCACTGCGGGCCCGTTCGCCAACGACTTGACGTCGGACATACCGTCCCCATCGGCCGGGGTGCTGCTGACGGCTGCGGACGAAGCCTGAAAGGAGTACTGCAGTCCGCTGCCATCCCCAGGGTCGGCGAGGTAGCTCAGCTGGAGCGAGGAGAAGTCGATCCCGCCGGGCGCTTGGGGGACGGGCTGGGACAGGGCTTTGGCCAGGCCGCTGTCGGTGGTGATGCCGGCGCTTCCGGTCTGCGTCGGGCGGCCGCCGCCGCACGGATCCGCGCGCATGGATCCCTGAGCACCGGTCACTTCCGATGCCAGAAGGGCCTGTCCGGCCGTCTCCTCCTGCCCGGCGCACGGGCCCGCGTTCTGACCGTTCTGGAAGAGCGTCTGCGTTTGCTGGGACATGTACTGCTCGTGCACCTGCTCGTCCTTCGCCTGCTCGGCGTCCAGCGCCTGCTGCTCGGCGACCTGTACCTTCAGGGACGCCCTCTCGTCACTGGCCGCAGCCTTGGCCGCATTGATCGCCTCCCAGATAGCGTCGCGTGCGGCGCTGCCCCCTGAGGCCGGGGTCGTATAGAACACCTTTGCGCTCTTGGGAATCCTGGGGTCGCAGCCTGGGCACGGCTTGCGGTCGGAGTAGAGCGCAAAGACCCGGTTCGTGTCCGAAACGCCCATGTAGATCAACTCCTCCGTGAGGAGCCGGATCTCGGAGTGCGCCCCGTCGGCGTCATTCGTGGAGGGGTTGTTGGCTTTGGGGACGATAGCGAACCGCTGGATCCCCGGCCTGTCGGCGAGCCCGAGCTCGTCATAGAGGGCCGGGTTGCTCTGCTTCAACGTGTCGGTGTCAACCACCCGGTACCCGTTGGTGTCGACATCGTCCAGCCCCGTGATGTCCACGAACCCGATGGCGACATTGCGCCGCATCTGGTCCCCGCCGTCGAGGCGCCGCGCGAGCCGAAAGTCGAAGACCATCCGGCCGATGGGGTCGTGGTACCAGTCGGTGATCCGCAGCCCGTCGCGCTGGGACTTCGTCGCCTTCTTGGCGTTCTTCGCGTACGCCGCCGACTGTAACCGCTGCCAGCGTCGTTGTCGTCGGCGCAATGCCTGGAGCCGGGGCTGCCGCAGTCGCGCCGGCGAACGCCGGCGCGACCACGGCGGCGGCTACCACTGCGGCAGCGACCGTGTGCCGTCGCACCCGCATCACCGTGGCTCCCGGCGCTTGTTGAGGAGCCTGACGCCGGTGATGAACCGGTAGGCCCCGTACAGCATGGGGCCCCAGGCGACGATGTAGACGCCGCCCCCCTGGGCCCGGGCGTAGGTGATGAGGGTGATGAGCAACCCGGCCGAGACCCACAGCACGCCGAATATCACGGCGCGCCTGCCCTTGCGCTCCCAGATCTGCCGCTGCTCGGGCGAGACGGCCCGGTAGAGGTCGGGCGAGGGCTCGGACGGGGGCTGTTGTACGGTCTGGCCAATACTCTGGCGCGCGGGATCGGGACCGGTATCCATGGTGAACCCTCCTATACCGTCGGTCGGTTGTGCTCGCGCAGTGCTGCGGCGATGTGGTCGATGAAGGCGTCGCGCCCGTCGGTGAGGACCAGCGGGATGGTGAACGAGTTCCCGTCCCGGCCCTCCAGCCGGTAGCCCTGCACCTCGCCGACCCGGGAGTGGTTGCCCCGGCGCCGGTGGATGGCCCGCATCCGCGCCACGTCCTCCCAGGCCAGCGTGCGGCACCGGGAACGGCGGGTGGAGACGAAGCCGCCGCTGTACAGGTAGTGCGCCCGGGTGCCGACGACGAGCCCGCGTACCGCGTGGCCGAGCCCGCCGATGAGCATGAGCAGGAAAGCCAGGTAGGCGGCGTGCAGCAGCGAGTAGAACGGCGAGAGTTCGTCCTCTTGCATCAGCGGTCCGTGCAGTAGCACCATCGCCGCAAGAGCGATGGCCGCCGTCCCCGAGCCGGAGGCCATTGCACGCGAGGAGGTGACCCCCAGGCGCACGGCGACGAGTTCCCCGAACCCGCGCTCGACCGCAACACGGTCGACGTCGGGCGGGACGGGCCCGTCGAGCGGCTTCGAAGCCGTCTCGGTCGAGCCGGGATTGGTGTCGGTCATCTCGGTGTGCCCCGTTCCATGGCGTGTGCTGCGAGGGTTCGGTTCAGTGGTCGGACGGCCCGGGTGCGCAGGCCTCCCCTGCGGGCCTGCGCACCCGGTGTGCGCTGATCAGCACGTCTGCTGCGGCCGGCCGGCGATGATCTCGGACCGCCCCGAGTGGTGCTACGCCGTCAGGCTGGGGAGGTCCCAGTGCTGGTTGGCAGCGCCCGTGCAGTCCCAGATCTGGGCCTGGGTCCCGGCCCCGCCCCAGCCGGTGTCGTCCAGGCACTTACCGGACTGCGGATTGAGCAGCGCGCCGTCGGCCTGCGGGATCCACTGCTGGGCGCCGGTGCCGTTGCAGGTGTAGAGGTCGACCTGGGTGCCGTCCCAGGTGCCGCCGCCGACCACGTCGAGGCATTCGCCGTAGGCCTGCACGGTGTTGCTGCTGCCTACGGTCCAGGACTGCTGGGAGGCGCCGTTGCATCCGTAGACCTGCACCGCGGTTCCGGGTGCGACTGCTGCGTTGCGCACGTCCAGGCACAGGCCCTGGTAGCCGGTGACGGGCCCGGTGCCGCCGGTGTTGTGGAAGGCGGTGTTCAGTCGGGGCAGGAGACTGGCCAGGTCCTGGTCCCAGCACCCGCCGTCGTGGTTTCCGTCGCATCCGGCCCAGCCGGCGCCGTTGCCGTAGTCCACGAAGTACGGGGTCTGACCATCAGCCGTGAGGGCGGCGTCGAGGTGCTGGGATGCGCTTTCCAGCCAGAACTCCAGGCTGATGGGGTTGCCGTCTCCGTTGCCGACGTAGATGGATACGTTCGTTCCGGCGAACGCTGCGGCGTGCTCGACGGGGTCGGCGGCGTTCCACAGGGAGTCGTTGTACGGCGGGGTCGTCGAGACGGGGTACGGCGAGCCGAACAGCGCGTCGCTGCTGACGGCCGGAGCGTCGGACTCAGCCAAGGTCGTCGGCTCGCAGGCGCTCCACAGACCGCTGCCGGCCGGTATTCCGCTTTCGTTGCTCGCGTCGTCAAGGGCCCCCAGCGCGTCGGTGAGCGAGGCGACGGTGGCCAGGCGCAGGTCCATCGCGTCCTCCCCCATGTCGACGTCGCCCGACAGGCTTGCCACCTGGCTGAACAGGCCCGGGTTGTCCTGGGCCAGGTGCAGGGCGCCGAAGCCGCCCATGGAGATGCCGGCGATGGCCCGATCGGCCTTGTCCGCGATGGTGCGCAGATTCGCGTCGATGAACGGGATCACCTGGTCGGTCTCGAAGGACTCCCACTCCTGGGCTCCGGCCGGAGTGGTCTGGTCGAGCCAGTTGGAGTACCAGCCGCGCGCGCCGCCGTCCGGCATCACGGTGATCATCTCCATGGTGTGCGCCAGCGCGTTGAACTTGGGGAGGTTCGCGGGCGAGAAGTAGTCGCACGGGTCGCCCGGGGAGCCGTTGAGGAGGTACAGGACCGGGTAGCGCGCGGCCGGGTCGCTGTAGTAATCGGGGGGCAGGATGATGCGGATGTGGTGTCCGACCGTGCCGGGGGCGTTGGCGACGTCGGGTGTCGTCACGGTGATCGTGAAGTCGGTGGCGGTTGCGGCGGGGATGTACGGGTTGTTCTGCAGCGACGGATCCGTGACCTGCGTCAGTCCGAAGCCGTTGGTCAGCGTCGGCGGGCCGGACGGGTTCGAGGCGTCCGCATGGGCGGCTGGTGCGGCGAGCGCGGTCGCGGCGATCATCGCGACGGCGGCGACGACCGCTCTCGCTCGGGAACGCCAGGCGGGCAGCGATGGTCTCATCGTGAGTCCTTGGTAGAGGGAGGGGCAGGACGGTATCGGTGGCCGGCCTGCTGTGCGCGAGGCGCGGCCAGGGCCCCCGGACCGGTGGTGACGGTGGCGATCATGCCGATGGTCGCGTCGCCGGTCGGACGTCGGCCGGGTCGGCGCCGGTCACAAGCGCGTGCGGCGACTGGGGCCGCCGGTGATCTCACACGGCCCGGCGCGGCGTGGATTGTCCTTGAGCAAGCCCACCATGGCTGTCCTCCCTTCTTCGTGATCGTGTGTCCGCTAGTGGTACGCGGCGGCGGCGATGATGAGGAGCAGGAGCAGGATCGCCACGATCAGCAGGCACCCGATGACCTCGCGGCGGCGTGCTCGGCGGCCCCCCGCGCTGCCGAGACCGGGGACGCCGGGATGACATGCGGCGTAGTGCTCGGCGAGCCGATCGGCAGCATCGGCTGCGGACGCCCCACGGGGCCGGTATCCGCACTCGCCGCACCGGTGCCTACGACTCGCCGACATGCATTCCTGCCTTTCATGTTCGACATGTCCGTCATCGTGCTGTCCGCACCGGCCGTCGGCCCAGGTCAGAAGGCTGCCGGGAACCGGCCATATATGGCCGCCCGGGCTTGGATACAGTGACCAGGCTTTTGACAATGGGCATGACCAGAGCGGAGGCACCGACGTGGCGAGCCAGTTCGGCACGCTGCTGCGCGATCTGCGTGGCGAGGCCGGGATGACGCAGGAGCAACTGGCCGAGGCGGCTGGGCTGGGCGTGCGAACCATCCACCGGCTGGAGACCGGAGCGCCGAACGACACCCGGATGGGCACGGTGAAACTGGCCGCCCATGCGCTCGCCGACGCGTTGGGGCGCGACCGCGACGCCGTCTGGCAGGAACTGCTCTCCGCGCGTCCCGGTACCGCTGTCGTCCCGGAGACCGCCGGGGCCGCCGTCGAACCCGGTGCCGCGTCCCTCGTGTCGGCTCCCGGGCCGGCTCCTGTGCCGGAGCCCGGCTCGGCTCCCGGCTCGGCTCCCGGCTCGGCTCCCGGGCCGGCTCCCGGGCCGGCGAAGCGCGTGGCGATGCCCTACCGGGGCGTGCTGACCGAGGTCGCGGAGACCCTGGCCCACAGCGAGCACAGCCGATGGACCTTCGAGGAGGAGCGGCGCCGTGTCCACGATCCCCGCCCGCTGCCGGTGAAGTGGAGCTCGGCGCGAGCGAACTGGGTCGACCATCCGGACAACGTCCATGGCGCCGGGGCCGCCTCGGATCCGCCCTCCCTGTCCGGTGGTCTGTCGCAGATCGCGGACACCTACCGGCGCATCGAGTCCGGCCGACTGGTGGTGCTCGGCCGCGCCGGGTCCGGCAAGACGGTACTGACGCTGCGATTCGTCCTGGACTATCTGCGCACCCGCGTCGAGGGCGAGCCCGTGCCGGTTGTGTTCAGCCTGGGATCGTGGGATCCAACCGCCGTCGGACTGCGCGAGTGGCTCGTGGGGCGCCTGCTGCGCGACAACCCGGATCTCGATGCCCGCGCGCCCGACGGCTCGACGATGGCTGCGGCGCTGCTGGCGGCCGGCTGGATCCTGCCGGTCCTCGACGGCTTCGACGAGATAGCCGGCGGTCTGCACGGCGCCGCGCTGGACACCCTCAACGCGAGCACGCTGCCGTTCCTGCTGACCAGCCGTACCAGGGAGTTCGCCGACGCGGCCACCGCGACCGACGTACTCACCAGGACCGCCGGCGTCGAGCTCACCGACCTGACCACCGCCGACCTGGCCGAGTACCTGCCGCTCACCGCCCGGCCGACCGCGCCTGCCGGACCGGGGGAAAGATCGGCGACGGTCTGGGACCCGGTCGTGGATCGGCTGGTCCGGCAGCCGGACAGCCCCGCCTGCCGGCACCTCACCGCCGTCCTCAGTACGCCGTTGATGGTCGTCCTGGCCCGGACCGTCTACAGCAACGTTCCCGGCCGTGATCCAGCCGCCCTGCTGGACACCGACAGGTTTCCGACGCCCGAAGCACTCGAAGAACACTTACTGGCCGGCTTCGTGCCCACCGTCTACCAGCCCCAGCCGCAGACCCCGCGCGGGCCCGCCACCCGGTCCCGGCGGCAGCGCACCTGGGACCCGGACCGGGCCCGGCGGTACGCGGGCCACCTCGCCGCGCACCTCGACCGCGACCAGGAGCACGGTCATCAGGACTTGGCCTGGTGGCAGTTGGCGGGGGCGGTACGTCCGGCCGTCCGCATCCTGGCCGTCATCCTGGCTTCCGCGATGCTCACCGCGCTGGCGGACTGGCTCGTCTTCTGGCCCCTGGATGTGTTCGGCGCCGGCAGGACCGCGTTCGAACCGCAGGCGAGCCTGCTCGACGCCCTCCTGTACGGGCCCGCGGTCGGCCTGGCCTTCGGACTGATCTACGGATTCGTAACCGCGTTCGGCAAAGCCACGTTCGAGCCGTCACGCACGCAACTGCGGCTGGGCGGCCCACGGCGCAGAGCCGAGGGCCCGTCGATGCGCCGACGCTTCCTCTCCTGGTTCGGAATCGGATGCGTCGGCGGTATGGCGGTCGGAATCGCGTACGGACCCGCGCTCACCCTTGAAGCGCGCATCCTGTTCGGACGGACTGCCTACGGCGGTGACGCGGTCGAGGCGACGCTGATCAACGTACTGGTGTTCGGAGTCGTCTTCGGGTTGGCCACCGGATGCGTACTGGGAAGCGTGGTGGCGTTGGGGACACCGGTCGACGTCGGCTCGGCCGCCACCCCGACAAGCCTGCTGCTGAGCAACCGCACCACGGTGCTCCGCCAGGTCGCGGTCGTCGCGCCGGCCCTCGCCGTGGCCATCGCCGTCGTCGGGTGGACGACGGTCGAGCTCCTGCACGGGCACCTCGGAACGTTGAACTGGCCTATCGCCGACGGATTCGTCATCGGAGCGATCGGCGGGATCGCCGGGGCGACGTCCTACGCGCTGGCTTTCACCGCCTGGGGGCAATGGGTGCTGTTCACCCGCATCTGCCTGCCCCTGGCCGGGCGGCTGCCGTGGCGGGTGGTCGCATACCTGGACGACGCCCATCAGCGCGGGGTGCTGCGGCAGGCGGGGGCCGTCTACCAGTTCCGGCACACACGGCTTCAACAGCACCTGAGCCAGACGTATCTCGACGCAGGGGAAGCGACCGCTGACCGAGCCTCGGATTCTGACCCGCACTGACCCCGGATATTCACCAGCGGCGGTGATCTGACTCTGAGTCAGATAAGGCGTCAGCTCTTCGGCGCGCCCAACGACCCCGTCTTCTACCTCCACCACTGCAACGTCGACCGGATCTGGGAAGGCTGGATGGCACGCCACGGCCGCAGGTTCACCCCCGACAAGCCGTTCTCCTCACAGGACTTGTGGACCCGGTGCATCCAGTTGAACGTCCCGGTGCCCTGGGACACCGAGATCTCCCCAGCAAAACTCGTCGACCAGTCCCAGTTCTACACCTGCGACGTACTGCCCTGACCGGCCCGCCGCGGCCCCGGCACGGCCGGCGGTGGGACGACGACTTGGTCGCGGTCATCGGGTCCGGTCCTGTTCGCTCGCGACGGACCGGACCAGGTGAGCCGCGCAGGCCCCTGGGCTGTCCGGGAGGATCGGGAATCCTCAGCGCCTCACCGCGATACCCGGCCGTCTTCCAGTACCGCGTCCAGGGTCCGGCGGCCGATCCCGGCCATCAGCGGGTTGTCGGCGGAGTGGGTCAGGAAGACCAGGGCAGGGGCCAGCGCCCACCCGCGTGCCCGCGCCCAGGTTCCGTCGTCGGCGCGGCCGTACATCCGCCGGAACTGCGTGCGCTGCCGTGTGGGCAGCAGCATCCAGGCCACGGCCAGGTCGGTGGCGGGATCCCCCGCGGTGATGTCGCCGAAGTCGATCACGGCCCCGACCCGGCCGCGGTCGACCAGGATGTTCGCGGGGTGCAGGTCACCGTGCAGCCACACCGGGGGCCCGCCCCACTCGGGCGCGGTGACGGCGGTCTCCCATACCCGCATCGCGACGGCTCGTTCGGACGCGTCGTCCAGGTGGGGCAGCCGGGACATCACTCCGGCCGCCCGGCCGACGAGCGGGATCCCGCGCGATGGGCTGACGGGGGCATCCGCCGGTGCCGGCAGGTGCAGGGCCGCCAGGAACTCCCCCAGAGCGGTCGCTGCCTCCCCCGGATCGGCCGGCTGCGTGCGGGCCGCGATCTCCCCGGGCAGGAACGGCACCACGCTCCAGGCCCACGGATACCCGCAGCCCGGCAGCCCGACGCGCACCGGTGCGGGAACGGAAAGAGGCAGGGGCCCGGCCAGGCCCGGAAGCCAGCGCTGCTCGTTCAGGACGAATCCGGCGGACACGGCGCGCCGGGGCAGGCGCACCAGATGGTCGTCGCCGACCCGGCAGACCATGTTGTCCCAGCCGTTGGCCAGCACCTCGATGCCGAGCCCGGCAAGCTCGGGGTGCTGGTCGGCCAGCAGCCGTTGCACGAGTCGCGGGGAAACGTGCACCTCGGCGGCCGGCATGCTGGTGACGTTCACCGCGCAATCCCAGAACCGCCCCGCCGGAAGCGCTGGTTCCACCAACGCGTCTCGGTTCTTGGTCTCGAAGAGGCAGCCGCGTTCGACGACGTTGCGGAACTGGTAGATCCGCCGGTCGAAGCCGGGTGGCCGACCGCCGCACCGGCCCTGGTTCAAGCGGCCGAGCACCTGGTCGTTGCGTTCGGGGACCGACGGTTGAACATTTCACTCATCGGTTCGGTCGGGCAGTCAGGCAGTCAGCGCCGCAAGCTCCGCGTTGGCGCGCTCGGTGACCAGGGCGAGGACGCGGCCGGCGGCGGCCAGGTCCTCGGCGGGTATCCCGCCCCAGATGCGGGCGGAGATGGGGGCGGTCTCCGCGCCGAGGGTGGCGGTCAGCTCGCGCGCAGCGTCCGTGGGGTGAAGGTGCGCGCCGTCCACGACGATCAGCTGCTTGGCCAGCAGCTCGTCGAGAGTGGCGCGGATGTCGGCCGGATCGGCCTTGAGGGAGCCCCGGACCTGGGCGACGAGATCGTCCGGCGCCTGTGGGACGTCGGCGGTGATGGCGGCGCGCAGGGTGACCTGCTGCTGGAACGTGATGCCGTGCCGGGCCAGGACATGCTCCAGGACGCCACGGGCGGCGTAGTGGGCCAGGGCAAGGACGCGGGCGTCGGCGGGTGCGGTCGTGGATGCGGTGGTGGTCATGGTGTTGTCCCCTGAGTGCTCTCGTAGTTCGGTACGGATGGAGCGAGAGGTGCGTCGAGCAGGGTCGTCAGCTCGTCGGTGAACGCGCGTGTCCGCAGGGCGTCGAGGCCGCCGAGCGGCTCCAGCAGCTGCTGAAGCAGTTCCTGGACGACCGTGATGGCCTGCCGCGTGACGGCCTGGCCCTGCTCGGTCAGGGCGAGCTGCACGGCGCGCGGGTCGCGGGGATCGCGGGTGCGCTCGATCAGGTCGGCCGACTCCAGGGTGCGCGCAAGCTTCGAGACGTACAGCGCCTCCAGGCCGGTGTGGTCGGCGAGTCGGCGCTGACTGGGCCGCTCGCCGGCGCGCTGCATGCCGTACAGCGATGCGACCAGCGAGTACTGCGCGTGAGTGAGGCCCAGCGGGGCCACCGCTCGATCGACCGCGACGCGCCACTTGTTGGCGAGCCGCCATACCAGGAAACCGGGCGTGGGCTCCGGGGAAACCTTGCTCATGCCAAATAGAGTACATGGCTACTATGTCAATGGCTACTATTTTCTGGCGGCTGTGACGGCGCACCCTGAACAGAGCGAGCGAATCGCAGTGCCGAGGACGGGTCCGGCGGCACGGGATCGCCAGCAGGTCGTAGGCGGCATCCGGTGGCGGGACAGACCCGAGCAGCAGCCCATGCCGGGCACGAGGCAAGTCGAACATGCCCGGCCCCCCGCGCAGAGCACCGCATCTTCACCAACCTGCGGACCACCGCCCAGGACCGGGCGGTCATCCTGGTCACCCACTACCTGGCCAACGCCTCGGTGGCGGACCGGATCGTGACCATGGCAGTCGAACAGCCCGGGATCTTCCAGCAGCTCTGGCAGTTGCGGAACGACCGGAACATTCCCGTACCCCGCTACGGACAGTGATCCGCTGAGGTGCGGCTCATGACGCAGCCGCACCGCACCCGCCCAACTCATATTTTCCCAGGGCCCTTGATCACCTGCCCCCGTCACCAAGCCGGATGCCGGGATCAACTGCCTTTCCGGGGCGACTTGTTCAGGCGCCTAAGATCAACGTAGCCTCGTGTGCCTGAGGGACGGCGCACCCGGTCGACTCCGGGTCCTGGCGGAGGAGAGACGATGGCGGTGGCGGCGATACCCGAGGAGACGGTGCGCCAGGTGCAGCAGCAACTGCGTGGACTCGCGCAGCAGCTCATGGCCTCGACCGGGCCGCAGGCCCCGTCGGACCGTGCTATGGCCGAGGCCGTGACCGGCTTCCTCGACCGGATCGAGGGCCGCGGCTCGCAGCCGGCAGTCAACGGCATCATCGCCCTTCCACTACTCGTGCACGGGGTCCGCACCGGCGATCCGCTGCCGGCTGTCCCCGCCGCCATGGCCCATGTGCTGTGGTGGGTCTCGGCCCGCTACCTGGACGACCTCTCGGACGGCGGTCCCGTGCCGGATTCCGGCTCCGACAAGTACCTGCTCGCCGTCATCGACCTCGCCTGCCATCTGTCCGCCGAGGTGCTCGACGCGGCCGGCGCCGGGAACCCCGCACAGGCGCTGCGGCTGCGCCAGGAGCTCTCACGCTGTTGGCACAGTGCGATAGCCGGGCAGCTCACGGATCTGACTGCGGACCCCGCGACGGCGGCTCCCGACGAGGTGCTCGCGAGTTACCGGGGAAAGACCGGCGCGCCCTACGCCATGTCCGCGGCCATGGGCGCGGTACTCGCCGGATGCGACGCCCACAGCGTCACGGCCTGGCGCGAGTTCGGCGAGAGCTTCGGCGTCCTGCGCCAGCTCGTCAACGACCAGCGCGACCTCGCCTCCGGCCGCTACGAGGACCTGCGCAACGCCACCGGGACCTACATGACGGTGCACTACCTGCGATCCCTCTCTCCGCAGGAGCGGGCCATGGCCGAGAGGCTCCTTGCCGAGTGCGCCCACTCCCCCGCAGCCCGCGAGCAGTTCGCCGCGCGCTTGACCGAGCCGACCCGCCTGCGCGATTTCGCTGACACCATCAGGCCCCTGATCGAGGACCTCCACACGTCCGTCGACTCCCTGGCCGGCGCCCCCCTGTTCACCGCTGGCCTGCACGACCTCGTCGAGGAGACAGTGGACCTCTTCCCCCAGTTTCTGCTGAGCCCGGCCCCACAGCCCTGATGGGCAGTCTGGCGAGATCCACGGTACTGGCCGGCGCACAGTCGAGGAGCCCATCGACCGCTGCCCGATCGCCTGCCGTCCGATCCGCGATCCGCTGGTCGAGTACGTCAAGGAACGACAGCGCGCGCTAATAGTGCTTCGTTAGGTTGGGGTTTGGGGTGCTGCTCGGGTTCGGTTGTTGGGACGGGGTAATGGGCGGCCGCAGGTGGTGCAGGTGCCGGTCCAGCACCTCAGCAGGTCCTGGAGTGTGTCCAGGACCTGGTAGAGGGTCAGTCCGGCGTGGGGGCTTTTGGGTGGGTCCGGTGGCAGGTCAGGAAGGCCTGGGCGGCGGTGACGAGGGGGTGACGTGGTGCTGCCAGCCGCGCCAGGAGCGTCCCTCGAAGTGGTCCAGGCCCAGGCCGTGCTTGAGTTCGCGGTAGTCGT
>Ga0302311_10003571_pt1 | contig 16924 bp, 15 predicted proteins | sample III_Palsa_N1_3_FD_200449 | JGI IMG/M metagenome (GOLD analysis project Ga0302311, IMG submission 200449) | Peat permafrost microbial communities from Stordalen Mire near Abisko, Sweden - III_Palsa_N1_3 | ecosystem: Environmental > Terrestrial > Soil > Palsa > Peat permafrost | place: Sweden... | reverse complement strand
CTGGGCTTCACCGTGCTGCATGCGTCGCGCGACTTGGCGATGGCGCTCGTGGAACTGGTCCAGCATTTCGCCAAGCTGGGCGAGGCGATCGAGGTGCTGGGCCTGCCGCACGAGATGCAGGATGTGCCGGACGCGCAGCCGCTGATCAACCTGGGCGGCGGCGTCACGTTCGAACGGGTCGCCTTCGATTATCCAAGCGGGGCGCCGGTCCTCCGCGATTTCGAACTGCAAGTGCCGGGCGGGCAGAAGGTCGGGCTGGTCGGCCGGTCCGGCGCCGGCAAATCGACCATCCTGGCACTGCTGCAGCGGCACTACGACCCGAACGCCGGCCGGGTGCTGATCGACGAACAGGACATCAGTCATGTCACCCAGGAAAGCCTGCGCAATTCGGTCGCCGTGGTGCAGCAGGATATCTCGCTGTTCCATCGCTCGGCATTGGAAAACCTGCGCTACGGCAAGCCGGAGGCGACCGATGACGAGGTCTATCGGGCGGCCGAGTCGGCCCATTGCACCGAGTTCATTCGCGCCCTGCCGCAGGGCTTCGACACGATCGTCGGCGAGCGCGGGCTGAAACTGTCCGGCGGCCAGCGCCAGCGGCTGGCGATCGCGCGCGCCTTCCTGCGCGATGCGCCGATCATCCTGCTCGACGAGGCCACGTCCGCGCTCGATACGGAATCGGAGCAGGCGATCCAAGAGGCGCTGATGCGGCTGGTGAAGAACCGTACGGTGATTGCCATCGCCCATCGCCTGTCGACGCTGCATTCCTTCGACCGCATCGTCGTGCTGGATCGCGGCCGCATCATCGAGGATGGCGCGCCCCGCGACCTGCTGCGGCGCGACGGGCCCTATGCCCGCATGTACGGGCGCCAGCTCGCCGGCGAGGAAAAGCACAAATGACCGGCCGCCAGGGCAGCTTGCTGTTGTTGGCGCTGCTGGCGTTCGGTGGCGTCGCTCGTGCGGACGACGCCACCCCGGCGCCGAGCCCACCGCCGCCGGCGACCGCCACACCGGACAATACGGCGCCACCGCCCCCGTCCGACGCGGCGCCGGTGCCGGTGCCGCTGCCGTCACCTCCGACCGATACGGCATCGCCGCCCGCCGACGCATCGTCGGCACCCGCGCCTGCCGCATCGACGCCGGATGCGCCCAAGGACCAGCCGCCGGAAGCCCCCAAGGACACGCCGAAAGAGGCGCCCAAGGACGCGCCCAAGGATGTGGCCCAACCGCCGAAGAACCTGGAGCCGATCCCGAAGGAAGTCGCCATCACCGTGCTGGGCAAGAAGGTGCTGGGGCCATCCGGCGAGGATATGGGCCGGGTCACCGATCTGCTGCTCGACCGCGACGCCCATATCAAATCGATCGTGATCGATTTCGGCGGCTTCCTGGGCGTCGGCAGCCGCAAGATCGCGATCGACTGGCGGTTGGTGCGTTTTGTGCCCGATGACAAGGACGCGCCGATCGCGCTCAGCCTGGGCAAGGCCGAGGTTCAGGCGGCTCCGGAATATAAGGACGGGGCCCAGCCGCCGGTGATGGTGGGGCCGCCGCCGTCCGGTCCCGATGCCGCTCGATAGACCGCCCCGCGACATTATCGACACGAACCATGTCCGCGCCGGCCATGGCTTGGACGGGCTCAATCTGTTCGTCGCCAATATCCAGACCGGCTTCGGGCCGTTCATCGCCGTGTTCCTGACCAGCCAGGGCTGGACCCAGACCGCCGTGGGCCTGGCGCTCAGCATCGGCACCGTCACGGCGATGGCGAGCCAGGTGCCGGCCGGCGCGCTGGTCGACGCCATCCGCCGCAAGACCGCGGTCGCCCTGTTCAGCGTGCTGGCCTTCGCCGGCAGCGCGCTGTTGTTCGCGGTCTGGCCGACGCCGCTCTCGATCTATCTGGCGGAGATCCTGCACGGCTTCTCCAGCTGCACGCTGGGCCCTGCGATCGCGGCGCTCAGCCTGGTGATCGCGGGTTCGACGTCCATGGGTGCGCGGCTCGGCCGCAACGCGCGCTTCGCCTCGATCGGCAACGGCATCGGTGCCCTGCTGATGGGCGCCTGCGGCTACTATCTGCCGGAACGGTTCGTGTTCTTCCTGACCGCGGCGCTGACCGTGCCGGCGCTGGGCTCGCTCATTCCACTCGCCCGGTTCGAGGCGACGGTGCGCCCGGTCGTGGTGGCGCCCACTGCGGCCAAGATCGCCAGCTGGCCGGCGATGCGGCGCCTGCTGGCCGATCGGCGGCTGCTGATATTCGCATTCTGTGCGGCACTGTTCACCCTGGCCAATGCGGCGCTGCTGCCGTTGGCCAGCAGTGCCCTCACCAAACGGGCGACCGGCGAGGCGAACCTGTTCATTGCCGCCTGCATCGTGTTGCCGCAGATCATGGTGGCGCTGCTGTCGCCGACGGTCGGGCGCGTCGCCGACAAATACGGCCGGCGTGTCGTCGTGATCGTCGCTTTCGCGGCGCTGGCCGTGCGCGCGCTGCTGTTCGCCTGGGTGACCCAGCCGCTGCTGGTCGTCGCCATCCAGGTGTTCGACGGTATCGCCGGGGCCTGTTTCGGCGTCATGGTGCCGCTGGTGACCAGCGACATCGCTGGCCGCTCGGGCCATTTCAACCTGTGCCTGGGGCTGGTGGGGTTCGCCATCGGCATCGGCGCCACCGTCAGCACGACCTTGGCCGGTTGGACCGCCGATCATTTCGGCGATGCCGCGGCGTTCCTGAGTTTTGCCATCATCGCGGCGCTCGGCACCGCGCTGGTCTGGGGCGCCTTGCCCGAAACCCGGCCGACCTAGGCGACGTTGAGCAACCGAGCCAAGGCGTTGTGCGGCGTCAGCAGGTTCGCGAGCGTGTAGCCATCGAGCACGGCCAGGAACGCGTCGATCGCATCCTTGAGCGCGTGCTGCAGCACGCAGGGACCCTGGATGCGGCAATAGCCGGGTTCGCCCAGGCAGCCGATCACCGCCAGATCTTCCTCGATGCTGCGCACCACGTCGCCGATCCGGATCGTGTCCGGCGCGCGCTTCAGGCGCATGCCGCCATTCTTGCCGCGCACCGTGTCCAGATATCCCGCCTTGCCCAGCCGATGCACCACCTTCATCAGATGCGCTTTCGAGATGTCATAGGCGTCGGCGATCTGCTGGATGGTCGACAGGCCTTCGGCATTCGTCCCGACATAGATCAGGACGCGCAGCGCGTAGTCGGTCTGCAGATTGAGCTTCATGGGTCAGCGGCCATAACAGGTATCTTGAATATATCAATTAGGCCGTGGCCGCGACTTATACAAGCTATCCGATCGGACGCGCCATCCCGGCGAAGACGTCCAAACGATAGAAATCCTCGAAGCTCTTGTGGGTCGAGCGCAGCCAGCCGTGGGTCTTGGATGCCACATGGTCATGGACCTGGTCGCCGGTCAGCGGATAGTCGGAGCCGCCGGTCCAATGGACCAGGATGAACTGCCCGTCCGACGTCAGCGACCGGCCGAGCCACGCCAGGAACAGGTCGAGGTCGTGCAGGGTCCAGTAGTATCCAACCTCGGCCAGCACCACGAGATCGAAGCGGTCGCCGGGCAGGTCGTCGGGAAAGATGGTCTGGCGGAACTCGACCGACGCCAAGTCGTTGCAGCGCCGGCGGGCCGCGTCGAGCGCGGTTTCCGCGACGTCGATCGCCAGCAGATGGCCGCAATGCTCGGCCAGCCGCTGGGTGAAGACCCCGACGGAGCAGCCGATCTCGATCGCATTATGGTGCCGGTCGCCGACGGCCTGGAGCACCAGATCGTATTTCTGCCGCTCGTAGCCGCTGGTGACGAAGCCCCAGGGATCGGGCGTTGCGACATATTGGTCGGCCAGATACTCCCGCGGCATGCGCAGCGGCGGACGCTCCATCATCGCTCCGACCTCGCCTGGTATTCATCCGGCGTGACCATGTATCCTCCGAACCATACGGGACTTCCGTATGGTTAACACGTCAGGTCCGGTCAGGTTCATCGGGTCGGTCAGGTCCGGGTGATCGAGGCACCGCCATCGACCAGGGACGCCGTGCCGGTGACGAAGGCGGCGTCATCGGAAGCGAGATACAGCACCGAACGAGCCAGTTCCTTCGGTCGGGCGACGCGCTTCAGGGCATGCAGGTTGGTGATGAAGCTCTGCGCCTCGGCGGTGTCGTTCATGGCGCGATACATCGGCGTATCGACCGCGCCCGGCAGGATCGCGTTGACCCGGATGCCCTGGGGCCCATATTCCGCGGCCAAGGCCTGGGTCAGGCCGATCAAGCCGGATTTGCTGGCGGCATAGGCGGCGACGCCCGGAAAGGCGAAGGTATGGCCGACGAAGGTCGAGGTGAAGATGATCGAGCCGGCACCGGTCTTCAGCATCTCCGGGATCTGATGCTTGGCGCCCAGAAAGGCGCTGGTCAGGTTGGTGGTGAGCGTGTCGGTCCAGCCCGGTTCGGAGATGCCGGTGGATGGGCCCATTTCGCCCAGCGTGCCGGCATTGTTGAACGCGATGTCGAGCCGGCCGAACCGGTCCATGGCGAGCGCCGCCAGCGCCTTGGCATAGTCTTCCGAGCGCACGTCGCCGGCGAGGGCCACGGCCTCGCCGCCCTCGGCGGCGATCTCGGCCACCAGGCTGGCGAGTTCGGCTTCGCGGCGCGCACCGACGATCAGCTTGGCGCCCTCCCGGGCAAAGAGTTTGGCGGTCTCGCGGCCGATGCCGGCGCTGGCGCCGGTGATGATGGCGGTCTTTCCGATCAGGCGTTCCATGGTCGATCTCCTTGAGGGTGGTTGGCGGTTTCAATCAGTGACCGGAACATGCGCCTGATTGGACGCTTCATGAAGGCAGCGGAAATCGTTATATTATTCAGCTTTCATGAATGATCGGGGCGAGGCATGGACCGGCTACGCGCATTCGAAGTCTTCGCAACCGTGGTCGCCCGCAGCAGCTTCACCCGTGCCGCCGACGCGCTCGACACCTCGCCGGCCAACGTTACCCGCTATGTGAACGAGCTTGAGGCGCATCTGGGCACGCGTCTGCTCAACCGCAGTTCGCGCAAGCTGTCCCTGACCGAAAGCGGCGAGGCGCTCTACGAGCGCAGCCGCTCGATTCTGGACGAGGTGGCGGAAACCGAGGCGCTGGTCTCCGCCTCGGCGCTGCAGCCGCGCGGGCGGCTCAAGATCAATGCGCCCCTGAGCTTCGGCGTGCTGCATCTGGCGCCGCTCTGGCCGCAATTCCTGGCGAAATATCCGGAGGTCGAACTCGACGTGGCGCTTGGCGACCGGGTCGTCGATATCGTCGAGGAGGGCTATGACCTGGCGATCCGCATCTCGCGCGGCGGCTCGACCGCCCACGTCGCGCGCAAGCTCGCGACCTCGCACAACATCCTCTGCGCGGCGCCCGCCTATCTGGCCAAACATGGCCAGCCGGCGGTGCCGGGTGATCTCACGCGCCACCGCTGCATCGGCTACACCTATTCGACCATGGCCGACGAATGGCACTTCACCGACGATGCCGGCCAGGGCCATGCGGTGAAGGTCAACAGCAGTTTTCATACCAACAACGGCGACACGGCCCGGGCGGCGGCGCTGGCCGGCCATGGCATCATCTGGCAGCCAAGCTTCCTCATCGGCGCCGATCTCGTGGCCGGCCGGCTGGTGCGGGTGATGCCCGGCTATCATCTGCCGGACATCGATATCCAGGCCGTCTATCCGAGCCGCCGGCACCTGAGCGCCAAGGTCCGCGCCATGGTCGATTTCCTGGTCGCGGCCTTCCATGGTACGCCGCCGTGGGATGTGGGCGCGATATAGGGAGGAACCCCGTGCTGACCTACCTCGATCATTGGGTGCAAGGCGATGGTGTCAGGCTTGCCACCCGGGACTATGGGGGCGAGGGCAAGCCCATTCTGCTGATCCATGGTGCCGGCCGCTCCCTGGCCGATTGGCTTCCCATGGTCGCCGGATTGAAACGCCGCCATCACCTGGTGGCGATGGACCTCCGCGGCCACGGCCTGTCCGAGCCGGGGCCTTGGAACGTGGCGGCACTCCTCGGCGACATCGAAGCGGTGTTGGACCGCTTCGGCATGGAATGTCCGAATATCGTCGGGCATTCCATGGGCGGAATTCTCGGGCATCTCTATGCCGAGCAGCATCCGGAGACCGCGGCCGTCGTCAATCTCGACGGCTTCTGCCTGGTGCCGGAGCGATTGACCGAGCTTCCGGCCGACGTCGTTCGTATCGATCAGGACCGGGAATGGGGCGAGTTCTTCAGCAGCCGAGCGGAGCTTTTGGCCGAGGCAATCGCTGGCGAAATTGATGAATTGCTCAAGGACCACAGGCTGCCGATCGATATCGCGAGCGAACTGGTCATGCGGTGCCTCACACGCGGAGACGACAAGACCCACCGACTGACTGTCGCGGGCAGCACGGGCGACGGGATGCAGAGCTTCTTGCTGCGTCCGTCGTTCGACCTGTTCAAATCCGTTGCCGCCGCCAGATGCCGGACGCTGATCCTGCGGGCGAACGCCCCCTCGGTTGCCGGCATGCCCGACTGGCAGCGCCGCCTGACCTTGTCCCGTTCGCAAGCGATCGAGGCAGGGCTGCGGGAGCTGGCCGGTTTAGAGCAGGTCACCGTCAGCAGAATCGATGCGAGTCACGGGCTGATAGTGGAGATGCCCGACAGGGTCGCCGGAGTCGTTACCGATTTTCTGGAGATCGGCGTCACTTAGCCGCCGGTTGCGGGCTGGCCCGCGGCGCGGCATCCGGACTAAGCTCCAAGAAAACGGGAGGAAGCGGGATGACCAATCCGCGTTGGAAGCAGCGGCCGCCAGGATCGAACTGGGGTGATTTCGGGCCCGACGATCAATGGGGCCGGCTCAACCTGATCACGCGCGAAAAGCTGCGCCAGGGCCTGGCGGAGGCGACCGAGGGCATCGCCTTCTGTCTCAGCCTGCCGCTGGATTATCCTGGCGGCAATGCGCTGAACCCCCGTCGCTATCCGCCGATCCTGCGTCCGACCGTGCGCGACGGCCGGCCCAACTTCAATTGCGTGATCGAGGGCAGCGACGGCACCGACGTGTTCAACGACGACCTGGCGATCCTGTGGCTGCAATATTCGACGCAATGGGACAGCCTCGCCCATGTCGGCGCCCAGTTCGATGCCGACGGCGATGGCGTGGCCGAGCGGGTCTATTACAACGGGTTCCGCGCCGGCACGGAGGTCTTGGGCCCCACCGACGGCATCGATGCCGGCGTCTCCAGCGCGATCAAGCCCGAGAGCACCTCCGGCGCCCATGCGTTGGGCATCGAGCGCATGGCCGCCCATGGCGTGCAGGGCCGCGGCGTGCTGGTCGATCTTCATGCCCGGTTCGGCGATGCGCGGAAATATGTCGGCTACGAGGACCTGATGGCCGCGATGGCGTCGGACAAGGTGACCGTCGAGCCGGGCGACATGCTGTGCCTACATACCGGCTTCGCCCAGCGGGTGCTCGACATGGGCCGGACGCCCGATCCGGCGGTGCTGCATAAAGCCTGCGCCGTGCTCGACGGGCGCGACCCGCGGCTGCTCGACTGGATCTCGTCGAGCGGCGTCGCCATCATCGCGGCCGACAATTACGCGGTCGAGGGCATGCCGGCCCGGCCGGGCGCCGACAGCTGCTGCTCGATCCTGCCGCTGCATGAGCATTGCCTGTTCAAGAACGGCATTCATCTGGGCGAGCTGTGGCATCTGACGCCGCTTGCGGCCTGGCTGCGCGAGCATCGGCGCTCGCGCTTTCTGCTGACCGCTCCGCCGCTGCGGCTGCCGGGTGCCGTGGGTTCGCCGGTGACGCCGATCGCGACCGTCTGAGAAAGGCAAGATCATGACCAAGGAACGGGTTCTCATCACCGGCGGCGCCTCCGGCATCGGCAAGGCGACGGCCGAACGCTGCCGCGCCGAAGGCTGGGAGGCGATCGTGATCGACCGGGAAGGCGACGGCATCATCGCCGACCTGTCCGATCCGGATGCGACCGCGGGCGCGCTCGAACGGGCGCTGCGCGGTGGACCGATCACGCGGCTGGTCAATAATGTCGGTGTGGTCCGGCCGGGGCCGGTCGAGGACCAGACGTTCGCGGACTTGGAAGCGACCGTGTCGCTCAACATCCGCTGCAGCCTGCAATGCCTGCAGGCGCTGCTGCCGGGCATGAAGGCCGCGCATTTCGGCCGGGTCGTCAACATCTCGTCGCGGGCGGCGCTGGGCAAGGAGCTGCGCACGGTCTATGCCGCAACCAAGTCGGCGCTGATCGGCATGGCCAAGGTCTGGGCGCTGGAACTGGGCGAGCATGGCATCACCGCCAATGCGATCGGCCCAGGGCCGATCCGGACCGAACTGTTCGACCGGGCCAATCCGCCCGACAGCCCACGCACCCAGGCGATCATCGATGCGGTGCCGGTGCGCCGGGTCGGCACCCCCGACGATATCGCCCATGCGGCGGCGTTCCTGCTCGATGCCCGCAGCGGCTTCGTCACGGGCCAGGTGCTCTATGTCTGCGGCGGCATGACCGTCGGGGCGGCCGGAGCTTAGGTTATTCTTCCTGGCCCAGCTGTTCCTGCGCGGGCACGAAGAAGGTCACGATCAGCGCGCCGACGGCGATGATGGCGGCCAGGATGAAGACCGAGTGCAAGGCGCCGGCGAGTGTATCGACCAGCCGCGTCAGATCGGGGCCGGCGAGGGCGGCGCGGCGGGCGTCGTCGACCAGATCGCGCACGATGTCATGGTCGCCGATCGCGGCCCGCTCCAGCCCGCGGTTCAAGACGCCGCCGAAGGCGGCCGCGCCCAGCGCCTGGCCGATCAGGCGGCTGAAATAGAACAGTGCCATCGCCCGGCCGCGGTCGGCACGGGCGACGCTCGATTGCACCGCGACGGTGAAGACCAGGCTGTTGATGCCCAGGCCGGCGCCGACGGCGATGCAGCAGACGCACAGCCACAGCACGGTTTGCCCGGCCGCGACCGTCAGCAGGCCCAAACCGCCGGCGACCAGCACGATCGAACCGATGATGGCGACCGGGCGGAAGCTGAGCCGCGCCAGATGCCGGCTGAGGGTCATGGTGGCTGTCGTCCAGCAGACGCACATCACGCCCAGCACCACGCCGGCCAGCAACGCATCGCCGCCGGCGACGCCCTGAACCCAGGTCGGCAGGAACGCCGAGGTGCCGAGCAGCAGCGATCCGCACAGCACCGCCGAGGCGTTGGCGGCCAGGATCATCCGCCGGCGCAGCAGATGGGCCGGCAGCAGCGGGTCGTCGACCCGACGCTCGCGCCACACGAAGGCCAGCAGGGCGACGACGCCGAGGCCGACCAACCCGACGATCTCGACCGCGGTCAACATCTCGATCTGGACCAGCACCAGCATGATGGCGCCGATGCCGACGACCAGCAGGCCGGCGCCGGGCAGGTCGATCGGTTCATGCCGGCCGTTGCGCGGCGGCTCGTGCAGGAAGCGCCAGACCATCGCCATGGCGACGAGGCCGATCGGCAGGTTGACCCAGAACACGAACGGCCAACCCAGCGAATTGACGAAGAACGCGCCCAGCAGCGGCCCGACGATGGCGGAGATGCCCCAGATGCCGCTGACATAGCCCATCATGCGCGGCCGGTCGGCCGGTTCCGACACGTCGCCGATGATGGTGCTGGCGAGCGGCACCAGCCCGCCGCCGCCGATGCCTTGAAGGGCGCGGAACAGGATCAGCGACACCATGCTCCAGGCGCAGCCGCACAGCAGCGATCCGGCCAGGAACAGCGCCGCACTCACCAGATAGACCCGCTTGCGGCCATAGCTGTCGGCGAGCCGGCCATAGAGCGGCGTCACCACCGCCTGGGTCAGCAGATAGGCGCCGAACGCCCAGGAAAACAGGCTGAAGCCGCCCAGCTCGGCGACGATGGTCGGCATCGCCGTGCTGATCACGGTAACCTCGACCGCGGCCATGAAGGTCGAGATCAGCATGGCCGCGATCACCAGCTCGCGCCGCACCTTGCGGGCGGGAGTGACCGGGGTTTCGGCGATTGTGCTCATCGACCCACTCGCGACCTGTTTCTTAAGGCGCCATTTGAGGGCAATCGATGGGGCAGCGGCAGTTCGAACTACGCAGTTCTGGATTGCGTCACTCAGAACTGGAAATAGATGAACGGCCGGTAGGCGATCGGCGTGAAGGCCAGGGCCACGCCTGCGGCCGTGCCGGCGAGCGCGTAGAACGACGGCCGTTGCAGGGACATGAGCGCGTTCGAGATCAGGCCGCGCGCCTCGATCGCGTGCAGCAGCCCCAGCCCCAGGATCACGGGCGCCGCCCAGGTGACGATGTCTCCGGAGCCGATGCCGCTGATCGTGACGAAGCTGCGCGCAAGCTCCACCGCGGCGGGCAGGTTGGCGGCGCGGAAGAAGATCCAGGCGAGGCAGACCCACCAGAAGGTCAGCAGCATGGCGCCCGTCCGATAGGCCACATGGCTGCCCCACGCCTCGGGACGCCAGCGGGCATATTCCTTATGCAGGATCAAGGCGCCGCCATGCAGCGTGCCCCAGATCACGAAATTCCAGGACGCGCCGTGCCACAGTCCGCCCAGCACCATGGTGACCAGCAGGTTGCGATAGCCCGCGAGCCGCCCGCCGCGATTGCCGCCCAGCGGGATGTAGAGATAGTCCCTGAGCCAGGACGACAGGCTGATGTGCCAGCGCCGCCAGAAGGTGCTGATGCTGGTCGAGAAATAGGGATGGCGGAAATTGACGGTCAGATCGTAGCCGAGCAGCTTTGCCGTCGCGATCGCCATGTCGGTATAGCCGGAGAAATCGCAATAGATCTGAATGGCATAGAGCACCGTCGCGGCCATGATCGAGGCACCGGTATAGTCGGCCGGATGGCTGAACACCGCATCGACATAGGGTGCCAGATTGTCCGACACGCAGGATTTTTTGACATAGCCGAAGAAGAACAGGATCAGCGCCCGCCGCACCGGGACGTCGGCGAAGCGCTTCAGCCCGTCCAGCTGCGGCAGGAAATCATAGGCGCGCACGATCGGGCCGGCGACCAGCTGCGGAAAGAACCCGACGAAGGTCGCGTAGTCGAGCAGGCTGCGCCGCGCCCGCATATGGCCGCGATAGATGTCGAGCGTGTAGCTGAGGCTCTGGAACGTATAGAAGCTGATGCCGACCGGCAGGATCAGCCGGACCGTGACCGGGTTCGCTTGCACGCCCGCCGCATGCAGCAGGCCCACGAACGAATCCGCGAAGAAATTGAAGTATTTGAAGGTGAACAGCAGGGCCAGATTGACCGTGACGCTGACGGCGATGATCAGGTGCCGCCGCCGCTGGGTCGGCGCCGCCTCCATCATCAGGCCGGCGCCGAAATCGAACAGGGTCGAGAACGCCAGCAGCAGGGTGAAGCGCGGATCCCAGGCGCCGTAGAAGATATAGCTGGCGACCAGCAGCACGAGTTTGCGCAGATCGTTGCGCTTCAGCGACCAATAGAGCGCGAACACGATCGCGAAAAAGACGAAGAAGCGCGGCTCGACGAACAGCATCGGCCTAGCGCTCCGACGCTTGGGAAAAGTCCGCGCCGAATTTGCGGCACAGGCGCTGGCCGGCCGTGGTCGAAACATAAGTCGCGACCGATTGGGTCAGATGCGCCCAGTCGTACCAGGAGGCCGTGTCGTAGATGATGCCGGCATCGGCCTTGTCCATGAAATTGACCGTGATCATGCTGCCGGGCCGATCGAACGCGGCCTGCAGGTCGCGCGCGTCGGTGATCGATTCGCCATAGGTATCGGGCAGGCTCATCAGCACCGGCTCATATCCCAGCGACCGGATGAAACCCGCCATGCGCCGGATGACGGCGATCCGCCGGTTTTCTTGGCCCGCGTCGATCGGTGCCGGACCGATGCGGTCGGCCGCCTGATCGTGCAAGGTCTGGGTCGTGCGCACGAAATTATCCCGGTCGTGCAACAGCCCGACACGCTCGACCGTCGGCGCCGCCCCGGGATCGAGCGGTTCGTAGCCGTGCATGTCGGCCGCCTGTTGGCGCGGCGCCGTCGGCGCGACTGTCGGCTCCAGATAGCGGCTGGCCAGGCCCAGCGCGCTGTTGTGATAGAGGAAGGCGACCAGATAGCGCGCGAGCGAGGAATATTTGCGCGGGTCCGGGTGCGACAGGATGTCGGCGATGGCCAGCGGCGCCTCGCGCGGGTCGGTCGTGACCCACACCCGCTGCGATTTCAAGTTCTTGAACTCGACATGGATATCGTTCGGCGGATCGAACAGGGCCCGCGTCAGGCGGGGCGGGTGATCGGCCGCCAACCGGCGCAGGACGTAGCGCATCTCGATCAGGTTCATGCCGCCGATGCCCAGGTTGTAGCTGTGGATCGGGCAGCCGAGCTGGCCCGCCGCCTGGTCGAACAGCGTGGGGTCGAATGCATGCAGCATCCGGCTCGACCCGATGGCGACCGTATCGATATCCGCGTCGTTCCGCTCGATCGCATGAATCTTGTCGGTCAGTTCGCCGACATCGGGCGGCGGCAGGATCAGGCGGCCGGCGATGCCGATCCCGTAGGTCGAGACCAGAAAGCAGCCAGCGAACAGGGCGGCGGACGATACGCTCGGCCGTATCTGCATGCGATGGTCCCGGGTTGTGCGGTTCGGCTGTGAACGACCTTGCGGCGTTTCTGATCCCGGGCGACCAGCAGCAACGCTGGGTCAAAAAAGAGCACCGCCGCCGACAAGCCGGATCAGCCAACTCGACATCGACGCGCGGGCGGCCCTAGACTTCACGACTTGGCGCTGATCCGCCTTCCGGAAAGAGCATTTTGTACGATCCTCCGGCCTCGCACCGGTGGAGTCTGAACGCTCGCATTTCAGGGAGAAGCCCATGTTCAGCCTGCTCATCAATGGCCAGACCCATGAGGTCGACGTGCCGGCGGATATGCCGGTCCTGTGGGTACTGCGCGATGTGCTCGGCATGACCGGCACCAAGTTCGGTTGCGGCATCGCGCAATGCGGCGCCTGTACCGTCCACTTGGGTGGCGAGGCCGTGCGCTCCTGCCTGTTGCCTGTCAGCTCGGTCGGCACGCAGCCGATCGTCACGATCGAGGCGGTCGGCGCCAGCGCCACCGGCCACAAGGTCCAGCAGGCCTGGCTCGACAGGGAAGTCGTGCAATGCGGCTATTGTCAGTCCGGCCAGATCATGGCCGCGACGGCACTGCTCAATCAGACACCGAAGCCGAGCGATGCCGATATCGATGCCGCCATGTCCGGCAATATCTGTCGCTGCGGCACCTATGTCCGCATCCGTGACGCCATCCACGCCGCCGCGTCGGCTTGAGGAGGGTGATCATGGGACATCCACTGCCGTCGCGCCGCGCGATCCTCGCCGGCGGGCTGCTCGCAGGCGGCGGGCTGATGCTCAGCCTGCGCCTGCCGACCCTGGCGCGGGCCGCCGATAGCGCCGCCGCCGGGTTCATGCCGAATGCCTTCGTGCGCATCGAGCCCTCGGGCACTATCACGCTGATCATGCCCGATGCCGAGGTCGGCCAGGGCATCTATACCTCGGCCGCGATGCTGATCGCCGAAGAGTTGGAGGTCGGGCTCGACCAGATCCAGGTCCAGGCCTCGCCGCCGGACAATGCGAAATACGCGAGCCCGGCGCTGGGTGAGCAGGCGACCGGCGGCTCGACCTCGATCCGCGGCGACTGGATGCGCCTGCGCCAGGCCGGTGCTGCCGCGCGCCTCATGCTGATGACGGCCGCGGCCCAGCGCTGGAAGGTCGATCTGGCCGGCTGCACCGCCGTCCGCGGCGAGGTCTATCACAAGGATAGCGGCAAACAGGCGAGCTACGGCGAGCTCGCGACCGAGGCCGCCGCAATCCCGGTGCCGCAGGACGTGCCCTTGAAGGCACCGGCCGATTTCAAGCTGATCGGCACCAGTGCCAAGCGGCTCGACACGCCGTCCAAGGTCAATGGCACGGCCATTTACGGGATCGATGCCAAGCTGCCGGGCATGAAGATCGCGACGCTGGCGATCTGCCCGGTCAAGGGCGGCAGGCTCGCCAGCATGGATCTGGCCGCGGCCAAGCGCGTGGCCGGCGTGCGTGACGTGGTCCGGGTCGAAGACGTGGCAGTGGCCGTGATCGGCGATCATATGTGGGCGGCGAAGCAGGGGCTGGAAGCGCTCGCCCCGGTCTGGGACGGCGGCAGCAACGGCAAGCTCAGCCACAAGGATATCCTGGCGGCGATGGACAAGGCCTCGCAGAGCCAGGGCGTCGTCGCCAAGGACGAGGGCAATGCCGCAGGTGCCATCGCCAAGGCCGCGACCAAGCTCGAGGCGATCTACGAGCTGCCGTTTCTGTCCCATGCGCCGATGGAGCCGGTGAACTGCCTGATCCATGTCCGGCCTGACGGGGCGGAAGTCTGGACCGGAACACAAGTGCCGGTGCGCGCGCAGAACGTCGTCGCCAAGGTCACGGGCCTGGCCCCCAACACGGTCGTGATCAACAACCTGTTGAGCGGCGGCGCCTTCGGCCGGCGGCTCGACATCGACATGATCGAGATCGCGGCGGGCGTCGCCAAGCAGGTGCCCTATCCGGTCAAGCTGGTCTGGACCCGCGAACAGGACATGCAGCACGATTTCTACCGGCCGTATTACTACGACCGGGTCTCGGCCGGGCTCGATGCCCAAGGAAAGATTGTCGGCTGGACCCATCGGGTCACCGGCTCATCGGTCATGGCACGCTGGATCCCACCGGCGTTCAAGAACGGGCTCGATGCCGACGCGGTCGAGTGTGCTACCGAAACGCCCTACGAAGTGCCGGCGAGTTTCGTCGATTATGTCCGCGCCGAGCCCGCCGGGCTCAGCACCGGCTGGTGGCGCGGCGTCGGCCCGACCCACAATGTGTTCGTGGTCGAAAGCTTCGTCGACGAGCTGGCGGCGGCGGCCAAGCAGGACCCGGTCGCCTATCGCCGGACCATGCTCGACAAGAACCCGCGCGCGCTGGCCGTGCTCAATCTGGCGGCGGAGAAATCCGGCTGGGGCAAAGCCCTGCCGGCCGGCCATGGCCTCGGCGTCGCGCTGCAATTCGCCTTCGGCTCCTATGTCGCGGTCGTGCTCGAGGTCGAAGTGACGGGGCAGGGCGAGATCCTGCCGCGCCATGCCTGGGTCGCGATCGATTGCGGCCAGGTGATCAATCCCGACACGGTCGAGGCGCAGATCCAGGGCGGCTTCATCCTGGGCATCGGCACGGCACTCTATAACCAGATCACCCTGGCCGACGGCCGGGTCGAGCAGAGCAATTTCCACGATTATCGCTCGCTGCGCATCAACGAGGCACCGATGATCGAGGTGTTCCAGATCCACAATCAGGAAAAGCCGGGCGGCGTCGGCGAGACCGGCACCGCGGCCGCGGCCCCGGTGCTCGGCAACGCCATCTTCGCCGCGACCGGTCGCCGGTTGCGCCGGCTGCCGTTCGGCACCGGCCAGCTGCAAGCATCCTGAAGGAGGCGGAACATGAAGCGTTCATTCCTGGCCGTCCCCCTGGGCGCCATGGCATTGCTTGCCGTGGCGCCCTTTGCGGCCCATGCCGACGATCTCGTCACCAAGGGCCAGTATCTGGCCAAGGCGGCCGACTGCGTCGCCTGCCACACGGCACCCGGCGGCCAACCCTTCGCCGGAGGCCGCGCGTTCGAACTGCCGTTCGGCGTGCTCTATTCGCCCAACATCACGCGTGATCCCAAAACGGGTATCGGCGGCTATGGCGACGATGACTGGGTGCGTGTGCTGCGCGAGGGCGTGGCACTGGGCGGCCGGCATCTCTATCCGGCGATGCCCTATGCCTCCTATGCCAAGATGACCCGCGAGGACGCGCTCGCCATCAAGGCCTACCTGATGAGCCTGGCCCCGATCTCGGCGACGGCACCGCAAAACCGGATGAAGTTCCCCTACAGCCAACGCTGGCTGATGGTCGGCTGGAACGCGGTCAACAATCCCGGCAAAGAGCTGAAGCCGGACCCGTCAAAGCGCGCGGATTGGAACCGCGGCGCCTATCTGGTCGAGGCGCTGGGCCATTGCGGCGAATGCCACACGCCGCGCAACTTCATGCAGGGGCTCAAGGACTCCAAGGCGTTCGCCGGTGCCGATATCCAGGGCTGGCATGCCTACAACCTGACCAGCGACAAGAACGCGGGTCTCGGCGATTGGTCGGAGGCGCAATTGGCGCAATATCTCTCGACCGGCCACGCCGATGGCCATGGCCCTGCCTCGGGGCCGATGGCGGAGGCGATCGAGAACAGCCTGCGCTTCCTCACGCCCGAGGATATCCACGCCATGGTCGTCTATCTGAAGGCCCTGCCGGCCCAACCCGACGGGCCGCCGGCGGTCCCGGCCAAGGCGGCCCCGCCCGCACCGAATGTCGAGGGCGCCCATCTGTTCGTCCAAGCCTGCGCCGGCTGCCATCTGCCGGATGGGACGGGGCGGCAATCGCCCTGGGCGGCGCTCGCCGGGGCCCATTCGACTGGTGACGTTGCCGGCACCAACCTGGTGCAGATCCTGGCCCATGGCTCGCAGATGCAGACGGCCGAGGGTCAGGTATTCATGCACAGCTTCACCGGCGGCTACACCGATGCGGAACTGGCCGCGATCGCCAACTACACGATCGGCCAGTTCGGCGGTCGCCAGGGCCAGGTGACCCCGGCCCAGATCAAGGCGGCGCGTGGAGCTGACGACCACAAGGAGACGGAACCGCCGCCGAGATCGTAAGCGTCGGCACGCCCCTCACCCCAACCCTCTCCCATAAATGGGAAAGGGAGCTTTTTCCTTTGCCCTCTACCATTTATGGGAGAGGGAGGGACCCGCGAAGCGGGAGGGTGAGGGTGGTTAGGTCAGATCACTTCAGTCGGAAATCATAGCGCAGCGTCGCATACCGCTCGCCCATCACCGTG
>Ga0302311_10003568_pt1 | contig 16930 bp, 15 predicted proteins | sample III_Palsa_N1_3_FD_200449 | JGI IMG/M metagenome (GOLD analysis project Ga0302311, IMG submission 200449) | Peat permafrost microbial communities from Stordalen Mire near Abisko, Sweden - III_Palsa_N1_3 | ecosystem: Environmental > Terrestrial > Soil > Palsa > Peat permafrost | place: Sweden... | reverse complement strand
TGCCAATCGCTATCCGCACGAGATTTCCGGCGGGCAGCGTCAGCGCGTCAATATTGCACGCGCGCTGGCGTTGTCGCCGCGGCTGGTGATCCTCGACGAGGCGGTCTCGGCACTGGACAAGTCGGTCGAGGCCCAGGTGCTCAACCTGCTGGTCGATCTCAAGCGCGAGTTCGGGCTGACCTATCTGTTCATCAGCCACGATCTCAATGTCGTGCGCTACATTTCCGATCGCGTGCTGGTGATGTATCTCGGCGAAGTGGTCGAGTTGGGTCCGGTCGACCGTGTATGGGACGCGCCGGCGCATCCCTATACAAGGGCGCTGCTGGCGGCGATGCCGTCTTCCGATCCTGATCATCGGACGCAGACGCCGCCGATTTCGGGCGATCCGCCCAATCCGATCGATCCGCCGTCGGGATGCCGGTTTCACACCCGTTGTCCGTTCGCGGAGCCGCTCTGCGCAAACGCCACACCAAAACTCAGTGCGCTCGATAAAATGGGTCATCAGGCGGCGTGCTACATGGCCATACCGGGCTCAGGCCACAGCCGCGCGCCAGCAAAGGGAGCAGAGACCGCATGACAAGACCCGCACCGAAAGAGATCGGCGCGATCGCCGCCGTCGCCGGCGTTCCCGTCAGCGCCGAGGTGGCCACCCGCATCGCCAATTCCATCGGGCCGGCGTTCGAAGGCTTTGCCGCCGTCGCCGGCACGCTGCCGTTCGATCTGGAACCGGCCACGTTTGTGGTCGTGCAAGCCGGGAAAGCTGCGAAATGACCACTGAACCGGCCCTGATGTCGTTGACTGCGGTCGCGCAGGCGATCGCGCAAAAGAAAATCTCGTCGCGCGAGGCGACGCAATCCTGTCTCGACCGGATCGCGCAATGGCAGCCCCGCCTCAATGCGTTCATGGCGATCGAAGCCGAAGCCGCGCTGGCCGCGGCCGGTGCCGCCGACGCTGATCTCGCCAAGGGCCACCGTCGCGGCGCGTTGCACGGCGTGCCGCTGGCGCACAAGGACATGTATTACGAGGCCGGCAAGGTGGTCACCTGCGGCTCGCACATTCGCCGCGATTTCGTCGCCACTACCACCTCGACCGCACTGCAGCGCCTGAAGGATGCCGGCACGGTTCGGCTGGGCTCGCTGCAGATGTCGGAGTTCGCTTACGGGCCGACCGGCCATAACGCGCATTTTGGTCCGGTGCATAACCCATGGAACGTCGATCACATCACCGGCGGTTCGTCGTCGGGGTCGGGTTCCGCGGTCGCCGCCAGGCTCACCTTCGCGGCGCTGGGCTCGGATACCGGCGGTTCGATCCGGATGCCGGCGCATTTCTGCGGCGTCACCGGGCTCAAGACCACCGTCGGCCGGATCAGCCGCGCCGGCGCGATGCCGCTGTCGCAATCGCTCGACACCGTCGGGCCGCTGGCGCGCAGCGTTGAGGATTGCGCCTTGCTGCTGGGCCTGATGGCGGGTGCGGACCCCGAAGATCCGACCGCGGTCACAGGGCCGGTGCCGGACTACGGCGCTGCGACAACAGGATCGATCAAGGGTCTCACCATCGGCGTGCCCACGGCCTTCTATGTCGACGATCTCGATTCGGAGGTCGCAGGAATCCTGGAGGCGACGATCGCCATGCTCAGGCGCGAGGGCGCAACTATCGTTCAGGTCGAATTGCCGGACCAGCGCCAGCTCACCGCCGCGTGCCAATTGGTTCTGGCCGTCGAAGCGGCCGCGTTTCACAAGCGATGGATGATCGAGCGGCCGCAGGATTACGGCCCGCAGGTTCTGATGCGGCTGCAGAACGGGCTGGCGATACCGGGCGTGTCCTATCTCGAAGCGGTGCGCTGGCGCGGACCGGCTTTATCGGCGCATCTTGTCGCCGTCGCCGGCGTCGATGCGGTGATCGCTCCGGTGGCGCCGGTTGCCGCTCCGACCATCGCCGAGAGCGATGTCGGCAACAGTCCCGACGCCGAAGCGGTGATCCAGCGGCTGACGCGATTCACCCGTCCCATCAATTACCTCGGACTGCCGTCGCTCGCGATCCCCTCGGGCTTTACCCGCAACGGTCTTCCGGTCGCGATGCAATTGATCGGCGGTTCATTCTATGAAGCCATGCTGTTGCGGATCGGCGCCGCCTTCCAGCGCGCCACCGATTTCCACGACCGGGTGCCGAAATTCGCATGACCCAGCTCGTCGAGATACGCGACCTCAACATTCGCTTCAGCGGCGAGCGCACCGTCCATGCCGTGAACGACCTCAGCCTCTCGCTTGGCGAGGGCGAGGTGCTCGGCCTGCTCGGTGAATCCGGTTCGGGCAAGAGCGTGACCTTGCGGGCGCTGATGCGGCTGTTGCCGAAGAAGCGGACCCAGATCTCGGGAAGCGTCCAGGTGCTAGGACGCGACGTGCTGGCGCTTGATGACGAGGAATTATCGGCGTTCCGCGGCCAGACGGTTTCGATGATTTTCCAGGAACCGGCGCTGGCGCTCGATCCGGTTTACACCATCGGCCGGCAGATCGCCGAAAGCGTGATGCGCCACGAAGGCAAAAGCCATAGCGAGGCGACGGCGCGCGCGCTGGAAATGCTGGAAGTGGTGCGCATCCCATCGGCCAGGCGCCGGCTCGATGCCTATCCGCACGAGATGTCCGGCGGCATGCGGCAGCGGGCGATGATCGCGCTGGCGCTGGCGTGCAAGCCGAAAATCCTGCTCGCCGACGAGCCGACCACCGCACTCGACGCCACCGTGCAAATCCAGATCCTGCTGCTGCTGCGCGAATTGCAGCGCGAGTTCGGCATGTCCGTCATCTTCGTGACCCACGATATCGGTGTCGCCATCGAAATCTGCGACCGGGTTGCGGTGATGTATGCCGGCCAGATCGTCGAACAGGGCACGCTCAGCCAGATCGTGCGTTCGCCGGTCCATCCCTATGCGCGGGGGCTGCTGGCCTCGACCGTTCACGGCGCCAAACGGGGCCAGCGGCTGGAAACGATTCCGGGGACGCCGCCCTCGCTCGACAAGACGCCGACCAATTGTTCTTTTGCGCCGCGGTGCGGTTTTGCGGAAGCCCGCTGCCTTGAGCAGCTGCCGCCCAATGTGCGAATTGGGCCGGACAGGATCGCAAGGTGCATCCTGGCGGAACGTGCCGAGGTCCTGGCTGCGCGGTAACCGGGGCCGTTCGACGCCGATTCCGCAAAGCCGGCCGCTCCAGAAATCTGTAAAGCCGGGAATTGCGCAAATTGGAGTCGTCACGTCGGGCAATTATCGATAGGTTTCGACCCGGCGCGCGGGGATGCGCGCACAAAGGGGGGAGTTTCCTATGCAAGGTGAAGGTATTCTTGTTATTTTATTCGTCGGCCTGGTTGCGGGTTGGCTGGCCGGGAAGGTCGTGCGCGGCACCGGTTTTGGAATCATCGGCGATATCATCGTCGGTATTGCCGGCGCGTTTATCGCCAGTTGGGTGTTTCCGAGACTTGGCTTTCACCTTGGCGGCGGCATCGTATGGGAGATCATCTATTCCGCGATCGGCGCCATCTTGCTGTTGCTGGTCGTGCGGCTGATCCGAACCGGCGGTCGTTTCTGACGCCGCGGCACGCGCGCTGCAGCCAACATGGCTTCTGAAATTAGGCATTAAAACAATGGAGGCCATCCTGGCGGACGGCCTCCATTCGATGAAATCAAGGCTGTTGTCATTTTACTCGACGACTTCGACGATTCTGTGGGTGCGCGGATCGACCAGAACGGTACGGTTGTTCACGACCGTGTAGCGATAATCGCGGACGCCATATTCCGGCGGCACATCGTAATAGGTGACGCCTTCCTCGGGCAGAACCGCGCCGATTCGGATGTCTTCGCCATATTGATAAGACGGGCGACGCTGCTCGACCACGTAACTGCGAAAGCGCGGACGCTCGTCGACGCCGAGAATCCCGCTGGCGCCGCCGACCACGCCGCCAATGACACCGCCCACGACGGCTCCAAGGGGGCCGGCTGCTCGTTCGCCATCTCTCGACCCTCGCTCAACGCCGCCCGGCACACCTTTGGGCCTGCGCTACAACGGGGAGGGCCACTGTGGCGGCAACGGCAACAATTCCGATAAAACGGCGGATCATCATATCTCCTGAGGGTGTTGGCTGAGGTAGCGTTACAATCATTGGGAGCCGATTAGGTTCCGTGATCGACCCGGCGGCATCCGTCCTGCCAACTGATTTCAGCCTGCTTTTCAACCCCCGGATGCGCCGGCGGCGGTTAGGTTAACGTGACTTCAATGGACGCTGGCGATAAGAATCAGTAATAATTGTGGTGCATACCCATTCTTTGAATCGGGGGCCGCACCCCTCGCGGAGAGATGAGGATTGATGGCAGCCGCTCCCGGTGTCCGGCGTTCCGAACTCGGTGATGCGCTGCGCGCTTGCCGCAATGCTTTCATCGGCGTCGGCGCCATGAGTTGCATGATCAACCTGCTCTATCTGACCGGCTCGCTGTTCATGCTGGAGGTCTACGACCGGGTGCTTCCAAGCCGGAGTGTGCCGACCCTTGTCGGATTGGCCATTCTCGCCGGCGGATTGTACATCGCCCAGGGCGTTCTCGACCTGATCCGCGGGCGCATCCTGGGGCGGATCGGCACCTCGCTCGATGAGGCGCTCAATGCCCGCGTATTCGATACCATTGTGCGCCTGCCGCTGGTCGTGGGCGGACGCAATGAGGGTCTTCAGCCGCTGCGCGATCTGGACAATGTGCGCGCATTCCTCGGCAGCATGGGGCCCGGCGCGTTCTTCGATCTGCCGTGGCTGCCGTTCTATCTGGCGATCTGTTTTGCCTTCCATGTGATGATCGGCCTGACCGCGCTGGTCGGTGCGATCATCCTGGTGACCCTCACCGTCGTGACCGAGTTCCTGTCGCGCGCGCCGGCGCGCGAGGCCACGGGTCTGGCGGCGCGGCGCAACGATCTGGCCGCCACCAGCCGGCGCAACGCCGAAGTGCTGGTCGCGATGGGAATGGCCGGACGCCTGACCAAGCGCTGGAGCGAAGCCAACCAGCATTATCTCGCCGGCAATCAGCGCGCCAGCGACGTCACCGGGGGACTCGGGGCGATCGCCAAGGTGCTGCGGATGATGCTGCAATCGGCGGTACTCGCGGTCGGTGCCTATCTGGTGATTCATCAGGAAGCGACCGCCGGCATCATCATCGCGGGATCGATCCTGAGCGCGCGGGCGCTGGCGCCGGTCGATCTGGCCATCGCGCATTGGAAGGGATTTGTGGCCGCGCGCCAGAGTTGGCATCGCCTCAACCGGTTGTTCGAAACGATGCCTGCCCGCGCCGTGCCGACCTTGCTGCAAAGCCCATCGAGCCGTCTGTCGGTCGAGGCCGTCAGTATCGTGCCACCCGGCGACAAGAAGGTCACTGTCCATGACGTGACGTTCGCGCTGGTGGCCGGCAACGGGCTCGGCATCATCGGGCCGAGCGGATCCGGCAAGTCTTCGCTGGTGCGGGCGCTGGTCGGGGTGTGGCAGCCGGCGCGCGGAAACGTGCGGATCGATGGCGCCGCGCTCGATCAGTGGTCGTCCGACGTGCTCGGCCGCCACGTTGGGTATTTGCCGCAGGATGTCGAACTGTTCGCAGGCTCGGTGGCCCAGAATATTTGCCGTTTCGATCCTGAGGCCGGTTCGCAGTCCATCATCGCGGCGGCGAAGGAAGCCGGCGTCCATGAGATGATCATCAAGATGCGCGACGGCTACGATACCCAGATCGGCGAGCAGGGCACCGCCCTTTCGGCCGGTCAGGCGCAGCGTGTGGCGCTGGCGAGGGCGCTCTATGGCGACCCGTTCCTGATCGTTCTCGATGAGCCGAACTCCAACCTCGATACCGAGGGCGATGAGGCGCTGACACGGGCCATTCGCGCGGCGCGCGAGCGTGGCGCCATCGTGGTGGTGGTTGCGCACCGCCCGATCGGGATTGAGGCGGTCGATCAGCTTCTTGTCCTCAAAGATGGCCGCATGCAGGCCTTCGGTCCCAAGGAAACCGTGCTGGGGCAGGTATTGCAGCGGGTCACGCCGCCTTCTCCGATCAAGATCGTCTCCGAGGGAGGCGTCGCCAAACCATGAGCGGGAGCGAGACACGCGACGCGCGGTCGTCGATACGGCTGCACTTGATTGTCGGGCTGGCGGTGGTCGTCATTCTCGCCGGCGGCCTTGGCGGCTGGGCATCGACGGCCGAAATCTCGGGCGCGCTGATCGCGCCGGGATCGATCGTCGTCGATTCCAATGTGAAGAAGGTGCAGCATCCGACCGGCGGCGTCGTCGGCGAGGTGCTGGCGCGCGATGGTGATATCGTCAAGGCCGGCGACGTGGTGGTGCGGCTCGACGACACCGTCACCAAGGCCAGTCTCGCGATCGTCACCAAGAATCTCGACGGGTTGTGGGCGCGTGCCGCCCGGCTGCAGGCCGAACAGCAGGGCCTCAGCAAGATCGTGTTTCCCGCGATGCTGCTCGATCGCATCGATGATCCCGACGTCAAGAATATCATCGCCAGCGAGACCAAGCTTTTCGAGGTGCGTACCACGGGGCGAATCGGACAGAAGGCGCAATTGCGCGAGCGCATCACGCAGTTGAACGAGGAAATCGCCGGCCTGACCGCACAGGAGAAGGCGAAAGACCAGGAAATCGCGCTGGTGGAAAAGGAACTGGTCGGGGTCACCTCGCTCTATGACCAGCATCTGGTGCAGATTTCGCGCCTGACCACGCTGCAGCGCGATGCCGCGCGGCTCAACGGCGAACGGGCGCAGTTCATTGCATCAAGGGCGCAGGCCAAGGGCAAGATCACCGAAACCGAGCTGCAGATCATCCAGGTCGACAAGGATCTGGTCAGCGACGTTTCCAAGGATCTGCGCGAGACCAACGACAAGATCGGCGAGTTCGTCGAGCGCAAGGTGACCGCCGAAGACCAGCTGCGGCGGACCGATATCCGCGCCCCGCAGGACGGCATGGTGCTGCAGTCGACGGTTCATACCGTCGGCGGGGTGATCACCGCCGGCGATGCCATCATGATGATCGTTCCGCAGGCCGACGCATTGTCGGTCGAGGCCAAGGTCAACCCGCAGGATATCGACAAGTTGCAGATCGGCCAGAAGACCCTGCTGCGGCTCTCGGCCTTCAACCAGCGCACCACGCCGGAACTGAACGGCGTCGTCACCCGCGTTTCGCCCGACGTCACCACCGATCAACGCACCGGACAATCCTATTACACGATCCGGGTCTCGATGCCGCCGGAAGAGGTCGCGCGTCTCGGCGACGCCAAACTGATACCCGGCATGCCGGTGGAAGCCTTCGTGCAGACCGGCGACCGCACGATGCTGTCCTACCTCGTCAAGCCGCTGCGCGACCAGCTGATGCGCGCGTTCAGGGAGAAGTGACGGCGTCTCGACGAATTTATCGAGTTGTCGTCCCGGCGAACGCCGGGACCCATAACCACAGGTGTTGGTTATGAGACAAGGCGACTGCCACATCGTTTAAACGATGGGCCGCGGTGTATCGGTCCCGGCTCAAGGCCGGGACGACGATGTGAGCTGCCGCACCCTCAGCGCGACAAATTCTGCAACAGGAAATCAAGCGCCGTCGCGGCGAATACGTGCATGTTGGCGAGCCGGTCGGGGCTGCCGGTCTCCAGCGTCATCGTCGCCGATTCCAGATCTGCCAATCCCAAGCCGGCCAATCCCATGCAGCTGTGGCCGGCGGCGTCGCCGTAGCGGTTGCCGGTCGGTCCGGTGGCGCCGGTTTCGGACAGGCCCCAGTCGGTCGAGAAGCGCGCGCGGATCTGGCTCGCCAGTAATTTGGCATACGGCTCCGATGCCGAGCGGATCCCCTTCATCGCCTCATCGGGGATATCGGCCAGAATCCGCCGCGCGTCGCGGGTATAGACCACGGCCCCGCCGAGGAAATAGGCCGACGCGCCGGGCACCGCGAGCAGGCTGGCGGAAATCAGGCCGCCGGTTGAGGATTCCGCGACCGCGATGGTCTGGCGCCGTTCGATCAGTTTGGCCGCAACCTTCCCGGCGATCGCAACGAGGTCGTTCATTACGAGATCTTTCATGACAAGATCCTGCATCACGCGCCTTTCCTGTCGGCAAGCGAGTGGTAGACCACCCGGATGAAGTTCTTGCTGGCGAGTTCGGTCGGCGCCCATTTGGCGTCGAGGTCGGCGAACGGTTTGGCCGCCACCACGTCGTCTTCGCTTTTGCCTTCCTTGACCAGCTTCGCCATCCGGTCGCGCGCGGTCATCAGCATGGTCCGGTATTCGGTCAACACCGTCTTGTCGGCGAGCGGTCCATGGCCCGGAACGATTCGGGTTTTGGCGTTCACCAGCTTGAGATAGGCGTCGGTCGCGGCGATCATACCCTTGATGTTGCCGCCATTGGCGAAATCGATATTGGGATAACGGCCGTTGGTGAAGGTATCGCCGGTCGACAGCACGTTGGCGGTCTTGAACCAGACGTAGGTGTCGCCGTCGGTATGGGCGTGCTCGATATGCCTGAGGTCGGCGACGCGGCCCCTGAGCCGGATATGAAAAGCGCCGGTATAGGTTTTCGAGGGCAGCGCCGCCTCCGGCACCGGCGGCGTCTTGACGCCGGTGAGACCGTTGGTGGTCCCGGCGGCGAGCCGGTTCTTGACGTTGATCTCGGAGATGACGGTGGCGCCGTCTTTGGCGAAGGCTTCATTGCCGCCGGTGTGATCGCCGTGGAAATGCGTGTTGACGAGATATTTGATCGGCAGCATCGAGACATTGGAGATGGCGGCTTTGATCTTGTCATGCAGCGGCGCGTATTGGCCGTCCACCATGATGATCCCGTCCTTGGCGACCGCCACAGTGATGTTCCCGCCCTGGCCTTCCAGCATGTACATGTTGTCGCCGAGATCGGTGGTCTTGATCTCGACCTTGGAAAAATCGGGAGGCGGCGGCGGTGTCGCGGCTGGCGGCTGTTGCGCGACGGCGCCGCCTGCCAGCAGCAGGGTGGTTGCGACAACCGCTATGCCGGTCCGAAGCATGAAAATCTCCTTGTTCCGCCGATTTTTCGTTCTCTAGCACATGACGAAGGCGTTTGCCGAGTTGCGAGCCGTCAGCCAGACTGCTTCAATACGACAGGGAAGCAAGCGGCGCGGACGACAAGATGCCGTGATTGAGAGTCCCTCAGGGGACGCGGAAACGGACCAAAGGACACCAGTGTCATGACGTCACCGATCGCGGGCGGCGTGGATTGCGATCTGCATCCCGCCGTTCCTCATTTGACCAGTCTGCTGCCCTATCTCAACGATTATTGGCGCGATCAGGTCACGACCCGGGGCATGACCGATCTGGTGTCGCAATCCTATCCGCCGAATTCGCCGATCAGCGCGCGGCCGGACTGGCGGCCGGCGCAGGGCAAGCCTGGGTCGAGCCTTGAAGACATGAAGGCGCAGGCGCTCGATCGGTTCGGTCTCGGTTACGGCATCTGCAACCCGCTGTTCGGCGTGCAGATGGTGTTCAGCGAGGACATGGCGGACGCGTTTTGCCGGGCGCTGAACGACTGGCTGGCGAAGGAATGGCTCGACCAGGATGCGCGGCTGCGCGGGTCGATCGTGATTCCGGTCCAGAACATCGAGAAGTCGGTCGCGGAGATCGAGCGCTGCGCGGCGGACCAGCGCTTCGTTCAGGTCCTGATGCTGGTGATGGGCGACATGCCCCTGGGCAAGCGCATCTACTGGCCGATTTACGCGGCGGCCGAGCGGCTGGGGCTGCCGATCGGGATCCATGCCGGCAGCAATTATCATAATCCGCCGACCTCGGTCGGCTGGGGTTCCTATCACATCGAGGATTATGTCGCGCAGGCGCAGGCCTTCCAGACGCAGCTCACCAGCCTGATCGTCGAGGGTGTGTTCGCGCGGCATCCGAAGGTGAAAATGGTAATGCTGGAATCCGGCTTCACCTGGCTGCCGTCCTATCTGTGGCGGCTGCACAAATTCTGGCGCGGCATCCGCATGGAAACGCCGTGGGTAGACCGCGCGCCGCTGGAAATTGTGCGCAGCAACATCCGCTTCTCCTTGCAGCCGATCGATGCGCCGCCCGATCCGGCGACGTTGAATCGCCTGTTCGACCATATGCAGTCGGACGAATTGCTCCTATTCTCGACCGACTATCCGCATTGGCAGTTCGAAGGCGACCAGGTGCTGCCCGAGGGGATGTCGACCGATCTGGTGCGCAAGATCATGATCGACAATCCGCACGCGACCTACGGCCGGCTCAGGCAGCGGGTCAATCAGGAGACAACGCCATGAACATCCAGTTCCGTACCGGCGTTCAGCAGGACCAGTTGGCCGAGACCAAGACCGCGATTGCCGATTGCGATATTCATCCGGCGCGCGCGACCAGAACCGAACTGTATCCGTATCTCGCCAGCCGCTGGCACGGCCATCTCGAGACCTACGACAAGCATCCCTACCAGGGCATGATGGAAGGCCCGCCCTATCCGAAGGCGCAACCCAATGCCTCGCGCCGCGATGCCTATCCGCCGGAGGGCGGTCCGCAGGGCTCGTCGCTGTCGTTCATGCAGCAGCAGCATCTCGATCCGAATCATGTCGTGCTCGGCGTGCTCAATCCGCTGGCGACCGGGCAGGGCCTCCGCAATCACGATCTCGCCGCAGCGATCTGCTCGGCGATCAACGACTGGCAGATCGAAAAATGGACCAGCAAGGATAGCCGCCTGAAGGCTTCCATCGTGGTTGCCAACGAGGACGGCCCAACCGCGGCCGCCGAAATCCGCAAGCGCGGCGGCGACAAGAACTTCGTCCAGGTGCTGCTGCTCAGCCGCAATGTCGAGCCGCTCGGGCAGCGCCGCTACTGGCCGATCTACGAGGCCGCGGAGGAAGTGGGTCTCCCGGTCGGCGTGCATGCCTTCGGCTTCGGCGGCAATCCGATCACGGCGTCGGGCTGGCCGAGCTATTACATCGAGGAGATGGTCGGCCATTCGCAGTGTCAGCAGACCGCGCTTGCGAGCATTGTGCTGGAGGGCGTGTTCGAGCGGCATCCGAAACTCAAGATGATCATGATCGAGGCCGGCTTCGGCTGGGCCCCGTCGCTGTCCTGGCGGCTCGACAGGAGCTGGCAGCGGCTGCGCAGCGAGGTGCCGCATCTCAAGCGGCCGCCGTCGGAAGTGATCCGCGACCATATCTTCTGGACCACGCAGCCGATGGAAGACCCCGAGCGGCGCGATCATTTGTTTGACGTGATCGACTGGATCGGCTGGGACAAATTGCTGTTCGCCACCGACTATCCGCACTGGGATTTCGACGAGCCGTCGCGGGTCTTGCCGGCAGGCGTCAGCGACGCCAACCGCGAGGCGTTCTACCTGAACAATGCGCGGAAGCTGTACGGTCTGACGTAGCATGATCCGAAAAAGTGGGAACCGGTTTTTCGAAAAGATCATGCGTAAAAAGAGTCGCGAATCAACATGACCCGTCACGTCATTGCTTCGGTGGATGAACTGCCGCCGGGCACGCGCAAATTCCTGACCATCCAGCGGCCGATTGCGGTGTTCAATATCAAGGGTGAGTTCTTCGGCCTCTTGAACCGCTGCCCGCATCAGGGCGCGGCTTTATGCGAAGGCCCGCTGATCGGGCTCGCGCAGTCGTCCGATCCCGGCGAGATCGAATACACCCGGCTGGGTGAGATCATCCGCTGTCCCTGGCACGGCTGGGAATTCGATATCCGGACCGGCCAGTCCTATTGCGACCCGAAGCGCTTTCGCGCCAGGGCCTACCCGGTCAATGTCGAACCGGGCGCCAGCGTGGTGAAGGGTCCCTATGTGGCGGAAACCATCGCGGTGTCGGTCGAGAGCGATTACGTGGTGGTGGATTTGTGAGTTCGTCATGCCCGGCCTTGTGCCGGGCATCCCACGTCTTTCTTGACGTGACGACGGTAAGACGTGGATGGCCGGGCATAGGCGAGCGGAAGCGACGCCGTCCTTCAGACGGCTAGGCCCGGCCATGACGGTCAAATACTGCCGGCCATCATCTGCCGCTCCCGCGCATAGCGCACCAGCGCCACAAAGCGATAGATGCCGTGCACGAACTTGCCGTAGGGCATGGTGATGAACAGGGAAAACACCACGCCCAGATGCAGCGCCAGGAGCGGCCCCATCGCCGCCGTATCACGGCACAGCAGGAGCGCGATGCCGGTAAGGCTGGTCAGGAACAGCATGGCGATGAAGGCGATGTCCATGCCGGTGCTGGTCGGATCGACCAGCGCGGGATCGCGTTTGAACTTCTCCGCCAGCAGGCCCGCGGGCCCGATCAGCAGGCCTAGCCCGCCCAGCGTGCCCAGCACCACCGGCAGGTCCCACCATGGGTACGGGGCTTCGCGCGCCAGCAGATAATGATACAGCGTCGCCACGGATGTCGCGGCAAAACACAGCAGGAAGCCGTAGAACGTCAAATGATGATAGACCTTGCGCCAGTCGCCGGGACGCTCGTCCTCGTTGACGCAGCCGACGCCGCCGCCATCCAGATAGCGCAACTGTCCGGCGTCCTTGATCGCCTGCCAGAGCGAATTCGGCCCGGCACGCATGCCGATCGACTCGCCGATATCGCGCCAGAAGGCGCGCACGCCCATCGCGAGCGCCGCGATCGCATAGAGAAATGCCGCGGTGAACAGTGCCGCGATCGCGTTGTGCGGCATTAGCGCGTAAAACGCGCCGGGCCCGGTGTGGATGCCGAACAGAACCTGGTGGTCGTTGAACGCCGCAAAGCCGAAAATGAACGCGGCAACGCTCAATGCGGCGATGAGGCTGATGGCGAGGCCGTTGCGTGCGAACAGGCCGGAAAACGCCGCCGGCCACGCATAGGCGGCATAGGATTCGGCGCGCGCGATCGCCAGCGTCCTGGGAACATTGACGTTGAATTCATGCGGCGGCGAGAACTGGCAGTCGGTATAGCAGGCGCCGCAATTATGGCAGAGATTGGCGAGATAATTGAGGTCGCCATCGGAAAACGAGCGGCGCATTTCCATCGCCGGAAATACCGCGCACAGGCCCTCGCAGTAGCGGCACGAATTGCAGACCGTCATCAGCCGGTCGGCTTCTTCGAGGATTCTGGTTCCGTGCATGTTGCGCCGCTTTTCGTTGAGGAATTGCCGTTGCTGAATGGCTCAGGGCTTCTTGGTCAGCCCCTTGCCTTCCAGCCAGGCCTGGATCAGCCCGGCCACTTCGAGATTGTTCTTGTCCATCATCATCATGTGCGAATTGCCTGAGATGCCGGCCTTGGGAAGGTCGACGACCTCGGCGCTGCCGCCCGCGGCTCGGATAGCGGCGGCGAAGGCAACACCGGTGGCGCGAATCTTCGGCCAGCGCGAATCGCGCTCGATGTAATCGCCGTAGACGAACAGTGTCGGGATGTTTTTCAGGACATCCGCTTTGGCGGGGTCGCCGACCCCGGCGGGTTCGATCGCAATCAGCGCCTTGACCTTGTCGGGCCGCGCCTGTGCCGCCTTGAAGCCGAAGGTGCCGGCCTGGCTGTGAAACAGGATGACGCACGGACAGACGCGGTCGATCTCGGCGATATAGGCTTTGAGCGTCGCGTCATCATTGGTGGTCCAGCGCGGCACGCCCTGCTTGACGAAATTCTCATAGCCCTCGTTGGGAAACTGGCTGCCGGGCATCAGCTTTCGTTTCGCCGGATCCGGGTCGTAGGAGTTCGGGCCATCGCCGATCCGAAACCGCTCGAACGGGTTAGAGGTGGTGAGAAACACCGGCTCGCCTTTGAAGATATCGGGATATTGCGCCCAGCCGGCACGGCCGCGCTCGACGGCGTCGGAATTGTAGACGCTCCAGCCCTTTCGCAGGAAATAATTCAGCCAGCCTTCGCGTCCGTCCGGCGTGGTCTCCCAGGTGACGCCGGTCAGGCCGCCGCCGTGCCACGTCAATAGCGGATAGGCGCCCTTTTCATTGACGGGCAGAAAATACTGCACATACATCTGCTCGACCTGATAGGTCCCGTTGGGATCGATCTTCGCCGGCACGCCGCCGGGCGCGAAGGTCAATTCCCTGACCGGCTTGCCGCTGATTTCGACGAGACGGCCGCCGACATGGAACGAACCCATGTCGCGCAAGGCGATCGGCTCGGCGGCGATCGCCGCACCCGAGGTCGCGATGCTCAACGCCGCGAGGGTGATCCATCCACCGGTCGCCCGTCTCATGGCTGGTTTAGTTCTTTGCATTTTGCGCCGCTTCCCGTCCCGCGATCCGTCCGAATACGCTGCCGATGGTCATGCCGATCCCGGCGGCATAGCCCTTGCCGAGCACGTTGCCGGCCATGATTTCGCCCGCCGCGAACATGTTGGCGGACGGCTTGCCGTCCTTCATCACCATGCGCGACTGCCGGTTCACGCGGGTGCCCAGATAGGTGAAGGTGATGCCGGGCCGCACCGGATAGGCATAATACAGCGGCGTTTCGATCCGCCGCGCCCAATGCGTCTTCGGCGGCGTCAGGCCTTCGGTTCGGCAATCATCGAGGATGGTGTGATCGAAAGTGCCTGGCCTGACCGCCGCGTTGAAATCGGCGACGGTTTTCTCCAGCGCGGCCGGATCGAGTTCGAGCTTGCCGGCGAGTTCAGTGATGCTGCCGGCCTCGATCGGCGGGAACAGTGTCGGCATGAAGCTGTTGCGCGAACTGGCGTCGAAGATGATGTAGGCGATCTGGTCCGGCTGTGCCGCGACCAGCCGGCCCCAGATCGCGTAGCGCTTCGGCCAGATATCCTCGCCCTCGTCGTAAAAACGTGCGGCGTTCTTGTTGACGACAATGCCGAACACCACCGAATCGTGCCGCGTGATGATGCCGCCGTCGAATTTCGGCGCGCGGGCGTCGATCGCGACCGCATGACATTGGGTGGGATCGCCGATCTCCTGCACGCCGCTGGCCAGCAGCATCTTGAGAATCGAGCCGCGGTTGTAGGGCGTGCCGCGGATCAGGAAATTGTCGGCGGCGTCGCCCCAATATTGCTTGAGCCATTCGATGTTGGCCTCGAAACCGCCGGCGGCGGCGACCAGCGCCGCGGCGCGGACGTTGACGCGGCCATCGCCCTGCTTCAGCGCAGCGGAGAGAAACATGCCGCCGGCGATCTCCAGGTCGAGCACTTCGGCGTCATACAGAATCTCGACGCCGAGCTGTTCGGCGGTGAGATAGAGCGCATTCAGCATCGCCCGGCCACCGCCGAGGAAGAACGAATTGGTCCGGCCGAGGCTGAGCGTGCCGCCCAGCGACGGCTGCCAGCGCACCCCCTGTTCGACGATCCAGTTCAGGATGTCCTTTGACTCCCGGATCATCAGGCGCGCCAGGTCCTCGTCGGTCTGGCCCTCGGTCACCCGCTTGAGGTCTTCCCAGAATTCCTCTTCGCCATAGGGCCCGGTCAGGATGTCGGTCGCGGCATCATGGGCGCAGCGCATATTGCGGGTGTGGCGGGTGTTGCCGCCGCGGTAGAATTTGGGCGCCCCTTCCAGCACCAGTACCGACGCGCCGCCCCGCCGCGCGCTGATCGCGGCACACAGCGCGGCATTGCCGCCACCGATCACCAGCACATCGTATTTACAGGCTAAATCGACCATGCCGCGTTGTTATCTTGTTTGCATGGAAATCAAAACTGTCATCCGGGCAAGGCGATCCCTTGCTCCGGCATGACTTCAGCCAGAGGCGGCGACCGCCTCCTGGGAGCCGACGGCCTTGCCGACGCCGCGATAGACCATGAGCGTGGCGATGATGCCAAGGATGGCGGCGCACATCAGCCAGAATCCCGGCGAGGCTTTATCGCCGGTGTGTTCGATCAGCAAAGTCGATGCAAAGGGCGTGAACGTCCCGAACAGGCCGGCGGCCAGCGCGAAGGCCAGCGAGAAGCAGGTGGTACGGACATGCGTGGGCACCACTTCGACCAGCGCGCCCAGCATCGTTCCGCTGTAAACACCAAAATAAAACGAGAACAGCATTTCGACCGCCAGCATCTTGCCGAAGGTCGGGTCGGCGACCAGCCAGTGCAGCGCGGGATAGGAGGTTACCAGCGACAGGCACGCGATCGTCAGCAATACCGGCTTGCGGCCGATCCTATCTGACAGCGCGCCGCCCACGGGGTTCCAGATGAAGTTGGTCACCGCCACCAGAACGGTGACGATCAGAGCATCCTGGTTGGAGAGTTTCAGCACGCTCTTGCCGAAGGTCGGCGTATAGACGGTGACGAAGTAGAAGGTCGTGGTGGTCAACACCGCAATCATCATGCCGAGTACGATGATCTTCCAGTTCACTGCCGCCGAGCTGAAGACTTCCGAGGTGGTCGGATGTTTCTTCATCGCCAGGAATTCCGGCGTTTCTTCCAGCGTTCGGCGCAGCAGGAAGATAAAGGGAATGATAAGGCAGCCGATGAAGAACGGAATTCGCCAGCCCCATGACGCGATCACGTCTGCCGGCATCATCTCACTCAGCACATATCCGAGGATCGCGGCGACAAAAATCGCGACCTGCTGGCTGGCGGACTGGAACGACGTGTAGAAGCCCTTGTTGCCGGGGGTGGCGATCTCGGAAAGATAGACCGAGACGCCGCCGAGTTCGACACCGGCGGAAAAGCCCTGCAACAGACGGCCGATTAACACGATGGCCGGCGCGGCAACGCCGATCGTGGCATAGGTCGGGCAGATCGCAATCGTTACCGTGCCTGCCGCCATGATCGCCAGCGTCACGATCAGGCCCTTGCGGCGGCCGATGCGGTCGATATAGGCGCCGAGCACGATCGCGCCGACCGGGCGCATCAGGGCACCCAGCCAGAAAACGCCGAATGTGTTGAGCAACGCGGCGGTCTCGTCCTGGGCTGGAAAGAACGCTTTCGCGATGGTGGAGGCATAAAACCCGAACAGGAAGAAATCGAATTGCTCGA
>Ga0302311_10003566_pt1 | contig 16942 bp, 16 predicted proteins | sample III_Palsa_N1_3_FD_200449 | JGI IMG/M metagenome (GOLD analysis project Ga0302311, IMG submission 200449) | Peat permafrost microbial communities from Stordalen Mire near Abisko, Sweden - III_Palsa_N1_3 | ecosystem: Environmental > Terrestrial > Soil > Palsa > Peat permafrost | place: Sweden... | reverse complement strand
TCGGCAACGTCCATCAATCGTCAAGACTTTCGTTTGAAGGATGAAACGGCTAACACACGTCCGACATGAACGATACCACTCCTGAAACGACAAAACTGAGCTGGTGGCGGCGGCTGTCCGGCGGCCTGAAGCGCACCTCGAGTTCGCTCGGTTCCGCCGTGGCCGATCTCGTCACCAAGCGCAAGCTCGATCGCGCGATGCTCGAGGATATCGAGGACGTGCTGCTGCGCGCCGATCTGGGAACCGAGGTGGCGGCACGGATCGCCGCCGCGGTCGGCGCCGGACGCTACGACAAGACGATCTCGGCGGATGACGTGAAATCGGTGGTCGCGACCGAGGTCGAGAAGGTGCTGGTTCCGGTCGCCAAACCGCTGGCGATCGACGCGGCGCTGAAACCGTTTGTGATTCTGGTGGTCGGCGTCAACGGCTCCGGCAAGACCACCACGATCGGCAAGCTGGCGGCCAAGCTTGCCGCCGAAGGCCGCAAGGTGATGCTGGCGGCGGGCGATACCTTTCGCGCCGCCGCGATCGAGCAATTGAAGATCTGGGGCGAGCGCACCAAATCGCCGGTCATCGCGGCCGCGCAGGGGTCGGATTCGGCGAGCCTTGCCTTCAATGCGTTGTCGGCGGCGCGGGAAGGAAAGCTCGACGTGCTCTTGATCGACACCGCCGGCCGGCTGCAGAACAAGGCCGAGCTGATGAACGAGCTTGAAAAGGTGGTTCGCGTCATCAAGAAGATCGATGCGTCGGCGCCGCATGCGGTGCTGCTGGTGCTCGATGCCACGGTGGGGCAAAATGCGCTGTCGCAGGTCGAGGCGTTTCATCGTAGCGCAGGGGTCACGGGCCTGGTGATGACCAAGCTCGACGGCACCGCGCGCGGCGGCATCCTGGTGGCGCTCGCGGAAAAGCACAAACTGCCGGTGCATTTCATCGGCGTCGGCGAGGGTATCGACGATCTCGCACCGTTCACCGCGCGCGATTTCGCGCAGGCGATCGCGGGGATCGAGTCTTAGGGTTTCTTGTCATGCCCCGCGCAAGCGGGGCATCCAGTACGCCGCGCTGCCGAATTGGAATCGAGGCGCCTCGGAATACCGGATCACCCGCTTTCGCGGGTGATGACGGCAGTAACAGGTGACATATGGACAAAACCGCGCCGCATCCGCTGTTCAAGCTCGCGACCGAACTCGGGCCGCTGGTGGTGTTCTTCGTGGCGAACGCCAAATTCCATCTGTTCGTCGCCACCGGCGCCTTCATGGTGGCGGTGGTGGCGGCGATGATCGCGTCTTATGTGGTGACGCGGCACGTGCCGATCATGGCGCTGGTCACCGGCGTGGTGGTGCTGGTGTTCGGCACGCTGACGTTGGTGCTGCACGATGAAACCTTCATCAAGGTCAAGCCCACCATCATCTACGGCCTGTTCGCCGCGGTGCTCGGCGGCGGCCTGTTGTTCGGCCGCTCCTTTATCGCGATCATGTTCGATCAGATGTTCAATCTGACGCCGCAAGGCTGGCGCGCGCTGACGCTGCGCTGGGCGCTGTTCTTTTTCGCGATGGCGATTGTGAACGAAATCGTGTGGCGCACCCAGACCACCGATTTCTGGGTGGCCTTCAAGGCGTTCGGCGTGATCCCGCTGACGATGGTCTTTGCGGTCACGCAGATGCCGCTGATCAAGCGCTACCATCTGGAGCCGGCCTCGCTGGAAGCGAGCGAGGCGGCGGAGGGGGACGTGACCAAGGGGTGACGCGCCGCGTCTTGCGCGTCATTCCGGGGCGCCAGCAAAGCGAGTGAACCTCAGATGTGCGATCGCACATCGGGGAATCTCGAGCTTCCGGGTTCGTCGCCGCGCGATGCCCCGGAATGACGACTACGTCGTCACTTCAGCGCCTTGTCGATCTCGGCCCGCAGCACGGTGTTGATATTGTCAGGGGTGACCGGGCCGATCATCTTGTAGACGATGGTGCCCTGGCGGCCGACGATAAAGGTCTCCGGCACGCCGTAAACCCCCCATTCGATCGCGGCGCGGCCATTGCCGTCGACACCGACAATGCCGAACGGATTGCCGTAGCGGCCAAGAAAGCGCCGGGCATTGTCGGGCGAATCCTTGTAGTTGATGCCGACGATCTGCAGCCTTGTGTCCTTGCCGAGTTCGGTCAATAGCGGCGCTTCGTCGTGACAGGGTATGCACCACGAAGCCCAGACATTGACGACACTGACCTTGCCCTTGAACGCGGCGGGGTCGAGTCCGGGCACCTGCGCGCCATTATTGACGAGGCCATCGAGCGCGGGCAGGGCGGTTTGCGGCGCCGGATGACCGATCAGCGCGGATGGAATGCGCGAGGGATCGGTATTGCCCAACCGGAACCAGAAGATCGCAGCCAGTGCGATGAAGCCGACCAGCGGCAGCGCCATCAACCAGCGCGAGGTTCGCGGCGTATCTTTTATAGGTATCGGCGGGGGTTGGCTCATGTGATGTCCGTGGCGCTGCGGCCGGAGCGCCTGGCCACGCCACCGGCTTCGAGTTCGTGCAGGGTTTGCTTCTGACGGCGATAATCGATCGCGATCCAGATGATCAGGATCAGCACCACCGCCGCCACCAGCAGATAGGACGTCACGATGAAGGACGCGTAGGGGCCAAGCGACATCGCCTTCACGTCGGACGCTGGCTTGATTGCGCCACTTGCATCATTTGCAGCGCGCGCACCCGGCGGCGCAGAATCTCGTTGCGCATCGCCGCCAGATGCAGGGTCACGAACAGAAGTGAAAAGGCCACCGCCATCACCAGGAGCGGAATCAGGAAGGCGCGGTCGAGCGATGGTCCGCCGATCCGCATCACCGATGCCGGCTGATGCAGCGTATTCCACCAATCTACCGAGAATTTGATGATCGGCAGATTGATCGCGCCCACCAGCGTCAGGATCGCCGCGGCGCGGGCGGCGCGGGACGGATCTTCGACCGCGCGCCACAGCGCGATCAGGCCGAGATACATCAGGAACAGAATCAGCACCGAGGTCAGCCGCGCATCCCATTCCCAATAGGTGCCCCACATCGGCCGCCCCCACAGCGACCCCGTGACCAGCGCCAGAAACGTGAACGCCGCCCCGATCGGCGCGGCGGACTTGGCCGCGACATCCGCCAGCGGATGCCGCCACACCAGCGTGCCCAGTGCCGCCAGGCTCATCACGCCCCAGACGAACATCGACAGCCAGGCATTCGGCACATGGATGAACATGATCTTCACGGTGGCGCCCTGCTGATAGTCATCGGGCGCCATCGCGGACTGATAGAGGCCGATCAACAGCAGAATAGCGGTGGCGGCCGCAAGCCATGGCAACAGGCGCGCGGTCAATGACAGGAACCGGGTGGGGTTGGCGAGATCGATCAGCGTCATGACACCCTGATAATCATCATCATTGTCGCAGGCAATGCGGCTGTTTTTGTTTCATGCCGTCTCCGCAAGAGTTGATGACGAATTGGTTGATGGCACCTAGTCCAATCCTTGCCGCAGGCTCGCAGCTGCGGCGAACGGTCCGATGACAAAACTGATCAGCGACAGCGCGCACAGGATCGAGAACGGCGCGCCGAACGACACAGGCCCGGTGATTGCGGCCTCCGAGGCGGCTACACCGAAGATCAGCACGGGTATCGACAGCGGCAGCACCAATACCGCCAGCAGCAGTCCACCGCGGTGCAGCGTCACCGCCAGTGCGGCGCCGATCATGCCGGTAAAGGTCAGCGCCGGCGTGCCCGCCAATAGTGTCAACGCGACCGCCGAGGTCGCAGTGGCGTCGAGATTGAGCAACAGCCCGAGCACCGGGGTTGCGATCACCAGCGGCAACCCTGCCGCCAGCCAGTGCGCCAGCGCTTTCGCGGCACAGGTCAGCTCCAGCGGGGTCCGGCTCGTCACGATCAGGTCGAGCGAGCCGTCTTCATGGTCGGCCATGAACAGCCGGTCGAGGGTGAGCAGGCTTGCGAGCAGCGCGCCGAGCCAGAGGATCGCCGGCCCGAGCCGCGTCAGCAGCGCCAGATCGGGTCCGACCGCGAACGGCATCAGCACCACCACGGTGAGGAAGAACAGCACGCCGATCAGCGCGCCGCCGCCGACCCGCAGCGCGATGCGGAGATCCCTTCGGATCAGCGCAATGAGGGCGGTCACGACGCGCCCCCGATCCGCAATTCCCGGGCTGGCAGTCCCAAGGGCGCATGGGTGGCGGCGACGATGAGCCCGCCGCGCGCGAGGTGGTCGTTCATCAACCCCGCAAACAGGCCTTGCCCGGCGGCGTCGAGGGCGTTGGTCGGCTCATCCAGCAGCCAGACCGGCCGCCGCACCGCCAGCAACCGCGCGATCGACAGCCGGCGCCGCTGTCCGGCCGACAGATACGCCGCCGGCAGCCGGGCGGCATGGTCGAGCCCCACCGCGGCCAGGCTGTGCGCGGGATCGAACGTCTCGCCACCCAGGAAATCCCGCCAGAATTCGAGGTTTTCCTGCACGCTCAAGGCCGGCTTCAGCGCGTCGCGATGGCCAAGATAATGGGCCTGTTCGGGCAGGCTCAGCTCCGCCCCGCCACCCTCGAGATCGATGGTGCCGCCGGCCAGGGTCAGGAGGCCGGCGACCAGCCGCAGCAGCGAGGTTTTGCCTGATCCATTGGGGCCGGTGACGGCCAGCGTCGCGCCGGAGGACGCCTCGAAATCCAGCGCCGAGAACACTTCCCGGCCGCCCCGCACGCATCTGATGCCACGTCCGCAGAGCCGCATATTGTCCTTTCACAGCCCTCTGGAAACCTGTGGGTAGCGCGTCGGAATTTGTGGGTGCCGCATTGCTGCGACACGATTGTCGGTGTGGCGGTGCTTCTAGAAAGATTCTATAAGCCGGAACTTGATGCAGCACACAATCCGCGGCTGCAAGCTATCGGCCAAGCCTCTCCGCCGGTGTTCTAATACCCCTGCCGGGTATAACTGACAATTGGGATTGCCTCACATGACCTCGCTCGACAGCTTCAAATGCCAAAAGACCCTCAAGGTTGGTGGCAAGACCTACGTCTATTACAGCCTGCCTGCGGCCGAGAAAAACGGTCTCAAGGGAATCTCGAAACTTCCCTATTCGATGAAGGTGCTGCTGGAAAACCTGCTGCGCCATGAAGACGACCGCAGCGTCAAGAAAGCCGACATCGTCGCGGTGTCGAAATGGCTGAAGAAGCGCGCGCTCGAACATGAAATCTCGTTTCGCCCGGCGCGGGTGCTGATGCAGGATTTCACCGGGGTGCCCGCGGTGGTCGATCTGGCGGCGATGCGCAACGCGATGCAGGCGCTCGGCGGCGACGCCGAAAAGATCAATCCGCTGGTGCCGGTCGATCTCGTCATCGACCACAGCGTGATCGTGAACTTCTTCGGCGACAACAAGGCGTTCGGCAAGAATGTGGTCGAGGAATACAAGCAGAACCAGGAACGCTACGAATTCCTGAAATGGGGCCAGAAGGCGTTTTCGAATTTCTCGGTGGTGCCGCCCGGCACCGGCATCTGCCATCAGGTCAATCTCGAATACCTTGCGCAGACGGTATGGACCCGCAAGGAGAAGATGACCGTCGGCAGGAAGACCGGCACCTTCGAGGTCGCCTATCCCGACACGCTGGTCGGCACCGACTCGCACACCACGATGGTCAATGGTCTTGCCGTGCTCGGCTGGGGCGTCGGCGGCATCGAGGCGGAAGCCGCGATGCTGGGTCAGCCGCAGTCGATGCTGCTGCCCGAAGTGATCGGTTTCAAGCTCAAGGGTTCGCTGAAGGAAGGCGTCACCGCCACCGATCTGGTGCTGACCGTGACGCAGATGCTGCGCAAGCAGGGCGTGGTCGGAAAATTCGTCGAGTTCTTTGGCCCCGGCCTCGACCATCTCTCGGTCGCGGACAAGGCGACCATCGGCAACATGGCGCCGGAATATGGCGCCACCTGCGGCTTCTTCCCGGTCGATGCCGCGACCATCGATTATCTCAAGACCTCGGGCCGCAAGGCTGACCGTGTCGCGCTCGTCACCGCCTATGCCAAGGCGCAGGGCCTGTTCCGCACCGCCAAGTCGCCCGATCCGGTATTCACGGCGACCTTGACGCTCGATCTCGCCGACGTGGTGCCCTCGTTGGCCGGACCTAAGCGCCCCGAAGGCCGCGTCGCGCTGCCCGCGGTCGCGGCAGGTTTCGCCGCGGCGATGGCCAGCGAATACAAGAAAGCCGCCGACGAATCGAAGCGTTATGCGGTCGAGAATCGCAATTTCGATCTCGGCCATGGCGATGTGGTGATCGCGGCGATCACTTCCTGCACCAACACTTCCAATCCGAGCGTGCTGATCGGCGCCGGACTGTTGGCGCGCAACGCCGCCGCCAAGGGCCTGACCGCCAAGCCCTGGGTCAAGACCTCGCTGGCGCCGGGCAGCCAGGTGGTCGCCGAATATCTTTCCAATTCCGGACTGCAGCTCGATCTCGACAAGGTCGGCTTCAACCTGGTCGGCTTCGGCTGCACCACCTGCATCGGCAATTCAGGCCCGCTGCCGGAGGATATCTCGAAGTCGATTAACGACAATGGCATCATCGCCGCCGCCGTGCTGTCGGGTAACAGAAACTTCGAAGGCCGCGTCAGCCCGGACGTGCAGGCCAATTATCTGGCCTCGCCGCCGCTGGTGGTGGCCTATGCGCTGGCGGGAACGGTGACCAAGGATCTGGTGGCGGAGCCGCTCGGCATCGGCAAGGACGGCAAGCCGGTGTATCTGAAAGACATCTGGCCGACGACCAAGGAGATCAACGCCTTCATGAAAAAATTCGTGACGGCGGCGATCTTCAAGAAGCGTTACGCCGATGTGTTCAAGGGCGACACCAACTGGCGCAAGATCAAGACCGTCGAGAGCGAGACCTATCGCTGGAACATGAGCTCGACCTATGTGCAGAACCCGCCTTATTTCGAGGGCATGAAGAAAGAGCCGGAGCCGATCGTCGACGTGGTCGATGCGCGGATTCTGGCGATGTTCGGCGACAAGATCACCACCGATCACATCTCGCCGGCCGGCGCGATCAAGCTGACATCGCCTGCCGGGAAATATCTGTCGGAGCATCAGGTGCGCCCGGCCGATTTCAATCAATACGGTACACGGCGCGGTAACCATGAAATCATGATGCGCGGCACCTTCGCCAACATCCGTATCAAGAACTTCATGCTGAAAGGCGCCGACGGCAACATTCCCGAAGGCGGCCTGACCAAGCATTGGCCCGACGGCGAGCAGATGTCGATCTACGATGCCGCGATGAAGTATCAGGCCGAGAAAGTGCCGCTGGTGGTTTTCGCCGGCGCCGAATACGGCAACGGCTCGTCGCGGGACTGGGCCGCGAAGGGAACGCGGCTGCTCGGCGTCCGCGCCGTGATCTGCCAGAGCTTCGAGCGCATTCATCGCTCCAATCTCGTCGGGATGGGCGTGCTGCCGCTGACCTTCGAAGATGGCGCATCGTGGCAGTCGATCGGGCTGAAAGGCGATGAGACCGTAACAATACGGGGATTGCAGGGCGATCTGAAGCCGCGCCAGAAACTGACGGCGGAGATCGTGTCCGGCGACGGCTCGTTGCGGCGCGTTTCGTTGCTGTGCCGGATCGATACGCTCGACGAACTCGAATATTACCGAAACGGTGGCATCCTGCATTACGTGCTGCGCAAGCTCGCCGCGTGATGCGATCGTGATCGCATGATGCGATCGTGATCGATGGCTCACTGCGAAGTGAGTGGCGAGAGGAGAGAAGGCGGCCTAAAAAGGGCCGCCTTCTCGCGCTTGAAGGCGAGTCTGCTCGTAAGTGTGCTCGAATGCTGCAATGCGTTAACGGCGAGATGTATTAACGGCGGCAGCGCAATGTCTGGGTTCCCAGTATGACAGCGATGATGGCCTATAATTGTATTTCGCGGTGGTCGGGAGCGCTTGGCGTCTGCGCTATCGTCGCCATCATCCGCCCGGCCCTTGCCGAACCGCGCGCGGTGGTCGAACTGTTTACCTCGCAAGGCTGTTCGTCGTGCCCGCCCGCCGACAAGGTGATCGGCGAACTCGCCAAGGATCCGTCGGTGATCGCGCTCAGCATGCCGATCGATTACTGGGATTATCTTGGCTGGAAGGATACGCTGGCGGATGCCCGCTTCAGCGCGCGTCAGCAAGCCTATTCGCGGGTCCGTGGCGATCGCGGCGTCTACACGCCGCAAGTGGTCGTCAACGGTTCGGCGCATCTGGTCGGCAGCGATCGCGCCGGCATCGAGGGCGCGATCGGCGATACCCGAAAGACCGACGGCGTGATGTCGGTGCCGGTTTCGATGGCGCTGGCGGGCAAGCAGATCACGGTGTCGGTGGCGGCGTCCGGCAAGAGCCCCGCCGCGATGCATGGTGAAATATGGATCTGCTCGATCTCCAAAGAGGTGTCGATTGCGATCGGGCGCGGCGAGAATCGCGGCCGCGAAGTCACCTACCACAATGTCGTGCGTAACATCCTGAAGGTCGGCGACTGGAACGGCAGCGCCGGCAATTGGACCGTGCCGCTGGAAAATATTTCCCGCGAGGGCGTCGATGCCGCGGCGGTCTATGTCCAGGACGGCAATCGCGACAAGCCCGGCCTCATGCTGGGCGCCGCCTACACGTCGCTGCACTGATTATCTCTTCACTGATTATCTTCTCAAGGCATCTTCCCGGCCGCTTTTGATCGCCCGGCTTCCGCCCGACCCGCGGCGCCATGGCTTCGTCATCGTCAATTTTCCGACGACATCCGCGTCCGCCCGATCATTGCCGCCGCTGGTCCTGCCATCTTTCGAGGCCGTATCTTCCCCGCATCCGGCCCGCGACAGGCGTGTTGCCGCGATGCGGTATGGGCTCCGCGGCACCGAGAAGGACCGGTCGCGAAAAACCAGTTGAATGTCGGGAGCCCCAAAAGAAAAAGGACCAACTTTCGTTGGCCCAGTATGGGGATAAACTATTCTGCGAACAGGCCCGATCCCGACGACCCCGGGGGGCTGGGGGCTGAGGAATCCGGTGTCGAAAGGACCGGGCCAACGCAGGATTTTCTTGTCGCAATCCAGAAGGGCGGTCGATGGGCGGAAGTGGGGCGGTATTATGATTCCACTAACGATCCCGTGACGGTGTGTGTCCGGTCGGAAATACGGTGCCGACGATCCGTCGCGCGCGAAGCCGCCACGGCCCTCTTGCAGAGAAGGTCAGTCGGCGCAATCATGTAGGTATCGGCATGATCCCGAAAAGTGGAATCCGGTTTTCGGAGCAAGATCATGCCTGAAATGACAGGGGATGACCATGAGTTCGATGTCGGAGGAAACCGATCCAAGCGAGAATCGCGCAGCGGTGCGCAATGCCGCTGCGGGTCCCTCGCCCAGCCGGGTGACGTTCAATCGTCTCGAACTCAATCGCATCCTCAATCTGTACGGGCGCATGGTCGCCGATGGTGAATGGCGCGACTACGCCCTCGACTTCCTGCGGGATCGCGCGGTGTTCTCGGTGTTCCGCCGCGCGTCCGAAGTTCCGATCTATCGCATCGAAAAAGATCCGCGGCTGGCGCGCAAGCAGGGAATGTATAGCGTGATCTCGGCGAGTGGGTTGATCCTGCGCCGCGGCCACGAACTCGATCGTGTGCTGCTGGTGATCGACCGCAAGCTGGCGGTGGTTTGATTTCCATCCCGTCATTCCGGACCAGCGCGCAGCGCTGGATCCGGAATCCAGAGGTTAGTAGAGCAATTTGCTGCACAAGATTCCGGGTTCGCGCGGGGCGCGCCCCGGAATGACAGAAACTATTTCTGTCCGCTCATCCGGACTACGCTGTGGCGGGCAATGTGCCCGCCCCGTCGCCGAGCGGGCGCTGCATCATCACGGTGTCGAGCCAGCGGCCGAACTTGAAGCCGACATTCGGATGGGTTCCGATCATCTGGAATCCGCATCGGCTGTGCACGCCGATCGAGCCGGCGTTGGCGGAATCGCCGATCACCGCGATCATCTGGCGATGGCCGCGCGCTTCCGACTCCACGATCAGCCGCTGCAGCAATTGCAGACCGATCCCGCGCCGATGGATCGCCGGCTGCAGATAGACCGAATTTTCCACCGTGAAGCGATAGGCCGGCCGCGGCCGGTACGCCCCGGCATAGGCGTATCCGATCACGCGGCCGTCGAGGGCGGCGACGAGATAGGGAAAGCCGCCGTCCATCAAGGCGTCGAAGCGCCGCGTCATCTCCGCCAGATCCGGCGGGATCAGTTCGAAGGTCGCGGTGCCGAAGCGGACCGCATGATCGTAAATCGCGGTAATGAAGGGCAGGTCGGCCGCCATGGTGGGCCTGATTTCAAGCGAGGTCATGATGCTGAGATTATTTTTGCTGCGCGTAAAAGAAAAGCCCCGGCCTTGCGGCCGGGGCTTTTATCATTCACCACCTGCGGTCGGTCAGTCGCGCTGGCCGAGCAGCTGCAGCAGCAGCGTGAACAGGTTGATGAAGTTCAGATAGAGCGACAGCGCACCGGTGATCGCCGCACGCTCCGCCACGTCACCGCCCTGGGAGGCGTAGCCGTAGATGTAATCATTCTTCAGCCGCTGGGTATCCCAGGCGGTAAGGCCCGCAAATATCAGCACGCCGACCACCGAAATTACGAACTGCAGCATCGTGATGCCAAGGAAGATATTGACTACGCTCGCGATGATGATGCCGAACAGGCCCATGATCAGGAACGAGCCAATGCCGCTCATGTCACGCTTGGTGGTGTAGCCAAAGAGGCTCAAGGCGCCGAAGGTGGCCGCGGTGATGAAGAACACCCGCACGATCGAGGTGTGGGTATACACCAGGAAGATCGACGACAGCGAAACGCCCATCAGCGCCGAGAACACCCAGAACAGCATCTGGGCGGTCGCCGGCCGCAGCCGGTTGATGCCGGCCGAGATCACGAACACCATCGCCAGCGGCGCCAGCATGAACAGCCATTTCAGCGGGCTCACGAACATCGCGTAGCCGAACGGCGTCAGATACGAACTGCCGATCCGTATCGCGCCAGCGGACGGATCCGCCGTCACCGCCGCCATATAGACGCCGAGCGCGGCGAGGCCGGTGATCGCCAGCCCGATGCTCATGTAGTTGTAGATGCGCAGCATGTAGGCGCGCAGACCGGCGTCGACGGTCGCGGCGTCAACGCGCCCGGCGGCCCGGCCGAAAGGAGAAGCGTAGTTACGGTCTAGGTCCGACATGGTCGAATTCCCGTTGTTTGTCCGGCGGAGCGCAAGGGGTTTGCGGCGCTGGCTAAGAAATCTATCCCAGATGGCGCCGGTTGCTGACATTAATTTTGTGTCATCAAACCGGCCTCTGGCCCTGGCTGATATGTGGGAAACTAGCACATTCCCCGCAAGCTTCCATGCGCGGCTGAATGTCGCTCCGCCAGCCGGTTTTGGACCGGCGCCTTAATGCTGCAGCGCCGGGTGTTTCAATTTGTCACAAATTCCGCAACACGGTGGCCGGCTTCTGGTTCAGCGCCAGCAGGGTGCCGGCGAGGCCCAGCCCCACCGTGACGATCAGTGCGGCCGCCACCACGGCGGCGGCGCTGCCCGCCTCCCAGATGAAGCTCAGCGTCATTAGCCGGGTCACGATCAGCCAGGCCGCAACGGAACCGGCGATGACACCGAAAACAGCGGTGGCAAAGCCGATCATCAGATATTCCAGCGCATAGGCGCCGAGCAGCCGCGCCCGCGTCGCTCCGAGCGTCTTGAGGATGACGGCGTCGTAGACGCGGTGGCGATGGCCGGCGGCGAGCGCTCCGCCCAGCACCAGAATGGCGGAAATCAACGTCACCGCGCTGGCGCCGCGGATCGCCAGCACGAGGTTGGTGATGACGGTGCCGATGGTCTCCAGCGCTTCGCGGACCCGCACGCTGGTGACCATCGGGAAGGCATCGGCCACCGATTTGATGATCCGGGCGTCGCCGCCGGGGTCCGGATGGGTCTCGGTCAGCGTCGCGATATGGGTGTGCGGCGCGCCCCGAAAGGCGTTCGGCGAGAACACCAGCACGAAATTGATGCCGAGGCCTTGCCAGTCGACGGTGCGCATATTGCCGATCGTCGCCGGGATATCGCGGCCGAGCACATTGACGACGATTTCGTCGCCGAGCTTGAGCTTGAGCCCGTCGGCGATCTTCTTCTCGATCGAGATCAGCGGCGGCCCGTCATAGTCGGCGCCCCACCATTTGCCCTCGACGATCTTCGAACCCTTGGGGATTTCGCCGGTATAGGTCAGGCCGCGGTCGCTCTGCAGCACCCATTCGCTGTCGGTCGAAGCCTTGAGGCCTTCGGCCTTGACGCCGCGCGCCGCGACGATGCGCCCGCGCAGCATCGGCACGTCCTCGACCGTCGATTGCGGGGCGGTCTGTTTCAGGAAGGCGCCGAAGCGGTCGGCTTCGGTGGCGGGAATATCGATGAAATAGAACGACGGCGCGCGGTCCGGCAGCGCCGCCATGAATTGCCGCCGCAGATTGCCGTCGATCTGGGTGATCGTGACCAGCACCGCCAGGCCAAGACCAAGCGACATCACCACCGAGGGCGTCAGCGCGCCCGGCCGGTAGATATTGGCGATCGCCAGCCGCAGCATGGTGATGCGGGTCCGGGGCAGGCGGCGCGCCAGCGCCATCAGGCCCGCGGCGATGCCGCGCAGCAGCGCGAACACCACGATCGAGGAGGCGACGAACACCGCCGCGACGCGCTTGTCGTAAGCCAGTCCGATCACGACCGCGATCAGCAGCGCGATCACGAGGCTCATCAAAGCCAGATAGCGCCAGCGCGGGCGATGCCACTGGCTGACCACGGCTTCGCGAAACAGCGCCGCCACCGGCACGTCATGCACGAGGCCGAGCGGCCACAGTCCGAACGCGAGCGCGGTCAAAAGGCCATACACCAGCGACAGCAGCAGTTCATCGAGATGCAGCGCCGGCACCACCGGCAGCGGCAGCAGTCTGCCGAACAGGGCGACGATGACGAACGGCAGCGCGGCGCCGGCGATGAGGCCGATCGCCGAGCCGATCACCGCGAGCACGGTCACCTGCGTCAGATAGATTGCAAACACGTCGCGGCCGGTGGCGCCCAGCGCCTTGAAGGCCGCGATCACGTCGCGGCGGCGATCGATGTGGCTCTTGACCGCATTGGCGACGCCGACGCCGCCGACCAGCAGCGCGGCGAGGCCGACCAGAGTGAGAAACTGGGTGAAGCGGCTGATGGTGCGCTCGAGCTGCGGCGAGGCGTTGCCGCGGGAGCGGATTTCCCAGCCGGCCTGCGGCAACGCGCTTCGGACATCGTCGGCCAGCGCGGTAGCGGCGCGATCGTCGGCCGCATTGTCCGGCAGCTTCACCCGATAGGTCCAGCGCACCAGGCTGCCGGGCTGCAACAATTGGGTGGCGCGCAGCGCGGTTTCGCTGACCAGGAATCGCGGACCGAACCCGACCCCGCCGGACAGCTTGTCGGGTTCGGCGGCGACCACGCTGCGGATCTGAAAGGTCGCGCTGCCGACGGTGACGCGATCGCCGACTTTCAGGTCGAGCCGGGCCAGCAAGGTCGGATCAGCCGCGGCGCCGAAGGCGCCGTCGCGCTCTGCGAGTAAATCCGGCACCGGCATTTTCGGCGCCAGCGTCACCTCGCCCAGCATCGGATAGGCGCCGTCCACCGCCTTGAGCTCGACCAGCGCCAGCCGGCCGTCGCCGGTGCGTGCCATGCCGCGCAGCGTCACCGCGACAGAGACTTGGCCGCGCGAACGCAGCAGCGCGACTTCGTCCGGCTTGGCCTCGCGCTGGATCAGGGAGAACGCCACATCGCCGCCGAGCAGGGTGCGGCCCTCGCGCGCTAGCCCCTCGCCAAGGCTCGCCGCGACCGAGCCGACGCCGGAGATCGCCATCACGCCGAGCGCGATGCAGGCGATGAAAACGTAAAAGCCGCGCAACCCCCCGCGCAATTCACGCAGGGCATAGCGCAGCGGAAGCGATGCCGCGCGGCCGCCGGCGACGGGTTCGGAAACGATCATCGTCATGAAGCGATTTCGGTCATGAAGCGGCTTCGCGCTCCGCGACAGGTCCATCGATCCGGCCCGAACGCAGCCGCACCACGCGGTCGCAACGCTGCGCCAGCGAGGTGTCGTGGGTCACCAGCACCAGCGTCATGCCGCGCTCGGCGTGCTTGGTGAACAGCAGATCGACGATCTGCTTGCCGGTGGTCTCATCGAGATTGCCGGTGGGCTCGTCCGCTACCAGGATCGCGGGATCGGGCGCCAGCGCGCGGGCCAGCGCCACGCGCTGCTGCTCGCCGCCCGACAATTGCGTCGGATAATGATGCAGACGGTCGCCGAGACCGACCGATGTCAGTTCCTGTGCCGCGCGCCGCGAGGCATCGGGATTGCCGGCCAGCTCCATCGGCACCGCGACATTTTCCAGCGCCGTCATCGTTGGAATCAGATGGAACGACTGGAATACGATGCCGACCTGGCGGCCGCGAAAGCGCGCCAGCGCGTCCTCGTCGAGGGCATTGAAAGGGGTGCCGTTGACCACCACCTCTCCGCTGTCAGGACGCTCCAACCCCGCCATCACCATCAGCAAGGTGGACTTTCCCGAACCTGACGGCCCGATCAGGCCGATCGCCTCGCCCGACGCCACCCGCAGGCTGATGTCCTTGAGGATATGAACGCGCGCCGCGCCCGCGCCGAGCGAGAGATTGACGTTCGAGATGGCAATGGTGTCCGGCTCAAGGCCGGCGAGTGATGAGGGTTCGATGAGACTGTCCATGGATCGGTCATATGGCACTTCCGGCGGCGCGGTCGAGAGGCGGGTGCAGATGTTCGCGCACATGCTCGTGTTGGGCCTGGCGCTGATGGCGGTGGAACCGGCCTCGGCGCAGATATTGGCGCAGACCCCGGCAACAACCAGCGGGGCAAAATCGGTCAAGATGGTGGTGCTGGGGGATTCGCTGAGCGCCGGTCTTGGCCTGCCGGGGCCGGCGGCGTTCCCGGCGCGCCTACAAAATGCTTTGAAGTCCAAGGGGATAGCGGTTGATATGATCAACGCCGGGGTGTCCGGCGACACCAGTTCAGGCGGCCGCGACCGGCTCGACTGGTCGGTGCCCGAGGGCACCCAGGCCGTGATCGTCGAACTCGGCGCCAACGATGCCTTGCGGGGCACCGATCCTGCCGTCACCCGTGCGGCCTTGACGGATATCGTGACGCGGCTGAAGGCGCGCAAAATATCGGTTCTGTTGTGCGGGATGCTCGCGCCGCCGAATTACGGAAGCGATTATTCGGCGCGTTTCAATACGATCTATCCGGATCTGGCCAAATCGCTCGACGTGCCGCTGTATCCGTTTTTCCTCGAAGGCGTGGCCGCCGACCCCAGGCTCAATCAGGCGGACGGTTTGCATCCGACGGCGGAGGGCGTTGACGTGATCGTCAAAAACATCTTGCCTATCGTGGAGGCATTTCTCGGCACGATATCCGGGCAACACAGTTGAAAAACGGGCAATGATAACCTTAAACGCAAGTGTTGCCCGATCCTTAACGCCGGATGCTTCGCAGAGTCACATAACTACTGTAGAAATTATCGATCGGTGATTCGTACCGGGTTTCAGCATCGGGAGTCCTGCGATGCCGCGTTTGTTCACTGGACTGGAAATTCCGGCCGAGATCGGCCAGACGCTTTCCAATTTGCGTGGCGGCCTGCCGGGCGCGCGCTGGATCGACCCCGAAAATTATCACGTTACCCTGCGCTTCATCGGCGATATCGACGGCATCGCGGCCAACGAAATCGCCTCGATGCTGTTCCGGGTCAACCGCAAGCCGTTCGAGGTCGCGCTGCAGGGCCTCTCCAGCTTCGGCGGGAAAAAGCCCCGCGCGGTGGTGGCCTCGGTGGTGCCGAGCCGGCCCCTGATCGAGCTGCAGGCCGAGCTGGAACGCCTGATGCAGCGCATCGGGCTTGACCCCGAAGGCCGCAAATTCACCCCCCATGTGACGCTGGCGCGGCTGCGCGATGCCTCCAACCAGGACGTCGCGGATTATCTGTCGGTGCGCGGCTATTTTCCGACCCGGGTATTTACGGCGTCGCGGTTCGTGCTGTTCTCGTCGCGGGCGTCCACCGGCGGCGGCCCCTATGTGGTCGAGGATTCCTACGCGCTGAGCGCGTGAACCCTGCGCACAGCGGTTATCGGCCCGGCCGTCCCCGGGTGTGAAAATACCTGCGCATAGCCCCTGCACCAATTCGCGGCTTGCAATTTTCGTAACCCTGGGGCCGTAAGGTGGGCCATGCTGTCCACCTCGCCCAGTTCGTTCCGCGCCCATTACCAGGCCCTCGTCTCGGCAGGCGCGATCGAGCCCGATGCAGCGCAGGCGGAGGCTGCCGAGGCCTTTGCGGATCTCGAGCAGCGGCTGGTGCGCTACAAGCCGGTCCGCAAGCAGGGCCTGCTCGGCCGGCTGTTTGCCGACAAGGACGAGCCGCCGCCGCGCGGTCTCTATGTTCATGGCGAGGTCGGGCGCGGCAAGACCATGCTGATGGATATGTTTTTCCAGCAGAGCCCGGTCGAGCACAAGCGCCGGGCGCATTTCCACGAGTTCATGGCCGAGGTGCATGAGCGGATTTTCGGCTTGCGGCAGGGTATCGCGCGCGGCGAAATCGCCGACGGCGATGTGATTGCGCTGACGGCCGCCGCGATCTTCGACCAGGCCTGGCTGTTGTGTTTCGACGAATTCCACGTCACCGACATTGCCGACGCGATGATCCTGGGGCGGCTGTTCACCAGACTGTTCGAACTCGGCACCGTGGTGGTGGCGACCTCCAATGTCGCGCCCGACGACCTCTACAAAGGCGGCCTCAACCGGGCGCTGTTCCTGCCTTTTATCGCGCAGATATCGGAGCATATGGACGTGCTGCGGCTCGATGCGCGTACCA
>Ga0302311_10003558_pt1 | contig 16962 bp, 13 predicted proteins | sample III_Palsa_N1_3_FD_200449 | JGI IMG/M metagenome (GOLD analysis project Ga0302311, IMG submission 200449) | Peat permafrost microbial communities from Stordalen Mire near Abisko, Sweden - III_Palsa_N1_3 | ecosystem: Environmental > Terrestrial > Soil > Palsa > Peat permafrost | place: Sweden... | reverse complement strand
TGGGTGCCGCAGGAAAATTACCACCTCACCCTGCGCTTCATCGGTCACACCATCCGGCCGCAGGCCGAGGACATCGATCTGGCGCTGGCCGGGCTGCGGGCAAGGGGATTCTCGCTTTCATTGTCCGGCGTCGGGGTCTACGAGAAGGCGGGCAAGCCGGTCACGCTCTACGCCGGGGTCGAACGCAGTCCGGGGCTCGACCTGCTGCGCGCCAAGATCGAAACCGCGCTCCAGCGCGCCGGGATGGAACCCGAACGCAAGCGCTTCACGCCGCACGTAACCCTCGCCAAGCTCGACGGTGTGGCGCCGGCGAAGTTGGTTGCCTGGGTGCAGGCGCACAGCCTGTTCCGCCTGCCGCCGGTGCCGGTCGAGCATTTCACCTTGTTCAGCTCGTATCTGGGCAAGGAAACCCCGGTCTACACGCCGGAAGTGGAGTATTCACTCGTCGCATGAATAGATGGAAGCTGACGGTATTGCGCGCCCAGATGCGGAGCAGGGGCTTGGCCGCCTATCTGGTGCCGCGCGCCGACGAACATCTCGACGAATATGTGCCGCCCGAAGCCGAGCGGCTGGCGTGGCTCTCCGGATTTACCGGCTCGGCCGGCCTCGCGGTGGTGCTGGAAGATCATGCCGCCTTGTTCGTCGATGGGCGCTATACCATCCAGGCCGCCGAGGAGACCGACCCCGAACTGTGGGAACGCCATCATCTGATCGATCAACCGCCGGCGAAGTGGCTCGCGTCCCAGTTGCCGAGAGAGTCGCTGGTGGGATGCGATCCGATGCTGTTCAGCGCCGATCAATTGCAGAAATATGAGGATGCCGGCATCGCCTTGGCGCGGGTGGGCAAGAATCTGGTGGACACGATCTGGGCCGATCGGCCGGCGCCGAAGCTGAAGCCGGCGATAGTCCACGGCCTGGAATACGCGGGTGTGCCGTCGGCCGAAAAGCGGGCCCAGGTCGGCGAGATCCTGCGTGCGGCCGGCGAGGACGCGGTGGTGCTCACCGATCCGGCGTCGATCTGCTGGCTGCTCAACATTCGGGGCCAGGATGTCGATTTTACCCCGTTCCTGCTGGCATTCGCGGTGGTGCGCGCCACCGGCGAGGTCACCTTGATCGTCGAGCACGAAAAGATTTCAAACCAAGTCGCGGTCTGGATCGGCGACGATGTCAAGATCGTCCCGCGGCAAAGCTTGCGCAGTACCCTGCTGGGACTGACACACCATCGGGTGCGCGTGGATGGTGCCGGCAGCCCGGCCTGGTTCGGCGATTTTCTCCGCGAAAACGACGCCACGGTGATCTCGGGCAGCGATCCGTGCGCGTTGCTCAAAGCCTGCAAGAACGAGGTCGAGCAAGCCGGAGCCCGCGCCGCGCATCGGATCGATGCGGTCGCGGTTTGCCGGTTTCTGCATTGGCTGCATCGCGCGCAAGGCGAGACCGAACTTTCGGCGGCGACCCAGCTGTGGTCGTTTCGATCCGAGGGTGAGGGATTTCAAGGCGACAGCTTCGCCACCATTTCCGCCGCGGGACCGCACGGCTCGATCGTGCACTACCGCGTGACCGAACAAAGCGATCGGGCGATCACGCCGGGTGACGTCTACCTGGTGGATAGCGGCGGGCAGTATCTGGCGGGTACCACCGACATCACCCGCACTTTGTGGATCGGCGACGACCAACCGCCGGATTCGGTCCGCACCGATTACACCCGGGTGCTGCAAGGCCACCTTGCGCTGGGAGCGATCCAATTTCCCGAAGGTGTCGCAGGCTCACATTTGGACGCGCTGGCGCGCGCGCCGCTGTGGCGCGCCGGCCTCGATTACGATCACGGCACCGGCCACGGGGTTGGATCCTATCTCTCGGTGCACGAGGGTCCGGCGGGGATTTCACGAGCGGCGCGGCCGGTACCGCTCGCACCGGGAATGATCCTTTCCAACGAACCGGGATACTACCCCGGCGAGTATGGCATCAGAATCGAAAATCTGGTCATGGTGCAAAAAATCGAGGGCAACAGCAGAAAATTCCTCGGCTTCGAAACCTTGACGCTGGTGCCCTACGATCGCCGGCTGATCGACACCGCGATGCTCTCCGCGGATGAAATTGCCCTGGTGGATGAATATCACGCCCGGGTTCTGGCGGAGATTGGCGACAGCCTGCCCAACGACGTGCGGGAGTTTGTCGCGGACGCCTGCCGGCCGTTGGAGAAGTAGACAAGGAAGTCTTCTTTTTTGGAAAGAAGAAGCAAAAAACCGCGAAGCGTTGCGAGCCCTTGCGCGGCAATCCATCTTCCTTTGCAAATTATTCCGACTCGCGAATGCGCTGGGCGCTGGCCTTCATCGCGATCTGGCCGATCCGAATGCTTAACACCACGGTGGCGACTGCGCCGATTACCAAGAGTGCGATGCTTCCGGGATTTTTGGACGTCGGCATCACAACCAAGCCAGTGTGGGCAAGTGTGCCAAAGAAGACGTACAGTGCCAGCGCAGGCAGTGAAGCCAGGGTGCCGAGCAGATAATCCTTCAGACTGATCGACGAAATCCCCAGCGAATAACTCGCGATCGCGAAAGGCATCACCGGCGACAACCGAATTAAACAAACGAACCGCCAGCCGTCTTTCGCGATGGCGCGGTCGAAATCATGCCATCCCGCGCGGCGATGCAAATAACGCGCGATCATCGGCCGAAACGCCGAACGGCTGAGCCAAAACGCGGCAAGCGCGCCGGCCATGACGCCACTGGCGGATATCGCAAAACCGCCGAAAAACCCGTAAGCCGCCCCTGCCGCGACGCCGAGAATCGATGCCGGAATAACCCCGCTTAGCGCAACCAGAAACTGCACGCCCGCAGTGGCGACCACACCGATCGTCCCCAGCGCATGCAAATACCGCAGCGTCGCCTCGGCCCGCTGCGCAAACTCCTGCCGCCAGTGCTGCTGCACCAACAATACGACGCCCGCCAATGCAACCAAAAGGGCAATGTAAACCCGCCGCCTCATCAGCCGTTCCGGCGGCGAAACATGCCGCCGCCGGGCAACCCCAGTCGCGCCAACCGAAACGCGCAGGCGGTCGCCAGCACGCCAAAACCATAGACCACGCTGCGACGGAAATTGATCGAAGACGCCTCGGCGAAATACTTGGTCGGACAGGAAATTTCGCCGACCTTGAAACCGCGATCGATCGCCAGCAGCAGCATCTCGTTGTCGAACACGAAATCGTCGGAACAGCTCTCGAGCGGCAGCGCTTCGATCACCGCCCGGCTCCAGGCGCGGTAGCCCGAGTGATATTCGGATAATTTATGTCCGATCAGGACATTTTCGGTGAGGGTCAGGATGCGGTTGGCGACGTACTTGTAAATCGGCATCCCGCCTTTGAGCGCGCCGCGCCCCAGAATGCGCGATGCCAGCACCACATCATATTGCTCCGACGCGATCATCGAAGCCATCGCCGTCACCAGCTTGGGGGTATATTGGTAATCGGGGTGGAGCATCACAATGATATCGGCGCCGCGCGCCAACGCCGCCGCGTAACAGGTCTTCTGGTTACCGCCGTAGCCGCGATTATGCGGGTGGCGCAAAGTATAGATCCCGAGCTCCTGCGACAACGCTACGGTATCGTCGGCGCTCGCGTCGTCGGTCAGGATCACGTCGTCGACCACGTCGAGCGGAATTTCCGCATAGGTCTGACGTATCGTTGCGGCGGCGTTGTAAGCCGGCAAGATGACGGTGACGCGTTTCCCCAGCAGCATTTCGCACCTAATCCGCGAGTTTTATTGGACGCCGGCACAGCAGCGCCCCGAAGGCTACGCCCATTGCCAGCCACGCCCACATGATGTGCGGAGGCGAAAAGGAAAAGTCAATCCGGTTCTTGCCGGCAGGTAGACTGACCGCTTGGAACAGATCGTCTTGTACCACGATCGGCAGGTTCACGGTTCCGATGCGGGCCCGCCAGCCGGGAAAGAACAGCTCGCGGCGCACCAGAGTTGCCGCTCTCGGGCAATCCGCTATCAAGCTCGCTCGTGACAGTGGCTGCAAGTCGCAATTTACCTTGCCGGTGTCAAAGTATGGCCTCGGGTCGGGAAGTTGGTAAATCTCCATCAGATCATCCGCGTAAACCGCCCGCGGCGCTGGAAGGTTCTGGGCCCGTCTGAGATGGATCTGCAATCCGAAGCCGGGGGCGGCCCCGCTTGAGGCAATCAGATGCTGATCGGCGCCGTCGGGAAATTCCCAAAGTGCCACTGGCTCGTGGCCACCCTGGTGAATGATGCGGTAGGAAACCGGAACGCCGCCATTCAAGCTCGCTGCCCGCGGCAACTTTATCCAGAAGATCGTGTTGTCGTGGGATGTGGTCAGATTTGCCGAGGCCGAAACGCACCGGCCCGACTGACACAGCGTCACGACGAGATCGCCATCGCTGGTGTTGCCGTAGTTTCCGAGTAGAAGTCCGAAACCATCGACATCGCCGGACTCTGTGAGCGCGTCCACCGGAAAGACGCCCTGCACGGACTGACCCGACGCCAGCGCCAGTGGATGGTCCCTGTCGCCGTGAGTTGTGGTCGAGAATTCTTGGGCAAACGGATTCTGGACCGGTGGTGTAACCACATATTTCACTCCGACCGCTTCATAGGCCGGCAGATTATGGCGCAGCGCTTGTGCCGGGGTCGGCTGGCTTGGATCGGGATGGAAATTCCCGGTAAAACTGACCGGATCGGTGCCAGGATCGAGATCAGCTCGCACCCAATCGGTCCATCGGCTGGGTACCGGCAGATAATTATGGTTGATTGCGGCGATCTTGAAGTAGGCGCCGTAGTTCGGCGCGATTGGTCCGAGCGTGTAAAACCGTTGCAAGCCCAGATTTTGCTGCAAGTATCCGATCGCCGCGGTATCGATTTTCCCCCGTCGCGGCGTGCTGAAGGTGGGGACCGCGAACATCACGGTGGCGTCGAGCACCATCAGCGCGGCGACAGCTTGCGCCCGCCACCGAAAAGCGCCCCACACCAGCAGCCAGACCGCCAGCGCACCTGAAAGCAACGCCCAGGCCACCGAGATATCTGCCCAATGGCGCAAGCCCGCGGCCGGCGCGTTTTGCGGCCAGAGATGAATGCCATAGGCCAATCCCCAACCTGCTCCGAGCGCGAAGACTGCGGCAGCGGCGACAGCAACCAGCGGCGACGATGCATTATTTGCCGCCAGAGCCTCGATTCCGAAGCCGATCAGCAGAATTAAGGCAAGTTCCCAGCTGGCGGTGGCATAGCGAAAAAACGCGACTTGCGAAATGCCGGGCACGAAATTCCACCAAGGCGCCAGCGGCGGCACACCGAAGGTTTTCGCCAGGCAAAGCAGGATCCAGACCAGCAACATGACAGATAGCGCATCACGCCGGCGGAGCAGGCCGTAAGCGGCGAGCACCAGCATGATCAGATCGGCGTAGCCGCCGACGTTGCCCCAAATCAGGTTCAGGATCGGCCATTGCCCGCTAAAGGCAAAGATCGGGCCAAAGGCGTACGGCGCGAGCAGACTGGGGATCGCGGCAGCGGGGACCAGCGCGGCGTGACCGAAGCCGCCACCATGGCCGCCGACATTGGCCAGCGGAACAAACTCGGCGAATGCGAGAATTTGCGGCGCGGCCAGGGCGATGCCGATGACGCCACCGAGCGCCACGCGCCAGATCAAGGCGAAGCGGCTCGGCGCCGGCATTTGCAGCAACCGCAACGCCGACCAGACAAGGGCGAACAGTCCGCAAATATAAGCGGTCTCGGGGAAGCCCGCGAGCAGCATCAAGCCCATGGCGAATCCGGTAAGCCGCCAGCCGCCGCGCCCGCGAACCCGCGCTTGCACCGTGGCGCGCTCGATCCCCAGCAGGAGCCAAGGCAGAAAGCACGCCGGATCGGGCGGGGCGTGGGCGAACCAGGCGAGTGCGCCATTTTGCGCGAACAACAGCCCCCCGGTCAGCGCCGCGAGCCGTCCCGGGCCGAGCTGGCGCAGCAACCCGTAGCACCCCCAGCCCGCGATCCATTGCAAGGCCAAGTGCCGCCAAACCACGCCGTTCGGCAGCAGCAGCAACAGCGTCAACGGCGAAAATGCGCCGGGTTGATATTCGCCTGCCAGCGGCATTCCAACGCCACTGTAGCTGTTCCACCAGGGCACCGTGCCATGCAGCCACATATCGGCAGCCAGCCGTCCCAGTGCCTGGGTGGTAAATCCATCGTTGGGATCGATGTAGGGGAAGCCGGGAAAGCGGCCGTAATGGACGTGGCGCGCCAAGTCGCCAACGTACAACATCGGATTGGCGTCGAACAAACCCACCATCTGCGGCAGCACCACCAGCAGCGGCAGCAGCAGGATCGCGAGCAGCGGTAGACGGTCTTCTCGGGTCGGCCGCCACAGGGCAGGGGGTGCGCTCAATAAGTTTCCAGTATCCCGAAGTGTCCGCCCGAAAGTTGAAGAGTCTTCTTTTTTGAAAAAAAGAAGCAAAAAACTTTTATTCGATTGGTTCCCGACCTGCCCTGCGAAGCCCCGTAATTGATTAAATTAACAAAGTTTTTTTGCTTCTTTTTGTTGACAAAAAGAAGATTCTTCCCTTTGTCTAATATACTTGGTTTTTTACTATCATTTCGGGCCGACCCTAATGCGCGTCCGCCCAGTTGGTTCCAATCCCGGTCTCCACCACCAGCGGCACCGAAAGCTCTGCTGATTCGCTCATGATCTTCTGCGCCAGATTTGCTACCTGCGCTGCCTCCGCCTCCGGTGCTTCGAACAGCAATTCGTCGTGCACCTGCAGGATCATCCGGGCGTCGAGCCCAGCCTCCGCCAAAGCTCCCGGCAGCCGGATCATCGCCTTCTTGATGATATCGGCAGCACCGCCTTGCAGCGGGGCATTGATTGCGGCGCGTTCGGCGTAGGCCCGCATTGCGCCGTTCTTGTCACGGATCTGCGGGATGAAGCAGCGCCGGCCGAACGGCGTCAGCACGAATCCGTGATCGCGCGCATGCTGCTTGGCGGCCTCCATATAGTCGCGGATCTCCGGATAGCGCGCGAAATAGCGCTCGATCGTGCCGCGTGCTTCGCCCGCGCTGATACCGAGTTGCCGCGCCAGGCCGAACGCACTGATACCGTAGATGATGCCGAAATTGATCGCCTTGGCGCGCCGGCGGGTCTCCCGATCCATCTGCGCCATCGGCACGCCGAACACTTCGCTCGCAGTGCGGGCGTGGATATCTTCGCCGGTGACAAAACTTTGGCGCAGCGCCGGGATGTTGGCGACATGCGCCAGCAGCCGCAGCTCGATCTGCGAATAATCCGCGCTGATCAGCAGATTCCCGGCCTCGGCGACGAACGCGCGGCGGATCCGGGTGCCTTCCTCGGTCCGCACCGGAATGTTCTGCAAATTCGGATCGGTCGAAGACAGCCGCCCGGTGGCGGCGATCGCCATCGCGAAGCTGGTATGGATGCGGCGGGTGGCGGGATCGATCTCGTTGATCAGCGCGTCGGTGTAGGTTGATTTGAGCTTGGCGAGTTGCCGCCACTCCAGCACCTTGGTGGGAAGCTCGTAGCCTTGTTCGGCGAGATCGTTGAGTACGCTGGCGTCGGTGCCCCACGCGCCCGCAGCGCCACGTTTGCCGCCGGGCAGGCCCATTTCTTCGAACAGGATTTCGCCCAGTTGCTTGGCACTGCCGAGGTTGAATTCCCGCCCCGCCAGCCGGTGCGCGTGGACCTCGGCGAGCGCCATGCGCCGGGCGAAATCTTCCGAGGCCGCATGCAGCTCGCGTGCGTCGACCTTGATCCCGGCACGCTCCATCGCCGCGATGATCGGGATCAGCCGGCGTTCCACCAGCTCATAGACCGCGAGCGATCGGGTTTCGCGCAGTCGGGGCTTCAAGATCTCCCATAGCCGCAGCGCAACGTCGGCTTTCTCCGCCGAATAGGCGGTGGCGCGCTCCAGTCCAACCCGGGCGAACGGCAGGCGATTGCGACCGGTGCCGGTCGCCTCGTCGAAGCTGATCGGTTTGTGGTTGAGGTGCAGCACCGACAATTCGTCGATCCCGTGACCGTGCAGCCCGGCTTCTTCGACGTAGGACATCAGCATGGTATCGTCGACCGGTGCTACCACCGGGATCCCGGCCGAGGCGAACACGCGCAGATCGAACTTGGCGTCCTGGAAGATCTTCAGCACCGAGGCATCGGCGAGCATAGGCGCCAGCATCGCCAGCGCATCGCTCGGCGCAAGCTGCGGCGTGCTGCCCAACTCCAATTCGTGGCGCAGTGGGATGTAGCAGGCGCGGCCCGGCGCGGTGGCGAGTGAGATGCCGGTCAGTTTCACGCTTACCGGGTGCAGGCAATCGGTTTCGGTATCGATGGCGCAGCGTCCGGCGCGGGTCGCCTCGCGCACCCAGGCTTGCAGTGTCGCCAGATCGGTGACGCACTCGTAAGGTCCGAAGCCGTCGCTCGCCGGCACGATCGGCTTCACGGTCTCCGGTTCGAGCAGCCCCAGCCGTTGGATCGTGCTGCGAAACCCTTGCGCGGCCAGAAACGCGACCAGTTCTGCCCGGTTGGGCTCGCGCAAGATCAGCTGCTCGATCGCCACCGGCAGCGGAGTGTCGAACTTCAGCTGCACCAGCCGGCGCGAGATCCGCGCCTGTTCGGCGAATTCGATCAGCTGGTCCCGGCGCTTCGACGGTTTCATCTCTGGCGCCGCGGCCAGCACGGCTTCCACGTTGCCGAATTCCTGGATCAGCAGGCTTGCGGTTTTCTGGCCGATCCCCGGCACCCCGGGCACGTTGTCGACACTGTCACCCATCAGCGCCTGGACTTCGACCACCTGTTCCGGCGGCACGCCGAATTTCTCGAACACTTCCAGTGCGCCGATCGGTTTAAGCTTGATTGGATCGAGCATCGAGACCCGCTCGCCGACCAGCTGCATCAGATCCTTGTCCGAGGAGATGATGGTAGCGTGTCCGCCCGCCGCCAGCGCGGCCTGGGTGTAGCTCGCGATCAGGTCGTCGGCCTCGTAGCCCGGCAGTTCGATCGCCGGCACGCCGAAGGCCTCCGTGGCCTCGCGCACCAGGGCGAATTGGGGGATGAGTTCGGGCGGCGCCGGCGGCCGATGTGCCTTGTAGTCGGGATAAAAATCGTTGCGGAAGGTGGTGCGTCCGGCGTCGAAGATCACCGCCAGGTGGCTGCCGCTATGATCGGACAGGAGTTTTGCCAGCATATTGGTGAAGCCGAACACGGCGTTCACCATCGTCCCGTCCGGCCGCGTCAGCGTTTGCGGCAGCGCATGAAACGCCCGGAAGATGTATCCCGACCCGTCGACCAGCACCAGATGCAAAGGCGTGTCGCTGGCCATCCCTGTTCCGCCCTGAATCGTTTAAAAGTTTTTTGCTTCTTCTTTTCAAAAAAGAAGCCTTCCCTTGTGTTGCTAGTGCTCCGGTTCTTCCTCAGCGTCCTTCGCCAGCACAAATAAGCGTGAGCAGTAGGGGCACTCGATCTCGTTATGTTCAATCCGCAGCCAGACTCTTGGGTGGCCCAACGGGCCATCGCCGCCGTCGCAGGCGACCACCCGTTTGTTGGTGACAATGGTCTCGAAGGCAGCGCGGGTAGCCGACATTGGTGTCCTCGGTCTGTGGTAGGGTCGAACCGATGATAGGGCGGTTGCGTTTCATCATCCAGTCCGTCGCAGGAAATTATCGATGAAACCCACGCGCCGAGGTTTGTTGGGTCTGCTGCCGCTTCTCAGTGGCTGCGCGGAGCGGTTCTCCGCCCCCCGACCGCTCGCCCAGCCGCCCACGCCGGATGGCGAGATCGCTATGGACGATGGCGCCCGCCTGCCGTATCGCGCCTGGCTGCCCGCATCTCCCCGTGCCGTGATGCTCGCGCTGCACGGCGTTACCGACAGCCGCGATTTTTTCGAATATCCCGCCCCCGCCTTCATGGCCGCCGGCGTCGCGGCCTATGCCCCCGATCAGCGCGGCTTCGGTGCCGCCCCGGGGCGGGGCTATTGGGCGGGCACCGCGCGGATGGTGGCCGACGCGGTCCAGTGCTTTGCTTACGTGCGCGAATCCCATCCCGGCCTGCCGGTTTATCTGATCGGCGAGAGCATGGGCGGTTCGATCGCGATCTTGGCCCAGCACGATTGCCGGCCCGATGCGATGGGGCTGCTGGCGCCCGCGGTGTGGCTGCGCCGCGAGATGAGCACACTCTATCGCGGTGCGCTCTGGTTCGCGCGTCATGTCATCCCCGGCTATCGCGGCACCGCTCGCGACGTGCCCCACCCGGTGCTGGCGTCGGACAATATCGAGGCGCTGGAGCGTATGGGCCGTGACCCGCTCACCCTGATTGAAGTAAGGCTCGACATGCTGGTCGGTCTCGCCGAGCTGATGGATGAGGCGGCGCGGGCGGTAACTACGATTACGCCGCCTACCTTGTGGCTCTACGGCGCACGCGACGAACTGGTGCCGCGCCGCGCCACGCTCGACGCCTGGCGGCGCACAAGCGGGGTGCGCCAGGCGTACTATCTGCACGGTTATCACCTGCTGATGCGCGACCACGCGAGAGCGATTCCGACCGCGGACCTGATCGGCTTCCTGCAACACCCCGACCGGCGGCTGATCTCTTCGGCTGAAATCGCGGCGGCGGCGTGGCTCGCGGAGTCGTAGGGATGGGCAGGGAAGGAAGAAAGAAGGCCTTCTTTTCTTGAAAGAAAAGAAGCAAAAGAACTTTGACACTTTGCGGCCTCGACGTCACGTCATTCCAAAGTTTTTTTTGCTTCTTTTTTGTTCACAAAAAAGAAGACTCTTTCCTTCGCCTTTTTGCCTGCTTTTACCTTATTTGAAATCCGCCTTCATGTAGTTATCCGAGAAATCCTCGCAAATCCACTCCATTGGGTCGTTGCCGGGGGCCCAATACAGCACGTTCGCGCCGCCGCCGGGACCGGCCATCGGCTGGCCGTTGCGCACCGTCGCGTCGGTGATGCTGCCGTCCGGGTTCTTGCTAATGCGCTCGGTGATGGTGCCCCCCTGTTTCATCTTCGTGGTTTCCACCACCAGCGTGTTGCCCTCCCAATGGGCGATGCTGTCGCCCATGTAGGATGGTTTGGCGTTGGGATCATGATGATCCGTGATGTAGATGTGCCGGATCACGTGCATTTCCTCGCCCACGATGGTGAGCTCGTTCTTGGTCTGCAGGAGATCCACGCCGCCTTCGACGCCGCCGAGTTGCGAGAAGCTAGGCATGCAGTAGCGCCGCGAGCGGCCGTCATCGTTGGCGCCAGGCCCGCCGGCCAGACCAGCCGGAACGCCGCCCGGAGCCCCACCCGGAGCACCGCCCCCAGGCCCACCGCCCCCAGGCCCACCGCCCCCAGGCCCAGCGCCCCCGGGGGCACCACCGCCGGGTCCGCCGCCGCCAGGGCCACCTCCACCGCCACCACCGCCACCACCGCCAGTGCCGCCACCACCGCCACCGCCACCAGGGCCACCACCACCGCCGCCGGGTCCGCCCATCTTGGTGTAGCTGCCGGCGAAATCACGCGGATCGCTGTCGGGCTTGGGCGCGTTGGCCAATGTCCTCGCGCGGAGTGCGGCGCCACCGCCGGGTGGGCCGCGCATGCTCTTTTCTTCGGGGGTAAGCGCGCTCACCTGAGCCTGGGCGGGATGGCTCACGGCGTCCCAGGCGCACATCATACCGATGCCCGCGACCGCGCAAGCCAGTAGTGCCGCCAACCGGTGGGGGTGCTGATTGATTGCTGGTGTCATGGTTGGGTCTCTGTTTGGATCGATCATTGTGCCGGACCCCCGCCTGGTGCGGCGCCGCCCGGACCACCCACGCCCGGCGGCGGTCCGCCGCCGCCGGTTTCACCGAAGGCGAGCCGGGCGAACACCATCGCCTGGGCTTCATAGGTCTTGGCGTTGGCGCGCGCCCAGTCGCGCAGCGCTGGTGTGGCGCCGGTAAGGGTCTCGTTCAGCAGGGTGCGTTCCATATCCTCGAGGTATTCGAGCGTGCGCAGCTCATAGATTTCGTCGAACTGGTCGCCGGACAGGCGGTTCAGCTCGGCGGTGAATTTGGCGGCGTAGACTCCCGGACCGCTACGGGCCATGCCGCCCGGAGGTCCGCCTCCGCCGCCCGGTGCTCCGCCTGGGGGACCTCCGGGAGCACCCCCGGGCGCGCCACTTGGCGGGCCGCCGGCGCCGCGGGGCATGCCGCCCGATATGCCGCTGATCTTGAGGCTGAGCCCCTCGGCGCGCAGGTTTGCGCTGACCGTGGTCATGGCATCGATGTAGCCCTGCGCCGCGGCCTTCACCCGGTCGCTCTGGCTTCGCGCCAGCGCGATCCGGGCGTAGCCGATCGAGGTGTTGGAGCGCTCGAGCAGGCCACGCACCACATGGGTCTCGACGTCGCTCACGAGTGAATTATTGACGTCGTCAGGCTGCCGGCCGCCGCCCGGCGGTGCGCCCTGGGCCCAGGCAATCCCGGGCAGCGCTATCGCGCAAGCCGCGATCAGGCCGGTAATTCCGTGCTTCATGATTGGTTCCTCCCTCGTCTCGTTATTATTATTCTTTGAACAGTCCCTCGCGCAGCTCGCAGACGTCTTCCTCGATGTGACCCGGCTGGCGGGCGAAGCTGAGCTCGGTATCCCAGGGGCGGCTAAAGGTCTCCGGATCATCGACGGTGATGCGCTCATGCATAATATTCCCGTCCGGGCTCAGGCTGAGCCGCTCGGTCAGTTTCAACTGGTCGCTGTGCGGCAAGCCGTCGCGATCGAGATAGGTCTTGTCGTTGTAGCCCTCGGAATCGATCACCAGCGTGTCGCCGTCCCATTTCGCCACCGAGGTGCTGAAATAGGTCGGCGCGATCACATTGAGCGGCTTGTCGATGTAGACGAAGCGATCGAGCCGGTTCCACTGGTAGGAATAGAACAGTTTGTCCTTCTGCTGCACGATTTCGAACGGCATCTGCTCCAGCAGGATGCGCGGCTCGCCCGGTGGCTTGCACTTGGTCGAAACCCCATCCCAGGAAAGATCGCCGGCTTCACGCTTGGCCTTGGTGGCAAGATAGGCCTTCAGCGCGTCGGGCAGCAGCGGCGGAATTTGCCCGCTGGTGGTGGTGAGCGCGGCCTGGTCCGAGGTGATTTTCCACACTCCGGAAAAATCCGGATGGGCGCTGGCGGCGCCGGCGGCGAGCATCAATGCTGCAGCCAGCAGCAGAGCTTGGATCCGGACTCTCATCGCGCCACCACGAACGGCTTGTCGTTCACTTGCAGCACCGAGGTAAACTCGCCGCCGATCTTGCCGTCGCGCCGTGGCGAGACCTTGAGCCGCACTTTCATCCCCGGTTTCAGCGTGTCGATCTTCCAGCCGGCGCGGGCCAGCCCATTCACCGCCGGGCCTTCCAGATCCCATTCATCCGCGCCGCCCTTGCCGTTTGGCACCATGACGTAGATCCAGGTGTGCGGATTGGCCCAGATGAACTGCTTCAGCGTTCCGGTCACCGCGATCGGATTGCTGCGATCGAAGCGCGCGACGGAATGGTGCGCCGATGCCGAAAGCATCGATACGGCTGCCACCACCGCGCCCAAGCCGGTGAGCCACTTTGTCGTGGTTCGCATTAAACTCCCCCATGGTCTTCGCGTGTCTTGTTGTCACGCTTAGGTATCGTTGTCGACGTAAGGTTACGTGCTAATGGGTGCGTTGTCTCGCCTCGATACGTGCCGGATTGTAACAGCGGCACCCGAGACGGCGCGGTGCGGTCAAGATTTTTGGGCCCCTTGCCCCAGGCAAATTTGACTGGGCCGCCGCTATGCCTGCTGCCGAGATCGGGGCCTGCTGCCGAGATCGGGTCAGATACTTCTGCGCCGCATAATCTGGCGCGGCTTGGGCCGATTAAGGAATTTCAGTCATCAGTAACTTTCCCGCTGCCCGGCTAGTGGGGGCGCCCCGCGGGTGGTAATGAGGCACAACTTTCAACGGGGGAACGCATCGCCATGAGCCGCTATGACATCGTCGCTATGGGTGCTGGGCATAACGGCTTGGTCGCCGCCGCCTATCTCGCCAAGGCCGGCAAGAAGGTGCTGGTGCTGGAGCGCAAGGCCTGGCCGGGCGGCGGCGTCGCCACCCGCGAGCTGACCCTGCCCGGCTTCTGGCACGACGAACACTCCAACGTGCACATCATGATCCAGGGCAACCCGCTGATCCGCGAGGATGAGTTGGGGCTGATGTCCAAATATGGGCTGAAGTATTTTTGGAATGACACGCCGCACTGCTCGCTGTTCATCGATGGCACGGTGCTGTTCACCTACAAGGACCTGGATAAGACCTGCGCCAGCCTGGCGACGGTGTCGCCCAAAGACGCGGAGACCTACCGGGCGTTTGCGCTGAAAAGCCAGCAGATGCTGCCGATGATCGTCTCGGGGCTCTATTCGCCGCCGCTGCCGCTGGGCGCGATGATCGCGATGATGGACCAGAGCGACGAAGGCCGCGAGATGTTCGACTTCATGTCGCGTAGCGCGATCGACATCTGCAACCAGATGTTCGAGAGCGACAAAGTGAAGATGCACTTCTGGCGCATGATCACCGAGAATCTGCAGGCGCCGGACGACCTCGGCACCGGCATGGGCATGCTGCTGATGCCCGGCATCATCCACAGCTGGGGGGTGTCGGCGCCGATCGGCGGCTCCGGCAAGCTTACCGAATCGCTGGTGCGCTGCATCGAGGCGTTCGGCGGTGAGGTTCGTTGCAACGCCGAAGTGAAGCGCGTGCTGGTTTCGGGTGGCAAAGCCACCGGCGTGGAACTCTCCTCGGGCGAGATCATTCAGGCGAAGGACGCGGTAATCGGCGCGATCCATCCGCACCGGCTGCGCGCGTTCGTCGAGGGCGTGACCGAGCCCGTATTGGGCCGCGCCGAGCGGGTGAACACCTCGCCGTTCTCGATCATGCTGAGCCACTATGCGCTGAGCGAGAAAGTGAAATATCGCTTCGGCGGTCCGGATGTTTCGAAGGCGGCGATGATCGAATATATCGGCACCACCAAACAGAGCGAATTGCTCGATGATTTCGACAACATGCGGCGCGGCCGGATGCCGATCGAACGCCCGCTGTGCGCCGGCGGCGACAGCTCGCACTTCGATCCCACCCGGGTGCCGGAAGGCAAGGGCATCTTTTACGGCGTAACCTTCGGACCGTTCGAACTCGCCGACGGCGGGCACGCGCGCTGGGACGAGGTCAAGGAAGAACTCGCCGACGTCAGCCTGGCGCACTACCGCAAGTTCATTTCCAACATGGAAGATGAGAATATTCTGGCCCGCAAGGTGTTCTCGCCGGTGGATATGGAGCGCAGCTCGCCGAACTCGATGGTGCGCGGCGATCTGCATGGCGCGGCGCCTTATCTGTATCAGGTGATGGGCCACCGCCCGACCCCCGATCTGGGGCAATACACCGTGCCGGGGATCGACGGGTTCTATCTGGTCGGTCCGTTCATGCATCCCGGCGGCGGGGTTTACGGCGCCGGCCGCGCCACCGCGATCAAAATGTTCGACGATATGGGCATCGATTTCGACAAGGTGGTGAGAAAATAAAATGAAAATCGTCGACGCTCAGAACAAGGAACTGATGGCGGTCAGCGCACTTACGCGCGACGGCAACAGCTTGGTGATCAAGGGCAAAATCTTCGGCACCATGCCAATGACCGCCAAACTGTCGCCCGAGGAAGCGCGCAAGGCGCTGAAACTGCTGAATTTCAAGCTGGTGTGGTTTTTGATTACGTTCCTGTTTCGGAAGACGCCGCCGAAGGGGGAGAAGAAGTAGAAAGTCTTCTTTTTGTGAACAAAAAGAAGCAAAAAAACTTTGGACGTTGGCGGTATCAAGGCCGGTGCGCCTGCGATCCCTCGGACCGAGGGATCCGAAGCAGATGGACGGGCCCTACTGCATAAATCAAGAATATCGCACCACCCTCGGCTCGCATGCGGAACCATTGTGGGGTATACGTATTGGGGTTCTGCGTCGGCTGAGTGAGGGCAACTGGATGTGGAGTTGGCTAAGTGAGAGGCTCCGAGCCGCACTACCACAAAGCCTGTGGTCAGTCGCTATTAGGAACGATAGCATCGTTACAACCGACGGAACAGGAGCCACCCGAATCGTCCTGATCGCCGACCTCATGTCCATTGTTGTTGCGACGGACGACAGTGGACCATGGGACGCCGATGTTGTTTTCATGCTTTACGGCGGTGGCTCCGATGTGTTGACCATCTTCCCGCTCGAAGCTCAGGGTTGCCAAGACTTCGTCAAATGGATGGCGAAGTTGCCAGGATATTGTGACCGAGAGTTTAAAAGAGCAATGGGCTCAACAAACATTGCACGATTCGTTGCGTGGACTTCGCTCCGATAATTGTCGGACTATACCAGAACCAGAAAGTAGGATGGGTGAGCGTAGCGCTACCCATCGCTTTCTCCGCGCGCGAATTGATGGGTAGCGCTTCGCTCACCCATCCTACTTCTCACTTCCTCCATCACTGGCTCCCAATCGCCTGGCCGCGGCTGCGTGAACACCCGTAAGCTTGGGTACCAAGGACTATCCGCGCGTCCGCGCAGCCAGCGCCAGTCGGTGTTGAAACGGTTGAGCAACCAAACTGGGCGGCCGATCGCGCCGGCGAGATGGGCGAGCGCGCTGTCGACCGAAATTATCAGATCAAGTGCGGCGATCAGGGCGGCAGTGTCAGCCAAATCGGTGAGTTCGGCGGTCGGATCGTAGAGGTCCAGCGCGGCAAGCTGCGCGAGGGATGGCTTGGTCCAGTCCGCGCCACCGATTTGCAGCGAGACGAACGACACGCCAGGAGTCCCGGCCAAGGGGGCCAACAGGTCGGGTGACAGCGAGCGATGGCGATCGGCGACATAGGCGGGATTGCCGGCCCAAGCCAGGCCGACGCGAAGACCGGGCAGGGGAGCGAGGCGGGCGCGCCAGGCCGTGACCAGACCGGGCTCGGCATGC
>Ga0302311_10003549_pt1 | contig 16975 bp, 17 predicted proteins | sample III_Palsa_N1_3_FD_200449 | JGI IMG/M metagenome (GOLD analysis project Ga0302311, IMG submission 200449) | Peat permafrost microbial communities from Stordalen Mire near Abisko, Sweden - III_Palsa_N1_3 | ecosystem: Environmental > Terrestrial > Soil > Palsa > Peat permafrost | place: Sweden... | reverse complement strand
GCGTGTCCCAGTCGTCCGCTGAGAGCGGCCAGCCGTGGTGGAACACGATCGGCTGCCCCTCGCCCCAATCCTTGTAGAAGATCGAGGTCCCGTCCTTGGTGGTGATCGTGGGCATGGTGCTCTCCCGGAGGCTTCGACAAGGTCGCCGTTCGGGGGGCTTCTTAGGGCAGAAATGCGACGGTTGGCTTGCGGGAAACGATCACGACTAGCTGATGCCGACTCCGCGCCGCCGGATTGTGTGACACCGATACGCGGCGACCAGTCGGGCGTCGGTTCGGCGCGTTTCTATAAGGGACTGATCAAGTGAGCCGATCGGCGTTCAATCAACATCTAGAGGCGCTGAAATGACCTATCGCACCGTCGAAGCTGGCGACTGGATCGCGCGGCAGCCCAAGACCATTCAGGAAGCCGGTGAGGCGCGCGGCGCGGACCTCATCCGCGAAGTCACGCTCCGGGAAGTGCGCGAGGCGGTGAAGCCCACCCAGGTCGAGGTCGCGACCGCCATGGGCACGTCGCAGGATCGGGTTTCCAAGCTGGAGCACGGCGGCGACGCGCTGGTTTCGACCTTGCGCCGGCATGTCCGCGCGCTCGGCGGCGAGCTGCGACTGATGGTCGAGTTCCCGGATCGGCCGTCGATGGCCATCGACCTTCACGGCGACAAACCCGTGGCCAAGAGCGTCCGCAAGATCTGAGAGACTTAGCTTCCCTGGCGGGTGCCAGTGATCCTTGAACTCAGTTCGTCCGGACGACCTACGATGCCGCGCCGCCGGACTGACCGCCCTTGATCGATCTAAGGACAGGCGCCGAGTCGAAGGCTACCCCCGCTTCCGTTACACGCTGGGTAAAAGCCTTTAGTAGGCGCTCATCCAACTCGGGCGAAAACGCGTAGGGGAAATCCTCGCCGCCCAGCGCTGGAAATTGCAGTATTGTTCTGCCGTCTCTGTATTCTCGAAAATCAAAGAGAGAGCCGTTGTTCGGGCGGCCATAATATACGCGAAACGACGTCTTTGATTTTCGAAATGCTATTTTCTGTATTTCCTGAAATAGAACGTCACTTTTCGCAAGGTAAAATAGTCGATTCTTCGCATACGTGAGAACGTTCATTTCCTCTTCTGACGGGGAGAGCGATTCAGATTCATGTTCCTGCGCTATGACAGGCGCCGCGACTACAGCAGGTTCCTGGCGTTCGGTGGGCGTTCGAACAACGTCCTTCGGCGCATAACCAAATCGCGCGAGCGCCTCTTGAGCCACGAAGGCTTCCATCGCCGCACGAACAACATCCCGGTTCAAATCGACGACCTTCTGGGTCAATTTGCTGATCTTTCCGCCAACCTCCGAACTGCCGAGAATGAAGCGAATAAAATCGTCTGATGGCTCCGTCTTAAAAAGCTTAATTGTCGCCACAATAGACTCGAACAATAGTTTTCGTTTCGCTTCTGCCCCGACGTCTTCGGGGTTGAACGAACCGTTTCGCAATACTGCAATGCCCTCAAGTGTGTTGTCGTCTATTGCACTATCCGTCGCCACATCCGATAGGTCAAGTCGAAGGAAAGCCGACTCGTCCATCATGTTCGGTTTGTCCGAATCCGCGTAGAACTCGTACTTCAAGCCATCGGTAAGGACGCCAAGTTTGACTGTTGGGCAGGCGTTGAAATAGCTGCGAAGCTGGCCCCGATCATCTTTCATAGTCGCGCCTACTCGCTTCGATTCGATCGCGATGACGGGATTGCCCTGATGCAGGATCGCAAAGTCGACCTTGTTTTGATATTTCTCAGAGAAATCAGCGTGATGCTCCGGGGAGACCTCGTCTGGATTGCCGACGTCGTATCCGAGCACGGTCAAGAACGGCTGAACTAGCGATGCATTGGTGCTCGCCTCTGACTCGATCTTGGGGGCGCGAAGGGCGGCGAGCTTCGCGTGTGAAAGGATGCGCTGCCGGAATTCTTCTAACTCAGGAGACATGGCTAATTCCTGGGAGACTCGATGCTGCCCGATGGGAACCATCGGTTGACGGTGCTTGTGGCGCTACCTTGCCGCAAAAGGTTTAGCGTTGCCATACTGCAGCTATGCGTTGGCGCATGGATCGCAGTAGCAGGACCCCTCAAAGGAGGTTTGCCCGGCTCACACTTCGCTCAAGTCTTCTCCACGAACGAGTCGATCACCTTCTTCTCGCCGGCCTGCTCGAACGCCACGGTGAGCTTGTTGCCCTCGATGTGGGTGACCGCGCCGTAGCCGAACTTGACGTGGAAGACGCGCTCGCCCAGCGCGTAATTCCCGGTGGCGGAGGGTTCGGAGACGGCGACCAGGCGGCCTTCGCCCTCGATCACCTGGGTGACGCCCGGCGGCCCGCCGCGATAGTTGCGCTCCTGGGCGCGGCGCCAGCCGGGGGAGGAATAGCCGTTGCCGAAGGCCCCGCCCTCGTCCCAGCGCGAATTGGCTTCGCGCATGCCGGGGCCGCCGCCGTAGTAGCCGGTCTCGGAGGCGGCCTCGACGTTGTCGGGCGGCATCTCGTCGACGAAGCGACTGGGCAGTTGGCTGGTCCAGCGGCCGTAGACCTGGCGATTGGCGGCGAAGGAGATGCGCGCCTCCTCCCTGGCCCTGGTGATGCCGACGTAGGCGAGGCGGCGTTCCTCTTCGAGCCCCTTCTCGCCCTTCTCGTCCATGCTGCGCTGGCTGGGGAAGACGCCTTCCTCCCAGCCGGGCAGGAACACCAGCGGGAACTCCAGCCCCTTGGCCGAGTGCAGGGTCATGATCTGCACTGAGTCCTCGCCGCTCTGTCGGTCGAGGTCCATGACCAGGGAGACGTGCTCCAGATAGGCCTGCAGGGTCTCGAAGGCGCCCATCGACTGGACCAGCTCCTTCAGATTCTCCAGCCGCGTCTGGCTGGTCGGGCCTTTGTCGAGGCGCAGGGCGTCGGTGTAGCCGCTCTCCTCCAGGATGGTCTCGGCCAGGCGCTGGTGCGGCGTCTGCTCGGCCTGGGCGCGCCAGCGGTCGAGGTCGCGCAGGAAGTTGGCGAGGGCGGTGCGGGTGCGGGCGGCCAGTTCGTCGGTGCGGACGATCTGGCGGGCGGCTTCGGTCAGGCTTCTGAAGTGGGTGGACGGCCCGGCCGGCGCGACCTCGCCGGTCGCCGCGTCGAACAGCGGTTCGTCGTAAAGCTGGGCCGGCGGAATCGACGCCACCGCGTGCAGCTTCTGGATCGTCGAGTCGCCGATCCCGCGCTTTGGGGTGTTGATGATCCGCTCGAAGGCCAGGTCGTCGTCGGGGGACTGCACCAGTCGCAGATAGGCGTGGGCGTCGCGGATCTCGGCGCGCTCGAAGAAGCGCGGGCCGCCGATCACCTGATAGGGGATCTGCAGCATCACGAACCGCTCCTCGAACGCGCGCATCTGGAACGAGGCGCGCACCAGGATGGCGACGTCGCGATAACGGCGCTTGTCCTTGCGCCAGCGCTCGATCTCGTCGGCGATCAGCCGGCTCTCGGCCTCGCCGTCCCAGACGCCGCGCACCTTCACCTTCTGGCCGCCCTCGGCCTTGGTCCACAGCGTCTTGCCGAGCCGGCCCTTGTTGGCGGTGATCAGGCCCGAGGCGGCGGCGAGGATGTGGGCGGTGGAGCGATAATTCCGCTCCAGCCGCACCACCTTGGCGCCCGGGAAATCGCGCTCGAAACGCAGGATGTTGTCCACCTCGGCGCCGCGCCAGCCATAGATCGACTGGTCGTCGTCGCCGACGCAGCACAGGTTCTGCCGCCCCTGCGCCAGCAGCCGCAGCCACAGGTACTGGGCGACGTTGGAGTCCTGGTACTCGTCGACCAGGATGTATTTGAACCGATTGTGGAAATCGGCCAGCACGTCGGCGTGGGTGGTGAAGATGGTCAGGTTGTGCAGCAGCAGGTCGCCGAAGTCGCAGGCGTTCAGCACCCTGAGGCGGTCCTGGTAGGCGGCGTAGAGCGCTTGGCCGCGGTTGTTGGCGAAGTTGGCGCCCTCGGCCGGCGGCAGCCGCGCCGGGGTCCAGCCGCGATTCTTCCAATGATCGACCAGGCCGGCGAAACTGCGCGGCGTCCAGCGCTTGGGGTCGATGTTCTCGGCCTCGAGCAGTTGCTTGATCAGCCGTTCCTGGTCATCGACGTCGATGATGGTGAAGCTCGATTTCAGCCCCACCAGCTCGGCGTGGCGGCGCAGGATCTGGGCGGCGACGGCGTGGAAGGTGCCCAGCCAGCGCAGACCCTCGGCCTCGGGGCCGATGATCGAGGCGGTCCGCTCGCGCATCTCGCGGGCGGCCTTGTTGGTGAAGGTGACCGCCAACAGCTCCCACGGCCGGGCGCGGCCGGTTTTCAGGATGTGGGCGAGCCGCGTGGTCAGCACCCGGGTCTTGCCGGTTCCGGCGCCGGCCAGCACCAGCACCGGGCCGTCGACAGCCTCCACCGCCTCGCGCTGCTCGGGGTTCAGCCCGTCGAGGTAGTCGGGCCCGGCGACGCGGGCGAGATCGGAGATGCGGACGGCGGGTGGGTCTGACAAAGCGGCGCGTACGGTTCGATTCCAGTTTGGAACATATGTAGCACGCCGCCGCGACGGCAGAAGGCCGCGCAGCGCCTATCGCGTCATCTCACCGCGCGTAGTCGCAGACCCCCTGGTCGCGGCAGCGCAGGAAGGTGGTGCAGATCGAGAGCACTAGGTCGTCCATGTGGCCGGCCGCGTCGGCGGCGGCGATGTCGGCCATGTTCACGCAGGCGGCGCCCGCGTCCAGCGACGAGCAGTGGTCGGTCTCCGCCTTGATCAGGCGGTCGTGCAGGTCGGCGGCCACGCCGGACTTGTACTGGTCGAGGCCGTCGCTGAGATCGCGCGCCGACAAGAGCTGCAACTGCTTGTCGGGGCACAGATTGTTCAGCCCTTCCTGGAAGCGCTGCAGGGCCTCCTGCGGATTGGCCTCGGAATCGGCCGAGACGTCGGGCGGGGAATCGGGCGGCGGCGCATCGGTCTGCGCGTGGGCCGACCAGGCCAGCGCGGCGCCGAAGAGCGCGAAGAAGATCGGACGAAGACGCATCCTGCTTGAAACCCTGACAGAGAGATCGGTGGGGGGCTCTCATGGCTGAAAAAGCGGTGAAGATTAATGGCAGACTCGGCCTCGTTACATTTCGCCCTGGAAACGTGCCGGTTGGAACCCCATCTGACGCCCCCCGTTCGTGAAACGGGGCGAATTTGATGGAGCGTGACTGAAATGGGACCCGGCAGACTCGGGGGATTGGGACCGTCCGCCGCGGCCGTCCTCGCCGCCGTGGTGGTGGCGGTCCTCGTGGTGGCGATGGTCGATGTCGGCGGCGGCCTGAACCACCCGCTCGTGGCCCCGCCGCAACATGCGCCAACGGCGACGAGCCAAAGCTGATCCTCGCGCCGCTCCGGCGTCGCCCGCGGCGTTGATTCCACCGCCGACGCAGCGCAAAGCTCCGCGCTTCGAAGGCGGTGAGGCGCATGGTTGATTCTGACACGTCCGGCGAGGCGTTCGGCGAAGCCGACGCCCAGAGCGAAGAAACGATCATGCCCTGGCTCTGGGGCGCTGTCGGCCTGGTGCTGATCGCCGCGTTCGTCGCCTGGGTGCTGTTCGCCGCCCCGCACGGCCACCACATTCGCGAGCCCGCCGGCGCCGCGCCGATCATGCGGCCGCTCGATCGGCACGACTAAGGTCGCTTCTCGCTCGCGAAAGCGAGGGCGGCAAGGCGGCAGGCGGAGGCCAGCGCGCCGGACCCGCGCTCGGCGTCGATCGCCGCGATCAGGCCAGCCAGGCTGAGGCCGCGCGCGGCGGCCAGCGCCTCCAGCACCCGCCAGAACTCCGGCTCCAGCGCCAGCGAGGTGCGGTGGCCGGCCAGCGACAGCGAGCGCTTCGCCAGGCCGGTCATGACGCCGTCAGCGTCGGCGGCAGCCGCGCGCCCCACCCGGCGGCGCGCTCATAAGCCAGGGCCAGCTCCAGGCAGGCGAGTTCGTGCTGCACCGGCCCGACGATCTGAATCCCCATCGGCAGGCCTTGGGCGCCGAACCCCGCCGGGATCGCCAGCGACGGGCAGCCGGAGAGGCTGACCAGGCAGACCCCCTTCATCCAGGCGTGGTAGCTGTCCATCGCCTGGCCGGCGATCTGGCGCGGCCAGGTCTCGCCGGCGTCGAACGGGAACACCTGGGCGGTAGGCGCGACCAGGAAATCGAAGCGCTCGAACAGCCGCCGCACCGCCTGGCTCCATTCGCTGCGCGCCAGCGAGGCGGCGCTGACGTCATAGGCCGAGAGCTTCAGACCCGACTCCACCTCGAACACGGCCTCCGGCTTCATCAGCGCCCGCCGCGCCGGGTCCTGGTGGTGCTCCAGCAGCGTGCCGCCGGCCTGCCAGTGCCGGATGGTCTTGAACGCTGCCCACGCCGCGTCCGGCGCGTAGTCCGGCGTCGCCGGCTCGACGACGCAGCCCAACATTCCGAACCGCTTCAGCGCCGTCTCGCAGACCTCGAGCACGCCCGGCTCGCAGGGCGCCGCGCCGCCGAAGTCGCCCAGCCAGCCGATCCGCACGCCGCGCGGGTCGCGTTCCCGCGCGTCCAGGAACTCGCTTCCGTCGCCCGGCAGCGACAGCGGCGCGCGGGCGTCGAAGCCGGCCATCACCGAGAGCAGCAGGGCGAGGTCGCGCACATTGCGAGCCATCGGGCCGGAGACGCCCATCGACGGCAGCCAGTCGTCGCGCGCGGTGTTGGGCACGCGGCCGAGGCTGGGACGGAAACCGAGCACGTTGTTCCAGCCCGCCGGATTGCGCAGGCTGCCGCCGTAGTCGCTGCCGTCCGCCACCGGCGACATCCGCAGCGCCAGCGCCACCGCCGCGCCGCCGCTGCTGCCGCCGGCCGATCGCATCGGATCCCAGGCGTTGCGGGTGACGCCGTAGACCGGGTTGTAGGTGTGCGAGCCGAGACCGAACTCGGGGGTGTTGGTCTTGCCGATCACGATCCCGCCGGCGCCGCGCAGCCGCTCCACCACCAGGCTGTCGGCGTCGGGAACGAAGTCCCTGAAGATCGGCGAGCCCTGGGCGGTGACGATGCCGCGCGTCGCCTGCAGGTCCTTCACCGCCAGCGGGAAGCCGTGCAACGGGCCCATCGACGCGCCGCGGCCGAGCTGGGCGTCGCGCTCTTCGGCCTGCCGCAACAGCGTCCCGCGATCCTGCAGCGCGACGATGGCGTTGAAGGTGGGATTCAGCCGCTCGATCTGGTCCAGATAGGCGCCCATCACCTCCACGCAGGAGACGTCTCGCGCGTGGATCGCCGCGCCAAGCCGGACGGCGTCCAGCATCACGATGTCGGACGTGTTCGCCACGCCGGTCATGCCCGCGCCGCGCGGCGCAACGCCTGCGGCGGCTGGCCGAAGGCGCGCAGGAAGGCGCGGCGCATCCGCTCCGGATCGCCGAAGCCGACCTTGGCGGCGATGCGGTCGATCGGGTCGGGGCCGGCCTCGATCCGCTCGCGGGCGGCCTCGACGCGCAGCCGCTCGATCGCCTTGGCGGGAGTGACGCCGGTCTCGGCGGCGAAGGCTCTAGCGAAGTGCCGCGGGCTCATCGCCGCCTGGTCCGCCAGCCGCTCCACCCCCAGCGGCTCGCTTAAGCGCTCGCGCGCCCAGCCCAGCAGGCCGCCGAACCGCGCGTCCGGCTGCTCCAGCTCCAGCAGGGCGGAGAACTGCGATTGCCCGCCCGGCCGGCGGCGGTAGACCACCAGCTGCTGGGCGGTGCATCGGGCGATCTCCTCGCCGAGGTCGTCGGCGATCATCGCCAGCGACAGGTCGATGCCGGCGGTGATGCCGGCCGAGGTCCAGACTTGGCCGTCGCGCACGAAGATGCGGTCCGGTTCCAGCTGCACGGTCGGAAAGCGGCGCACGAAGTCCGTCGTGCGCGACCAGTGGGTGGTGGCGCGGCGGCCCTCCAGCAGCCCGGCGGCGGCGAGCACGAAGGCGCCGGAGCAGACGCTGGCGACCCGGCCGGCGTTCGCCGCCGCGGCGCGGACGAACGCCAGCGTCGCTGCATCGTTCGAGGTCGGCCGCGTGCCGTCGCCGCCGGCGATCATCAGGGTGTCGAACGGCGCCGCCGCATCCGCCGCCCGCGCCGCCATGCCGACGCCGGATGAGCTGCGCACCTCGCCGGCGCCCATCGCCAGCACCTCGATCGCATAGGCGCCGCCGCCATAGCGTCCCGCGATCTCGAAGGCGGCGATCGGGCCGGCGGCGTCGAGGATCTGGAAATCCGGAAAGATCAGCAGGCCGAGGCGGTGCGTCATGGCATGAAACGAGGGAAGATTGTCATTTCAGACGATGCTTAGGCCCGCCATCATGGCCGCGTCAATTCATCGGAGGCACCTGATGGCCGCGTTCCGCATCGTCGAGGCGATCTATCCGGGCATGACCCAGCTCGATTTCACCGCCCCGCACACCGTATTCAGCCGCATCCCCGACACGGAAACCATCGTCGCCTCCGAGCCGGGCGGGGCGATCACATCCGACGGCGGCCTCACCTTCGCCGGGACGACGCGGCTGGCCGACATCGACCGCTGCGACCTGATCTTCTTCCCCGGCGGCCTCGCGGCGACCGAGGTGGCGGGGGACGCGGCGTTCATGGCCGAGGCGCGGCGGCTGGCCGCCGGCGCGCGCTACCTCACCTCGGTGTGCACCGGTTCGCTGATCCTCGCGGCCACCGGGCTGATCAAGGGCCGACGGGCGGCCTGCCACTGGGCCTGGCGCGACATGCTGGAGCTGTTCGGCGTCATTCCCGACGCCTCGCGGGTGGCGCGGGACGGCAACGTCATCACCGGCGGCGGCGTCACCGCGGGGCTCGACTTCGCCTTCGTGGTCGCCGCCGAACTGGCCGGCGCCGACTTCGCGCAAGACCTGCAGCTCGGCCTCGAATACGCCCCCGACCCGCCCTTCAACGCCGGCCGTCCCGAAACCGCGCCGCCGGCGGTGCTGGCGCGGGTGCGGGGGCGGATGGCGCAGTCGCTGCCGCAGCGCCTCGCCGAGGCGAAGGCGGCGGCGAGGGTCGCTTAGCGCACCAGTCCGCAGAAACGCTGGATGCGCGTGCACGCCTCTTCCAGGTTGGCGTTCGAGGTCGCGTAGCTGATGCGGAAGAAGGGCGAGAGGCCGAAGGCGGCGCCGAAGACCACCGAGACGCCTTCGCTCTCCAGCAGCTCCACCGCGAAGTCCTCGTCGGAGGCGATCGGCTTGCCGCTGGGCGACGTCTTGCCGATCAGGCCGGCCACCGACGGATAGACGTAGAAGGCGCCTTCCGGCGTCGGGCACCGGATGCCGCGCGCCTGGTTCAGCATCGAGACCACCAGGTCGCGGCGTTCCTCGAACAGCTTGGCGTTGGGCTTGAGGAAATCCTGCGGGCCGTTCAGCGCCTCGACGGCGGCCCACTGGGAGATCGACGAGGGGTTGGAGGTGGTCTGGCTCATCACCTTGGCCATGGCCTTGATCAGCGGCTCTGGGCCGCCGGCGTAACCGATGCGCCAGCCGGTCATGGCGTAGGCCTTGGAGACCCCGTTCATGGTCAGGGTGCGCTCGTAGAGCGCCGGCTCGACCTGGGCGATGGTGGTGAACTCGAAGTCGCCGAACACCAGGTGCTCGTACATGTCGTCGGTGAACACCCAGACCTGCGGGTGCCGCAGCAGCACGTCGGCGAGGCCACGCAGCTCGGCGCGGGTGTAGGCGGCGCCGGTGGGGTTGGAGGGCGAGTTGAGCAGCACCCACTTGGTCTTCGGCGTGATCGCCGCTTCGAGGTCGGCAGGCCGCACCTTGAAGCCAGTCTCGGCGGTGGTGGCGACGAATACCGGCTCGCCGCCGGCCAGCCGCACCATGTCGGGATAGCTCACCCAATAGGGCGCGGGGATCACCACCTCGTCGCCCGGATTCAGGCTGGCGACCATGGCGTTGTAGATCACCGGCTTGCCGCCGGGCGAGACGTTGATCTGCGCCGGCGTGTAGGTCAGGCCGTTCTCGCGCTTGAACTTGGCGCAGATCGCCGCCTTCAGCTCCGGGATGCCGTCGACGTTGGTGTATTTGGTCTTGCCGTCGCGGATCGCCTTGATCGCGGCTTCCTTGATGTTGTCCGGCGTGTCGAAATCCGGCTCGCCGGCGCCCAGCGCGATCACATCCTTGCCCGCCGCCTTCAGCTCGCGCGCTTTCGCATCCGCCGCCATGGTGGCGGAGGGTTGGACGCGCGCCAGGGCGGCCGATTGGGCGAACATGGGCTGAATCCGATTCCGGGCTGGGAAGCGGGCGCTGTTTACGCGCGGGGCGCCGTGGGAGCAACATGGCGGATCGGGCCAGGGAGGCGGCTTTGCGCATCACGTCCATGATCGCGGCGGCGACCGCGCTCGCCGCGCTCGCCGCCTCGCCGTGTGCAGCGGCGGGTCCTGAAGCGTTCGTGGACGCCGGCGCCAAGGTGGCCGGGCATCCGGAGCTCACCTACCTCGACCTGGTGAAACAGGGCGTCCCCGACCTCGCGCCCAGCGCCGACGGCAAGACCATCGAGGGCAGCCTCCCGGACACGCTGCGCAATCTGTTCGGCAAGGAAAGCGACGACGATCCGCCCGACCCGGCGACGCTCACCGACTTGGAGACCCTGCCGTTCAAGTCGGGGGGCAAGCCGCGCCTGGCCCTCCTGGCCGACTTCGGCCACAACGACGAGCGGGTCGAGGACTTCTCCCTCCTGATGGTGTTCGACGACTCAGGTCCCACCCCCCGGCTGCTCGACGCCGGCTTTGTCGGGATCGACAAGGACACCGCCTTCAGCGAGCATCCGCTGATTGCGGTGGGGCGTGGTGACGACGCGATCGTCACCTACAGCGAGCACTTCAACTCCGACCAGACCTACGGCGGCTGGATGGTCAGCTTCCTGCACGGGCGGCGGTTGCGGATGGTTACGGCGGAGCATCTGCTCTCCGACCGCCTTTGCGGCTACGAGCGCGACGAGAGCCCGGCCTTCACCACACGCGCCGTCCCCGGCGGGCGGTTTCGCGAACTCGATGTCACGGTGACCGACGAAGTGACGCACAACGACGAGGACTGCGGCGACGACAAGATTCCGCGCCTCTCGAAGCACATCTACCGCGACAGCTGGCGCTGGGACGCGCGTCGCGGCCGGTTCGTCCAGCGGCTCAATGGCGTCGACCGGCTCGACAAGAAGAACGAGGCGCGCTTCTAGCTGGCCTTGAAGCCTTGGGAGGACTGCATGCGGGATCTGAACAGCAAGGTCGCCTTCATCACCGGCGGCGCCAGCGGCATCGGGCTCTCGATGGCCGAGGCGTTCGGCGCCGAGGGCATGTCGGTCATGCTGGCCGACATCGAGCCTGCGGCGCTGGAGCGGGCGGTGAGCGGCCTGCGCGAGCGGCAGATCCGCGCCGAGGGCGTGGTGGCCGACGTTGCGTCCCGCGCCTCGGTGTGCGCCGCCGCCGAGGCCACGCTCGCGGCCTTCGGCAAGGTCCACGTGGTCTGCAACAACGCCGGCGTCGGCGCGGGCGGCCCGTTCGGCACGGTCTCGCCGGGCGACTGGGACTGGGTCATCGACGTCAATCTGAAGGGCGTCGTCTACGGCATGGAGGCGTTCGCGCCGCTGATCGAGGCGCACGGTGAGGGCGGCCACTTCGTCAACACCGCCTCGCTCGCCGGCATGGTCAGCCCGCCCGGCATGGAGCCCTATTGCGCCACCAAGTTCGCGGTGGTGGCGATGAGCGAGGGTTGGGCCGAGCAGCTGGCGCCGAAGCACATCGGGGTCTCGGTGCTGTGTCCCGGCTTCGTGAAGACCCGCATCAACGAGAGCCGCCGCAATCGGCCAGAGTCCTACGGCCCCGACGACCGCGCGCCGCCGCCCGCCGACGCGCCGCCGTCCCGCGTGCTCTCCGGCATCCCGGTCGAACCGGTTGGGCGCCGGGTGGTCGAGGCGATCAAGGCGAACGAACTCTACGTCTTTACCCACCCGGGCTCGAAGGCGGCGGTCGCGGCCCGCTTCGATCGCATCCTCGCGGCCTTCGACATCGCCGACGCCAGCCCGGCGCTGGCGGACGTGCCGAGGGGGCAGGGCGATCTCTAGGCAGTTGTGATCTTCACCCCAGTTCCGCCCGTGCGCCGTCTGATCCAATTCTTCACCAACATGGACGCCAAGGCGTGGCGGTCCGTGGCTGTCTCCTTCGTGCTGTTCGGCGGCGTGGGGTGCGTGTTCCTGCTGGGCGCGCCAGCGCTGGGGCTGACCGGGCGGGCGGGGGTCGAGCGTTGGCTGGCGCTGGCGCATGGGCCGTGGGCGCTGCCAGCCGCCGTGCTGGCGTTCGCCGTGCTGGCCTTCCTGGGCGCGCCGCAGGTGGTGCTGATCGCGGCGGCGGCGGTGGTGTTCGGGCCCTGGCAGGGCTCGCTCTATTCCTGGATCGGCACCTTCGTCTCGGCCCTGATTGGCTTCGAACTGGGCCGGCTGTTCGGCGGCGGGATGATCCGCGACCTGAAGAGCCCCGGCGTCGATCGGTTCCTGGCCCTGGTTGGCCGCAACGGCTTCATGGCCAGCCTGATCATCCGGCTCGTGCCGGCCGCGCCGTTCATCGTGGTCAACATGGCGGCGGGGACCGCGCGCGTGCGGCGGACCGACTACGCGCTCGGCACGGCCATCGGCATCCTGCCCAAGATCTTGCTCACCGCCTTCGCCGGCGGCACGGTCGCCGCGGCGTTCCACGGCGGCGGCCTGGCGCAGATCGCGCTGCTGGCGCTGGCCATCGCTATCTGGGTAGGCGCGGCCTTCCTGGCGCGGCGCTGGCTCAGGGCGCGCGAGGCGGCGGCCGGCGCCCCGCCGGCGACTGACTGAGCCATTCCTGCCACCCGATTGTACCTTTGGCTTCGTCGCCTTACCCTTTCGGAAAGGTGAAGGAGCCTCGCCGTGGACGAAGCGACCGTAACCGCCAAAGGTCGGATCACCATCCCCAAAGCAATCCGCCGACGTCTTGGCCTCAAGCCTGGGAGCAGGTTGAGGTTTTTCGTCGGGCACGACGACCGTGTGATGATCCTTCCAGTTGTGCCTGTGTCGTCGCTACGCGGCATCGTCAAGCACGACGGGCCGCCGGTGACGATCGAGGAGATGGACGAAGCAATCGCCGAAGGGATCGTCGCCAGATTCGAGCGATCGAAGGACGGGTGATCGGCCTGACGCCGCCTACCTCCCCTTCAGGTACTTGTCGAACCAGGCCACCGTGCGTTCCAGCGCGTCGACGACGTTCTCCTGCTTGGCGAAACCGTGGCCCTCGTTGGGGTAGTAGTGGGCGTCGACGGTGCGGCCTTCGCCCTGCAGGATGGCGACCACCTGCTGCGCCTCTTCCTTCGGCACCCGGATGTCGTTGTCGCCCTGCAGCACCAGCAGCGGGGCCTTTTCCTGGCGGATGAAGGTGATCGGCGAGTCGTCGGCATAGACCTTGGCGTCGGTGGCCGGGTCGCCGAGCAGCATCTTCTCATAGGCCTGCAGCGACGGGTCCTCGTGCTGCAGCATCGTGCGCCAGTCGATGATCCCGTACTCCTCCACCGCCGCCGCCCAGAGGTCCGGCGCCTTGCCGATCGCCATCAGGGTCATGTAGCCGCCATAGGAGCCGCCGGTGATCCCGATGCGCTTGGCGTCGACATAGCCGGTGGCGATCATGAACTTCACCCCGGCGATCTCGTCGGCGAGGTCGCCGCCGCCGAGGTCCTTGATGTTCAGCTGCTGGAACGCCTTGCCGTAGCCGGTCGAGCCGCGCGGGTTCGGCGCGATCACGGCGTAGCCGCGCGAGGCCAGCGCGACGGCGGTGCGGTTGAAGACGTCGGTGGTCTGGCCGGTAGGCCCGCCGTGCGGCAGCACCACGCCGGGCAAGGCGCCATCGCGCGCGGCGTTGTTCGGCAACCACAGGAAGGCGCTGATCACCGTGCCGTCGGCGCTCTTGTAGTGGACGAGCTGCGAGGGCGGCAGGGTGGCCGCGTTGAGCGCGGGCGGGGCGAAGTCGGTCAGCTTGCGACCGCGGCCGCTGGCCACGTCGTAGATCCAGTAGTCGAACGGCGTGTTGCTGGCGGCGTGCGAGACCAGCACGAAGCGCGAGTCGGGCGAGAACTCGCTGCGCCCGGCCCCGGCGACGCCGTTGACGCCCGGCGGCAACGCCACGTCGCGCACCGCGCCGGACTTGACGTCGTAGAGCGAGAGCGTGGTGCGGCCGTCGGCGTTGGTCTCGAACAGCAGTCGCTTGCCGTCTGGCGAGAAGCTGGCCGTGCCCTGCTCCCAGGGCGTCGGCGCGAGCCAGGTGAACTTGTGCGCGGCGACGTCGTAGAGCGCCGCCTGGGTGTCCTCGCTCTGGGCGTTGGAGGTGATGGCGAGGAAGCGGCCGTCCGGCGAGATGTCGCTGGCCGAGACCAGCGCGTCGCCTGCGCCGGACGTCAGCTCGGTCGCGGCGCCATCGGCCAGGGCGACGCGCCAGACGCTGCCCTTGGTGCCGAGCCGGTTGGCGCGGTCGGCGATCAGCGCCGCGCCGTCGTGGGTCCAGGTGACGACGGTCCAACTATAGGATGGGTCGGCCTCGTGGGTGAGGTCGCGCACCGTGTGCGTCGCCAGGTCCATGACCGCGACATTGTCCATCGGCGCGGAATTGAGCTTGCGGTTGAACGCCAGCAGCCGGCCGTCGGGGGAGAAGGCCGGGCCGGTCTCGGAGATGTCCGGGGTGTTGGTGAGATCGGTGGGCGCGCCGCCATCGCTGGAGACCGCGAACAGGTCATAGCGCTCGTTGCCGGCGAAATCGGACTGGAAGACGAGGGTCTTGCCGTCGGGCGAGACCGCCTGCGAGAGCTGCCGATCGTCGGACTTGGTGAGCTGGATCGGCGCGCCGCCTGCCACCGGGTAGCTCCAAAGGTTGAAGCGGCCGGAGACGTTGGTCGAGACGATCACCCGTCTGCCGTCCGCGCTCCAGGCCGCCCCGAGCGCCGCGTGGGCGTCGAACAGCGCCGGGATCGGCGGCGGCGACGCGGGCGGCGCACTGGCCGCGCGGACGCTGGCCGGATCCGTAAGCGGGCGGTCGGGTGCGGCCGCCGCGCCGGTCGCCAGTCCGAGTGCGATCGTTGTCGCCAGAAGCAGCCGCATGATCCCGTTTCCCGTCCTCGCCCAGGCTTTCCAAGCGTCTTAAGCCAAAGCCGTCGACTCCCGAAGCCGCCGCCGCGACTCTTGCCGCGCGGGGCGGATCAGTCTACACGCCAAGCCATGCGCAATCGCCGCGACAGCCTGCTTCTTCGCACCCTGGGGCTTAGCCGCCCCTGGGCGAACTCCTAGGCGCGCGTACTTCGCGGGCCGGGCGCCCAGGGGACACTAGAACCCGCCGCCCGAACCCCAACTTGCGAAGAGACTGAATTCCAATGACTTCCGAACCCGTAGCGTCGGCCGAGGCCGACAAGAACCGCGTCATCATCTTCGACACCACCATGCGCGACGGCGAGCAGTCGCCCGGCGCCTCGATGTCGTTCGACGAGAAGATGGAACTCGCCAAGATCCTCGAGGACATGGGGGTCGACGTGATCGAGGCCGGCTTCCCGATCGCCTCCAACGGCGATTTCGAGGCTGTGCGCGAGATCGCCAAGATCGTCACCGAGAGCACGGTGTGCGGCCTCGCCCGCGCCGGCGTCGCCGACATCGACCGCTGCGCCGAGGCGATCCGCCCGGCCAAGCGCGGCCGCATCCACACCTTCCTCTCCACCAGCCCGCAGCACCGCGACTACATCCTGCGCATGAGCCAGGAGGACGTGCTGAACGCCGTCACCGGCTCGGTCAGCCACGCGCGCAACCTCTGTGACGACGTCGAGTGGTCGGCGCAGGACGCCACCCGCACCGAGCGCGACTTCCTCGCCCGCTGCGTCGAGGCGGCGATCAAGGCCGGCGCCGGGACCATCAACCTGCCGGACACGGTGGGTTACAGCTATCCCTCCGAATACGGCGAGATGTTCGCCGACCTGATCGCGCGGGTGCCGGGCGCCGATGCGGTGATCTTCTCGGCCCACTGTCACAACGACCTGGGTCTCGCGGTCGCCAACAGCCTCTCGGCGGTGCAGGCCGGCGCGCGGCAGGTGGAGCTGGCGGTGAACGGCATCGGCGAGCGGGCCGGCAACGCGGCGCTGGAAGAAGTGGTGATGGCGCTACGGGTGCGCGGCGACAAGCTGCCGTACCCGACCCGCGTCGTCACCCAGCACATCACCCGCGCCAGCCGCTACGTCTCGGCGATCACCGGCTTTCCGGTGCAGTTCAACAAGGCGATCGTCGGCAAGAACGCCTTCGCCCACGAGAGCGGCATCCACCAGGACGGGATGCTGAAGAACTCCGAGACCTACGAGATCATGCGGCCCGAGGACGTCGGGCAGGGCGGCACCAACCTGATCATGGGCAAGCACTCCGGCCGTCACGCCTTCCGCGAGAAACTGAAGGCGCTGGGCTACGACCTCGGCCAGAATGCGCTCAACGAGGCGTTCGGCCGCTTCAAGGATCTCGCCGACAAGAAGAAGCACGTCTTCGACGACGATCTCATCGCCCTGGTCGACGACGCCCTGGCGCGGGGCGCCGACCGCATCCAGGTCAAGACCTTGCGCGTCATCGCCGGCACCGAGGGGCCGCAGGAGGCGCACCTGACCCTGGTGGTCGACGGGGTCGAGAAGTCGGCGACCGCGACCGGCGACGGCCCGGTGGACGCGGTGTTCAACGCCATCCAGGTGGTGACGCCGCACGCCGCCGTGCTGCGTCTCTTCCAGGTGCACGCGGTGACCGAAGGCACCGACGCCCAGGCCCAGGTCTCGGTGCGGCTGGAGGAAGACGGCCGCATCGCCACCGGCCAGGCCGCCGACACCGACACCCTCACCGCCAGCGCCATGGCCTACGTCAACGCGCTCAACAACCTCTCGGCGCGGAAGGAAAAGTCCGAGCCGGAGCCGATCGTGGCCAGCGGGTTCT
>Ga0302311_10003548_pt1 | contig 16990 bp, 19 predicted proteins | sample III_Palsa_N1_3_FD_200449 | JGI IMG/M metagenome (GOLD analysis project Ga0302311, IMG submission 200449) | Peat permafrost microbial communities from Stordalen Mire near Abisko, Sweden - III_Palsa_N1_3 | ecosystem: Environmental > Terrestrial > Soil > Palsa > Peat permafrost | place: Sweden... | reverse complement strand
CCGAGTACCGGCGTCATCACGACCGTGCCGATCCCGGCCGGAGCGTATTCGTGTCCGTACAGCATCGTCACCGGCCCGGATCGTGCGCTGTGGTTTACGCTCGCCTGCAATCCCGGCGGAATCGGGCGTTACGACCCGGTGAAGAAGACGTTCAACGAGTATCCGCTCATCACGCAGAATACTCAGCCGCACGAGATCGTCGCGGGAGCCGACAGCGCACTCTACTTCGGGGAGTGGAATGCCGCGAAGATCGGCCGGATCACGTTGACCGGGACCGTTACCGAGTACGTCATGCCGACACAGGCGTACACCTACGGCTTCACGCTCGGACCCGACAACGCCGTGTGGTTCACCGAGACGACAGCGAACCAACTCGGCCGCATCAAGTAACGCCGGCACGGACCGCAGCGTACGGATGGCCCGTCTCAACCTCGCCTCGCGTCCATCGTACGATTAAGGCGCCGCTCTTAACTTACTCTTAAAGCCGATGTAGCAACCTGACGCCATGCTGCATTCGCTGTCAGCGGTCTCTATGGGGACCGTGGTCTTACTCGTCTTGGCGCTGGGGCTAGCGCTGTCGTTCGAGTTCGTGAACGGGTTCCACGACACCGCGAATGCGGTGGCCACCGTGATCTACACGAAAGCGCTGCGCCCGTGGCAAGCCGTCATTTGGAGCGGCAGCTGGAATCTGATCGGCGTGCTGGTTTCGACCGGCGCGGTCGCCTTCGGGATCTTGGCACTCTTGCCGGTCGAGCTCGTCCTCAACGTCGGGTCGGGCGCCGGGTTCGCAATGGTCTTTGCGCTGCTCGTCAGCGCGATCATCTGGAACGCCGGCACCTGGTGGCTCGGCCTTCCCGCCTCGAGCTCGCACACGCTGATCGGCGCGATCATGGGCGTCGGCCTCGCGAACTCGCTGCTCTCACCGGGTCACGTCTTCGGCGAAGGCGTCAACTGGGCCAAGGTCACGCAAACCGGTCAAGCGCTGCTGATCTCGCCGGTCATCGGCTTCGGCGTCTCGGCACTGCTGCTGATCGCGGCGAAGCTGCTGATCAAGAACAAGGAACTGTTCCAAGCGCCGGTCGACGACAAGCCGCCGCACTTCTGGGTGCGGACGCTGCTCGTGCTCACCTGCACCGGCGTCAGCTTCGCGCACGGTTCGAACGACGGCCAGAAAGGGATGGGGCTCATCATGCTCATCCTGATCGGCGTCCTCCCGGGCGTCTTCGCGGTCAACCCCGGGCTGAGCGGCGCCGCGCTGACGAGCTTCACCTCGGCGAGCCACTCCGTGCAGGCGATGATCGACAAGCACGTCCCGCTCGGCGCGCGCGGGGCGACGAGTGTGGTGGCGAGCACTGCGGGGACGTCGACCTCAACCAGCGACGCCGGCACGCAGCTATCGGCGTTCTTGAAGGCCAGCGGAAAAGCGAGCGACGCCACATGGGCAGCGCTCGCGCAGAAAAACCAGGAGATCCAAAGTACGGTCTCCGGCGTCTCCTCGCTCAACGACCTCAACGAGCCGCAGCGCAAGCAGCTGCGCACCGACCTGTATCTTGTCGGTTCGTCACTTGCCAAACTGCAGAGCAAACACGTCGTCGCGGATGCCGATGAGAATTCTGCCTATACGAAGTACCGCAAGCTCCTCGATGGCGCGACCAACTTCATCCCGGTGTGGGTCAAAGTCGCCGTCGCGCTGGCACTCGGGCTCGGCACGATGATCGGCTGGAAACGCATCGTCGTCACGGTCGGCGAGCGGATCGGTAAGGCGCACCTCACCTACGCGCAGGGCGCCTCGGCGGAGATCGTCGCCTACGGCACGATCCAACTAGCCGACATCTTCGGGCTCCCGGTCAGCACGACGCACGTCCTCTCATCAGGCGTCGCCGGCACGATGGCCGCCAACGGTTCCGGCGTCCAGGGCCCCACCATCCGCAACATCCTGTTGGCCTGGGTGCTGACGCTCCCGGCGTGCGTGTTCTTGGGCTCGATGCTGTTCGCGGGCGGGTTGCTGCTGGTCGCGAGAATGGGCATCCACTAGCAGCGCTCGTACTCCGCGAGGGCCCTACCGGCCGAGCGCGGTAAGGGCCCGTGTGCCCCTTCCGCTCATCGTCGACCATCCCGCCGTCGCGGATCGGCTCGCGCGGCTGCGGGATTCGTCGACGCCGACGCCGGTCTTCCGCCGACTCGTCGAGCAGATCGGTGAACTGCTGGCGTATGAGGCGACGCGCAACCTGCCGTTGGCGGAGATGGAACTGCAAACGCCGGTCGCGCTCGCGAAGGTGCAGCGGATCGCAACGCGTCCGGTCGTCGCACCGATCCTGCGCGCGGGGCTCGGCCTGCTGCCGGGATTCCTCGACGTCGTCGACGACGCGGTCGTGGCGCATTTGGGATTCTATCGCGATCCCGGAACGCTCGACGCGATTCCGTACTACGCCAATCTTCCCGACGATCTCGGGATGCGCGAAGTGTTCGTGCTCGATCCGATGCTCGCGACGGGACACTCCGGCTCCGCGGCGCTCACGATGCTCGCGCAGCGCGGTGCGCGCGCGCCGGTTTTCGTGTGCATCATCGCCGCACCCGAGGGGATCGCGACGCTCGCGCGCGAGCACCCCGACGTGCGCATCGTCACTGCTGCCGTCGACGAGCGCCTCAACGATCACGGTTACATCGTGCCGGGTTTGGGTGACGCCGGAGACCGGATGTTCGGCTCGACCAGCAGCGTCCCCGCATCGACCTTCGGTCGCTGAGGGATGGTCGCCCGGGCAAACGTGCTAAGATGGCGGTAGGTGGAAACGACGTGAGACGGTCGATACAGCGAGCGTTCTTGACGCTCGCCGCGTTCTCTGTGCTCGGCGCAATCTGCGGCCTCGGCGTCGGGTCGGCCGCCGGCGCGCCGGCGGCCGACCAGCGTCCGAGCATCGCAGCGGTCGCCCCAGAGACGACGATTACGACGCAGCCGCTGTCGGCGATTGCGCCCGGCGGCACTTTCACGATTCCGACGTCGGCGCTGTCGGCGATTGCGCCCGGCGGCACTTTCACGATTCCGACGTCGGCGCTGTCGGCGATTGCGCCCGGCGGCACTTTCACGATTCCGACGTCGGCGCTGTCGGCGATTGCGCCCGGCGGCACTTTCACGATTCCGACGTCGGCGCTGTCGGCGGTTGCGCCCGGCGGCACTTTCACGATTCCGACGTCGACGCTGTCGGCGATTGCGCCCGGCGGCACTTTCACGATTCCGACGTCGGCGCTGTCGGCGGTTGCGCCCGGCGGGACTTTCACGATTCCGACGTCGGCGCTGTCGGCGGTTGCGCCCGGCGGCACTTTCACGATTCCGACATCGGCGCTGTCGGCGGTTGCGCCCGGCGGCACTTTCACGATCACGACCGCAGCACTTTCGGCAAACGGCCCGCAACAAATACTCCGCTAAGGGAGAGAAACATGCGTTACTTCGCGTCCGTCCTCACCATGATGCTCGTCGCCGCAGCGCTGCCGTCAGCAGCATTCGCCGACTATCAGTACACCTTCCAAGTCCCCGCGACGCTCAGCAATCTACCGGCCGGAGCCGGAATCCAGGTTGAGTGCAACATGTGGGCGGGCCCAAACCGGAGCGGCGCTCAGGTCGCAGCGCAAACATCCGGGACCCCAGTCACGCCCACGAACGGAGCGTACTCGGGAACGTTTGTCGTGAAAGAGAGCTCGCCGACTGCGCCGGGTTCCTACGCCTGCTGGCTGCTGGTGTACGTCGGCGGCACTCTGCTCAACATCGTGAACGGTACACCGACAAACCCATCGGCTGGCTGGACGGGCACGATGATGACCAGCGGAAACCTGACCGCATTTGTGCTACCGGTTCCGATTTGATTTGACGGATCGGCGGCCCATCACCCCTCCTGCGGCCTTGAGCGACCGCTAACGTTGTCCCGGCGCCTCGCTGGCCCGATGAGCGCGCGAGGCGGCCGTGAAACGTAACGCGGCGCCGTACATCCTCGCGGGCTGCGCGACGAGATGACTGCGTACCAGCCGCTCGAGGTGCGCATGGCGGAGGTCGTCATGCCCGGTGAGTCCGTGGTGTGGAGCGGCTCCCCGCCTCAAGGCCTGCGCTTCCACTCGCAGGATACGTTTTTGATCCCGTTCTCGCTCTTTTGGGGCGGCTTTGCCATTTTCTGGGAAACCATCGCCATCGTGGGCGGAACGCCGTGGTTTTTCCGTCTCTGGGGCATTCCGTTCGTGGCCCTCGGGCTATACTTCATCGTGGGCCGCTTTTTCGTGAATGCGTACCTTCGCAGCCAAACGTACTACGCCGTGACCGAGCGGGCGGCATACGTCGCGCGCTTCGGAACGTGGCCGGCTATTCGGCGGTATACCGGAAGCGCTCTCGATACGATCGAGTTTCAACCCAACAACGACGGCTCCGGCACCATCCGCTTCATGTCCGCTCCGCCGTCAAAGTATTTCGGTTACGGCGCGAGACTTTCCGACTGGAGCTTGCCGTCGCTCGACGAGTTCGAAGCCATCCCGGATGCGCGCACGGTGTACGCTTTGATCCTGAAAGCTCGGCCCGCTGAGGGCAACCCGAGCTAAAGCTGCCCGGGAAAGCGAAGCCTACTGGAGTCGTGGGCGACGGCTCGTTTGGCGCGCCGGACGGGCCGCGACGGCGCGGTGCCGAACACGGAAAACTCGGTGCACGAGGGCAAACGGGGTTCCGGAGCCCGCCCCGGGGATGACCGGACGCGGCCGGATTGGGACGACTACTTCATGGAGATCGCGCGGACGGTGGCGACGCGCGCGACCTGTCCGCGCGCGAGCGTCGGCGCGGTCATCACGCGCGAGAAGCGGATTCTGACGACCGGCTACAACGGTGCACCGCGCGGCGTGCCGCACTGCACGGACGCCGGCTGCCTGATGGTCGACGGGCACTGTTTGCGCGCCACCCATGCGGAGGCGAACGCGATCGTGCAGGGTGCGCTTCACGGCGTCAGTTTGGCCGGCGGGACCGCCTACTGCACGCATCAGCCCTGCGCCGGCTGTTCGAAACTGCTCATCAGCGCGGGTATACAACGGATCGTGTTCGCCGATGCATATCCGGATCCGGTCGCGAGCCTGCTGCTCGACGAGGCCGGCGTCGTGCTCGAGCAGCTCGTCCCCGACCCCGTGCGAGCGTTGACGTGACCTGGCGGCTGCTGATCGCCGTCCTGGTCGTCTCGCTTGCGACCGCGCTCGCGGTCACGCCGTACGTGCGCCGGTTGGCGCTCAGCGTGGGGATGCTCGACGAAACCGGCGAGCGCCGCATGCACGATACCCCGAAGCCGCGCATCGGCGGCATCGCCGTCTACCTCGGCTTCGCGTTCGCGCTGTTCGCGGCGCTCGGCTACCTGTTCAATACGCATCAGCTCAACGACATCGGCAAGGTGCACGACGTCGTTCAGAACGTCGTCGGCCTGATCTTCGGCGGAACGCTGATCCTCATGATCGGCATCTGGGACGACGTGATGGGGATGAGCCCGCGCGCCAAACTCCTCGCCCAAGTCGCCGTGGCGTCGATCTCGATGCTGTACGGCTTCTTGATCGCCTTCGTGCGCAACCCGTTCCATCACGGCGTCGTCGTGTACTTTCCGCTGTGGATCAGCATCCCGGTAACGCTGCTGTGGTACGTCGGGATGATGAACGCGATCAACTTGATCGACGGTCTCGACGGGCTGCTCTCAGGCGTCACCGCGATCGCCGGAATCTTTCTGCTGTTCATCAACTTGCAGCAAGGCCACCCGGAGATCGCCCTCGTGCTGGCGGCGCTCGTCGGCAGCGCGCTCGGCTTCCTGCGTTACAACTTCAATCCGGCCAAGATCATCCTCGGCGATTCCGGGGCGCTCTTCATCGGCTATGTCTTCGCAACGGTCTCGATCATCGGCGCCAGCAAGCTCGCCTTTACGGTCTCGTTGATCGTTCCGCTGATTCTGTTGGGCTTGCCGATCGCCGACACCGCAGCGGCGATCGTGCGCCGCACGGCGGCGGGCAAGAAGTTTTACGAAGCCGATCGCGGTCATTTTCACCACCAGCTCATCTTTCGCTTCGGTCTCAACGTGCCTCAGGCGGTGCTGTTGATCTACGCGCTGTGCATCGCTCTGGGTCTGCTCGCGCTCGCACTTTCGGGTGGCGTCGGCACGCTCAAACTGGCGTGAGACGTCCTGTCAGCCACTCATCGTGATTGACGAGGCGAAGCCGAGGTGGATTCAGTCTCCAAAGGAGGCTGAATCCCCGTGACGGCGCCGCTGCGCGTGCTGGCCGTCATGGGGACGCGGCCGGACACGATCAAGATGGCGCCGGTCATCCACGCGCTGCAGGGTGCCGGGCCCGCGATCGAGCCGCTTGTGTGCGTCACCGCGCAGCACCGCGAGATGCTGGACGACGTCCTGCGCCTGTTCGAGATCGTTCCCGACGTCGACCTCGACATCATGACGCGCACGCAGTCGCTGACCGACATCACGACCCGCGTGCTGATCGGAATGGAACGCGTGCTCGCCGAGCGGCGGCCCGACGTCGTGCTCGTCCACGGCGATACGACGACGTCGACCGCGGCCGCTCTGGCGGCGTTCTACCAGAAGATCCCCGTCGGCCACGTCGAGGCCGGCTTGCGAACGTCGTCGATCGCCGAGCCGTATCCCGAGGAGGCGAACCGGCGTATCACCGGCGTGCTGACGTCGCTGCATTTTGCGCCGACCGCGCGAGCGCGCGCGAACCTGCTCGCCGAACGCACGCAGCACGCCCACATCTTCGTCACGGGCAACACCGTGATCGACGCCTTCCTGGGCACCGAGCGGCGGGTCCGCGAGCGCGGTGTTCCGGCGCCCTCGCTGCTCGGCCTCGATCCGAAACGCCCGATCATCTTCGTCACCGCACACCGGCGTGAGAACCACGCTCAGATGGGCGAGATCGCACGCGCGATCGGGACGATCGCTGCGTTCCCGGAGCGGCCGCAGATCGTGTGGCCCGTCCATCCGTCACCGCAGGTCGAGCCGGTTGTGCGCGCCGTCCTCAACGGCACGCCGGGAATACGCCTCGTCGCGCCGCTCGACTATGCCGAAACGGTCGCAGCGGTTGCGGCTTCGCACTTCGTCCTCACCGATTCGGGCGGACTCCAAGAGGAAGCGCCGACGCTGGGCAAGCCGGTGCTGGTCATGCGCCGCGAAACCGAACGGCCCGAAGGACTGGAAGCCGGCACCCTGCGGCTGATCGGCGCCGAATATGCCGAGATCGTGGCCGAGACGCGGCGGCTCCTCGTCGACAAGGCGGCCTACAGCGCCATGGCCCATGCCTCGAACCCCTACGGTGACGGCCGCGCCGCCGAGCGGATCGTCGCCGGCTTGCTGCACGTGCTGCGCGACGGCCCGGTCCCGGACGCGTTCGGGTCGACCGCAATCCAATGAAGCGCTTACTTGCTGCCGCGGCCGGCTTCGCGGCGACTGTCATCGGCGGATTCTTGGTGGGCGTCGCGCTAACGCGGGCAACCGGGAGCCAGTGGTGGATCCCGGTCGGTCTGTTCGGCGGCCTGGCACTTGGCGTCGCGGCGATCGCGGCGGCGGTGCGCCCGCTCTTGCGCTGACTTTGCATCCTCGTGCGAGAAACGTCGAGGAGGTGACGGTCTCGCATGCCCCCAAGAATCGCCGCGCCGACGCGTCGGCCGATTTGCTCGCGTATCACGCTCGCAAGCGGCTGATCTGCGTGCGGACCTCGCTGTTCCTCGTCCCGCTCGTCGTCTTCGCGGCGCTGCGGGATCCGGTCGCAGGCGTACAGCTTGCGCTGGGTGGGGTGCTCGGGGCCCTCAATATGTTGGCGATGATGCGTCAGAACGAACGCCTGGTCGAAGGTCGAAGTTCGCGCGCGGTCTTCGTCCTCAACGCTCAGGTCCGCGTGTTCGCGGTCGGCATCCTACCCATAGCAGTCGCGGTCCGCCTCGGAGAATACTGGACGGTCGCGCTCTACTTCATCGGGTTCTTCACGCCGCTCGCGCTGTACGCGATCGAATATCGCAGATCGATTCAACGGGAAGTCTAGTGCACGAAAGTATCGGCGAACACCCCAGCTGGCATCTGTTTCCAGGTGTGTTCGGAACGATTCACTCAGACACGGTCATCACGACCTGGGTCGCGATGGTCCTGGCGCTGGCGTTTTTCTGGTGGCTGGGCCGCTCGTACCGTTCGAACGAGGTCGATAAGACCCAGGCGACCTTCGAAGGGATCATCCAGTTCCTTTCGGATCTCGCGCTGGGGACGATCGGACCCAGTGGAGAGCGGTACGTGCCGATTTTCGTCGGCATCTTTTTCTTCATCTGGGTCCTGAACGAGTTCGGCGTCCTGTTCCTCAAGGCGCTCGGCCTGCCGTTCGGCGGGTCGCCCACCGCGGACATCAACACGACCGCAGCCTTTGCGCTCTGCGTGTTCGTGGGTATCCAGTACATGGCCATTCGCAAGAACGGGATCAAGGCGTACGCGCATCTCTTCCAGCCGTTCTGGCTCCTGTTTCCGTTTAATCTCATCGAAGAGATCGCTCGCCCGATCGTCCTCGCCATGCGCCTTGCCTTCAACATCCTGGCTGGTGAGATTCTGCTCTTCGTCGTCGCGACGCTCATCGTATCAAACATCGTGGTCGGCCCCGTGAACATCTCCTATGCGGCGGCGCTGGCACCGGTCGGTATCGAGTTCTTCAACTTCTTAATCGGTACGATTCAAGCGTTTATCTTCACCCTGCTTACGATCGTGTATCTCTCCTTGGCCACCGCCGAGGAGCACTAGGAAAGGTCATCGTGACTCCTGACGCATTGATTGCCGCCGTCCTGATTCTCGGCTTTGCCATTATCGTGGCGGCCGTTGCCCTCGGGTCCGCTGTCGGCGACGGTATCGTCGCCTCCAAGGCGGTCGAGTCGATTGCGCGCCAGCCCGAAGCGCGCGGCAACATCTTCACGTTCTTCTTCCTGGGCGTCGGCATTCTGGAGGCGTTCCCGATCATCGGTCTGGTGTTCGCATTCTTCTTGCTGTTCGCGATCGGCGGTGGCGTGCTGCCGCTCGTCACCAAGATCCTCGGCGCGTCGCACTAGTGGTTTCGTACTAAGGCGCACCGGTCATGTTCGATATCGACGGCACGCTCATCGTCCAACTCGTCAACTTCATCGTGTTCTTGGCGATCCTCAACGTGATCTTCATGAAGCCGGTGGGGGCTGCGATCGCGCGCCGTCGCGCATACATCGAGGGGCTGCAACACGATATCGAACAGCTGCAGGGCAGCGCGAACGACATTCGCAGCGAAGCGGACGCGCGCCGCCTGCAGGCTCGCCGCGAAGCGGAAGAAGCGATCGCCAAAGCGCGAGCCGCCGCAGGCAAAGAGGCCGACGCGCAGATTACGGAAGCGCAGGCGCGAGCGGCAAAGATCGTCGCCGACGCGCATACCAAGGTCGACGGTGAGGTCGAATCTGCCCGCGCCGAGGAGCCGCGCATCGTTGCGGCGCTCGCCGACGAGCTGGTCGGACGCGCGCTCGGGGGAGCCGCATGAACCTCGAACTGCTCGCCCAGTGGTCCCAGATCGCCGGAGCGGCGATCTTTGTCGTCGTCACCATCGCCGTGTGGCGACGCTGGATCGCGCCGGCTATCCAAAACTATCAGGAAGCGAAGAATGCCGACCTCGCGGCAGCCGAGGCGCGCCGCGACCGGATGCGGTCGGAAGCCGATGAAGCGCGCGCTGATGCCGAGCAGGCCGAGGCCGAGGCGCGGACGATCGGCGAGCGGGCGAAGAGCGACGCCGATGCGGAACGCAAGCGAATCCTCGCGGAAGCACAGGAAGAAAGCGAACGTCTCGTCCGCAACGCGAACGGCGAGATCGCGCGAGCCCGCATGGCGGCGCGCGATCGTTTGCGAATCGAGTTTATCGAGAAGGCCCTCATCCGAGCACGCTCGCAGGCGGCCGACACGCTCGACGATGCGGCCAACGAGAGCCTGATCGAGGAAACCGTGGACACGCTGGTGCGCGGGGCAGCCGATGCCTAACCAAACCCTGGCGCGCCGCTACGCGACCGCCGTCTTCCAGCTCGCGGAAGAGGCCGGCAAGAGCACGGAGATTCAGCGCGACCTGCACGGTTTCGTTGCAGCTCTGGACGCCGAGCCCGAGATCCGGAAGTTTTTCATCTCGCCGGTCGTCGACCGCGTCGAAAAATCGGAGCTGGTGGCGAAGGCGTTTGCGAAACTCGATCCGATCGCGCTGCACACGATGCTGCTCATCATCCGCAAGCGCCGCGAAGGTCTCGTCGACGAGATCGTCGCGCAGTACGACCTGCTCGCCCAGGCTGCACGCGGTGCGCGCCCGCTCGAGGTCGTCAGCGCGCGCCCGCTCTCCAAAACCGAACTCGCCGCGCTGGTCGCGCGTCTCGCCAAGGCTTACCACACCAAGTTCGACGTCAACCAATCGGTCGACCCCGATCTTATCGGCGGCGTCCGCATCACGGTGGGCGATCTTCGCGCCGACGGCACGGTCGCCGGACGGCTCGACGATATCGCCCGTCTGCTCAGCACGAATTAACCGGAGCCCAGAAAGCACACCATGATCAACGCCGACGAAATCGCCGGACTCATCAAACAGCGTATCGCCACCTACGAGACGGGCACCGACGAGGCCGAGGTCGGGACCGTGATCGAGGTCGGCGACAACATCGCCCGGATCTACGGCCTCGACAACGCGCAATCGTCGGAACTCGTCGAGTTCTCCAACGGCGTGAACGGCATTATCCTCAACCTCGAAGAGGATTCGGTCGGTGTCGCCATCATGGGCTCCGACGTCGAGATCAAGGAAGGCGACGTCGTCCGTCGCACGGGGCGGATCGCGTCGGTCCCGGTCGGCGACGCCGTGCTGGGCCGCGTCGTCAACGCGCTGGGCGAGCCGGTCGACGATAAGGGCCCCATCGCGACGACGCAGTATCGCACGATCGAGAACCGCGCCCCCACGGTCATCGAGCGCCAGGGCGTCAAGCAGCCGCTCCAGACCGGTATCCGGGCGATCGATGCCCTCATCCCGATCGGCAAGGGGCAGCGCGAGCTGATCATCGGCGATCGCGGCACCGGCAAGACGGCGATCGCCATCGACGCGATCATCAATCAGCGCGGCAAGAACGTCATTTGCATCTACGTGGCGATCGGTCAGAAGAACTCGACCGTGGCCGCCGTCGCGCAAACGCTCGCGAAGCACCGTGCGATGGACTACACCACGATCGTGGTCGCGTCGTCGGCCGAGCCCGCGGCGCTGAAATGGATCGCGCCCTTCGCCGGATGCGCCATGGCCGAGTACTTCCTGTACGAAGGCAAAGACGTCCTGATCATCTACGACGATCTGACGCGCCACGCGCAGGCATATCGTGAAGTCTCGCTCTTGCTGCGCCGGCCGCCGGGGCGCGAAGCGTATCCCGGCGACATCTTCTTCCTGCACTCGCGGCTGCTCGAACGCGCCGCCAAGCTCTCCGACGAGAAGGGCGGCGGTTCGATGACCGCGCTGCCGATCGTCGAGACGCAAGCCGGCGACGTCTCGGCCTACATTCCGACCAACGTCATCTCGATCACCGACGGACAGATCTACCTGCAGACCGGGCTGTTTTTCCAAGGTATCCGTCCGGCGGTCGACGTCGGCATCTCGGTGTCGCGCGTCGGCTCGGCTGCGCAGACCAAAGCGATGAAGGCCGTCGCGGGGCAGCTGAAGCTCGACCTGGCGCAGTACCGCGAATTGGCGGCGTTCTCCAAGCTGGCCTCGGATCTCGACAAGGCGACGCAAGCCCAGCTCAACCGCGGCGACAAGACGACCGCGATCCTGGTCCAGCCGCAGCTGGATCCGCAGCCGATGGAAGACGAAGTCGCGGTCATCTTCGCCGCGACGCGGGGCTACCTCGACGCGATCGAGACCGGCCGGTTGCAGCAGTGGGTCCACCGCTTCGTCGCCTTCCTGCACGAAAAGTACGCCTCGGTGAGCGACACGATTCGCGAGACCGGCGCGCTCTCGGATGACGTGCAGAAGCAGCTGATCGCCACGATCGAAGATTTCAACAAAGGTTTCTAGTGCCGTCCGTCCGCGATCTTCGCGACCGCATCCGGTCGCTCAAGAACACTCAACAGATCACCAAGGCGATGAAGCAAGTCGCTGCGGCGAAGATCCGCCGCGCCGACGCGCTGCAGAAGCAGTCGCGCCCGTACGCCGACGCGATCGGAGCGATGCTGCGCGAATTGATCGCAAACGTCGGTTCGATCGACCACCCGTTCATGAAGCCGGGTCGCGAAGACGCGCCTGGCGGGATCATCGTGATGACGGCCGACAAGGGTCTGGCCGGCTCGTTCAACGCCAACCTGATCCGCGCGGCCGAGCAGCACAGCCGTCAGAACGCGAATCTGGCCTGGTACGCCGTCGGCATCAAAGGCCGAAACGCGCTGCGCCGCCAGAGCGGGGAGACGCTGCAATTCTGGCCGCTGGGGCAAGGCGACATGCTGACCACGGCGCGTGAGCTGGCCGCTCGCGTGAGCGATGACTTCATCAACGGCCGCATCGGCTCGCTGACGCTCGTCTCCGCGCAGTTGGTGAACATGATGACGCAGCGGCCGGAGGTGCGGCAGCTGCTGCCGATCTCCAAAGGCGACGAAGAGCGCAGTACGAGCGGCGCGGTCGAGTTCGAACCGAGCCCCGAGTTCGTCCTCGGACGGCTGCTGCCGAAATATCTCGAGTTCACTCTGTACTCGGCCATGCTCGAGACGAACGCGTCGTTTTATGCTGCCCAGCTCGTCGCGATGAGCAACGCGACCGACAATGCCAAGAAGCTCATCGACGAGAACACCGTCGAGATGAACAAAGCGCGCCAAGCGGCGATTACCAAGGAGATCTTGGAGATCGTCGGCGGCGCCGAAGCCCTTGCCGGTTAAGAACCGCCGGCGACATCCAGAAGGACAGCTACCGTGAGTGCCACCGCAACCGCCCCCGCCCTGAAAACCGGCAAAGTCGTGCAAGTGCTTGGCAACGTCGTCGACGTCGAGTTTCCGGCCGATGCGCTGCCGGAGATCGACTACGCGCTCAAGGTGCACGTCGGCGGGAGCACGGCCCCCAAGAACGGCAGCGGCGCCCATCTCGCCGACGGCACGACCCTGTCCGGAACGGCGATGGCGGAACGCGAGCTCGTGCTCGAAGTCCAAAGCGAACTCGGCAACAATCAGGTCCGCACGCTCGGCATGGGCTCGACCGACGGGCTCGTGCGCGGCGCGGTGGTGACGAATACCGGCGCGCCGATCACGGTCCCCGTCGGCGAAGGCACGCTGGGGCGGATCTTCAACGTGCTCGGTCAAGCGATCGACTCGGACGCGCCGGTGAAAGCCGCGGCGATGTGGCCGATCCATCGCGACGCGCCGACGTTCGCGCAGCAGGACCCGACGCCGAAGATCTTCGAGACCGGCATCAAGGTCGTCGACTTGATGGCGCCCTACACGCGCGGCGGCAAAGTCGGCCTCTTCGGCGGCGCAGGGGTCGGCAAGACGGTGCTGATCCAAGAACTGATCCGCAACATCGCGCAGGTACATAAGGGCTTCTCGGTCTTCACCGGCGTCGGCGAGCGGACGCGTGAAGGCAACGATCTGTGGGTCGAGATGAAAGAGTCGGGCGTCCTCGCGCAGACGACGCTCGTATTCGGTCAGATGGACGAACCGCCGGGGGTGCGCTTCCGCGTTGCGCAGACCGGCGTCACGATGGCCGAATACTTCCGCGACGAGCTGCACGCCGACGTCCTCTTGTTCATGGACAACATCTTCCGCTTCATGCAGGCCGGCTCAGAAGTCTCGGCGCTGCTCGGACGCATGCCGTCGGCGGTTGGTTACCAGCCGTCGCTGGCGACGGAGATGGGGATCATCGAAGAACGCATCACCTCGACCGCCAACGGCTCGATCACCTCGGTGCAGGCCGTCTACGTCCCCGCCGACGACTATACCGACCCCGCCGTCGCGACGACGTTCGCCCATCTCGACGCGACGACGGCACTCTCGCGTCCGATCTCGGAGCTCGGCATCTACCCCGCCGTCGATCCGTTGGCGTCGTCATCCCGTATCCTCGATGCGTCGATCGTCGGCGACGAGCACTATCAGGTAGCGCGCGGCGTGCAAGAGACGCTGCAGCGCTATCGCGATCTGCAGGACATCATCGCGATCCTAGGCGTGGAAGAACTCTCGGACGACGACAAGGTCGCCGTTGGGCGCGCGCGCCGCATGCAGCGTCTCTTCTCGCAGCCCTTCTTCGTCGCCGAACAGTTCACCGGACGCTCCGGGAAGTACGTCAAGATCGAAGAGACGATCGCGTCGTTCAAAGAAGTTCTCGACGGGAAGTGCGACGACATCCCCGAGCAGGCGTTCTTCTACGTCGGCGGGATCGAAGAAGTCAAAGAAGCCGCCCGCAAACTCGGCTGGAAAGGCTAGCCCAACGGTCATGGACCGAGCGCCTTTAAACTAAAATGAGTACTCTGAAATTTTCGCTTATCACGCCGACGGCCGTGAAGTTTGACGGCGATGCGGAGCTCGTGATCGCCGTGGGGACCGAAGGCGAGGTTGGAATTCTGCCTTCGCATGCGCCGTATCTGACGGCGCTGCGTCCGGGCGTGCTGCGCGCGAATGTGCACGACGAGGGCGGCGCAATGAAGCGGCTCGAGCTGGCCTGCGGCGAGGGTTTTCTGCAAGCCGTTCCCGACAAAGTGACCGTCTTGGCGGACGCTGCGCTCGGGCGCGACGAGATCGACATCGCGGCCGCGCGCGCCGATTTGCAGACCGCGCAAGATGAGCACAAGGCTGCGGGCGGCGACCTGGACGCGCAGCGGCGGGCCCAGGCGAAGATCGACTTCGCGCAGGCCCGCCTCACCGTCGCGCAGGTCTAGCGACGAGCCGGCCTGTTACACAAGCAGGCCGGCGTAGACCTCCGCGACGTGCAGCGAACGACGGCCGGAACCGTGCGCTATTTGATGTTTGCAGCTCATGCCGTCGGCGACGATGAGCGTTTGCAATCCGGCAGCGCGCACGGCAGGCAGCAAGTCGCGCTCAGCCATCCGCATCGAGATGTCATAGTGCTCGCGTTCGTAGCCGAACGTTCCGGCCATCCCGCAGCACGATGACTCGATCGCCTGCGATTCCAGACCCGGGATCGCATCGAGCGCGCGCATCACGGCCGGCATCGCACCGAACGCCTTCTGGTGACAGTGCCCGTGCACGACCGCGCGCTGATCGACCGTGCGCAGCGGCGGCGCCCAGCGTCCGGCGTCGAGTTCGCGCGCGATGAATTCTTCGAACAGCAACGCGTGCTGTGCGACGACCTGCGTCATCGGCACCGGCAAAAGCGAAGGGAACTCATCGCGCAGCGTCAGCAGACACGACGGTTCGAGTCCCACGATCGGTATGCCGCGCTGCGCGAACGAGATCAGCGCGTCCACCGTCCGCTGCGCTTCGATGCGGGCTTCGGCGAGCGCGCCCTTCGTTAAATAGGTCCGGCCGCAGCACAGCGGTCGCGTCCCGTCGCGCGCGGAGACCGACACCGCCGCGTAGCCGGCGGCGGCCAGCACGCGCTCCGCGGCGCGCGCGACCTGCGGTTCGAAATAGCGGTTGAACGTATCAACGAAGAGCACGACCTCGCCGTTCGGCGCTGCGGTCTTGGAACGCCCAGGCCGGAACGGCCGCGCGGCCCAGCGCGGCAACGGACGCCGCGCGGTGAACCCGCTGGCGTCTTCGCTGACGTGCGCGAAGCCCGGGATGGCGTCGCGCAGGTTGGCCAAGCTCCGCAGCGGGCCGGCGCGATACGCAAGCTGCGGCAGCGCGGCCACGACGCGGTCGCGCAGCGAGGGCCGGTGCGTGGTGCGATAGTGCGCGAGGAACTCGAGCTTCATCTTCGCCATGTCGACGCCGGTCGGGCACTCGCGCCGGCACGCTTTGCACGACACGCACAGGTCGAGCGCCGCATACAGGTCATCGGAGCCCAGCGCGCCGGGACCGAGCTGCCCGGTGAGCGCGAGCCGCAGCGCGTTGGCACGCCCGCGCGTGACGTGGTGTTCGTCGCTCGTCACGCGATAGGAGGGGCACATCGCCCCGCCCTCCTCCTTGCGGCAGGCGCCGTTGTTGTTGCACATCTCGACGGCTGCCGTGAAGCCGCCCCACTCCGACCAATCGAGCTGCGTCTGCAGCGGCTGGGATTTGTAGCCGGGCCCGTAGCGGAGGTTCGCGCGATCGTCCATGCGCGGCGCGTCGATCACGCGGCCGGGATTCAGCAGACCCTTCGGATCGAATGCCGTCTTGATCTCGCGAAAGGCGCTCACGAGGCTCGCCCCGAGCATCTGCTCGTGAAACTCCGCCCGCAAGATGCCGTCGCCGTGCTCACCGGAGTGTGCGCCGCGATATTTACGCACCAGCGCGAACGCCTCATCCGCGATCGCTCGCAGTTTGCCGAGGTCGTCGTCGCGTTTGACGTTGAGCACCGGCCGCACGTGCAAACACCCGACCGACGCGTGCGCGTAGAACACGCCGGTCGTCCCGAAGCGTTCGAAGATCGCGCTCAGGCCTTCGGTGTACGCGGCGAGGTGTTCGAGCGGAACGGCGCAGTCCTCGATGATCGAGATCGGCTTGGCATCGCCGCGCATCGAGGTCATGATGTTGAGCCCTTGCGAGCGGACGTTCCACATCGCCGCCTGCGCTGCGGAGCCCGTCAAGCGCACGAGTCCGCCGCGAAATCCGAGCCCCGCCATGGTGTCGTCGAGTGCGTCGAGCATCGACTCGAGCGGCGCGAGCTCGTCGCCGGTGAACTCCACCAGCAGCAGCGAGCCGGGTTCGCCGCGCACGTAGGCCGACATCGTCGGAGCGAATTCCGCGATGCCGCGCGAGAGCTCGATCATCGTGCGGTCGAAGAGTTCGACCGCCGCCGGCCCCAGCGCGACGATCGCCTGCGTCGAGCGCATTGCGTCGGCGAAGGT
>Ga0302311_10003542_pt1 | contig 17004 bp, 11 predicted proteins | sample III_Palsa_N1_3_FD_200449 | JGI IMG/M metagenome (GOLD analysis project Ga0302311, IMG submission 200449) | Peat permafrost microbial communities from Stordalen Mire near Abisko, Sweden - III_Palsa_N1_3 | ecosystem: Environmental > Terrestrial > Soil > Palsa > Peat permafrost | place: Sweden... | reverse complement strand
CACGATCGAGGCGCGCAAGAATCTTGCCTTCATGCTCACGGCTTGGCGGCGATTAGCGGAAATGATGGGCCCGAAGGCCCCGCAACTGGTTCTCGTGGGACGCCGCGGCTGGGAGAATGAGGCGGTCATCGATCACCTCGACCGGTCGTCGGCCGTCCGCAAACTGGTTCACGAAATCAGCGACCTGACCGACGAGCAGGTGGCCGCCCTGATCCGCGGCGCCCGCGCCCTGCTGGCGCCGTCCCTGGCCGAGGGCTTCGATCTGCCGGTGATTGAGGCCCTTACCCTTGGCGCGCCGGTGATCGCTTCCGACATCCCGGTGCATCGCGAACTCGCGCACGCGGCTCGGCTGATCGATCCCCTGGATGGGTTGGGATGGATCGACGCGATCAGGTCGGCGTGCGATCGCCCTCCGCGCCGGCCGAATCGCCCCGCCTACGCCTGGGACGACCACTTCAAGATCGTGGCGCAGGCGCTCGGCCTTGAAACCGAGGCGCCAGGGCCCCTGCGCCGCGTGGTCAATGTCTGATCTCGGCGCCGTCGGACCTGATCGGTCCGAGCAGCGCAACGGGCTAGTGATCGATGCGTCGTTGCGGCGTGTCCGCGACCTCGGCGCCTTCTTCCCCGACCTGTCCCGTGTGGATGTTCATGCCGGGCGGGCCGCCGAGGTGGTCCTGAGCGGTCCCGACATCGCGACCCGTCGTCGTGCGGAAGCCGCGGCCAACCGTCTGGGTGCGGCTCAGTGGCTGGTGCAGGGTGGGTTCATAAGGTCGGTGGGCGATGCCGCATCGGGTGCGATCCCGATCAGTCTGATCGCCGACGACGCCGCCGGGCCGGCCCGGCTTTCGGCGCTGTTGGAGTCGCGAGCCTGGGAGACGCCATCGCTCCTCGCCCAGGCCAAGGACCTCATCGCCTTCAAGCAGGCGGAAGGCCTGTCGCGGATCAACGCTGGCCTGTGCGCCAACTGGGATGCGCCGGCTGGCCGCGCCAGGATCCTGGTGGTGGCTCGCACCCGGGGGGAGCCCTGGCTCGGTCAAGACCCCGTGGGGCCACAAACCTATTCAGCGATGCTGGAGGCCGCGCGCAACGAACATCCGAACGCTCACCTGTTGGTCTGGCGGGACAGTCGGCCCGGCGCCGGCGCCTCATCGGTGGACCTGGGCCGCGCCGACGCCGTTGTCGATCAGACGCACGATATCATGTCGCTGATCGCCCAGGCCGATGCGGTCTATGTGGCGGACAGTCTGCTCGGTCTGGACGCGCTGCTGGCGGGACGCTCGGTGACCGTGTTCGGCAAGCCCTTTTACGCCGGCCTTGGCCTGACCGATGATCGACTGGTGGCGTCTGCCGGCCGGCCGGCCAGAACCCTGGAAGCCTTGTTCGCCGCCGCCTACATGCTCTATCCGCGCTATGTCGATCCCCTCGCGGGACAGCCCTGCGACGCCCGCACCGGGTTCGAGCGGCTCGCGGCGTTCAGGCGCCATGCTCATCGCGTGCGCGGCCGCTGGGTGGGATTGAACATTCCGATCGCCAAACAGCCCGTCCTGAAGGCGTTCCTCGGCGGCCCTCTGTCGAGCTTTTCGCTCTATGGCGGTCCGACGGCAGGGGGTTCGGTCCGCTACGCCAACTGGGCTTCCTGGTCCAGCGGCGCGGTTCGGCGGGCGCGGGAGAGGTGGCCCGAGCAGGTGGTCAACGTGGAGGACGGCTTCATCCGCTCGGTGGGGCTGGGTTCGAGCTTTCATCCCGCATCGTCCCTGGTGCTGGATTCGCGCGGCATTTACTACGACCCCCGGCAGCCATCGGACCTGGAACACATCCTCAATTCGGTCGATTTCGAGCCGGCCATCCTGGCGCGCGCCCGAACCCTGCGGCGGGCGATCGTCGAACTGGGCCTGTCCAAATATAATCTGCAGGTTCGTCCGACACTCGATGTTTCCGCCGCGGGCGGGCGGACCAAAGTGCTGGTTCCGGGGCAGGTCGAGGGCGACGCGTCGGTCCTCGCTGGCGGAGAAGCCCTGTCCAACCTGGGCTTGCTGCAACGCGTGCGGCGCGCCGAGCCGGACGCGTTCATCATCTACAAGGAACATCCCGACGTCACCGCAGGTAACCGGCGGGGCCGGATTGCCGACGCCGATGCAGCTTCGCTTGCAGACCTGGTGGTGCGCGACGTCGACATCATCGCCTGTGTCGAAGCGGCCGACGAAATCCACACCCTGACCTCGCTGACAGGCTTCGAGGCGCTGCTGCGCGACAAGCGGGTGGTGACCTACGGATGGCCATTTTACGCCGGCTGGGGGCTGACGGTCGACCGGGCGCAGACACCGGGACCGTCGCGTCGCGCTATCAGTCTCGACGCCATCGTCGCCGGCGCGCTCATGACCTATCCGCTATATATCGATCCGATATCCTGGCTGCCTTGCGACGCCGAGACTTTCGTTGATCGCATCCGGGTTCTGCGTGACAGCGGCCAAACCGCCGCTAGGCCGCCGCGCGGCCGCATCCTGCGCCTCGGTCAGGCAGCCAAGACATTGCTGTTTCCGCCCAGGCCGCCAGCCTACTGAGCGGCCATCAGCCTGCGCGCCGCCTCTGGCGCCACCAGCGCCATGCCGGCCGGCGTCGAGAAATCCCCGTTGACCTGCGTCTGGGCCATGACCACGGCGCGAAACGCCACCAGCAGCGCCGCATCCGGTCCCTCGGGAGCCGTCCAGAACGAGTCCAGGCCTGCCTGGTGGGTCAGGCCGGGCAAGGAATAGACCGCGCGCCCCAAGGTGATGGTGGGGCGGCCAGCCTCGATCGCCGACAGTCCGCCGGTGGAGTTGACAGAAATGACGCCCTTCGCCGCACGCACCATCGTCGGAAAGTGACCTCCGTCGACGCAGCTTACGCGATCGGCCACCGCAGCGGCCCCCGCCGCGCGCCTGACGGCCTTTTCGTGTGGCTCCAAGCCCTGATCAAGGGGGTGGATCTTGAAGCAAAGTCTCGCATCTGAGGGCGCGTGTGCGGCGAAATTGCTCACCACATGATCGATGAACGCCTGCATGTCCTTGAAATTGGCGTCACGCGTAAGCTGGGCGTCGCCCGGTCGCTGCAGCAGCGCGAGGAACAGCGGACCCGGAGCATCCAGGATGGCCTCGACCAAGTGCTCCGTGCGCCGCTTGACCAGCGCCTGCTTCAAATAACGGGCGATGTGGCCGAACATCTGGCTCAGGATCGAGTAGCGGTAGGACAGGGGAAAGCGCGGAAAGAACGGGCTGGCGAGGATCAGGCTGGTGTGAAACGCGACGAGCCGCTTGACGCCCGCCGGGGTAATCTTGCCGGCCGGAACGAAGGGCGCCATCCGCGTATGGGCGGCGGCCTTGCGGTAGACGTCCGCGTCTGTAGGCAGGCTTGAGGCGCAATTCACGCCATCACGCTCCAGCGTCACCCAGTGCGGGCGAAAATAGCCTTCCTCGAAGACATGGACCTTCATTCCGAGGCGTCTTGCCTCGTCCGCGGCCTGATGGGCGTGATGGTAGGCCGCGCCATGGATGATCAGATCGGTCGCTCCTTCGCGGCTGAAGTAGTCGGCGATCCAGGCCGGCCAGTTGGAGTGGCCGCCGCGATAGATCGCCGCTTCACGCAGGCCCCAGTCCATCAGGTCCCCGCCGTTGACGAGCACGCGCTTGCAGCGCGCCCCCCGGGCGCGAAGTTCCTTGGCGAGCTTGCGCGAGAACGGCCCAAAAGGAGCGGTGACGAACACGAAGCAGCGTTCACCGGCTGCATCCCGCGACCAGCGCGCGGCGTCGGTCCTGATCGACGCCTTGACGCCCCCCAGCTTCGTCTCAGCGCTCACGCGTGGCATTGAAAGCGTCAAAGGCGACAATACCTCAATGAGCTGCCGGTCAAAGACGTCATCCTACTTGAGGAAGGAAGCGGAAACCGCGACGTCGTATCCGACACCGGAAACCTCATTAACAAGCTGGAAGAATTTTTCGACCTCTGCGAGATCCGCATGGGGCACATAGATAACATCGTCAGGCTGGATTTCGAACCGCTGGGCGACGAAGAATCCAGCCGGGTCCCGGAGATTGAGCTGATAGACAATCGGCACCCGAACGGCGTTTGGGTCGAATGAGAGACCGAGCGCACGCGCGACCTCTGGCCGCTCGAAGCGAAACAACATCACCTCGGCGGGATTGGCGGAATTGGTGTCGAGGCCGCCCAGCTTGCTCAGGGCGCCGGCCAGCGACAGGCTTTCATCCTCGATCGGCGTCTGCATGTCCTTAACCAGGGCGCCAAAGGTGGAATATTTGCGTGGGCGATAAATCAACTGGATTTGATCGCGTGGGGCGAGGCGGATGTTCTGTGACGGATCACCCAGCACAAGCGACAGCGGCGCCGTCGTCGTCTTTCCCCGCCGCGTGACCGCGACGATGACATCGCTGGGCGCTCGTGCCGTGCCGCCGGCCATGGCGATCACATTAACCAGGGTGTCATTGTTGGGGGCGAGACGCACCAGCCCGGTGGACTTGATCTCACCGATGATGGTGACCGAATTGGCGGCGCTGGCTTCGACGCTCACAATCACCTCCGGGCTGATCAGTCGCCCGACCAGGGAATGTTTGATGGCGTCCGCCGCCTCGCCTGGAGTCAGTCCGGCGACCTCGACCGGGCCCCCGAACGGCACCGGAACGTGTCCCGTGTCATCCACCAGCAATCGCGGCAACGTCCCGCCGCTTGGCAACTTGCCTCCGGACTCGGGTGAGGGCGCGTTCAGTTCGAAGATCGTGACGTTCAGAGCGTCCCCATCCTCGATCAGATCCAGCTTGGCCGTGTTCGGCGAGCCCAGCAGCGTGCCCATGGGCGGTGGCGGATTGGCCGCGACCGCTTGCGCGGCGCGGTAGTCCAGCTTCACCAGGTCGTAGTGCTTGTCGCCGACGACGTGCGCGTCCGCGTGAAGCGAACGTGTGGAGGGTCCGTCATCGGGGAAGGTTGAGCACCCGCCAAGCGCTAGGATTGACAGACTCAGCAAGGCGAAACGCACCACGCCTTTTTCCCCATATCTACGCGCGCCAACGCCATACACGGCGTTCAGACTAGCGGGTGCTCCATCGGTTGAGTAGCGTGAATCTGCAACATGACGGCCATTCGCTAGCGTCGCGAGGGCTTGGCGCGCCGAAATCGCGTCGAGCCGCAGCCGTCGCTAGATTCTTGAAATCGGGACGAATCTATCTTGCTCGGGGCCGGCGCTGAAACGTCCGATCGTCTCGCGGCAGCCGGCCTCGCGTTCCGCGCGCCGACAGTTTCAGCAGGGTCAAAACGCTTCGGTGAACGAAATGGGCGCGCCTTGTCCGCGCGCCCACTGCCGGTCTAGTCGTGGTGATGATGGTAATGGCGACGCCAATAGCGGTGATGGTTGGTGACGTGGTTGCCCACCACCGCCCCGCCGACGCCGCCGACGACGGCGCCGACCGGCCCCGCGACCACCGCCCCGCCGACCGCGCCGGCGACGGCTCCGCCAACGACGCCCTTTTCAGTCGCCTGCGCGGATCCCGACAGGCCGAGGGCGAGCACCGCGCAGCCTGCGATAATGAGTCGGCGCATAATATTTTCTCCTGAATTCGGCTGGTCCAAAACGAACTTGGCCATAGAACGCGTTTGGTCGAGCCGCGTTCCGGCCATCCATCCGGCATGCTGACAGGCCGTGGCGACTTGGCGCCGATCCGGGCTCGCGCCTCAATCAGGAAGTATTTTCAGGGACCTGCGGCCGCGGCGGTCAGGCGCCGCTCGATCCGACAAAAAGAAAGGCCCCGCAAAAGGAACTAAGCGGGGCCCTTCACCAAACCAAGCCCTTGGGGGGAGTTGGGTTTCGGCCTGTGATCTTTTGCACGCCCATCGGCGGAACGCCCCGGCATAACGGTTCCGAGCGACGTTCATGAACCTAAGCGGGGCCTTAACGTTCGAGCGTTTCGCGGCCGGAACTAGAGTCCCCGAATTGCGGCCGGCATGATGTGTGAGGACGCCGGCGCCGGCGCCCGCGCCCGGCGCGATCGTTGACGCAGTCCGCCGCACTGCTTCCGTCCCGGGACCTGGTTATGCTGTTCATGCGCGCCAGCGTCACCGTGGTCGGGGCGCTTGGGGCCTGGCTCAGGCTGCAACGCGTTCAGCGCGACCCGAGCGATTTAAGGTCCCGGCGGCCACGTTCATGAACATCGCGAAACCGTAACGTGCTCGACGCAGCGAGACCTGTCGGGCATGGCCACGCCGTGGCCATCGCCGTTTCGGGCGCTGGCCGCTTTGTAAGCGCGAGGACGAATGTTCGAACTGTTGCGTAGGGTCATCGGCAGGCAGTCGCCCGGCTTGCGTCGCTCAATTTTCGGCGTCTATGGCTTGCTGATCGCCATCAACATCGCCGTCTGGGTCTGGGCGGCGATCGTCTTCCGCACCCATCCCCTCATGCTGGGCACGGCGCTGCTGGCCTACGGCTTCGGTCTGCGCCACGCGGTGGACGCCGACCACATCGCCGCCATCGACAACGTCACCCGCAAGCTGATGCAGGAAGGCCAGCGCCCGGTCACAGTCGGCTTCTACTTCGCCATGGGCCACTCGACCGTGGTGATCCTGGCGGCCGCGGTCATCGCCGGCGCCGCGCAGGCCTTCAATTTCGAGCAGATGAAAGGCTATGGCGGGATCATCAGCACCTCTATCTCGGCGCTGTTTCTGTTCGCGATCGCGGCGATGAACCTGCTGATCTTCCGCTCAGTCTGGCAGACCTTCCATCACGTCCGTCAAGGCGGCGAGTATGTCGACGAGGATTTCGACCTGCTGCTTAACAAGCGCGGCTTCGCCTCGCGCCTGTTCCGGCCGCTGTTCAAGCTGATCAGCAAGAGTTGGCACATGTATCCGCTCGGCTTCCTGTTCGGCCTGGGGTTCGACACCGCGACCGAGGTGGCGCTCTTGGGCATATCGGCGACCCAGGCCGCCAAGGGGATATCCATCTGGACCATCATGGTGTTCCCCGCGCTGTTCGCGGCGGGGATGTCGCTGATCGACACCACCGACGGCATCTTGATGCTGGGCGCCTACGAATGGGCGTTCGTGAAGCCGATCCGCAAGCTCTACTACAACCTGACCATCACCCTGCTGGCGGTGGTGATCGCCGTGCTGATCGGCGGCATCGAGGCGCTGGGCCTGATTAAGGATCAGCTCAATCTGTCGGGCGGTCTCTGGAACGTGGTCGGGACGTTGAACGACAACTTCAACAACCTGGGTTTCATCATTATCGGCCTGTTCATCGCCGCCTGGATCGGCTCGATCATCGTCTATCGCTACATGGGCTACGACGAGTTGGAGGCGACCAGCAAGCCGCCCGCCTAATGGCCGTGGCCATGGCGGTGGTGCAGGTCGGGATAGTGCGGGTGAGCGTGCCTTAGCGGTTCATGCCGGTGCCGGTGCGTGTGCGGTTCGCCCGGCGGATCGGCCGCCGCGTGATTGTGCTGGTGGTGGGCGTCGTGGACATGACGGTGCTCGTGATCCAGCGCCTCGTGCAGGTGATCGTGGTCGTGGGTTTCGGACAGGTGCAGCCAGACGCCGACGCCCATCAGCGCAGCCGCGCCAAGAAGCTGCGCCGTGATCGGCTCCCTGAAGAGCAGAATGGCCAGGCTCGCACCGATGAAGGGCGCGGTGGAGAAGTAGGCCCCTGTCCGCGCCGCGCCGAGCTGGCGCAGGGCCAGCACGAACAGCACCAGGCTGACGCCATAGCCCAACAGGCCGATGGCGGCCGCCGCGCCGACCGCTGAGGCATGGGGCAGGGCGGCGCCCCGGGCGAGGGCGAGCGCAAGGTTCACCGCGCCGGCGACCACACCCTTGATGGCGGCGATCTGGACGGGATCGGCGGAGGACAGCTTGCGGGTCAGGTTGTTGTCGACGGCCCAGGCGAGGCACGCGCCGACAATCGCCAACGCGCCCCAGCCTACGCCCATCGGTCCACCGCGCCAGGACAGCACCACCGCGCCGGCGAGGATGGCGAACGCGCCAAACAGCAGCCGCCGGTCGACGTTCTCGCGAAAGACAATCCAGGCGATCGCCATGGTCGCCAGGCCCTCGACATTGAGCAGCAGAGACGCCGACGAGGCCGGCGTGGTCGATAGGCCAAGCATCAGCAGCAGGGGCCCCAGCACGCCGCCGAACATCACCACGAGCGCCAGCCATGGCAGATCAGCGCGGCGTAGGGGGGCTTCGGTGCTGGATGCGCCGGCCAGCGTGCGCGTCGCAAGGACGACGCTGAGGCCCACCCCCGAACCGAGGTAAAGCATGCCCGCTAGCAGCCCCGCATCCACGCCGTCGCCGAGCAGCAGCTTGGCCAGGGGCGTGCTGGCCCCGAACAGGACGGCCGAGGCCAGGGCGATCAACGGGCCGGTTCGAAGGATCGACATTGGCGCCATTGAGGACAGCCTCAGGCCTTTGCCGCCGCGCCCTGAGTCTCGTCGAACAGCAGCACCCGGCCGGCATTGCCCAACCCCAGGAAGGTCGAGACGTTGTGCAACACGGCGGCGATGATCGGCGCCTGAAGGCCCAGCGCGCCGGCGCTGGCCAGGGCGGTTAGCCCGAAGGTGAAGCCCAGGCCGATCGCCACGTTTACATAGATGGTCCGCCGACACCGGCGGCTCAGCCGGATGCAGGTGCCCAGCCGGCGCAGGTCGTTGGTCATCAGGGCCAGGTCCGCCGAGGCCATCGCCACGTCCGCCCCTTGGGCGCCCATGGCCACGCCCACCGCGCCGGCGCGCAGGGCCAGGCTGTCGTTGATGCCGTCGCCGACCACCATGGGTCGGTAGCCCAGGCGGATCTCCTGGCGCACCCGCTCCAGCTTGTCCTGGGGCAGGAGGCCGGCGCTGATGTCGTCGATGCCGACCTGGGCGCCGACCAGACTGGCGACGGCGGCGCGGTCGCCGGTCAGCATCAGCACGCGCTCGATGCCAAGGTCCTTCAGTTCGCGGATGGCGTCCGCGGCCCCGGGACGCAGCTGGTCGGTGAATAGCAGCCAGCCCACAAACTTTGATCCCAGGCTGACGCCGGCGATCGGCCCGTCATGGGCCGGCGGCTCGGGCGCCTTGACGCCATGGCGCTCGAACAGGTCGGCGCGGCCCAGCGCCGCCTGCTGGCCCTCATAGGTTCCGATGACGCCGAACCCGCCGACCTCGCGGCCATCCTCGATCTCGAACCGCTCGTCGGCGGTGGTGGAGCGGGATGCGGCGCGGCTTAAGGGGTGGTTGCTGATGGCGCCGAGGCTGGCGGCGATGCGGCGCAGCTTTACCGCATCGAACCCCTTCATCGCCTTGACATCGACCAACTGCAGCTCGCCGGTGGTGATGGTGCCGGTCTTGTCGAACACCACGGCGGTGACATCCGCCAAGTGCTCCAGGAAGGCCGAGCCCTTGATCAGGATGCCGTGGCGCGCGGCCACGACGATGGCGGCTACCGAAGTCGCCGGCGCGGCCAGCACCAGGGCGCAGGGGCAGGAGGCGACCAGCACCGCCAGCATCGCCGGCACATTGTTCGTGACGAACCAGGTTCCCGCCGCCACCAGCAGCACCAGGATCATGTACTGGCCGGCATAGCGGTCAAGCAGCCGAGTGACCGGCGGCTTGGCGTCCTCGGCGTCGCGCATCAGGGCGATGATCCGGCCCAGCGTGGTGTCCTCGCCGACGCGGGTCAGCTGGATTTCCAGGTGGCCGTCGATGTTCATCGAGCCGGCCAGGGCCGTGTCGCCCTCATGCACGTCCACCGGCACCGACTCACCGGTCAGCGAGGCCATGTCCAGGCTGGACAGGCCCTTCAGCACCACGCCGTCGGCGGGCAGCCGCTCGCCGGCGCGCAGCTCGATCACGTCGCCTTCGCGCAGCAGGGTGGTGGAGACCATCTCGTAGCCGCCGGGCACGAGGCGCCGGGCATCGGCCTGCGTCAGCCGGCCCAGCGCGTTCACCGCCTCCTGCGAGCCCAGCATGCTGCGCTCTTCCAGGATATGGCCCACGGTCATGACGATGGGCAGCAGCGCCGCTGTCAGCATGTCGCCGGTGGCCCAGCAGGCGATCAGCGCCAGGGCCACCAGCCGCTCGGTGACTCCATCCAAGCTGGGATGGCGCAAGCTCTCCCAGGCGGCGGCCAGCACCGGCCCGGCGACCAGCACCGCGGCGACCCCGGCCACGAGGTCGGACAGGCCCTTCTGCGCCGGGAAGATGAAGCGGATGCCCAGCGCCACGATCAGCAGGCAGCCCGAAGCGATCGACAGGCTCAGCCGCATCGCCAGCAGCATCCGCTCGGCGCTGTCGATCAGCGACGGACGCTCACGCGGCGCTTTGGGCGCATACTCCAGCGGCGCGCCCAGGTGCATCGGCTGGTGGGTGATGTCGACGGCGGTGCTCATGCGCGGGCTCCTCTGTCAGGACATATGGGTGAGAATCTCACTTCTGCGCCCCCGATGCGGCCTTATTCTGACCAGCCATGATGAACCGGGCGCCGCTGTGCGGGTCAACGACAATAACAGTTCCGGCCTTGGCCATCACGGGGCCAATGCCGGCGCGATAGGCCTGTTGCTCCAGCCCCGCCCGCGCGCCGGAGGTGCGTTCGATGGCGGTGATGCTGCTGGTGTCGACATTGGCGTTGGTGGTGCGCTCCAGCGCCACAGCCTGCGCGGCGCTTGTCAGTCGGTCAGCCTCACGATTGGCGCCCTGGCGGCGCAGCTCGGCGGCGGTGTTGGCGGCGGCGACGTTCTGGTCGGCCTTCTGCGTCGCGGTCAGCACCTGGTCGAAGGCGAGCTTGGCCTCCGGCGGCAGCCACGCGGTCATGTCGATGCGGTCAACCTCCACGCCCAGGCCGTCGCCCTGGTTCGCCAGCGCTTTCAGCCGCGCATTCATGCCGTTCAAGAGGCCGTCGCGAACCTCGCCGCGCAGGGCGTTGATGCTCTCGCTGGTTTCCTGGCCGGCGGCGGGCTGGGCGACCAGGAAGTCGTTCAGGCCCCATCCGGCTGCGGTATGGACGGCGGAAGCGCGGAATATCCTGTCGAGGGCGGGGCCCACCCGATCCTGCGACAGCACATAGGCCGCCGGGTCGGTGATCCGGTAGATGAGGGTCGCGTCCAGCAGCACGACATTGCCGTCGCCAGTGAGATAGGGCGCGGCGCTCGCCGGCACGGTGTCGCCGGCGGCGTCGGCTGCGGCCGGCGCGATCCCGCCCGCCGGGGGCAGGGCGCGCACGGCGCGGCTGAGCTGGCGATCGGGTCCGGGCAGCATCCGCACCTCCTCGATCGGGCGCGGCCATGCGAGCAAAAGGCCGGCGTGCTGGGTGCGGACGATGCGCCCGAACTGCATCACCACCACTTGGCTGTCCGACGAGATCACCCGAAAATTGCTTCCCAGCCAGAGCAGGCCCAGCAGCAGGGTGACGATGTAGACCACGCGAAAGCCGATCGCCGCCGACTGCAGGATCGGTCCCGGCGGCGGCGCGGGCGGCGGACCCTCCGCGAGCGGTCTGTCGAGCTCGCTCACTTCTTGGCGCCGCCTTGCGGGCCCTGGCTCAGCACCTTGAACGGCGCGGCGTCGGTGCGCAGGATCACGCTGGTGTTTGGCCCGACAATCTTGCCGGCCGCGTCCAGCGACCGCAGCGTGGTGTAGAGGCCGGGGTCGGCCTTGTAGGCCTTGGCATAGACATTGGCGGCGTTGACGGCCGCGTCGGCCTGGATCTGCGCGGCCTGTTCCTGCGCCTTGGCGACCACTTCGCGGCCGTCGCGGTCGGCGTCGGCCTGGATCTGGCCGGCCCGGCGCAGGCCGTCGGCGGTGCGCGCGGCGGCGACGGTCTCCCGCTCGGCGCTCATGCGCGAGACGGTGGCGGCGAGCGTGGCGGCCGGCAGCGTTAGCCGTTCCACGCCCACCTGGCGCACCTCGATGCCATACCCCTGCAGCATCTGGCCGGCCACCTGGCCGCGCAGCTGCTGCTCGAAGGCGTCGATGTGCACATGGCCTTGGTCGCTATTGACCAGGTCGGCGAGATTGAAGTTGCTGGCGGTGATGTGCATCGCCGCGCTGACGAAACCGCGCAGTTGGCGCGCCGCTTCGTCCGGCTGGTTGCGCATGGCGCGCAGGAATTGGCGGATGTGCGACGGATCGCTCGGCACGCGCCAGGCGGTGTAGGTCTGCACCAGCACCCGCAGGCCGTCGCGCGTGCCCACGTCCTGCAATCCGGTGGAGGTGGTGTGCAGGCGAAGGTCGATCGGCACGGTGGTCTCGATCGGCGCCGGCAGCTTCCAGGCCAGCCCCGGCCGCGTCAGCACCCGCACGGGATCGCCCAGCCGGGTGATCACCACCGCCTCGTCGGCGGGGACCATGACCATGCACTCGGCGATGATGGCGACGATCACGATCACCGCGGCGACGACGATGCGGATCGTCATGCCATAGGGGTTCTCGGGCGCCTCGTCCTCGCCGGTCAGGTCGGTATCAAAGTCGTGCGCAGACACTTGAGGTCACTCTATTGGGCGCCCGGCGGGCGGGTTGCGGGCGATCGTTCGTTTGCTTCTTCGTTGGTGGACGGCGGCGCCGGCCCTTCGGTGGAGGTCGACGGCAGCTGATCGGGGGCGAAGCCTTCGGACATTTCGTGGGTCGGCGGGCCGGTCGAGACCCCATTGGCCGGCGCCGGCGTCATCGGCGCCCTCATGTCGATCAGCGGCATCTGCGCGCTGGTCAGCCGGCTGTCGACCACGATCAGATGCTGGCCCTTCAGCGCCTGGGTCAGATCCGCATCCCGCCGCTCCAGCAGGAAGGCCGGCGGGCTGGCGTGATAGGCCTTGCGGTCGGCGTTGAACTGATAGGCGTCGCCGGTGGCGGCCTGGACCTTCTCCACCGCCCCGGCCTGGGCGGAGTCGGCCAACTGCTGCGCCTCCGCCTGAGCCTCCCCGGCGGTCCGCAGGGCGTGACCGGTGGCGTTGGCGACGCTGGCGTCCGCGTTGATCTCGGCGGCCTGCACCGCGTGATAGGCCGCCGCCGCGCCGGCGGGCGGATGCACCGCCTCGATCAGCACCGCGACGATATCGATGCCTGCATGGTCGGCGGCCACGGCCTGGGCCAGCTGCGCACGCAGGGACTCTTCCAAGCTCTCACGCTGTCCGCCCATCACCTCATCCAGAGTGTGTGAAGAGAAATAGCGGGTCGCGAGGCGGCTGGCCTCCTGCTTGACCACCGCGACCTGGTCGCTTGATCCGTATACGGATTGCCAGGCCGCCGCGTCGGTCAGACCCGTGCGGTAGAGCACGCGAATCTCGGCGTCCACGACCTGGAATCCCTGCAGACCCTCGGTCTGGCTGCCGACCAAATATTCCGCCTCGGTGGCGTGGCTGGTGTCCCAGAGTCGGTTCATGCCGGACTGGGGCGTGTCGTCGGCGCCGATCTGGTCGCTGGCCTCCGTGGTCTGGTCGGCGCCGATGGCGATGGAATGGATGGTTCCATATTCCACCGGCCGCAGCCGCCCGAGCGGCCAGGGCGCCAGGATGTGCAAGCCAGGGCCGATCACGGCGACCGGCGCGCCAAGGCGCTCATAGATCCCCCGCTGATCGCCATCGAGCAGTTTGACCCCGCTCAGCAGCCAGCAGAGCAGCAGCGTGCCGGCGATGGCCGGGAAGGCGGCGGCGCGGATGTAGGCCAGGGCCCAGCTGCGCGCGAAGTCGAGGCCCAGGTGGGTGCGGATCAGCGCCGCCGGCGCGCGTGGGCCGCCGGTGATCAGCGCGGCGAAGATGCTGTCGGTGGCCGCCTTCGCCCCATCGGCGCTCGGCGAGGGCAGGAACAGTCGGGCGAGGGCGCGTAGGGCCAGCTCGCCCGCGATGATTATGGCCCCGATGATCAGGGCCCGCTGAATCCAGACCACCCAGGCGAGGCCCGCGCCGCGGCCGACCTCCGCCACCGCGGCGATGGCGAGCATTAGGGTTGTCAGCAACAACAGCCGGCGCAGTCCCGGCGCCTCGGGCATCTGCCCGGCGGGGAAGGCGTACATCATCCGCTCGGCGATCAGAGAGGCGAACGCCAGCCCCACCACGCCCGCCGCGTCCAGGTTCGGCGCTCCGGAGACCGGCGCGGCGGCCCCTACGCTTGGCCAAAGCAGACGGGCGATAAGCGCCATCACCACAAGGCCCAGCGGCAGCACCACCGCTTGACCAATCCGGGCCAGCACGCCCGGGCCCAGCCGCCAAAGCGGGGTCAGAAGCGTCGGCGGATTTGGGTTTAGTTCGCCAGCCGTCAGCGCCGCCTCGCGACGCCGCGTCCACAGCCGGCTGTCGGTGAGCAAGGCGGCGGCGGCGAGCGCGGTCAGGGACAGCAGGACGCCGGCAAGCGCGGCGGCGCCAAGCCCGCCGGTCAGACTCTCGACGCCGAGGTCCTTCAGCTTCTCGCCGGCCTTCAGCGGGGCGAGCCCGAGCAGCAGCATCAGGACGATGGCGCCGGCGAAGATGGCGTAGAGCACGACGAGGCGCCGCACGAGCTGCGCGGCGCGGCTCAGCGGCGCGCCGGGCAACAGATCGGCGGCATCGTCCTGCAAACTCATCAGCGGTTCCCTGAGCGCCTCGTCATCCGCCGCCAGCCTGTTCCAGGTATGAGCATAGGCCGTGGCGGCGTGGGCCGGGCGCCCAATCGTCCCCCTAGAAAACCCGATGGCGCCGGCCCCCAAACCGAACGCTTGCGGCGGCGATATCAGCTATAAAGGCGGCTGACAAACCAGAATAATCCCAGGCCGATCAAGGCCGCGCCGGCGGCTTCGGAGCCGATGTCCCTGAAGGCGCGCAGCCTCAGGCCGGCCAGCCAGATCAGGCCCATCGCGGCGCCCGCGATAACCACCGCCGTCGCCAGTCCGCCGAGGTCGTCACCGGCGAGAATTGGCAGCATCTGTCCAACCGGCGGATGCAGGAGCGCCAAGTCGCCGGCGGGTCCGAGTCCGTCCAGAAACGCGAAGGCCGCCGCCGGTGCGAGCACCAGCGCGCCGAACCCAGGTTCCATGCGCCCGATCTGGACGACAGCCAGACCGAAGGCCGCGATCCCGAATGTCGCCAGTCCGGCTTCGGGGTTCTTCAACGCCGCCGCGGCGCTGACGCCGGCGACGACCAGCGCAACGCCAGCCCAGGCGGCCCAGCGTCGGCGTGGCGATGTCTCGGCGCCTTGTCGATCTGGCTGCAGCGCGCCCAGGCCCAGCGTCGCCGCGAGCAGGCCCGGAAGCGCGCCGGCCAGACCTCGGTCCAGCGTCACCAGACCGGATAACGCAACCCCGACAGAAGCCAGATAACCAACCGCCAGGCCTCCGGTGAGCCAAACCAGATCCAGCCAGCGCCGGGAGAGCAGCACCGACCCGAACAGAATCGCCAGCGCGGCGAGGCTGGTCGCCGTCCGGACCGCGGCCATTCGTGCGAAGCTGAGCGGGTTGGCGCCGCGTAATTGGGTCGCGGAGGCGGGCAGGGCGATGGATCGTTGGTCCCGCGTGAAGGCGGCAAGCACGGGTTGGCCCGCCCCGATCCTGATCTGGGCGTAGTCGATGTGACCCGGATCCCGGTCGAACAGCAGGTTGTCCTTCAGCACCAACCCGCCGGTTTGCGGGCAGGCGAAGACGATCTCGAAGCGGTCGAGCCCCGGCGTCAGGGCCAGGGTGTAGATCTGGCCGACGCCCTCGCCCTGGTCGATCGCCTCACAATCGCCGGCGGGCGTGGTCACGGCAAACCCCTGGCCGACCGCCGAAGCCACCGTCGCCATCCCCGGCGGCGGCGCGTCTTTCGCGGCGAGCTTTCGCGCTGCCGCCGTGGGGATCGTCACCCGGACACGAACGTTTGCGCCGTCGATGGTCCAGACCGAGGAGCTGACCTCGCCGCTGGCCAGGACCGGCGCGGCGGTGGCGAAGGCTAGATCGGGCGCAAGGAATAAGACGGCGAAGGTGGCCAACACGACGGACGCATAGTTGGTCCATGCGCGTTGCCACCCAGCTTGTACCCGCTCATCCCGGCGAAAGCCGGGACCCAGGTCTTTCCGGGAGACACGGTCGGCCCAAGCCCTGCCGAGCAGAACAGTCCTGGGTCCCGGCTTTCGCCGGGATGAGCGGAGTGGAGATCGACCGGTTAGGCGAGGGCCGATCCTGGCAAACCCCCGCCTCATTCGGTCTGGCCAGGGGCGATCAGGATTTGCGCGCCGCGGCGCAGGAATTTCAGATTGTCCTGTCTCGCCTGGGCTTTCTGGGCGGCCAGATAGTCGGTGTAGACGTTGTTGCGAACCCCGTCGTAGCCGGTGAACACGGGCGGCTGGCGGTGCTGCATCACCAGCACATGCACCCCGTCGGCGTCCTGAACCGGATCGGAAACCTCCCCGTCGCTCAGCTTATCGGCCGCCGCATAAAGCTTGCGTCCGAGGTGCAGCTTGGCGGCGAAGTCAGGCTCCTCGCCGTTGACCCGGCCCGTGTCGGCGAAGGCGAAGTGCTGTTTGACGAAATCGATCCCCGCGCCAGATCGCAGCTCGTAGACGGCTTGCGCCGCATCGGCCATCGCCTGGTCCAGCGACTGGTCCGCGTTCTCGAACCCGCCAATGTGCAAGACCAGGTCGGTCACCGCCATGCTACCTTGGGTCGCGTAGTTGGCGCGGTGGGCGGCATAGAAGGCGCGCAGCTGGTCGTCGCTGGGCTGATTGGCCAGCGCCGGCGCCGTGACCAACGCCGTGACCCCGTCGGTGAGGGCGGTGCGCACGTCGGTGTCCTGTTCCGGCAGGTCCAGGGCCAGGCTGCGCTGGACCATCAGTTCCTCGTCGATCATCCGGCGCAGCACCGCCGCGCGCTCGGCTGGCGTGGTCTGGGCGAAGGGCGAGCCATAGGCCTGCTCCGTCTCGCTGATGTAGTCGCTCATCAGGATCGGCTCCTGATTGACCAGGGCGACGTCGCCGGGCGGCACGGTGGCCAGGTCCCGATGGACAGGATGCAGCAGCCCCACACCGGCCACGCCCAATCCGAGAACCGCCGCGG
>Ga0302311_10003541_pt1 | contig 17004 bp, 18 predicted proteins | sample III_Palsa_N1_3_FD_200449 | JGI IMG/M metagenome (GOLD analysis project Ga0302311, IMG submission 200449) | Peat permafrost microbial communities from Stordalen Mire near Abisko, Sweden - III_Palsa_N1_3 | ecosystem: Environmental > Terrestrial > Soil > Palsa > Peat permafrost | place: Sweden... | reverse complement strand
CCAGTACTACGCATGAAAATGACACCAATCAATATTGAGTGCGCCTGCTGAGAGCAAAACTTGCACTTCACTGGGCAGTACATTGCAATCTTCGGTAGGACTTCTTCCGGATTGACCTGAGCCCCAACTCTCCTCCACTCAGAAGTAGAGGCCGCGGTTGCCGCCAAGCCTATCTTGGCGGTCGCGATGGTGTTGGACGGCAGCAGCCGCGAGGATGCCGCCCGCCAGGCCGGGATGGATCGGCAAATCTTGTGCGACTGGATGCATCGTTACAATGTAGAGGGCGCGGACGGCCGTAACCGATGCGAAGACCCCACCTCGCGGTTCGGGGACGATTAGGACCACATTGCCACTCGGTTTTGGTGAAGGGTGATGCGGTGGAAAGCGACGGTTCTAAGTAAGCGTCATCTGATGATCACCTTCCCCGGCTCGGTAGCATTCGAGAGATTGTGATGGGGTGGCGGAGTGGCGGTGGGCAAGAACAAGACGTCTTACGAGGCTCTTGAGGCGCACCTTGAGAGCGATCTCCCGGAGCAGATTGAGGTCCGGGTTCGGCGCGAGCGAAGGCGGCGTTGGCCACTTTCGGAGAAACTGCGAATCTTGCGAGAGGCATTTGCACCGGGCGCGATCGCCAGCCGGGTGGCGGAGCAGTATGAGATCAGTATGGGCCTTTTGTTTACATGGCGACGCCCAGGCGATGGCAGGCGCGGTGCCGGGTTTCACGCCAGTGCAGGTCACTGTGGATCCCTGTGTCTCGGCGTGCAAAATTGACCCCCCCTAGCGGGGTAATCGGCGTCCAAAATTGACCCCCCTGCTGGGTATTTAGTCAGACTGCCCGTTCAGGTTTCTGGACGGGTGGGCGGGGGATGAAGGTTGTGGACACGATTGCGCGGATACGCCGCGAGCACTTTGTGGTTGGCAAGTCGATCAAGCAGATCTGCCGCGAACTGCATGTTTCACGGCACACCGTCCGCAAGGTGCTGCGCTCGGGTGCCACGGCCTTTGAGTATGAGCGTGACGTGCAGCCGCGTCCGAAGCTTGGGGTCTGGCAGAAGCAGCTCGAACAGCTCCTTGCCAACAACGCTACCAAGGCGGCCCGGGAACAGCTGACGCTGATCCGGGTTTTCGAGGAATTGCGCGCACTTGGCTACGCAGGCGGCTACGACGCCGTCAGGCGCTACGCCAAGGACTGGCACCGCGAGCGTTCCGCGATAACGGCAGGCGCGTTCGTGCCTCTGAGCTTTGCCCCCGGAGATGCCTATCAGTTCGATTGGAGCCAAGAGATTGTTCTGATCAATGGCGTGACGATGACGATCAAAGTGGCACACGTCCGGCTTTGCCACAGCCGGATGCTGTTCGTCCGGGCCTACCCGCGCGAGAGCCAGGAGATGGTTTTTGATGCCCATGATCGGGCCTTCGCTTTCTTCAAGGGCACCTGCACGCGCGGCATCTACGACAATATGAAGACCGCGGTCGACACGATCTTTGTTGGCAAGGAACGCAGCTACAATCGCCGCTTTCTGCAAATGTGCAGCCATTATCTGGTGGACCCGGTTGCCTGCACCCCGGCCTCGGCTGGGAGAAGGGGCAGGTCGAGAACCAGGTCGGCCTGGTGCGCGAGCGGTTCTTCAGCCCTCGTGTCAGGGTCAAGAGCTTTGAGGAACTGAACGCCTGGCTGTTGGACCGGTGCATTGCCTACGCCTGCGCCCACCAGCATCCCGAGGTCCGTGACCGCACCATCTGGGAGATGTTCGAGGCGGAGCGCCCGAGCCTGGTGCCCTATGCCGGTCGTTTTGATGGTTTCCACGCCGTTCCGGCGTCGGTGTCGAAGACCTGTCTGGTGCGTTTCGACAACAACAAATACTCGGTCACGGCCGGCGCGATCGGCCGCCCGCTCGAGATCCGCGCCTATGCTGACCGGATCGAACTGCGGCAAAACGGCCGCGTCGTGGGCGACCACCCCAGGTGCTTCGGACGCGACCAGATCGCCTACGACCCTTGGCATTATGTGCCGGTGCTGGCCCGCAAACCTGGTGCTCTGCGCAATGGCGCGCCGTTCAAGGATTGGGTGTTGCCGCCGGGCCTGGAGCGGATTCGCCGGAAGTTGGCGGGTTCTGACGACGGCGATCACCAGATGGTCAAGATTCTGACTGCCGTGCTGAGCGACGGGCTGCCTGCGGTGGATCAGGCTTGCACCGAGGCGCTGCACGAGGGCGTCCATTCGGCCGATGTCATTCTAAATATTCTGGCACGTAAGCGCCCGCCCGCCGCCCCGACCACGATCACCACCCCCGAGGCCCTTCGGCTCACGCACACGCCGGTCGCCGATTGTGCCCGTTATGACCAGCTCAAGAGGGCTGTATGATGGAACGCACCGAGATTCTTGCCACCATGGCGGAGTTGAAACTCTACGGAATGAAAGCTGCCTACGATGAGATCATCAGCACCGCCGTGAAGCGGCAACACGAGCCGACGCGCATCGTGGGTGATCTTCTCACCGCCGAGATCTCCGAGAAGCAGGCAAGATCGATCAAATACCAGATTACCATCGCCAAGCTGCCGCTGGCCAAGGACATCGATGATTTTGTTTTTGACGGCACCCCGATCAACCAGACGCTGGTACGCGATCTGGCCCATGGCGACTTTCTCGCCCATCAGCGCAACCTGGTGCTGGTGGGCGGAACCGGGACCGGAAAAACCCATCTCGCCATTGCCATCGGTCGCGCCTGTATCCGTGGCGGGGCACGCGGCCGCTATTTCAATGTCGTCGATTTGGTGAACCGGCTTGAGGCCGAGACCCGGTCCGGGCGCCAGGGCAATCTGGCGGAATATCTATTGCGCAAAGATTTTGTTATGCTCGACGAGCTTGGTTATCTGCCCTTCGCTCAATCCGGCGGTCAATTGCTGTTCCACCTGATCAGCCGGCTCTACGAGCGGACCTCGATCCTGGTGACGACCAACCTTGCCTTCGGCGAATGGCCCGCGGTCTTCGGCGACGCCAAAATGACCACCGCCCTGCTCGACCGGCTGACCCACCACTGCGACATCGTCGAGACCGGCAACGGGAGCCGGACGGCGTCATGCGGCGATGAACGATGGCGGGGGTCAATTCTGGACGCCGATCGGGGGTCAAAATTGCGCGCAGATTGACAGTTGGCCGGCTAGCCAATCCTGCGCCGTTCCTGGTTCACGATCCGGTAACAGCGCAATCGACCGCCGTCGTTCGAGATCACAGATGATCTTCCCATAGCGCTGATTTCTTTTTCACCCCCAATCGTCAATCCCGATGATCTTGGGCACGATGAAGTGAGGGCGGCCATGCCGCCGGACGACGCGCAAAAAGGGCATCGTTGCTTACCGGCAGCATAAGCCGCCGCGCGAAACCTGCTGCGGGCCGACGACCTAGCGCTAATCCGAGATGGCGGACGATATGATCGAGGCGAGCGGTGCACCGGGCCCTGGGTGCCAGAACATCCTCGACAAAGCGCTCACCGAAGGCAACTCTCGTTGCTCTCGCGCGGTTCGCCTCTTTGAGACGTACGCTTGCGCGCTCCAAAATGAATCCCAAACCCACCACGACTAAGCCAATTACAATAGTGCGCGCCCAATTTTATTCGATGCCATGTTTTGTTTTCTATGCGATTTCTTCTCGCGCCAACTTCACCCTATTTCAATCGAGGTCTTAGCTCGCGTCATCACAAGTTGCGCGATAACCTATCAGCACATATCTTCTCGTCTCTTGCGCCGCCATTTCAGCTCGCGCCCAATCTTGGCTACCACCACTGGAAACCTACAGCGCCCGAACCTTCCTTTCCCCATCCCCAAAATGCAGCTCCAACTCCTTGCCCGCGACCACCTGCGCCGCCGCCGTTACCGGCCTTTGGGCGGCGTCCGTCACTAGCACATACCCCCGTGCCAGCACTGCAAGCGGCGACACCGAATCCAAATGCCGCGCGCACCCCAGCAGCGTCGCCCGCCGCTCGCGCAGTAACGCCTGCAGCGGCACCACCGACAGCCTACCCAGCAGGCTCGCCGCCTGCGCGTGCCGGTTCGACACATTGTGCCGCAGCGCCGGCAATAGCCGGTCCGCGGCGCGCCCAAATCCCGCCCGCCGCGTTGCCAGCAGATTAGGCAACGCCATTTCCAGCCGCTGCGTCCGATCTTCGAGCCGTCGTCGCGCCTGACCTAGCAGCGACACCAGATCCGGCAGTCCCGCCACCGCATGATGCAGCCGCAGCCGCTTGCCCTGCGCCAGTTGCGTCAACGCCCCTGCCAGCCGCGCAGTTTTCTGCGCCAGATCGGCGATCAGCTCCGATCGCGCTGGGACCGCCAGCTCCGCCGCCGCGGTCGGCGTCGGCGCGCGTCGGTCGGAAGCGAAATCGATCAGCGTCGTATCGGTCTCGTGCCCTACCGCCGAGATCAATGGGATCGCGCTCAGTGCGGCCGATCGCACCACCACCTCGTCGTTGTACACCATCAGATCTTCCAGACTGCCTCCGCCACGCGCCACGATCAGCACATCGGGGCGCGGAAAATCTTGCGGCAACGCGTTGAACCCGCGGATCGCTGCGGCAATCCGCAACGCTGCGCCGTCGCCCTGCACCGGCACCGGCCACAGCAAAATCGTTCGCGGAAAGCGCCGCGCGATGGTGGTGCGAATGTCCTGGATCACCGCCCCTTGCGGCGAGCTGATCACCCCCACCACCGAAGGCAGCAACGGAATCCGCCGTTTCCGTGCAGCATTGAACAGCCCTTCGGCCAGCAGCTTCAGCCGCAGCGTTTCGATCCGCGCGAGCAGCGCACCGGCGCCGGCGAACTCCATCCGTTCTACGATCAACTGGTAGCTCGAACGCTCGCCGTAGGCGGTGATCTTGCCGGTGGCGACCACCTCCATCCCGTTCTCGGGCGTAAGCCCCAGCCGCGAAACTGCGCTTTTCCACACGATCCCGGCGATCTTCGAGCTTTCATCCTTGAGCGAAAAATAAATGTGCCCGGAGGGATAGCGCTTCAGCTCGGTGATTTCGCCGCGCACCCGAACCCGGCCAAACGCGCCCTCCAGCGTGTGCTTCACCGCGCCGGAAATTTCGCTCACGCTGTATTCGGGGAGGTTGGCGAAAGCCGGAGGAGGTTCCTGCATGGCACCAACCTATGCTAGAGGGGCCGGGAGCGGAAGCGGGTGCGAAGATATGCGGGTGTTGATCATCGGTTCGGGCGGGCGTGAACACGCCCTGGCGTGCAGTATTGCGGGCTCGCCCTTGCTCACCAAACTCTACGTCGCGCCCGGCAACGCTGGCACCGCCGAGGTCGCGGAGAACGTGCCGATCGGCGCGGTGGATGTGCCGGCGCTGGTGGAATTCGCGCTCGCGCATCAGATCGACCTGGTTATGCCCGGCCCCGAGGCACCGCTAGTCGCCGGCATCGCCGACGCACTCGCCGCGGCCGGCATCCGCTGTTGCGGCCCCACCGCGGCTGCGGCGCGGCTCGAGGGCAGCAAATCCTTCACCAAGGAAATCGCCGACGCCGCCGGCGTTCCGACCGCCGCTTGGGAGCATTTCGACGATCCCGCGGCCGCGCATGAATTCGTCCGCCGCAAGGGCGCACCGATTGTGATCAAGGCCGATGGGCTGGCCGCCGGCAAAGGCGTGGTGGTGGCGCAAAGCGTGACCGAGGCGCAGGCCGCGATCACCGCGCTGATGGAGCGGGCCTCGCTCGGTGAAGCTGGTGCGAGCGTGGTGATCGAGGAGTGCCTCACCGGCCTGGAACTGTCAGTCTTCGCGCTGTGCGACGGGCTCACCGCACTACTGTTGGGCGTGGCGCAGGATCACAAACGGGTGGGCGAGGGCGATACCGGGGCCAATACCGGCGGCATGGGCGCGATCAGCCCGCCGCCGATCGCGACTCCGGAGCTGATCGAAAATGTGCTTGCCCGCATCATCCGGCCGACGCTTGCGGAAATGCAACGGCGCGGCACACCGTTCCGCGGGGTTTTGTTCGCCGGCATCATGGTGACCGAGCGTGGCCCGAAGCTTATCGAATATAACGTGCGTTTCGGCGATCCGGAATGCGAGGCACTGCTGCCACGGCTGCGATCGGATCTGCTGCCCGCTTTGCTCGCCGCCTGCGACGGCGAGCTCGGCGACTTTGATCTGCAATGGAAGAATTTGGCGTCGGCGGTGGTCGTGATGGCGGCTAGGGGTTACCCCGGCGAATACGTCCGTCACACCAGGATCGGCGGTTTGAATCGCGCCGGTGCGGTCGAGGGCGTGAAAATTTTTCACGCCGGCACCGAACGGCGCGACGGCGATTTGCTGGGCGTCGGCGGCCGCGTTCTCGCGGTGTGCGGCACCGGCGGTGACTTGCACCAGGCGCTCGCCCGCGCCTACCACGCGATCGATCTGATCGACTGGCCGCAAGGTTTCTGCCGGCGTGACATCGGAAGGTCGGCCGCGGGCTTGTCCATCATCGGAGCAGGGACCTGAGATCGTGCTGTCTTTTATTAGCTTCATCTGCGTATTTTGGGCTGTAGCCGCAATTTTCAAAGCCCAGCGCGACGTGGCCGAGCTCGTGGGCGCTGAAAGATATTCCAAGAAGACTCCGCGCAATCAAATGATTGCCATTATACAATGGCGCGACATGCTTTTCAGCGGGGGGATAGCCGCATTGATCTTGGTCGACTTTACCGGTCGGCTATTCTCTTCGCGACCAATCTTCGTAATCTTGGGCTGGATATTGGCCGCACTGTCTGTTGTGTTCCGTTTATCGATGCGGCAGTACGTCAAATCCTTGACTTTCAAAAACAAGGAATATTGGAAAGGTAAGCCGCTGCCTCGCCGCATGCTTAGATGATGTGGGCTTCGCGCGAAGCAGTGCCAAAGCCGAGCTTCGAGAAATTCTCCAGCATTCAGCGCAACCCAGCAAAAAACTCGCGCAGTATTTCTGCACATTCGCCCTCGCGCATCCCACCCACGATCTCCCGCGGCCGATGCGGAAACCCCGAATCGAACAGCCGCGGCCCGTGCTCGACCCCGCCGCCCTTAGGATCGTAGGCGCCGAAAATCAGCCGCCGCACCCGGAACAAACCGATCGCCGCGGCACACATCGGACAGGGCTCGAGCGTCACCACCAGATCGCAATCCGCCAGCCGCGGCGAACCCCGGGACAGCGCCGCGCGCCGCAACACCAGCATCTCGGCATGGGCGGTGGCGTCGCATCCGGCTTCGGTCTCGTTGCCGGCCTCCGCCAGCACTTCACCAGCCGGCCCGATCACCACCGCGCCCACTGGGATCTCACCACGCGCCCCCGCCAGACGCGCTTGCGCTAGCGCCAGCTCCATCGCGTTCATCCTTCAGGCGCCCCGCGCTTCATGCCGCCTCCTTGTGCGGGTTGCGATCCGGAGTAGAAGAAGCTCCCATGTCCAACATCGCCCTTCCCCTGATCGGAGTCACGCTCGATAGCGAGCAGCCCGGCGGCTATTCGAAATATCCCTGGTACGCGCTCCGCGCCAACTACGCCGAGGCGCTGGCTCAACACGGCGCGATTCCGGTCGGCCTGCCGCACGATCCGGCTCGCGCAGAAGCCGTGCTCGACCGCATCCAGGGCCTGGTCGTCACCGGCGGCGCCTTCGACATCGACCCCTCGCACTACGGCGAGCAGGATGTCCACGCCACCGTTACCCTCAAAGCCGACCGTACCGCCGCTGAATTCGCCCTGGTCCGCGGCGCGCTCGCGCGCAACCTTCCCGTCCTCGGCATCTGCGGCGGGGAGCAACTGCTCGCCGTCGCCCTCGGCGGCAAGTTGATCCAGCACATCCTTGATGCGATCGAACACCCTTTGGAGCACGAACAGACCAACCCGCGTCATCAGCCCGGCCACGAAGTCAGCGTCGTTCCCGGCACGCTGCTGCATCAGATCGTGGGCGCTGGTCGCATGGCGGTGAATTCCGCCCACCACCAAGCCGTGCGCGACCCCGGCCCGTTCGCCCGGGTCAACGCCATCGCCCCCGACGGCGTGATCGAAGGCATCGAAGACATTCGCTACCGTTTTTGCCTCGGCCTGCAATGGCATCCGGAATTCCAGATCGATCAAGGCGACCGCAAAATCTTCCAAGCCTTCATCGCGGCCGCCCGATGAGCGACGCAACCGGCAGCGAGGGCCCCGCCCGCGGAGAACGGATCGCCAAATACCTCGCCCGCGCCGGCGTCGCCAGCCGCCGCGACGCCGAACGGCTGCTCGCCGAACGCGCCGTCCGACTCAATGGCGACATCGTCACCCACCCCGCCACCTTCGTGAAACCGGGCGATACCGTCCTGGTCAAGGGCCAGCCGGTCGCCGCGCCCGAGCGCACCCGACTGTGGCGCTTTCACAAACCCCAGGGTCTGGTCACCACCCACCGCGACCCCGAAGGCCGCCCGACCGTATTCGAAAAACTGCCGCCCTTCATGCCCCGCGTGGTTTCGGTCGGACGCCTCGACCTCAACAGCGAGGGCCTGCTACTGCTCACCAACGATGGCGCGCTGGCGCGCAAACTCGAACTTCCCGCTAATGGCTGGATCCGCCGCTACCGGGTGCGCATCTTCGGCTCGCCCGAACCCGCCGAACTTGCCAAACTCGCCGACGGCATCACCATCGACGGCATCCGCTATCGCGGCGTCGATGCCTCACTGGACAGCCGCAAAGGCGACAACAGCTGGATCAGCGTGTCGCTGCAGGAGGGGCGCAACCGGGAAATACGCCGGGTGATGACGCACCTGGGATGGAATGTTTCGCGGCTGATCAGAGTCGCCTACGGACCGTTTCAGCTAGGCAAACTAGAGCGAGGAATGGTCGATGAAGTCGGTCAGAAAATCCTGCGAGAACAAATACCGCAGAAGTAAGAATGTTCTTTTTGTAGACAAAAAGAAGCAAAAAATTTTGTCAATCAGTACAATATTATATGCGGATAGTTTCAGGGAAACTTAAAGGTAAAATTCTTGGCGCGCCGGCCGGAATTACCACCCGGCCAACCTCGGACCGCGCCCGCCAGGCGCTGTTCGATATCATCATGCATGCGCCCTGGGGCGGACGTGAATTGATCGAAAATGCCACCATCCTCGACGGCTGCGCCGGCACTGGCGCGCTCGGACTTGAAGCGATCTCCCGCGGCGCCGGCTTCGCCCACTTCATCGAACAAGATCCCACCGCCCTCGTGGCCCTTCGCGCCAACATCGCCGCGTGCAAAATCACCACCGCCCGAGTCTGGGACGCCGATGTGCGCCGCCCCCCCCAAGGGCCGCCGTGCCAACTGGTCTTTCTCGATCCCCCCTACGGGAAGTCCTTGATCGCACAGGTTCTGTCCCCGCTCCGCACCGCCGGCTGGATCGTGCCCGGCAGCATCATCATTGCGGAAACCGGGCGCGAAGAAAGTGCACCGACGGAAAACCCTCTGCTTGCCGACCGCAAATTCGGGGCCGCGCGCATCCTGATTTGGCGGGAATAGCACAAAAAAAAGACTGCCTTCCGAAGAAGGCAGCCCCATACTTGGAAAGCTCGATGGTATCAGGCGAGCTTGAGGTTGACCGCGGCCGCCTTGCCGCGCTCCATGGTGATTTCGTAGCTCACCTTTTGGCCGTCATTCAGACCGCGCAAGCCAGCGGCCTGCACAGCGGTGATGTGGACGAATACGTCCTTGCCACCGTCCTGCGGCATGATGAAGCCAAAACCCTTCGTGGTGTTGAACCACTTCACGGTCCCGATAGCCATCGTCTTAATTCCTTCTAGCAGTCAGGGGGAGCGCATCCGTGCGGCGGATCGCGCCTTCCGGGCGGGGGATTGCCCGAAATGGAGGGACAGGCGTCACACGAGCGTGGCGCCCCCGAGAGATCATCGAAAAGGAAATGCCCGCTCTCACGCCAGGCGAAGATTGGTGGCAGCGGCCTTGCCGCGTTCCATCGCCACCTCGTAGCTGACCTTTTGGCCTTCATTCAGGCCCCGAAGGCCGGCCGCCTGGACCGCGGTGATATGCACAAACACATCCTTGCCGCCGTCTGACGGCATGATGAAGCCAAAACCCTTGGTCGTATTGAACCACTTAACAGTACCGACAGCCATTATCCGTTACTCCGTCATGAGGCCGCACAACCACGTGCGGCGATATGACAACCGGGCCTTTGGGCGACTTCTGGCGACCGGAACGGAGGCGCAGCAAGGCTAGCCGAAAAAACATCGATTGCTAATGCTATCGCACACCTAAATGGGGGCTGATGTCAATTCCAACTCTATGACAAACACGTGTTCTTAGCCAATCGAGCGGAAAAAACATCAAAAAACACGAGAGCGCTCTGCGCTATTGCGGGGCCAACCGCGCTTCCCATCAGGAATTGTCATGGGACGGCGAACCTATTTCACCAGCTTTTCGGTGAGGTAGGTCAGCTCCAGCGCCTGCTCCTGCGCGGTTTCGCGCAGATTGGCGCCCGCCGAGTGACCGCCCTCGATCGCCTCGTAGTAGAAATAGGGCCGGTGCAATTCCGCCAGCTTGGCGGCGAATTTGCGCGCGTGCTGGGGGCCGACTCGGTCGTCCTTGGTGGTGGTGAAGATGAAGGGCTCGGGATAGGCCACCCCGGCCTTAAGATTGTTATACGGCGATATTTTTGCCAGGAACGCGCGTTCGGCGGGAACCGATACGCTGCCGTATTCGCCCACCCATGATGCGCCGGCGGCGATCTGTTCGAACCGCAGCATGTCGAGCAGTGGCACCTCGATGATCACCGCGTGGAACAATGCGGGATGCTGGGTAAATTCAACTCCCATCAGCAATCCGCCGTTGGACCCGCCGCGAATGCCGAGATGCCGCGGATCGGTCACCTTGCGCGCGATCAGATCGCGCGCCACGGCGGCGAAATCGTCGAAGGCGAGCTGGCGATGGGTCTTGAGCGCGGCTTCGTGCCAGGCCGGCCCGAATTCGCCGCCGCCCCTGATGTTGGCGAGCGCATAGACGCCGCCGCGTTCCAGCCAAAGCTTGCCCAACACCGGCGAATAGGTGGGCGTCATGCTGATCTGAAACCCGCCGTAGCCATAGAGCAGGGTCGGATTTGTCCCGTTAAGCGCCATGTTTTTCGGATGCACCAGGAAATACGGGATCTTAGTGCCGTCGGTCGAGGTCGCTTCGAATTGCTGAACGACGTCGTTTGCGGCGTCGAATTTTGCCGGACGAGTTCTCACCATCTCGGGGGCTGACGAGGTGGTGAGATCGCTGAGATAGAGCGCGCTCGGTTGCAGAAAGCTTTGGGCTTCGATGAAGACCCGATCGTCGCGAACATTGCTGTCGACCAGGTAGATCGAGGAATTATCAGGCAGATCGAGCGTGCGCGCGCTCCAGCCTGACGCGCCCGGTTCGAACACCATCGCCCGTCCGCGCACGTTGTCATAGACCGCGGCGATCAGCTCATCCTTGCTGGTGCTTGCTTCGTCGATGGTTTGCCGCGGCCCGGGCACAAAGATCTGTTGCAGTGGCGCATCGGGGTTTGTCAGATCGAGTGCGGCGAGACTGCCGGCGGGGATCGTTCCGCTGCCGGCCGGGAAGGATTGGTTCAGGGTCACGATCAGCCGGTCGCGCAGCAGCCCGTCGATATCGAGCTTCTCGGGCAGATCGAGTTTGACGGTGGTGTCAGGTGTGACCAGTCGGGTTTCGCTGCGAAAGAAATCGATGCCGCGCTGGAGCACGACGGCGTGATCCCCCTGGCCGTCGACCAGCCCGTCGATCTCGACCGAAACATCCTGTGGCTTGCCGCGATAGATTTCCGTCGCCTGCGCCAGGGTCTGGCCGCGGCGGAGTCGTTTCACGATGAAGGGGTAGCCCGACGCGGTCATGCTGCCGGGACCCCAATCGGTCGCAACGATCAGCGTGTCGCGGTTTTCCCAGGCGAATTCCTGTTTCGCACGCGGCAGAGTGAAGCCGCCGGGCACGAAGCGCGTGGATGCGAGATCGAATTCGCGCGTGGTCACTGCGTCTTCGCCGCCGCCCGAGAGCGATACCAGGCAGAGCCGATCTTCCGGCGTCCAGCAACTGGCGCCCTTCCAGACCCAGTTCTTGTGTTCTTGCTTGGACAGTGCGTCGAGATCGAGCACGGTGGCCCAGTGCGGGGTCGCGGTGCGGTAGTCGGTGAGGCTGGTGCGGCGCCAGATGCCTTGGACGTGGCTCGCGTCCTGCCAGAAATTATAGACTTGGCCGCCGATCAGCGAAGGTTCGGGAATGCGGTCTTCGGCTTCGGCGAGTTTCAGGGCGGTATTATAGAAAGGCTTGTAATTCGGATCGGATTCGAGCCGTTTGAGGCTAGCCGCATCTTGTTGGCGCACCCAATTCAATGCGCGCTGGCTATCGACTTTTTCCAGCCACAGGTATGGATCGGAGGTTTGAGCCGCAGCGAAGGTGGGCGTGATGGCTAGCAGTATCACGGTGGCAAACCGCATAATTGAATTCCCGGGGAGTTTTGATCTCCACAGCATCGCAAATTTCCAAAAGTTTTTTGCTTCTTTTTTTCAAAAAAGAAGACTCATGCTTTTTTCCTCAAAGCAAAAGGGCTGGAACCTCGCGGCCCCAGCCCCTTTTGGTCGTCTTAGAAGTCCATATCACCCATGCCGCCGCCGCCCGGGCCGCCCATCGGCGGGCTCTTCTTCTCCGGCTTTTCGGCGATCATCGCTTCGGTCGTGATCAGCAAACCGGCGATCGAGGCCGCCGCCTGCAGGGTGGTGCGCACCACCTTGGTCGGATCGATGATACCGGCGGCGACCAGGTCCTTGTATTCCTCGGCCTGGGCGTCGAAGCCATAGTTGTAGTCGCTGGTCTCGAGCACCTTGCCCGCTACCACCGCGCCGTCCTGGCCGGCGTTCTCGGCGATGATGCGCAACGGCTGTTGGATCGCCTTGCGGATCACATTGATGCCGAACTTCTGGTCTTCGTTGGCGTAGTTGAGCGAGCCGAGCACGGTGCTGGCGCGAACCAAGGCCACGCCGCCGCCCGGCACGATGCCTTCTTCAACCGCGGCGCGGGTCGCATGCAGCGCGTCATCAACGCGATCCTTGCGTTCCTTCACTTCGACTTCGGTCGAACCGCCGACGCGGATCACCGCAACACCGCCGGCGAGTTTCGCCAGCCGTTCCTGCAGCTTCTCACGGTCATAGTCCGAGGTGGTCTCGGCGATCTGGGCGCGGATCTGGGCGGTACGGCCCTGGATGTCGGTCTTCTCGCCGGCGCCTTCCACGATCGTGGTGGTGTCCTTTTCAATCAGGATGCGCTTGGCCCTGCCGAGCAGGGCGAGGGTCACGTTCTCGAGCTTGATGCCGAGATCCTCGCTCACCACCTGGCCGCCGGTGAGGATGGCGATGTCTTCCAGGATCGCCTTGCGGCGGTCACCGAAGCCCGGCGCCTTGACCGCGGCGATCTTGAGGCCGGCGCGGAGCTTGTTCACCACTAGGGTGGCGAGCGCCTCGCCTTCGACGTCTTCGGCGATGATCAGCAGCGGGCGGCCGGACTGCACTACGGTCTCGAGCAGCGGCAGCAGCGGCTGCAAGCTGGAGAGCTTCTTTTCGTGGATCAGGATGTACGGATTTTCGAGCTCCGCCACCATCTTTTCCGCGTTGGTGATGAAGTAGGGCGAGACGTAGCCGCGGTCGAACTGCATGCCCTCGACCACGTCGAGTTCGGTCTGGATGCCCTTGGCTTCCTCGACCGTGATCACGCCTTCGTTCCCGACCTGCTGCATCGCTTCGGAGATGATGCGGCCGATTTCGACCTCGCCGTTGGCCGAAATGGTGCCGACCTGGGCGGTTTCCGCCTGGGTGGTGATCTTGCGGCTGCGCTTCTCGAGCTCGGCTACCACCGCGGCGACCGCGATATCAACGCCGCGCTTCATGTCCATCGGGTTGATCCCGGCGGCCACGCCCTTGGCGCCTTCGCGCACGATCGCCTGCGCCAGCACGGTCGCGGTGGTGGTGCCGTCACCGGCGATGTCGTTGGTCTTGCTGGCGACTTCACGGACCAGCTGGGCGCCCATGTTTTCGAACTTGTCGCCCAGCTCGATTTCCTTGGCGACCGTCACACCGTCCTTGGTGATGCGCGGCGCGCCGAAGCTTTTGTCGATCACGACGTTGCGGCCCTTGGGGCCGAGGGTGACCTTCACGGCGTCGGCGAGGATATCGACGCCGCGCAGCAGGCGGGCGCGGCCATCACCACCGAAACGAACTTCTTTGGCAGCCATGTTCTTTGTTCCTTTGAAAGGATTGGATCAGATAAAGCGCGATCTCAGGCGTTGATGATGCCGAGAATGTCGCTTTCCTTCATGATCAGCAGCTCGTCGCCGCCGATCTTCACTTCGGTGCCCGACCATTTGCCGAACAGGATCTTGTCGCCGGCGCGGACTTCGAGCGGGATGACTTCGCCGCGTTCGTTGCGGGCGCCGGGGCCGACAGCCACCACCAGGCCTTCTTGCGGCTTTTCCTTGGCGGTGTCGGGGATGATGATACCGCCCTTGGTCTTTTCCTCGGCGTCGAGCCGGCGGATGACTACGCGGTCATGCAGGGGACGAAAATTCGACATTCGGATCGCTCCTCGGATGTCTGGATTGGGATGACAAACCTTCCGCGGCCGAATTGGCACTCGGCCACGGAGAGTGCCAGCGATCTAGGAGGGTATGGAGCAAGTGTCAAGCGTTTGATTGGCACTCCCAATAGGCGAGTGCCAAGTGCAAAAGTTTTTTGGTTCCTTTTTTCAAAAAGAACCCTTCCTTACCTTTGGCTCCGGAAGGTAAGAATCTTCTTTTTGTGAACAAAAAGAAGCAAAAAAACTTTGTCTATTAGGTACTTAGCGGCCCCGGGAAATCTCGTAGAGCGCCACCGCGGCGGCGGCGCTCACGTTCAGGCTCTCCATGCTGCCGGACATCGCGAGCGCGGCCAATTCGTCGCAGGTCTCGCGCACCAGACGGCGCATGCCTTCGCCCTCGGCGCCCAAAACCAACGCCACCCGGCGCTGCTTGAACTCGGTGCCGATCAAGGGCTTCGATCGCGCGTCCAAGCCCACACACCAGAACCCGGCCGCCTTGAGGGCGACCAAGGTGCGTACCAGATTCACCGCGCGCAACACCGGAACGATTTCGAGCGCGCCCGATGCGGCTTTGGCCAGCGCGCCGGTCTCCTCCGGGGCGTTGCGATCCTGCACCACCACCGCAGCCACACCAAAAGCCGCAGCGGAACGCAGAATCGCGCCGACATTGCGTGGATCAGTCACCTGATCCAGCACCAGAATCGGCCCGGAACGATCGACCACCGCCTGCAAGCTCGGCGACGGCAACGGATCGGCGAGCAACGCAATCCCTTGATGAACCGCGTCGGAACCGAGCAAGCGATCGATCCGGCCGCGCTCGACACTCTCGGGCCCGATCGCCCATGGGGCGGCAACCTGTGCCGCGAGCGCCGCAGTACCCTCCTCGGTCACCAGCAGACGCCGCAGCCGGCGGGCGGGGTTCTTCATCGCGGCGACTACGGCATGAACGCCGTAAAGCCAGTGACCGCCGGTACCGGTCGGGGCAGCGGTGCCCGAAACGCCGGAACGGGGGAGTTCAAGCCTGGTCGAAGCAGGCCGCGGCGCGTTGGGGCGCGGCGCTTCGCCTTTGGGACCCTCGCGGAAGGGTTTGGCCGCGGGCTTGCCGGCGGCATCGGGCCGGTCGCCCGAACGTGGCCCGACCCAACCGCGGCCGCCACGCCGGACCGGCTCGCCCGGCGGTGCGGCACGCGGATTTGCCGGACGGGGTCCGGAATTGGCACGGTCGGAAGGGGGACGAGGGCTGCGCATGGCGCGTGCTATAAGCGGGGCGGCGCCGGATTGCTAGATGATTGACAACCCAGCGGCAGGGAATTACGTGAGCGCACCCAAGCTCCGGAGGGGTGCCCGAGTGGTTAAAGGGGACGGACTGTAAATCCGTTGGCTAGCGCCTACGTTGGTTCAAATCCAACCCCCTCCACCAACGCGCTACCACATCCCTCCGAGCCCAGCCATTTCGCGCCGGGCAATGGATCAAACGCTCGAAATGCGGGTGACAACTTCTCCGACCCCCTCGATGAACCCCTCGAGCATGTCACCGGGTCGGAGTTCGCCGACGGCTTCGGGCGTGCCGGTGAAGAACAGGTCGCCGGGCGCAATCGCCGCCATGTGCGAGAGCGCGGCGATGATCTCGGCGGCGGGCCGGATCCGATCGGCCAAATCGCCGCGTTGCCGCTGCACGCCGTTCACGTTGAGCTGAATCCTTCCTGCCGCCGGGTGGCCGATTCGGCTGGCTGGCGCGACGGTGCCGATGGGCGCCGAGGCATCGAAGCCCTTGCTCATATCTCAGGGCCGCCTTTGCGCTTTGGCCTCGTCCTGCATATCGCGGCGAGTGAGATCGAGCCCCGCAGCATAGCCGAAGATGTGGTAGAGCGCGCGACCGGTTGGGATATTCGCGCCGTGCCGGCCGATCGCCACCACCAGTTCCATCTCGTGGTGGAGCTTGCTGGTCATCGGCGGATAGGACGTGTCCACGCCGTTGCCCACCACGGCGTCGGCCGGCTTGGAAAAAAGCGTGCCCTGGGGACCGACAAGCTTGGCGTGTCGTTTCTTGCAGTGGGCTTCATCGCGGCCCAGGTGATTATGAGCCGGGGCGAGGTCGACGATTGGTTCGGCTCGCCGGTGATCCAGGGGCTGGGATGGCTGTCTGCCGCCGCCCTGCTGCTGTTCGTCGGTTGGCAGCTGAGCCGTCGCAACAGCATCCCGCTGTTGCGGCTTGAGCTGATCAAGAATCGCAACCTGATCGCCTCGCTGTTTCTGGGGGTTTTTGCCGGCGTGATCCTGTCGGGCAGCATTTACGCGCTGCCGGAGTTTCTTCCTGCCGCTGCCCCGAAAGCACCGCCCGTCGTTAGAGCGCGTTCGGAGCAGATTGAAACGTTTCTGCAGTCCGAACGCGCTCTAACTCTTTGTTTGAGAGCGCGATTCACGCCTACGTG
>Ga0302311_10003532_pt1 | contig 17028 bp, 9 predicted proteins | sample III_Palsa_N1_3_FD_200449 | JGI IMG/M metagenome (GOLD analysis project Ga0302311, IMG submission 200449) | Peat permafrost microbial communities from Stordalen Mire near Abisko, Sweden - III_Palsa_N1_3 | ecosystem: Environmental > Terrestrial > Soil > Palsa > Peat permafrost | place: Sweden... | reverse complement strand
TCACGCCTCTGCGCGCCCTCCACTCTGCCGGCGGCCCCTATGGAGAGAAGGGATTCTACGCCACGGAGAAAGGCCGCACCGGCATGACCATTCTGCCCAGTGCAGACGCCGATAAGACCTGGAGCCATCCCCTTGTGCGCGTCCACCCCGTCAGCGGACGCACCGCCCTGTTCGTCAATCCGATCTATACCGTCGGTGTCGAAGGCATGAGCGTCGCAGAGAGTAAGGTGCTACTCGACTTTCTCTTCCGCCACTCCACCAGCGATGAATTCGTCTATCGGCATGTTTGGTCGGCGAACATGCTGACCATGTGGGACAACCGCTGTTGCCAGCACAACGCCACGGGCGGCTATGACGGCTACGCCCGGATCATGCATCGCACCACCGTCGCCGGCGAGGCGCCGATAGCCTACACGGGCGCGCACTGATGCTGGGGTCGCCGCGTCCAAACAAGGTCCGCTTCCGGGCCGTCGACCGATGACAGGGTTCGACCTCTTAGCTGACTCTGGATCAGCTTGGCGCTACTCTGGTCGGGAAATTTAAGGGCGTCGAAGTTGTGACCAAAGAGAGCAGAGGTTGGAGCGCGCCACTTGCCACCGAGATAGGATTTAATCTGGGTGCTCATGGCTGCGGTGACGTAAGCTTTCGCTTTGGATCAGAAAATTACGTCGTGTCAGGTATTAGCTACACGACGGATGCATTGGGTGATCTCGTTCGGATGGCGCTTCTGATTGCGTCAGGTGGATATGTCGGAGAATGTTCCTTCGATGGAGAGCCCAATGAATTTCGGGTTGTCGCAAAGCGACGACATGGCGACGCCAAGACTTTGGATGTGACTATCTACGAACTTGAAAACATCGCCCAGCGGGCGCCACTATCAGCCGCAATCCAGCGGTTCACTGTGGAGTGCCTTGCCGACGATTTAGCTGCCGCAATCGAAAGCGTCGCTACAAAAATTCAAAACCTGCCCGGCCGCGCCTACCAAGCGGAATTCAACTGGGAATTCCCGTTCCGCGCGCTCGCAGCGCTTAGAGCCGCGCTCGCCCTCGCGCCTCCTAGTTTTCGATGGGGACCTCCGCCCGGGTTGCCTCCATGGGAATAAGGCGGCAGAAATCCACGCTACCCGCAAACTCGCAGGGTCCACTTGTTGTCGCTGAACGGAGGCGGAGCAGGGAAACGTAGAGACAAGCGTTTCCGCAAGCGGCCTCCCTGGGTCCCCGCTTCCGCGGGGATGAGCGGATTTTGGAAAGGCGTCCTGCCCCCTACTTCATCGTCGGGATGACGAAGCTGGAATCGGCGTGGCCCTCCAGGGCGGTGTCGGGCCAGCGGGCGGTGACGGTCTTGAGCTTGGTCCAGAACTTGACCCCCTCCATGCCGTGCTGGTTGGTGTCGCCGAAGGCCGAGCGCTTCCAGCCGCCGAAGGTGTGATAGGCCACCGGCACCGGGATCGGCACGTTGATCCCCACCATCCCCACCTCGACCCTTGCGGCGAAGTCCCGCGCCGCCCGGCCCGACTGGGTGAAGATGGCGACGCCGTTGCCGTACTGGTGCTCGGAGGCCAGGTTGAGCGCCTCCTCGAAGCTCTCGGCTCTGACCAGCTGCAGCACCGGGCCGAAGATCTCCTCGTGGTAGGTCTTCATGCCGGTCTTCACATGGTCGAACAGGGTCGGGCCGATGAAGAAGCCCTGCTCATAGCCCTGCAGGCTGAACCCGCGGCCATCGACCACCAGCTCCGCGCCCTCGTCCACCCCGAGCTGGATGTAGTCGGCGATCTTGTCGCGGTGGGCTTTGGAGACCACCGGGCCGTACTGGGCCGCCGTGTCGGTGGAGATGCCCACCTTCAGCGTCTCGATCTCGGCCACCATCCGCTCTCTGAGTTCGTCGGCGGTCTTCTTGCCCACCGGCACCGCCACCGGCAGGGCCATGCAGCGCTCCCCGGCCGAGCCGAACGCCGCGCCCGACAGGTCCTTGACCACCTGGTCCATGTCCGCGTCGGGCAGGATGATCCCGTGGTTCTTGGCCCCGCCCATGGCCTGCACCCGCTTGCCGTTCGAGGTTCCCCGCGAATAGACGTACTGGGCGATGTCCGACGAGCCGACGAAGCTGACCGCCCGGATCAGCGGGTGATCCAGGATGGCGTCCACCGCGATCTTGTCGCCGTGCACCACATTCAGCACGCCCTTCACATCGAGCCCGACCTCGGCCCCCGCCTCCATGAACAGCTCGGCCAGGCGGACCGGTACACTGGGGTCCTTCTCGGACGGCTTGAGGATGAAGCTGTTGCCCACCGCGATGGCCACCCCGAACATCCACATCGGGATCATGGCCGGGAAGTTGAACGGGGTGATGCCGGCGACCACGCCCAAGGGCTGGCGCATGGAGTAGACGTCGATCCCCGGGCCCGCGCCCTCGGTGTATTCGCCCTTCAAGGCATGCGGGACGCCACACGCGAACTCAATGACTTCCAGCCCGCGCTGGATGTCGCCCTTGCTATCGGCGATCACCTTGCCGTGCTGGGACGACAGCAGCTCGGCCAGCTCGCCCATCCGCGCCTGCACCAGGCGGAGAAACGCGAACATCACCCGCGCCCGGCGCTGGGGGTTGACCTGCGCCCAGCTCCCCTGCGCCGCCGCCGCGGCCTGCACCGCCGCATCCATCTCCGCCGCGCTGGCCAGCTGCACCCGGCCCGCGACCACCCCCGTGTTGGGGTTGAAGATGTCGCCATAGCGACCGGATGATCCGGTCAGGCTCTGGCCGTTCACAAAGTGATGGATGTCGGGCATGGCCAACACCTAGCACCCTCACGCTCGACAGCCATTGCGTTCTTGCAGATACACATATGCAATATCACGCATGTTCGATTGGGACGACCTGCGCATCTTCATCGCCGCCGCCCGCGCCGGCAGCCTGGCGGGCGCCGGACGCCGCATCGGCGTCGATACGGCGACGGTCGGCCGCCGCGTCGCCCGGTTGGAGAGCGTGCTGAAGTCCATCCTGCTGGTACGCTCGGCCACGGGACTGCAGCTGACCGCGGCCGGGGCCCAGCTGCTGGAGATCGCACTGGACGCCGAAAGCGCGATGGAGGCGGCGATGCGCGTCACCCATCCGGACCTCGTGGCCGGCACGGTCCGGATCAGCGCGGCCGAGGGGTTCGGAACCCAGATCCTGGCCCCCGCCCTGCCCGCCCTCAGCCGTCAGCGGCCAGGGCTGAAGATCGAGCTTGCCGCCCAGCCCCGCTTCCTCTCCCCATCCCGCCGCGAGGTCGACCTCTCCATCACGCTCAGCGCCATGGACGGGGCGCGGCTGATCGTCGAACCGCTGGCCGCCTACCAGTTGGCCCTCTACGCCGCCCCGGATTACCTGGCGCGGCGTCCGGCGCCCTCGTTGGTGGACGACCTTAGGGACCACGCCATCGTCGGCTATGTGGACGACCTGCTGTTCGCGCCCGAGCTACGCTACCTCGACGAAGTCCTGCCAGGCCTGACGCCCGACCTCGCCAGCTCCTCGATCCAGGCCCAGCGCGCCATCGTCGCGGGCGGCGGTGGAATCGGTGTCCTGCCGTGCTTCCTCGCCGCCGGACTGACGCGGGTCCTGCCCGCGGGGGTCCTCCTGCACCGCCGGTTCTGGCTCAACACCCACGAGGAGGTCTACGCCACCGCCCGCATGAAGGCCGTGCGCACCTGGCTCACCGAACTCGTCGAGGCGCGGCAATCGACGCTCGCGCCGTACTGATCGCCGCGATGTCCCCATGGCCTAGCGGAACGGAAGGTTGGCGGTAAATCGAGCTCATTGGCGACGTTCTCCGGCGAGATGGTAGCAGAAAAACCCTTCAGCTAACATCGAAACATGAAATGGTGACGACAATCAGTTATCCCGTCAAATTATACAAGACACCAATGAGATTCAATCTTCTTTCTCCCATCTTCGCAAGGATGCTGTACCTCGGATGGTTGGTAATTAAAAAAATACATCAATCTAGGATAGGACCGATAGGACTCCGACTTTAATTATAGCGTCCAGCTCTCTCATATTCTCCACCCTGCCTCGTCAGCAACGCGATTCGAGAATCGTGGGCCGGCGCAAAACTGAACATGAAAAGGCCGTCAGCTAAACCGGCGCGGGATGGCGGCGGAGCGGCGGCGGTCGAAAGCGACCTTGCCGTCCCGGAGCGCCGTCAGCCGCTCTCGCACATGGAAGGCGCGAAGCGTGGACGTCATCTGAATCTCTACGCGAGTCTCGCAATCCCATGCGCCGCGCCGGAAGCGACTGGCCTGTGTCACGGTCCAGCGCGATCGGTTCGGACGATGGGGATCGAAGCTGAGCACCATATCTGGTCCCCTGCCGGAAAGCGTCTCGCCCGTCGCTTCGACAGTGTTGGTGCTTTCAGGCCAGGCCCCATCAACCTCGACGAGCGCGCCGGCCTCTGTGATCTTCAGCACTGGTTCGCCGCGCGAGAAGGCCGGATGGGTGGTCGGGATCGGGAACGACGCCTCGGCCGCGGGGATTGGCCGCACCGGCAGGGTCAGGCGCGAGTCGCCGAGATGCAGGCTCAGGGTCACCACTTCTGGCGATGGCCAGACCAGTGGCCACAAGCTTTCGGAGAGCGAGAGGCGGATCTTTGAGCCGGCCTTGAAGCGATGCGCGATGACAGCCAACGGCAGCACGATGGCGTAGACCTCGCCGGGCGTCAGGCGACTGGGCTCAGCAAGAGGGCCGCCCCGGAAGGCGAGGTCGAGCAGGCCCGTGGTGACGAGCCATGAGGCCCCGTCCGGGGTCACCTCGCAGAGGCGGGCGGCGAGCTTGGCGACGGGCCGGTCGCTCGCCACCTTCACCGTCAGTACCGGTACACCGACGATCTCAAGCGGCGCGTCGAGCGGAAGGTCGAAGACCAGGGATCGGGCGTCATCGCTCCGCTGGTCGGCGGGCAGCTCGGCCACCGCGTAGGGAATCCACTCCGGCTTGGCGAGGCCGACCGTCTTGTCGGCGAGATAGGGCAGCGACCCCGGCGCCGGCGGCGCGGCCTGGAGGGCGCCGTCCGCAAGATAGAGGGTTTTTGACTGGACGTTGGGCGACGGCCATTCGGCTTCCGAGGCCCAGCGGCCGGGAAGATCCGCCATCCGCGTCTCCGCCGGGGTGGCGTAGGGCATGTAGAAGCGAAACAGCGGCCCCTGCATCACTCCGGTGTCTTCACCCAACAGCCAATGGCGCCACCAGCGCAGCTCCTCGAACGCCCAGTCGAGCCCGGGCCCCGGCCTGGCGAGGTCGGGGTAGATATGGCCCCAGGGACCGAACAGCGCCTTCTTGGGCGTCTTGATCCCGCGCAGCAGCCGCTCGGCGGATTCGGCGTAGGAGTCGGACCAGCCGTCGACAATGTAGACCGGGCATTTGATCGCACCGTAGTCGAGACCGACAGAGCCGTGGCGCCAGTAGGCGTCGTTGCTCTGATGTTCGAGCCAGCGAGCGGCGATGGAGGGGGTCGCCTCCAACCGCTGCCGCCACAAAGAGTCCCATTGCTCGCCCACGATCGCGGGATCGGGCGGACCAGACATGACGATTTCGAACCCTGCCGCCCATTTCAGGTTGGTCAGGCCGGGCGCGCCGCCGACGTAGTGGGCGTCGTTCCAGAAGCGCATGTCGGTGGCGCACATAGGCATGATCGCCTTCAGCGCCGGCGGAGCCAGGGCCGCGACCTGCAGGGTCGAGAACCCGCCCCACGACAGACCGCGCATGCCGACCGCGCCGTTGCACCAGGACTGCCGCGCCAGCCAGGCGATGATGGCGACCCCGTCTTCCTGCTCGATCGCCAGATACTCGTCCTGAAGCACGCCCTCGGAGTTTCCCGACCCCCGGATATCCACCCGGGCGAAGGCTATGCCCTGCGAGGCCAGCTGCTGGCCCCAGCGATCGTCAAGGAAGCGGTAGCCGTCATGGGTGCGATAGGGAATGTATTCGAAAACCACCGGGAACCGCTCGGCGCCGCCGCCTTCAGGGATCCACAACCGGGCCGCCAGCTTCACGCCGCCGGCCACCTCTATCCAGGCCGGCTCGACCATCCGGACGGTGTATCGGCGCGCGGGCGGATCCGCCCGGACGGCCGCGAACGGGACGGCGGACAGCGTCGCCGCGGCGGCCAATAGGTCCCTGCGGCGTATCGTCGGGTCCATGACTGAGGCTCCTTCAGATCACGCCCCGCCCCGGCGCGGCAGCCAGGAGGGCTTTGGTATAGGGATGGACAGGGGCGCCGAGCAGCGGGCCGGTCTCGCCGATCTCGACAATCTCGCCGGCGCACATCACGGCGATGCGGTCGCTGATCTGGGCGGCGGCGCGCAGGTCGTGGGTGATGAACAGGATGGTCAGGCCAAGTTCGGCCTGCAGGGTCCGGAGCAGGGCCAGGATTTCGGCCTGGACCGACACGTCGAGCGCCGAGACGCTTTCGTCCGCAATCAGCACCCGCGGACGGAGGGCCAGCGCGCGGGCGATGCCGATGCGCTGCCTCTGACCACCGGAGAAGGCCGAGGGCGGCCGTTCGTAGGCGTCGGGACCGAGCCCGACACGGTTCAACAGCGCGTAGGCGTGGGCCTTCGCCGCCGCCGGCGCATCACCGCCGAGCTCCGCGGCGCGGGCGATCATGGGCCCCACGCTGCGGCGGGGATTGAGGGCGCCGAACGGGTCCTGGAACACCATTTGGATTGCCCGCCGCGCCAGGCGCAGGCGCTTGCCGGAGAGTTGGGCCAGGTCCTCACCGTTGACGATGGCCTTGCCGCTGCTGCAGTCGGTCAGCCGGACCAACAAACGCGCCAGCGTGCTCTTGCCCGACCCGGACTCGCCGACGATCGCCAAGGTCGTTCCCCGTTCGACCACGAGATCGGCCGGCTTCAGAGCCTGCACGACGCCGTAGGACTTGGACAGGCCTTCGATGCTGAGGCAGGGCTCGGAGGGGCGGCGCTGGACCGCCCTGGGCGCCGGCGTCAGGCTCGGCACAGCGGCCAGCAGAGCGCGGCTGTAGGGATGAGCGGGCGCGCGCAACACGTCGGCGGCCGGACCGATCTCCACAAGTCGGCCCTTTTGCATCACGGCGATCCGGTCGGCGATCTCGGCCACGACGCCGAGATCATGGGTAATGAACAGCACTCCCTGGCCGTCGCGATCGCGCAGTTCGCGCACCAGCTTCAGCACCTGGGCCTGGGTGGTGACGTCTAGGGCGGTGGTCGGCTCGTCGGCGATCAGCACCTCGGGCCGGAGGGCAAGCGCCATGGCGATGCAGATGCGCTGGCACTGGCCGCCGGAGAGCTGGTGCGGGTAGGCGGCGGCGATGCGCTCGGGGTCCGGCAGCCGCATGTCGCTGATCAGCCGCAGGGCTTCGGCGCGCCGGCCGGCGGCGTCGAGCCGTCCATGGATGGCGAACACCTCCTCGATCTGGCGGCCCACCCGCGCCGTCGGGTTCAGGGCCGCCATCGGCTCCTGCGGGACCAGGGCCACCCGCTGGCCGCGCACCGCGCGCCAGCCGGACTCGGACAGGCCGGCCAGGTCGTCGCCGCCGAGGGTGATCCGGCCCCCGCCGATGACCAGCGCCGGCGGCAAGGCGCCGAGGATGGCGCTGGTCAGCACCGACTTCCCCGAGCCGGATTCGCCGACGATGCAGAGGATTTCGGCGGGCGCCAGGTCGAAGCTGACCTCCTGCACCGCGAAGGGCCGGTCGCCGCCGCGCGGCAGGAGGACCGACAGGTCGCGGACGGTGAGGATCGGCGCGGCGCTCATCGGCCGCCGCCCCGGGCCGGCGCCTGGTTGAGGCCGTCGGCCAGCAGGCTCAGGCCCAGCACCAGGGACGAGATGGCCAGGCAGGGGAAGATCACCAGGTGCGGAAAGGCGAAGGCCAGCGCCCTGCCCTCGTTGACCATGCCGCCCCAGTCCGGCGACGGCGGCGGCAGGCCCAGGCCCAGGAAACCCAAGGCGCCGATGACGATGGTGGTGTAGCCGAGCCGCAGGCAGAAATCGACGGTCAGCGGCCCGGTGGTGTTGGGCAGGATATCCACCAGCAGAATGCGCCACGGGGCCTCGCCCTGGATCACGGCGGCGGCGACGAAGTCGCGCTGCCGGAGGCCCGCGGTCAGGGTGCGGACGATGCGGAACACGGCGGGCGCGCTGGCGAAGGTGACGGCGATGATCACGTTCGCAGGTGAGGCGCCGAGCGCCACGATCACCACGATGTAGAGCAGCAGCACCGGGAAGGACAGAATCACGTTCGCGGCGAACGACAGCCCCCCGTCGATCCAGCCCCCGAAGTAGCCCGCCGCCAGCCCCGCTGAAACACCCACCGCATAGGCCGTGCAGGTCGCCGCCAGGGCCAGGGTGACCACCGGCCGCGCGCCGTAGATCACCCGCGAGAGGATGTCGCGGCCCAGCAGGTCGCTGCCGAGCCAGAACACCCCGCCGCCCGGCGCAGGCGCGCCGGGCGGCGCCAGCGGCGTCATGCTCTTCAGCGGATCGAACGGCGCCAGCACCGGCGCCAGAAGCGCCACCAGAACCCACAGGACAACGAGGCCGCCGCCTATCCACACGGTGGGGCGGGAAAGCCGATCCATGCCGTCAGAGACCCGCGACGCGCCGCTCGGGCGCGGAGAGGTCGACGGCAGGCGCCGCCACGACGGGGCCGTGCCGCGCCGCGGCCAGCAGCCGCGGATCGAGCCAGGCGTTGATGAGATCGGACAGGACCTGGCTCGCGACGACAGCGATAACGCCCACCATGGCGCAAGCCTCGATGAGATAGACGTCGGAATTGACGGCGGCCTGGTAGAGCAAGGTGCCGAAGCCTGGATAGGCGAAGAAGACCTCGACGACGATCACGCCCGACAGCAGCCAGGGGATCTGCAGCATGATCACCGTCACCGGGGCGCCGAGGGCGTTGCGGAGGGCGTGGCCGAACACGATCCGGCGCAGCGACGCCCCCTTGAGCAGGGCGGTCCGCACATAGGGCTGGCCCATGGCCTCGGCCATGCTGGCCCGCGTCATCCGAGCTATATAGCCGGTCGAGGACAGGGCGAGGACGGCTACCGGAAGCACGAATTCCTTGAGTGTGGCGCCGCCCGCCAGCGTGCTCACGCCCGGCAGCCAGCCGAGCCAGAACACGAAGATCGCCGACAGGAAGACCGCCGTGGCGAACTCCGGAAAAGAGGTGGTGACGATCGCCAGCACCGAGACGCCGCGGTCCAGCGGCGAACCCTCGCGCATCCCGGCGAGCACGCCGAGCCCCAGGGCCAGCGGCACGATCACCAGCAGGGCCACGCCCATCAACAGCCCCGACGCGGCCAGCCGCGGCGTGACCAGCTGCAGCACGTCAGCGTGGTAGTAGGTAGAAAGGCCCCAACGCCCGGTGACGAAGTCCAGCACCCAGCGTCCGTAACGGAGGGGCAGCGGATCGAAATAGCCATGCTGCAGCAGCCAGGCGTGACGCTGGCCGGCGGTGGAGAACTGGCCAAGCACCTTGGTCGCAACGCCCTCGACGTTCAGCTCCAGCACCAGGAAGACCAGCAGCGACACCGCCGCCATGGTCAGCGCCATACCGAGCAGCCGCCGGCAAACCGCCGCCAATATTCCCGAAAGACGCCGCCAATTGGGAGCCGCCGCCATCACGCCAGCCCCACCCGATCCATGCGGAAGTAGTCGGAGGGATGGGCCCTGTGGCCGATCACATGTTCGGACACCGCCGTGAACTTCTGCGGCCAATACGGCTGCACGAAGATGGCCTGGTCGCGCAGAAGGGCCTCGGCCCGCTTCATCTCGAGCGCGCGGGCGCGCGGGTCGATCACCGCCAGGGCGGCGTCCAGCGCCTGGTCGAACGCCGGATCGGCGAACTTGCTCTCGTTCCATACGCTGCCGGTCCGATAGGCGAGGTCGTAGACCATGACCCCAAGCGGCCGGTGCGACCAGTAGGTGAGGCCGAAGGGCGTCTTGTCCCACACCGACCAGTACTCCGCCGGCGGGATGACGTTGAGCTTGATGCGGATGCCCGCCTCGGCGCAGTTCTGTTGCAGCACCTGGGCCGTGTCCTGCTCCCACCGCCCCTGGGTATTGCCGAGGGTCAGGGTCAGATCGAGGCCCTCGGGGTAGCCTGCCTCGATCAGCAGGCGCCGTGCGCGGGCGACGTCGCGTTGCGGCGGCGGCAGCGCCGCATAGTCGGGTTGGACCGGCGCTACATGGGTGTTCTCGCCCAGCACGCCGAGGCCACGGTAAGCGAACCTCAACATGGCGGCGTTGTCGGCGGCGGCGAGCACGGCCTGGCGCACGCGGAGGTCGTCGAAGGGTTTGTGAGCCGGCTGCATCCGCATCACCACCGTCTGCGCCGCCTGCGAGGTCAGAAGGCGCACGTGCGGCAGTCGCCTGACCAGGTCGATCTCCGCGATGGTGACGCGATAGAGCACATCGACCTGGCCGGCCGCCAGCGCCGCCACATGGGTGGCGACATCCGGCCCGAGATCGACATAGTCGATCTCCTGAACTCGCGCCGGCGGGCCCCAGTAGCCGTCACGGCGACGGAATTTCGCCGACAGGCCGACGCGATAGTCGACCAGGCTGAAGGGGCCGGTGCCGACTGGGTTCTTGGGCCAGTCTCCGCCCTCCTCCTCGAACCGGCGATGCAGCATCGGACAGGTGAAGGCGTAGAGCTGCTCGGGCAGGGAGCAGACCGGCCGCGAGAGATGCAGGGCGAAGCCGTAGTCGTCCAGCCGCTCGAAATCCCGGATCGCCGCGAAACTGGTCCGGTTCACCGACTGGGAGTTCGGATCCAGCCATCGGCGGACATTGAAGGCCACGTCGTCGACATTGAACACATCTCCGTTGGACCACCGCACCCCCGGCCTGAGCCGGAAACGCCAGGTCCTGAGATCCTCGGAGGGCGTCCAACTCTCGGCGAGGTACGGCCGGGTGATGTTGTCGGCATCCACCTCGGTCAGGTATTCGAGGCAGTTGCGATAGAGGTTTGACGCCTCGACCCAGGTGGTCAGGGCGGGGTCGGTGATCTGCTGGACGGCGCAGACGAAGCGAAGGCGGTCCTTGGCGCCGACCGTCGTCGCCGGGGCGCACGCGGAGAGCCCGAGCATCGCCGTCGCCGACGGAACCGAGACCCCGAGCCAGGACACCGTGCGGAGGAAGGCGCGGCGATCGATTTCGCCCTGCTCCATCTGATCGACAAGAGCGTCCACGGCAGGGTGCAACCTCCCGCCGTCGAGCGGTCTCAGCATCCGCCGGTTTAGGCGCATTGTCGCTGATCCCTGGATGTCACGCCTCCCGGGGCGGATCGGAGACTTCGTTAGCGGTCATGGCTCCGGCCCTCCACCGCCGATCGGTTGGCGAAGATGGACTGTCACGGCCCCGCCACGCCAGCGCCAAATGCCTTTTTTGGATAGGCCCATCTCGTTCCACCGCAGACGAAACGTCGGCCTGCGGTTGACAGGTCGGCGCGCCCACAGTCGTCTCGCCCGATGAGGTCAACGCGCGGGTCGGATAGGCGAGGAGCGGGTCGGGCAGGATCGGATGATACGGTCGGCGGCCTGTCTGAGGCGCTGGCGCGCGGGCGGCGCAGCCTGACCGACGCCCCGAACACAGCCACCCTGGAAGCGCGTCGGGTTCTCGCGATCGCACCGGAGTCGATCGAGGCCAAACTCCTGCTCGGCGCAGCGCTCCGCAGGGGCGACGACCTCGAGGGCGCCCTCGCCGTCCTGACCCCGCTGGCCGCGTCGGGGCGCGGCGGCTGGGGCGCATCCTATGAACTCGGCGCCGCCTTCGCCGCGCTGGGCCGGCGGGAGGCCGCTCTCGCCGCCCTGGGCCGGGCGGTCGCGCTCAATCCGACCTCGTCGCTCGCGGCCCACGCGCTCCATGGCCAGCAGGTGCTGCGCGGCGGCGCGGCGACCGCGCCGGTGGAGGACGCCCGGCTGCTGGACAACGCCCAGCGGTTCTTCGAGGGGGGCGGCGGCGATCCGGGGCCGCTGGCCGCCCTGGGCCTGCACGTCTCCGACCTGATGGCGGTCGCCCTGATCGCCGAGGCCGGCCTGCGGCTCGGTCTGGCCAGCCCCGTGAACCGCCTTATCGAACGCCATCGGCGCCGGGCTCCCGGATTCCTGCCGCTGCGGCTGGCGCACGCCACGGCGTTGCTGCGCGGGCGCCGGATCGCGGACGCGCTGGCGGAGGCGGACGCGGCCCTGGACACGGACCCCGCCGCCGTCCCATTCCTGGCGCTGAAGGCCGCCGCCCTGGTCCAGCGCGGCGATGAACAGGGCGCTGAAGCCGCCTACGGCGCGGCGCTGGCGATCAACCCGAGCGATGCACGGCTCTGGCTCGCCTACGGCCATGTGCTGAAGGCGGCCGGTCGCGCAGCGGAGGGCGCCGCCGCCTACCGTCGCAGCCTCACCCTCGAGCCCGGGCTGGGCGAGGCCTATTGGAGCCTGGCCAACCTGAAGGTCGACCGCTTTTCCGACTCCGACCGGATGGAGATGCGGGCGCGCCTCGCGGCGTCGGATCTCGGCGGCGACGATCGCATTTCCCTGCACTTCGCTCTCGGCAAGGCGCTGGAGGACGAGGGCGCGTTCGCCGAAGCCTTCGACCACTACGCCGAGGGCGCGCGGCGGCGGCGGGCGACGATCCGATACGACGCGGACGCCCATTCCGCCTTCATCCGCCGAAGCATGGCGACCTTTACCCACCCCGTCTTCGCCGCCCGCGCCGGCGGCGGACGCCCGGACCCGGATCCGATCTTCGTCGTGGGCCTGCCGCGCTCCGGCTCGACGCTGGTGGAGCAGATCCTGGCCAGCCACCCGGATGTGGAGGGCCTGTCGGAGCTGCCCCATATGCCCCAGGTGGCGGCCGAAGCGGCGGCAGGGCGCCCCTATCCCGAGGTCATCGCCGACCTTGCACCGGCCGCCCTCGCCACCCTCGGCGAGGCCTATCTGGACCGGAGCCGTCAGAACCGGCGGCTGGGCCGGCCCCGCTTCGTGGACAAGTTTCCCGGCAATGTGCTTCATATCGGCCTGATCCACCTGATCCTGCCCAACGCGCGGATCGTCGACGTGCGGCGCGAGCCCATGGCCTGCGGATTCTCACTCTTCAAACAGCTGTTTGCCGATGGCCAGGGCTATAGCTACGACCTGGAGGAGCTCGGCCGCTACTACCGGGACTACGTCGCCCTGACCGCCCATTTCGACGCCGTGCAGCCTGGCCGTGTTCACAGGGTCGACTACGAGACGCTGGTGGCCGAACCGGAGCGGGAGATCCGCAGGCTACTCGCTGCCTGCGGCCTGGCGTTCGAGCCAGGCTGCCTGGAGTCCCACAAAACGCTCCGGACGGTGTGGACGCCGAGCGCAGAGCAGGTCCGCCGTCCCCTGTCTCGCGAGGGCCTGGAGCACTGGCGAAACTTCGCGCCCTGGCTCGGTCCTTTGAAGGCGGCGCTCGAAGGCTGACACCATCGGCATGAATGCCTTTTTGCGATGGGGCCATCTAGATAATTCGCTTTGTCGCGAGACGCGCTGGGGGAACCATCCGATCAGAGACGACAGGTAACGCGAACAACAACAGCGCGCGCCGTCGGGGATCACTAACATCGAGAGTTCAGTCACTCGAAGTCTAACATCGTCAAAGAGGGGGTTGGGGCATGATGAACGTCCGGACGGCGAGTGGGATTTCTTGCAGGCGGCGTCGACAGGCAATGCTCATGATGTCCGCGGCGAGCCTTGCGTTACTGGGGCCGGCGTTGGCGCACGGCCAGACGGCCCCGCCGCAGCCGCCGGCAAACACGTCCGCGGCAAACGCCAGGGTCGACGAGGTGATCGTCACCGCCAACCGTTCGGGCGCGGAGTCGCTACAAAACATCGCCACCGCCATTTCGGCCGTGAACATCCAGCAGGTGGACCGGGCGGGGCTCGGCAATCTCGACGATCTCGCCAAATTCACCCCTTCGCTGTCGATCACCGAGGGGGCGCCCGGCTACAACAAGTTCGACATGCGCGGGCTGACGACTGGCGGGTACGCCGAGTCCGACACCTCCGATCGCTCGCTGGTCGCGATCTATCTCGACGACACACCGATCTCGGTTCAGGGCCAGACACCGGACCTGCGCGTCTACGACCTCGAGCGGGTGGAGATCCTGCGGGGTCCGCAGGGCACCCTCTATGGGGCGAGCTCCATGGCGGGGACCATCCGCTTCGTAACGGCCAAGCCCAGTCTGACCTCCACGTTCGGGACCCTGGAGGCGACGGGCGCCGACACCGAGCATGGGGCCGCGAGCTATAGCCTGCGCGGCATGTTCAACACCCCGCTGATCGACGACAAGCTGGCTCTGCGCGGCACGTTCTACGAGGGCGAAGACGGCGGCTGGATCAACAACATCGGCCTCTACAACAAGAAGGACTCCAACACGAACCGGTCCACCCAGGCGCGCCTGGCGCTCAGGTGGCGGCCAATAGATCGGCTGACGGTCGATCTGACCGGCACCTATGAGAACAGCCACGCCGCGGGCCTGAACACAGAGTTCAGCGGCTTGCCGCAGAATACCATCTCGACGAATTCTCCCGAAGGGACCCGGGACGACTTCTCGCTCTATTCGCTGAACGTCAACTACGACACCGGCCCCTTCAACATCGTCAACACCACGTCCTACACCTGGCGGCGGATCAGTTTCCGCCAGAGCGACGAGGCCACGATCGGCTACTTCTTCCAGGACTACGGATCGGGGCTTCCGATCGGTCAGGGATCGTATCCCCTGTTCGCGGCGCCCACGACCTACAGCCAGCAGGTCGCCGACGCGCTTCCTCCCGAAGAGTTCCTGATCGACAACAAGATCCACGATTTGATGGAAGAGTTCCGGCTCGTCTCCAAGGATACCGGGCCGCTGAAATGGACCGCCGGGGTCTTCTTCGAGCACCAGTCACGCAAGCTCTATCAGGATATCCCCACACCGGGCTTCGATACGTTGTCCTATGAGAACTACTTCTACGGTCCGTTCAACACGCCGAATGGCCTGTACAACTCCAAGACCGTCGATGGCGCGTTCAACGCCAACGATATCTTCTCGGGCCTGCAGAACGAGCGGGAGACCCAGGTCGCCCTCTACACCGACGAAACCTGGCACGTGACGCACAAGCTCGATCTGACCGCCGGCGTGCGCTACTTCGACTTCCACGAGGACTATTATCTGTTCGAGAGCGGCGTCTATGGGGTGGTGAACCACGTGCCGCTGGTCCTCAACGCCACACAGAAGGCCAGCGGCTTCAATCCGCGCTTCAACGCATCCTACCATGTCGATGACGACATCATGGTCTTCGCCGAAGCGGCGAAAGGGTTCCGCTACGGCGGCGCGAACCAGCCGGTGCCGATCGGCTCCAGCGGCATCGCCGGCCAGTGCGCGGCCGACCTTGCAGCCTATGGCTATAACTCGGCGCCGTTGATCTTCGGGCCGGACCACCTCTGGAACTACTCCGTTGGTGAGAAGGCCAAGCTGTTCGGCGGCCGTATGACCTTGAATGCGGACGTCTTCTATATCGACTGGGAGGATGTGCAGACGCGGCTAGCGTTGAACTGTTCTTACTTCTTCACAGCGAATAAGGGCTCGATCACCAGCAAGGGCCTCGAAGCGGAGTCGTCGTTGAAGTTGGTCGATGGCTTCACGCTCAACACCAGTCTGTCCTACACAGACTCCGCCGCGAACGGCGACATTCCGACCGTGGGCGCATTCAACGGCGACCAGACACCTTACTTCCCAACCTGGATCGCGTCGGTGTTCCTGTTCTACGACCGCCCGCTGGGCTCCGGAATGCTGCATGGTCAGGTGGGCTATCATTACCGCGGCGAGGAGCACACCACGTTCGACCCCTCGAGCACCTCGATCGTGAGCGGCCAATTGGTCAAGACCGGACCGAACCCCGACTACGCGGTGATCCCGGCCGGCAACGATGTGTCCGCGTCGTTGGCCTACGACTTCGGTTCCTATGAAATCGGCATCTACGGCACCAACCTGATCGACGGCGTCAAGGTCACCGACATCTTCCGCGCGACTTACTATACGGCGTACCAGGCCGGCGACGCCGATACCGTGGCGCGGCCCCGGACGGTCGGCGTGCGGATGAAGGCCAAGTTCTGAGGATCACGCCTGGATGAGGTTCGACCGATGAGGATACCCGCGCCGGTCTTCGCCTTGGTGATCATTGGGGCCCTCATCGCGCCCACCGCCGGACGCGCCGCGCCGGACAGCCGTCCGGAGGTGGATGCACCGGAGCTTGCGGCTCTGGGCCCACATGCGGTCGGTGTGCGCACGATCGCCCTCGTCGAGCCGATGGTTCCCGACCTGTCCGCGTTCGATCGCGCCAAGGGTTCGTCCCCGCTCCGGGATCGGACCCTGCAGATCGAGGTCTGGTATCCGGCGGTCGCGAAGCCCGCCGGCAGGCCGGTGGTCTACCGGGGCGCCCTTCCGTCGGAAGCCCGTGGTCAGGCGGCGGCCTTTACCCTCGATGGATTGGCGGTGCGGGACGCCGCTGCGGACCGGCATGCGACCTATCCCTTGGTGGTGCTGTCGCACGGGTACAGCGGCACGCCCGTCGCCCTGTCCTGGCTGGGGGAGAACCTGGCGTCGAAGGGCTATGTAGTCGTGGCGCCGCACCACCGCGACCCGCCGATCACCGACACCGCCCAGTTCGCCATACCCCTGCTGCTGCGGCCCTTGGACATCGCCTTTACGGCCCATGCGGTGCAGCGGATGGCGAAGAGCGGCGACCCGTTCTTCACCGGCCTGGTCGACCCTTCGCGCGTGGCGCTAGCCGGCTATTCGATGGGCGGCTACGGCGTTCTGACCGTAGCGGGGGCGACGATAGACCCATCCGCGGCGGCCCGCACGCCCGGCGGCGCCCTCGCCGCCTATGCGCGGGGCGGACCCAAGCTCGACGCCTTGCACATCGATGGCCTGAAGGCGGTGGTGGCCATCTCGGCCTTCGGCGGCGCGGGGTCGCCGCCGGTGTGGGGCCCAGTCGGTCTCGCCAACCTCGCGACGCC